>Ga0163161_10000822_pt1 | contig 24288 bp, 18 predicted proteins | sample S45metaG_FD_129847 | JGI IMG/M metagenome (GOLD analysis project Ga0163161, IMG submission 129847) | Switchgrass rhizosphere microbial communities from Kellogg Biological Station, Michigan, USA - S4-5 metaG | ecosystem: Host-associated > Plants > Roots > Rhizosphere > Soil | place: USA... | reverse complement strand
CTCCATTTGGAGGAGTCGACCATGATCGGCACGCGCGCGATATCCGGCTCGGAGGAGATCAGATTGACAAAGCGCGTCATGGCCGCTTCGGAATCGATCAGTCCCTCGTCCATGTTGATGTCGATGATCTGCGCGCCGTTCTCCACCTGCTGGCGAGCGACGTCCACCGCCTCTTCGTAGCGGCCTTCCTTGATGAGTTTGCGGAACTGCGCCGACCCGGTGACGTTGGTGCGCTCGCCGACGTTGATGAAATTCAGGTCGGGCGTGAGGATCAGCGGCTCGAGGCCGGAAAGGCGGGTATGGCGGAGAGTGGTCATGCGGCTTGCGTGGCATCCAGGCGTGCACGCGGCGGGTAAGGCGCCACGGCGGCGGCGATTGCCGCGATATGAGCGGGGGTGGTGCCGCAACAACCACCGACGATGTTGAGCAGGCCGTCGGCTGCGAAGCTTTCGATCGTCGCGGCCATGGCCTCGGGCGTTTCGTCGTACTCGCCGAAGGCGTTCGGCAGCCCCGCGTTCGGATGTGTGCTGACCGCGCTGCCGGCGATGCGCGAGAGCATCTGCACATGCGGACGCAGGTCTTCTGCGCCGAGCGCGCAGTTGAGGCCTACGGACAGCGGCCGGATGTGTTCGACCGAATAGAAGAACGCTTCGGCGGTCTGGCCGGACAGCGTGCGCCCGGAGCGATCGGTGATGGTGCCGGAGATCATCACAGGCACGCGGGCGCCGAGCTCGTCGAACAGTTCGGTGAGTGCAAACAGGGCAGCCTTGGCGTTCAGGGTGTCGAAGATGGTCTCGACCATAATCGTGTCTGCACCACCTTCGATCAGCGCACGCGCCGACTCGATGTAGTTGGCCGTAAGCGCTTCGAAGCTGATGTTGCGGAAGCCCGGGTCGTTCACGTCCGGCGAGATCGATGCCGTGCGGCTGGTCGGGCCGAGCACACCGATGACGAAGCGTGGCCGGTCGGGTGTGCGCGCTGTCATCGCATCGCAGGCTTCGCGAGCGATGCGCGCGCCTTCGCGGTTGAGTTCGGGCACCAGGTGCTCGAGGTGGTAGTCGGCCTGGCTCACGCGTGTCGCGTTGAAGGTGTTTGTCTCGACGAAGTCCGCGCCGGCCTCGAGATAAGCCATGTGGACGCCGCGGATGATCTCCGGTTGCGTCAGCAGGAGCAGGTCGTTGTTGCCCTTGAGATCACATTCGCCCGGATGGTCATGGTGGTGCTCGTGCAGGCTGTCGAGGCCACCGGAGAAGCGGTCGCCTCGGTAGCCGGACTCGTCCAGCTGGTGACCTTGCAGCATGGTGCCCATGCCGCCGTCGAGTATCATGATTCGTTCCGAGAGCGCTTTCTCGATGAGGGCGACGCGATCGGGGTGGAGCCAGGGTAGGGTGCTCATCGGCGGTCTCCGGTCAGGGCTTGCGTGCGAGCAGGCTGATCACTTCGAAATGCGGCGCGCGGCGCTCGCGACTCAGGCGATCGCAGCTGACCACGTCAAGGCCGGCGGCCGTCGCCATCGCGACCAGGCCGTCACAGGTGAAGCCGAGGTTGCGGTGGTCGAAAGGCTCGATCACGGCGCGATGCTCGTGTTCGCCCAGGGTCGAGACGAGGAGCCGGCCCCCGGGTTTCAGGACGCGCGCCACCTCGGTAAATACAGCGTCTGGCCGCTCCGCATAAGTGAGGGCGTGAAGCAACAGGACAAGATCGAAGCGGTCGGCTTCCAGGTCCAGGTCGTGCATGTCGCCGGTGCGCACGTCGACATTCGTGAAACTGGCCAGGCGCTGACGCGCGGCATCCACCACGCGCTCGGAACTGTCGACGCAGACGATGGAATGCGCGTGGGGGGCGAGCAGCTCCGCGGTCACTCCGTCGCCCGAAGCGATGTCCAGCACGTCGCCGGTCGAGAGCAGCTGGAGCAGGGAGCGGGCGAGGGTTTCCCAGGTGCGGCCCGGTGAGTAGTGGCGCTCCATGTCGCCGGCGACCGTATCGGCCCAGCCCTCCGTGCGCGCTCGCTGCGCGAGTACGGCAGGCAGGCGCTCGGCGTCTTCCCGCAGCAGGGCGTCGCTCAGGGTGTCGCGGAGGGAGGCCACCAGGGCAGCCAGCGTGGGGTCGGCGTCCGCATTGGCCCGATAATAGGCGGACACACCGGCCCGTCGATCGCGCACCAGCTCGGCTTCCTTGAGCTTGGCCAGGTGGGTGGACACACGGGGCTGGGCCAGGTGCAACACGGAGGCCAGTTCGGCCACGGTCAACTCCTCGCGATCCAGCAGGGCGAGCAGGCGAACACGCGTCGGGTCGGCCAGCAGGCGAAGCACGGTGGAGGCCGTCGACAAATCCATGCCGAATCCTTTTATCGCGATAGAGAGATACATAAGGATGGGGCCCCGCCGGCCCAGCGTCAAGGCCGATGTTGCAGTGCATGGAGGCAATGGCTCGAACGGCCGTTAGAATGGGCGGCTTGTCTCTACCCCAAGACTTGCCAGCCTCCCGGCCGGCCCGAGGAATGCTCATGGATTTCCGCTTTACCGACGACCAACTGTCGATCCAGTCCATCGCCCGCGACTTCGCCCAGAAGCGCATCGCGCCCGTCGCCGCCGAACACGACGCGAAGGGCGAGTTCCCGCTGGAGAACATCCAGGAAATGGGTCAGCTGGGCCTGATGGGCATCGAAGTGCCCGAGGAGTACGGCGGTGCGGGCATGGACCCGGTGGCCTACGTGCTGGCCATGGTTGAGATTGCCGCGGCCGATGCCGCGACGTCGACGATCATGTCGGTCAACAATTCGCTGTTCTGCAACGGCATCCTGAAGAACGGCACCGAAGAGCAGAAGCAGAAGTACGTTCGTGCGATTGCCTCGGGCGAGGCCATCGGCGCCTATGCGCTCACCGAGCCGCAGTCCGGCTCCGATGCTTCGAACATGCACACGCGTGCCGTGAAGAACGACGCGGGTGACTGGGTGATCAACGGCAAGAAGAGCTGGATCACCTCCGGCCCGGTTGCCCGCTACATCGTCCTGTTCGCGGTCACCACGCCGGGGATGGGCGCGCGCGGGGTGTCGGCCTTCATCATCGACACGAAGCGTCCGGGCTTCCTGGCCGGCAAGACCGAGCCGAAGCTCGGCATCCGCGCCTCGGCCACCTGCGAAATCGAATTCCACGACTACGTGTGCCCGGCAGAAGACATGCTCGGCGCCGAAGGCAAGGGCTTCGGCATCGCCATGGGCGTGCTGGACGCTGGCCGCATCGGCATCGCCTCGCAGGCGATCGGTCTCGCCCGCGCCGCGTACGAAGCCACACTAACGTGGTCGCGCGATCGCAAGGCTTTCGGCCACCCGATCGGCACGTTCCAGATGACCCAGTCCAAGATCGCCGACATGAAGTGCAAGCTGGACTCGGCCCTGCTGCTGACCCTGCGCGCTGCCTGGGTGAAGGGCCAGGTCGAAAAGACCGGCGGCCGTTTCGGCACCGAAGCCTCGATGGCCAAGCTGGTCGCCTCGGAAGCGGCGATGTGGATCACGCACCAGGCGGTGCAGATCCACGGCGGTATGGGCTACTCGAAGGAGATGCCGCTGGAGCGTTACTTCCGCGATGCGAAGATTACTGAGATCTACGAAGGGACGAGCGAGATCCAGCGACTGGTGATTGCGCGTGCGGAGACGGGGTTGCGCTGAGGCGCGTTTCACCGGCCCCTGGCACGACGTAGGCGAAACCCCGGCATCGCCGGGGTTTTTTTCATCACGCGGCAGCCGGTATGCGCTCGTAGCCTTCTGGCATAAGCGCCCCGAGGCTGGGGCCGTGACCAGTGATGAGCGCGACGGCATACGGAGCCATCTCCGGCATGTCGCTGAAGTCGAGAAAGTTATCTTTCATGGCGGTGATTCTCACGAGCATCTCCGGAATCAATCGTTCGATGCCGTCGAAGGGACCGCCGGCGAGTTCGCGTTCTCGCGCTTCCGCCGCTAAGCACCCGAGCAAGTTTCCAGGCCCCGTGTAAAGCCAAAGGGCGTCCGCAGGTGTTTCAGGAATGTCGCTGAAATCGATGGGACGGCCTTCTAGCGCGGCAAGCTCTGCGATCTGCTCCAACGTGGGTTGAGCATCAGGGTCAAGCGTGCAGGTGACGATTCTTCCAGTATCCAAGTGATTCATTGCGGGTTGCCTCTCGGGCAGAGATAAGACGAATGTTCGGGCCTCGGCGGGTGTAGACGATGAAGAGCAATCTTCCCGCAGCGAGGGCGACGATACGAGATCGTTCCTCCTCGTCGCAGTCGAGGCGCGGGAGCTGGCGGTAGTAAGGGTCGGTGAACGCGACGCGAGCAGTTTCGAAGGAGACGCCGTGTTTGGATTTGTTTGAACGAGCTTTCGCGTAGTGCCACTCGAAGGTCAGGGTCATGGCTGACCCCGCAGGAACATGGAACTACGTTCAACCGGTGGTTGGGAATAGAAAGATTCTGAATTTTCTTCCATGGTGGTGTCCGTGTTTCCGGATCACCAAGGGTTGAATCAGTCGCTTCTGCATTCTGTCGGGTGGGAGAGGGGAGCGAGGTGGGTGGTTTCTTTCGGTGTGTGCGACGAGTTGGGGCGGAGAGCATCGCCGATGAATCGGCTCCTACATGGAACATAAAAAAAGCCCGGCTTTCGCCGGGCTTTTTCGTTCGCGATGTTGCTTTCTCAAGTGCCGCGGTGCGGTTCCGAATCGAAGGCTCTTACATCGCCGACATTCGGTGCGTGCGGCTGGAGGTTGGTCGGGCCACCATCGTGCGGGCCGTGACCATCACCACCACCGTGCGGATCGCTGTCGTCGTCGTGACCGACGTGCGGCATCGTCTTGGAGACTTCGTCCAGCTTGTCACCCAGCATGCGGCGGACGCTGACGTAGAACACCGGGATCAGCAGCAGGCCGAGGAAGGTGGCGAAGAGCATGCCGCCGATGACGCCCGTGCCGATCGCGTGGCGGGAGTTCGCACCCGCGCCGGTCGAGATCGCCAGCGGGAACACGCCGAGGATGAAGGCCAGCGAGGTCATCAGGATGGGGCGGAGTCGCAGGCGGGAGGCCTCGACCACGCCTTCGCGAAGCGTCTTGCCTTCCTGCTGCTTCTCCACCGCGAACTCGACGATCAGGATGGCGTTCTTGGCTGCCAGGCCGATCACCGTGATCATGCCGATCTTGAAGTAGATGTCGTTCGGCAGGCCGCGGAGCATCGAGAAGACGACGGTACCGAGGATGCCCAGCGGCACCACCAGCAGCACGGCGACCGGGATCGACCAGCTTTCGTACAGGGCGGCGAGGCAGAGGAACACGATGACGATGGACAGTGCCAGCAACATCGTCGACGAGTTGCCCGAGAGGATTTCCTGGTACGACTGACCTGTCCAGTCGTAACCGAAGCCCTTCGGCAGCTTGTCGTTGACGATGCCTTCGACGACACCCATGGCCTGGCCGGTGGAATAACCCGGCGCCTCGTTACCGACGATTTCCACCGCCGAGTAGCCGTTGTAGCGGTTGAGCGTCGGTGCCGCCATCGTCCACTTCGAATGGACCACGGTGGATAGCGGGATCATCGAGCTGTCGGTCGCCGTCGACGCACTGGCCACCGAGCTACCCGTCGTGCTCGACGTGCTGCTGGACGAGGCAGAGGCCAGCGTGCTGGGCGTAAAGATGTGTGCGAACGCGTCCGTGCCCATGCGGTAGGGAGCGTCGGCCTGCAGCATCACGCGCTTGACGCGACCACCGTACTGGAAGTCGTTGATGTACACCGGGGCCAGCGTGAGCTGGATCGCGGTATAGATATCGCTGACATTCAGGCCCATGGTCTGTGCCTGGGTGCGATCCACGCTCAACTGCAGCAGCGGTGCGTCTTCCAGGGTGTTCGGACGAATACCGACCAGGGCCTTGTTCTGCGCCGAGGCGCCGAGCAGGGCATTACGGGCCTGGGTCAGTTCGTCACGCGACTGGCCGGCACGCGCCTGCAGGTACATGTCGATACCGCCGAACTGCGACAGGCCGCGGATCGTGGGCAGGTTGACCACGAAGATCGTGGCGTTGCGCACGGCCTGCATCTTGCCGTTCATCTGCTGGATGATCTGGGTGGCCGTGAGGTCACGGGTATCCCAGTCCTTCAGCTTGATGAAGTTCATGCCGACGTTCTCACCCGAGCCCACGAAGCTGAAGCCGGAGATCTGGAACACGCCGGCGACCGAGGGGTCTTTCAGGATGATGGCACGCATGTCCGTCATCACTTTTTCGGTGCGGGCGATGCTCGAACCGGGCGGCAGCTGCACGATGGCCAGCGCGTAGCCCTGGTCTTCGTCGGGGACGAAGCTGGTCGGCAACCTGGCGAACAGGAAACCGCAGAGCACGGCGATCAGCACGAACACGATCATCCAGCGCGGGGCATGACGAATCGCGCTGCCGATGTGACCGGAATAGGTGTGCTGGACCTTGTCGAACACCTGGTTGAACTTGCGGTAGACGATGTTCTTCCGCTCGCCGTGGGTCGGCTTGAGGATCGTCGCGCAAAGGGCCGGCGTGAACGACAGGGCGAGGAAGGCCGAGAAGCCCATCGACACCGCGATCGTCAGTGCGAACTGCTTGTAGATAATGCCCGAGGCACCCGGCTGCAGGGCCGAGGGCACGAACACCGCCGCCAGCACCACGGTGATGGCCACGATGGCGCCGGTGATCTGGCCCATGGCCTTGCGCGTGGCGGCGGCAGGCGGCAAGCCTTCCTCCGACATGATGCGTTCGACGTTCTCGATCACCACGATCGCGTCATCGACCACGATACCGATGGCCAGCACCATGCCGAACAGGGTGAGCTGGTTGACGGTGAAGCCGAGCGGCGACAGACCGAGGAAGGTGCCGAGCAAGGCCACCGGGATGACCAGGGTCGGGATGATCGTGGCGCGGAAGTTCTGCAGGAACAGCAGCATCACCAGGAAGACGAGGATGATCGCCTCGACCAGGGTATGCACCACTTCCGTGATGGAGATCGTCACGAACTGGGTCGTGTCGTACGGAGCAAACCAGGTGACACCGTCCGGGAAGCTCTTGGCCAGGTCGGTCATCTTGGCGCGTACGGCGTTGGCGACGTCCAGCGCGTTCGCGCCGGGCAGCAGCTGCACACCGAAGGAACCGGTGGGCGTGCCACTCCACTGGGCATTGAAGCCGTAGGTCTGGGGGCCGAGTTCGACGCGTGCCACATCTTTCAGGCGAACGACGGTGCCGTCATTGTTCGCGCGGATGATGATGTTCGAGAACTCTTCCGGCGTGGTGAAACGGCCTTCCGCCGACACCGTGGCGCTGAAGCCCTGGCCGTTGACGGCCGGATCCGTACCGATCGAGCCGGCGGCGAACTGGACGTTCTGCGTGCTGAGCGCGTTACTGAGCGCGGTCGCCGAGAGGCCGTAGCCACGCAGCTTGTCCGGATTCAGCCAGACGCGCATGCCGTACTCGGCACCCAGCTGACGCGTGCTGCCCACGCCCGGGATACGGGCGACCTGGTCGAGCACCTGCGAGGAGACGATGTCGGTCAGGCGGTTGCCGTCGATGGCCGGATTGGACGAGATCAACGCCACGAACATCAGGAAGTCGGGGTTGGACTTGGCCACCACGACGCCCTGCTGGGTCACTTCCGAAGGCAGGCGAGGCGTCGCGAGCGACACCTTGTTCTGCACCTGGACCTGGGCGATGTCCGGATCGGTACCGGTCTCAAACGTCAGCGTGACGGTCGCCGTGCCGCTGGAGCTCGAGGCGGAGCTGAAATAGAGCAGGTGATCGATACCGGTCAGCTGCTGCTCGATCACCTGGGTCACGGTCTTTTCGGTCGTGTCCGCGCTCGCACCCGGGTAGGTCGCCGTGACGACGACCTGCGGCGGTGCGATGTTCGGATACGACTCGATACCCATGTTCAGCAGGGAGATCGTGCCGCAAAGGCTGATCAGGATCGCCACGACCCACGCGAAGATGGGGCGGTCGATGAAGAAAGTCGGCATGACGAAACTCCGTTACTGCTTGCCGGCGGGGGCGGCCGAGGAGGCTGCCTTTGCCGGAGCGGGGGCGCCAGGGGCACCGGCGTCCTGCGTGGCCTTTGCCGGGGATGCGTTCACCGGACCGTTTTCCTTCGCCTTGGCGAGGCCGTCGATGATGATCTTGTCGCCCGGCTTCAGGCCGCCGGTGACGATCCAGTTCGCACCACTGATGCGGTCGGTGACGATGGGGCGACGGACGGCCGCGGACTGCACGGTCTTTTCCTCACCCGTCTGCGGATCCTTGGTCTTGCCTTCGCCGACGACGAGCACGTAGGCACTGCCCGGGTCGCGCAGCACGGCGGCCTGGGGCACCAGGTACACGTTGTGCAGGTTGCCCAGGTTGGCCTTGACCGTCACGAACTGGCCCGGCAGCAGGCGGATGTCCGGATTGGCGAGCTGCGCACGCAGGTTCACCGTACCCGTCTGCGGGTTCACCGTGGCCGAGGAGAAGTCGAGCATGCCCTTCTCGTTGTAGTCGGAGCCATCCGGCAGCTGGATGCTGACCGTGGACTTGTCGGTCGCCGAGAGCGTGGCGTCGCCCGACGCGGCGGCGCGGCGCATGGTGTCGAGGTCGGAGACCGACATGCTGAAGTTCACGTAGACCTGGTCGATCTGGTCGACCTGGGTCAGCAGGGTGGTGTCACCCTGGCCGACGAGCGCACCCTCGGTGACCTGCTGCTGGCCCGCACGGCCATCGATCGGCGAGACGACGTCGGTGAAGCCCAGGTTGATCCGGGCCGACTGGACGTTGGCTTCGGCCTGCTTGACCGAGGCATCGGCCGTACGCTGGGCGGCCTCGGCGGTGTCCAGGTCCTGCCGCGACACGTAGTTCTTGCCGATCAGGCCGCGATTGCGGTCGGCGGTAGCCTTGTTGTTGGCGGCCGTCGCGCGCGCCGAGGCGAGCAGGGCGAGCTGCGAGTTGAGTTCGGCCGTCAGCGGCTGCGGGTCGATCTGGAAGAGCTTCTGCCCTGCCTTCACGTCCGTGCCTTCCGCGTAGACGCGCTTGAGCAGGATGCCGGGCACGCGGGCACGTACATCGGCCGTGCGCAGGGCGGAGATGCGTCCGACCTGATCCTGGATCAGGGGAACGGTCTGCGGCTGGGCGTCAATGACGCCTACCGGGGCCGGTGGCGGTGCCGGCGGTGCTTCCTGCTTGTGGCAGGCGGCGAGTGCCGCGGCGAGACCGATGGCCAGCAGGGGTGTGCGCAGGGGCAGGGGATTCATGAGAACTCCGTTCCTTTTCCAAGTTTCTTGTTCGTGAGTGCCGACGCATCCGGAAGGATGTCGTACGCATGCATAAATACAGTTACCGCGTGTCGCGCCCAGTCGTCCTGTGCCTTTCGTCCCCTCGCATGCATACCGAAGAGGCGACGGTCCCCTTCGAGCCCGTGAAGCATGGACAGGAAGAGCTCCGCGGCGACCTCGGGGTCCTCGCGGCGCATCATTCCGTCGTCCATGGCCTCGGCCATGCATCCGGCCAGCCGGGTCGCCACGGTGTCGATCGCGGTCCGGAAGAACGTGCGCGCCGCGGCCGGAAACCGTGGTGCTTCCGCTATCAACATCCGGCCCAGCGCCACGTGCGCCTGGTCCATCACGTAGGTCTGGTGCGCCCTGGCCAGTGCGATGAGCGTATGGCTCAGGCCGCGACTTTCCGGGGTGAGGGTGGCATGCAGGGGTAAGACAAGTTGTTCGACGGCGGCGTGGAACAGGGTGTCCTTGTTTTCAAAGTGCGCATACACAGTTTGCTTGGACACGCCCGCCTCGCGTGCCACGGCACCCATGCTGACGCGATAACCGTCACGCAGGAATAACGCACAAGCCGCCTGGAGCACCCGTTGCTGACGATCGGAAGTCGGCCGGGGATCCAGGTTCGTCATTTTGTATACCTGCTGGACTATACCGTCCAGTTTAGAATCTCCCTCGGACCAGCGTCAACGGGCATGAGCAACATTCGCGTGCGAATTGTTGCGTTGCACTCGCGGCCGGGTGGGGAGCATGCACGCTTCACCTCGTGAGAGGTTGCGCAATATGTCGCGCCGCACTGAAAAACTGGCAACGAGCGGTGCGCGTCGGTGTGGCTACATGCCATGCGTGAGAGCTATGCTTTGACGGTTTTCCTCTCTCTCCCCACATCGATATCCGCCCATGAATGCGATTCGCGCCGCAGCAGACGGCCAGTTTCACGCCGTTGTTTTCGATGAACTGAAGAAGATCGGCTACCCCGCAGAGCGCCTCAACGAGGCGCGCTTTTTTATCGAGGCCTTTTTCGAGCGCATCGCGCCGGCCGATTACGCGCTGCATGCGCCCGATCGCTGGGCCGCGTTGATCGCCGACCTGCTCACGTTTGCCCGTGAGCGCCAGGCGGGCAAGGCCAAGGTCCGCGTCTACAACCCCGGCGTGTCCGGCAGCCGTGCCGTGATCGAGGTCGTCACCGACGACATGCCCTTCCTGGTGGACACCGTTTCCATGGTGGCCGCCGCCCACGCCGACATCCAGGTGATCATCCACCCGGTCGTGCCGGTGGTCCGCTCCGCCGCTGGCGTGCTGGAGGCCATGGGCACGGGAGAGCACACCGAATCGGTCATGCGCTTCGAGATCGATCGTCTGGACGATACCGAGCTGGATACGGTCAAGGCCAATCTCGAAACGGCCCTCTCGGACGTGCGCGAGACCGTGGACGACTGGCGCGCCATGCGGGCCAAGATGAACGAAGTGGCGGATGATCTCGGCAAGCGCTCCCTGCCTTACACGGCGGACGAAGTGCGTGAAGCCACCGATTTCCTCCGCTGGGTCGCGGACGACCACTTCACCTTCATGGGTTATCGCGAATACGAAGTGGCCCACGGCGAAGGCGACGACGTCCTGCGCACGGTCGAAGGCTCGGGCCTCGGCATCCTGCGCGCCGCGGAGCGTTCGCTCGCACCGCGCTCGCTGCGGACGCTGGTCGCCAGCGAGCTGCCGCGCTCGGGTTCCACCGACGCGATCATCCTGACCAAGACCAATGCCCGCTCGCCGATCCATCGCGCGGGTTACATGGATTACATCGGCGTCCTGAAGTTCGACGAGAAGGGTCGCCCGGTCGCCGAGCAGCGCTTCCTCGGTCTGTTCTCGTCCAATGCGTACATGGCCCATCCGCAGCATGTGCCGCTGGTCCGCGACAAGTGCGAGGCGGTGATGACGCGCTCGGGCCTGAAGCGCGATTCGCACTCGGGCAAGGCGTTGCGCCATATCCTGGACACGCTGCCGCGCGACGAGCTCTTCCAGTGCAGCACCGACGAGCTCTACGCCCTGGCCATCGGCCTGCTCGAGCTCGCCCAGCGCACGCGTACCCGCCTGTTCATTCGCCGTGACAGCTACGGCCGCTTCTTCTCCTGCCTGGTCTTCATCCCGCGCGATCGTTTCAATACGTCCGTGCGCGAGCGCGTCGAAGGCGTGTTGCGTGAAGCCTTCCATGGCGAACACGTGGACTCCGCGGTACTGATGGGCGAGGCCGCGCTCGTTCGCCTGCATGTCGTCGTGCGCCCGCGCATCGGCGATCACCCGGTCTACGATGCCGCGACCATGGAAGCGCAGATTGCCTCGATCGCCCGCAACTGGAACGACGAGCTGCGCGATCGCCTGATCGAAATCGCCGGCGAACAGCAGGGCATCATCCTCGCCAACCGCTACGGCAAGGCTCTCCCCGCGGGTTACGTGGACGAAGTGGCGCCGCACGTGGCCGCCGCCGACGTGCGCGCGCTGGCCGGTCTCGATGGCCCCGACGCGATCAGCATGTCGTTCTACCATCCGCAGAACCGCCCGGAAGAACTTCGTTTCAAGGTCTACCGCTCCGGCTCGGACATCGCCTTGTCCGAAGTGCTGCCGCAGCTGGAAAACCTCGGCCTGCGCGTGCTTACCGAGCACATGTACGAGGTGAAGCTCGCCGACAGCGCGCTGTTCATCCAGGACTTCGAGGTCCAGCCGGTCGATCGTCTCGCCTTCGATGTCGAGCAAGTTGGCTCGATCTTCGAGGACGCGTTCGAGCAGATCTGGCGCGGCAATGCCGAGAACGACGGCTTCAACCGCCTCGTCCTCGGCGCCAAGCTCGGCTGGCGCCAGGTCGCCATCCTGCGCAGCTACACCAAGTACCTGCTGCAGACCGGTGTCGCCTTCTCGCAGGCGTACATGGAAGACGCGCTCAACCATTACCCGGCCATCGCCGGCCTCATCGTCGAACTGTTCAACGCGCGCTTCGATCCACGCCGCGAAACGCTCGACACGGCCGAGCGCGAACGTGCCGAAAGCCTGCTCTCGCACGAGATGCACGCGCTCATCGGTCCGGAAACCCTGTCCGCGCAGCCGGGCCTCATCGGTAACCTCGTCTCGTCGCTCGGCCGCCCACGCGCCGAGCAGGCGACCGCCGTGGAGGAAGCCCTCAACGCGCTGCTGGACAACGTTTCCAGCCTCGATGAAGACCGCATCCTGCGCAGCTTCATCGCCCTGATCCACGCGACCCTGCGGACCAACTTCTTCCAGCTGTGGGACGGTGCCTACCGTCCGTACCTCAGCTTCAAGTTCGATTCGCACCAGGTGCCCGAGCTGGCCAAGCCGGTCCCGTTCCGCGAGATCTTCGTCTACGCACCGCGCGTGGAAGGCATCCACCTGCGCTTCGGCTCCGTCGCGCGCGGTGGCCTGCGCTGGTCCGACCGCCGCGAGGATTTCCGTACGGAAGTGCTCGGCCTGGTCAAGGCGCAGATGGTGAAGAACACGGTCATCGTGCCGGTCGGTTCCAAGGGCGGCTTCTTCGTGAAGCGTCCGCCGGTGGGTGGCGATCGTGACGCGCAGCTGGCCGAGGGTATCGCCTGCTACCGCATGTTCATCAATGGCCTGCTCGACATCACCGACAACCTCGTCGAGGGCAAGGTGGTGCCGCCGCACGATGTGATCCGTCACGACAACGACGATCCGTACCTCGTGGTCGCCGCGGACAAGGGCACGGCCACGTTCTCCGACATCGCCAACGCGATCTCGACCGAGCACGGGTTCTGGCTCGACGACGCCTTTGCGTCCGGCGGCTCGAACGGCTATGACCACAAGGGCATGAGCATCACGGCCAAGGGTGCCTGGGAGTCGGTCAAGCGCCACTTCCGCGCGCTGGGACGCGACTGCCAGACCGAGGATTTCACCGTGGTCGGCGTGGGCGACATGTCGGGCGACGTGTTCGGCAACGGCATGCTGTTGTCGGAGAAGATCCGCCTGTTCGCCGCGTTCGATCACCGCCACATTTTCCTCGATCCGAATCCGGATTCGGCGAAGTCCTTCGTTGAGCGCCAGCGCATGTTCGCCCTGCCGCGTTCCTCCTGGGACGACTACGACAAGTCGCTGATTTCGGCCGGCGGCGGGGTTTACCCGCGCAGCGCGAAGTCGGTTCCGGTGTCGCCTGAGATCAAGGCCGTGCTGGGTATCCGCAGCGAGGCGACGCACATGGCGCCGACCGATCTGCTCTCGGCGATCCTGAAAGCGCCGGTGGACCTGCTCTGGAACGGCGGTATCGGTACCTACGTCAAGGCCACGAGCGAGACGCACGCCGATGTCGGCGATCGCGCCAACAACGCCTTGCGCGTGAATGGCAACGAGCTGCGCTGCAAAGTGGTGGGCGAGGGCGGCAACCTGGGCATGACCCAGAAGGGTCGCATCGAGGCTGGCCAGGCGGGCGTGCTGCTCAACACCGACTTCATCGACAACTCCGCCGGCGTGGACACCTCCGATCACGAGGTGAACATCAAGATCCTGCTCAACGATGCCGTGCAGCGTGGCGAGTTGACCTTCGAAGGCCGCAACAAGCAGCTCGCCGAGATGACCGACGAAGTCGGCCGCCTCGTGCTGTGGGACAACTATCGGCAGAACCAGGCCATCACCGTGATGGAGCACCAGTCGGTGCGTCGCCTCGGTTCGATGGCGCACTTCATCAGCACGCTGGAAGCCGAGGGCATGCTCGACCGCGCCGTCGAGTCGTTGCCTTCGACGGCCGAACTCAGCGAGCGCAAGCTCCGCGGCCAGGGCCTGACGCGTCCGGAACTGTCCGTGCTGCTCTCGTACGACAAGATCCGTCTGTTCCAGCAGCTGCTGGATTCGGATGTGCCGGAAGATCCGTACCTGTCGCGTGAGCTGGTGCGTTACTTCCCCGTGCCGCTGCACGAGAAGTACGCCGAGCACATGCAGCGCCATCGCCTGAAGCGCGAGATCATCGCTACCGCGGTGACCAACTCGACGATCAACCGCATGGGCGCCACCTTCATGATGCGCATGCAGGAGGATACGGGCCACGGCCCGGCTTCCATCGCCAAGGCGTACACGGCGGCGCGCGAGATCCTCGATGCCCGTGAGTTGTGGGCCGAGATCGAAGCGCTCGACGGCACGGTGGCCGAGAACACCCAGATCGACGCGATCCTGCAGATCTGGTCGTTGCTGCGCCACCTGACCCGCTGGCTGCTCAATCGCCCGGGCGGCACGCTGGATATCGCCGCCAATGTCGACCGCTACGCCAGCGAAGTGACGGTGTTACGCAAGGCCTTGCCGGATGCTCTCACCGATACCGGTCGTGGCGATTTCGCCTCCAGCCAGGAGAAGTGGGAAGGCCTGGGCGTACCCGAGTCGCTTGCGATTCGCCTCGCGCGCGTCTCCGTCCTGCGCGCGGCGCTGGACATGGTCGAAGTGTCGAAGCAGAGCGGCAAGGACATCGCCACCGTCGCGAAGGTGTTCTACGAGCTGGCCGAAGCCCTCGACCTCGAGTGGCTGCGTGACCAGATCGAAGCGCTCAACGTGGAAGGTGCATGGCACGCGCAGGCCCGCGGTTCGCTGCTGGACGAGCTCAACGCCCAGCATCGTGCCCTGGCCCTGCAGGTGATCTCGGTCGCCGGCGATCGTACCGATGTCAGCCCGGTCCAGGCCTGGCTGCAGCGCGACGACGCCACGCTCAAGTACACCCGCGCCATGCTTGCGGAAATCCTCACCCAGAACGCGGACTACCCGATCGCCTCGGTCGCCGTCCGTCGCCTGGCCCAGCTGGCGCAGATCCCGGTCTGATCCGACCCATCGCCGATGAAGCGACTCCTAACCTCAGCTCTTGTAGGAGCCGATTCATCGGCGAAGGGTGCTAGCGAAACCGTTCCACCCTAGCCGCCGTGCATCCCGAAGGACTAAGCTCCCCGCTGGTCCTTCAAGCCGACATCCATGCGCCTAGCCTTTGTCGCCAGCGAAACCGACGTCGCCCAACGTGCGCGCACCGCCCTGGTGAAGCGTTACGGCACCGTGGAACCCGGGGACGCCGAGATCATCGTCTCACTCGGCGGCGACGGCTTCATGCTGCGCACGCTACACACCTATCGAACGCTCGGCGTGCCGTTTTACGGCATGAAGCTCGGCCGTCTCGGGTTTCTCATGAATCAGCATGAGCTCGACGCGCTCGCCGAGCGCATCGAGCGCGCCCATCCGGCTGTCCTGCATCCGCTGGAGATGCATAGCACCTGCTGTGACGGTGCCGAGCACCGCGCCCTGGCGTTCAACGAAGTGGCCATGCTGCGTCAGAGCAATCAGGCCGCGCACATGCGCGTGAGCCTCAATGGCGAGGTCAAGCTCGACGAGCTGGTCTGTGACGGCATCCTGGTGAGCACCCCGGCCGGCTCCACCGCCTACAACCTTTCGGCCCATGGCCCGATCCTGCCGCTCGATGCGAATGTGCTGGCGCTGACCCCGATCAGCCCCTTCCGGCCGCGCCGCTGGCGGGGTGCGATCCTGCCGCACGCTACGCGCGTTGGATTCGAGACCAAGGACCCGAGCAAACGCCCAATCAGCGCCACCGCGGACTTCCACGAGGTGCGCGATGTGCGCAAGGTCGAGGTGAAGCAATCCCGCCGCAATGCGGTCCGTCTTCTCTTCGATCCCGAGCACAACCTCCAGCAACGCATCCTGGACGAGCAGTTCGCCCTATGAACGCCCCTGACCATACGTCCGCCACCCCCACCGCCCACGCTGACGCCTCGGTAAACGACAACCGCCTGGTCGTCGCGATCTCGTCGCGCGCACTATTCAACATGGAAGACGGTCACGAGCTTTTTGAACGCGACGGCCTCGATGCCTACCGCGCGTACCAGATCGAGCGCGAAAACGAACTGCTGACGCCGGGCGTGGCCTTCCCGCTGGTGCAGAAACTGCTTGGCCTCAACGCGCTGTCCGGTGACGTTCCTCCCGTTGAAGTCATCCTGCTGTCACGCAACTCGGGCGACACGGGGTTGCGTATCTTCAACGCGATCCAGCATTACAAACTGAACATCTCACGCGCGGCCTTCACCAGCGGTGCGCCCACGTCGGATTACATCGCGCCATTCCGGGCGGACCTGTTCCTTTCCGCGAATGCCGAGGACGTCGGTCGTGCGCTGCGTGCGGGTGTTGCTGCCGCAACGATTCTCCCGTCGACGGCACCCCAGCGCTCGAGCGAGCAACTGCGTATCGCCTTCGATGGCGACGCCGTTATTTTTGGCGACGAAGGCGAGCGCGTCTCCAAGGAGCAGGGGTTGGACGCCTTCCATCGCAGTGAATCCGAGCTCTGGGCCGAACCGCTTTCCGGCGGTCCATTCCGTGGCTTCCTTTCCGCTCTGCATCGTCTGCAGGCGGCGTTTCCGGCAGAGACATCGCCGATTCGCACCGCTTTGGTCACGGCGCGCTCGGCGCCTGCGCACAAACGGGTGATCCTGACGCTGCGGCGCTGGGGTGTCCGCATCGACGAAGCGCTTTTTCTTGGCGGTCGCGACAAGGGTCCGTTCCTGGACGCCTTCGGCGCAGACATTTTCTTCGACGATTCGCCGGCCAATGTGGAGTCGGCGCGCCGTCATGTCGCCACCGGTCACGTGCCGCACGGGGTTTCCAACGCGTAGCCGTGTCGACGACTAATAGTGCCCATGATCCGGGACTGGCCGCCAAAGGGCGTCTTCGCAATGGATTTCGGCGGTGAAACCCGGGCCACGGCCGATGACGAAGTGGAAGCCGTGCAGCCTCACCACGGCACTGACCAGACTCAGGCCGAGGCCGTTGCCCGCGGCGTGCCGGGTGCTGTCCGAGCGATAGAAACGTCGCATGACCAGGTCGCGTTCGCTGTCGTGGATGCCGGGGCCGGTGTCGCTCACCCGGATCAAGCTTTCGCCGCTTTCCTCCAACAGGGAAAGCGTCACACGGCCACCCGAGGGCGTGAACTTCACAGCGTTGTCGACCAGATTGGCGATCGCCTCGGTGAGCAGGTCCCGATCGGCCTGGAGGGTGCGTTCGATGAGCAGCTCGACATCGAGCGACAGTCCGTTCTCTTCGGCGATAGGTCGGTAGAAGTCGCCGACATCGTTCACGATGGCGGCGAGATCGACCTGCTCGAACGATTCCCGCCGACGGATGTGTTCGATCGCCCGGATACGCAGCAGCGCCGTCACGATAGCCAGTGCGCGATCGATATCGCCGACGGCCGCATCGACCACACGTTGCAGGGGACCGATGGACGTCGCATTGATTCGGCTGCGCTCCAGCGCAATGCGCGCTCGCGCCAGCGGCGTCCTGATGTCGTGGGCGATGTCGTCGGCGACGCCGGCCAGGTCGTTGATCAGAACTTCCATGGCGTCGAGCATGATGTTGACAATGCCGGCCAGCTTGTCGAAAGGCTGCTCCGTACCCCGATTGGGGAGGCGTTCCTTCAGGTCGCCGGCGATGATGCGCTGGACGTGCGTGCTTATCTTTTCGACCTGTCGCTGGGTGCGTCGGCTCAGGAAGACGCCGGTGAGCAGGCCGATCAGCAAGGTGGGGACAAGGCTATAGGCCAGGGCTCTCCTCAGCGACTCGGCGACATCCTGGTTGTAGTCGAGGTACCAGGCGACGATGAGCGTCTCGTCGTTGGCCAGGTGCGTCACCAGGGCGCGCACCGATTGCGTCTCGCGTCCGAGACTGTCCACGCGGGTGATGGACGTGATCTGTAGCGGGACATCGGGGGCGAGATTGGCCGGGAGTGCTTCGATGTTGCCGGCTAGCCGGGTGCCGGTGCGGTCGAACAGGCCGATCGGTTTGACCCGGCGCGGATCCTGGCGGATGCGTTCGGCGATTTTCGCCGCCCAGAGCGACGGCGGGGCGGACGCGATGTATTCGCTTTCCTCGGCGATCGCATCGTCGACGCGCCCCTTGATGATCATGGTGGTACGCAGGTACACAAAGCCAAAACTAAGCAAGAGCGCCAGTGCGTACGTTACCGAAGCGATCAGGGCCCAACGCGCCGTGTTCGAACGCAGCAAATCACGCAGGCGCACGGAGGATGAAACCTTGCCCGCGGACGCAGTGAATGAGGGGGAGTTCATCGGCCTGTTCGATTTTCCGGCGGAGCCGTCCGATATGGACATCCACCGGGTTCGACTGCGGAACGAACCGGTAATTCCAGATGTTTTCCAGGAGCATGGTGCGGGTCAGTAACTGACCTTCGCGTCGCATCATGTACTCGAGCAACTTGAACTCGCGCGGCATCAGGTCGATCCGGCGCTCTCCGCGCACGGCCACTCGTGTGATCAGGTCGAGGGAGAGCGGGCCGGTCCGCAGCGAGGTATCGGATGGTGCGGACGAGCGCCTTGTGAGGGCTTCGGTGCGTGCAAGCAATTCGACAGCGGCGAAGGGCTTCGCCAAGTAGTCGTCCCCGCCGGCGCGCAATCCGCGCACGCGATCGGTCACGGTGCCCATGGCGCTCAGCATCAGTGCCGGCGTCCGCACCGACTCCTTGCGCAGGGTCTCGATCAGCGACAGTCCGTCGATGCCCGGCAGCACGCGGTCGACGATCAGGACATCGAAGCCCCCCTGCCGCGCCTTGGCAAGGCCGTCCGTGCCGGTCGCCGCCCAGTCGACGACAAGATTGCCCTGGGCCAGCTCGCCGATGATCTCGCAAGCTGTCTTCGGATCATCCTCGATGAGAAGCACCTTCGGCATGTGGGTCGTTCCAGGGGCCTGTGCGGTCCATGCCGTCGGCATCTTGCGAGAGATCCATCGCGTTCGCATGATCTCACGGGTCGAGCGAGTCGCATCACCCCCGTCGATGAAATCGCCGACAGAGTTATGAACAAATTAGGCATTGTTCTCGCCAATTTTCCTGCTCTCTAATGTGTAGCCGGCGGCGGAGCGCCTCCCCCGTCTCTTCCGCCCTCCCGCCCCGGTGCTGCGCCCCACACTCCCCCCTGAGTCAAGCGAGAGCCATCATGTCCAACGCTAACGTTCCTGCGGATACTGCTGCAGGCGCCACGACGCCTCCTACCCTCAAACAGGTCCCGATCGGTATCGACGCTACCGGTACCCGGCTCGAATTCGACAGCATGGGGACGGTTGCCGTCCCGGCGGACCGGTATTGGGGCGCACAGACCCAGCGGTCGCTGATCCACTTCTCCATTGGCAGCGATCACATGCCCAAGGAGGTCTATCACGCCTACGGTTACGTGAAGAAGGCCTGCGCCATCGTCAACCGCGATGCGGGTCGGCTGCCCGCATGGAAGGCCGAAGCGATTATCCAGTCCGCGGAAGAGACCATTGCCGGCAAGCTGGATGCGCATTATCCGCTCTACGTCTGGCAGACCGGATCCGGCACGCAGAGCAACATGAACGTCAACGAAGTGTTGTCGAATCGCGCGACCCAGCTCCTCGGCGGGACGATCGGTTCACAGGTTCCCGTGGCGCCGAACGACGACGTCAACATGGGTCAGTCGAGCAACGACACCTTTCCGACGGCCATGCATATCGCGGCGGTGGCTGAGGTAGACGACCATCTCCTCCCGCAGCTTCGTCAGCTGGCCGACACGGTCGAGCGTAAGGCGCTGAGCTGGATGAAGGTGGTCAAGATCGGTCGCACGCACCTCGAAGACGCCGTCCCCCTGACGGTTGGCCAGGAATGGTCTGGTTACGCCGCACAGCTGCGTGCGTGCGAAGCCGACATCGTGCAGTGCCGGGCAGGGCTGCTGGAGCTGGCGGTTGGCGGCACGGCCGTGGGTACGGGTCTGAACGCACCCGACGGTTTCAGCGAAAACGTGGCCATGGCCATTTCGGAGCTGACCGGCAAGGCCTTCGTCACCGCGCCGAACAAGTTCATGGCGCAGGGCTCGCTCGATGCCATCGTTCGTGCGCACGCTACGCTGCGTGGTCTCTCCGTCGCCCTGATGAAGATTGCCAACGACATGCGCTGGCTCGCGTCGGGCCCGCGTACGGGACTGGCCGAACTGCTCCTTCCGCAGAACGAGCCCGGTTCGTCCATCATGCCCGGCAAGGTCAACCCGACCCAGTGCGAGGCGATCGTCATGATCGCGATCCAGGTGCTCGGTGACGACGCGGGTGTGGCGTTTGCGGGTTCGCAGGGTAACTTCGAGCTCAACGCCATGCGTCCGATCATCATCAACAACTTCCTGCACTCGGCCCGCATCCTGGCCGACGGCATGGAAAAGTTCCGCACGTTCTCGGTGGAAGGCACGCAGCTTAACGAGAAGAAGATCGCCAGCTACGTCAGCGAAAGCCTGATGCTCGTGACGGCATTGAGCCCCGTGATCGGCTATGAAAACTCGGCGCATATTGCCGAAGCGGCGCTGGCGAAGGATCAGACCCTGAGGGAAGCGGCGCTTGCTTCAGGAAAGATCTCCGCAGCGGACTTCGACAAGATCGTCGATCCGCTGACCATGATCGGTCATGGTGTAGGCGGGGCGTAATGAGCACCCCCGCTGGTAGTGACGATGCTGCCATGCAGCTGGTGACCGATGCCGCGGCGCTACTCCATGCCAACGGGGCAGAGACGTCCCGGTCGATCGCACGCACCCGGCAGTTCGGGCGTGCGTTCGGCCTGGACGCTTCACTTCGCGCAGGGTGGGGGGTGTCCTTTGTCGAGTTCCGCAACGCGGCCGGTACGCCCGTTCGCTGGTTCTCCGGCGCTCCTCGCGGCGTGGGAATGAATCGTGTCAGTGCTGTCGATGCGATTATCGACGGCGCGTCGTTGCGCGCGATCTCGGTAAAGGGTGCGCAAGATGCACTCGGCACGGCTGCAAGGCTGCCGGATACACCGACATGGTTGTTTGCAATCGCCTGCGCCGTGGGTGCGCTAGGGCTTGCCGTGATCCTTGGCCTGCGCCATCCGGTCACCGGGCTCCTGATTGCTGTGAGTGCTGGGGTCGGTGCGGTCGTTCGACGCGCCATCGGGCACGGCGGCGGTAACCTTTTCTGGCAGGCCGGTGCGGCTGCCTGCCTGGCGGGTGTCCTGGGCGCCTGTGCATTGAAGCTGGGCCTGAGTTCGTCGATGCGCCTCGCCGCGGTCTGCCCGTGCATGGTCCTGGTGCCTGGGCCTCATTTGCTCAATGGCGCACTCGATATCGCAGCCACGCGCATCTCGCTTGGCTTCGCCAGGTTGGGTTATGCGATGGTCATCCTTCTCGCCATCGGCGTCGGCGTCATAGCCGGACTGGGCCTCGGTGGCGCCAACCTGCCACCAGATCCCGTCGGCTTGGGCATTCCGCTGTGGCTGGACATGGTCGTAGCAGGGATCGTCGCGGTTTGCTACGCCGCCTTTTACTCCTCGCCCCGGCGCGTCCTCGTGTGGCCTTTCGTTACCGGCATGGCCGTCCACGGGTTGCACTGGGTGGCTCTGGGCATCTGGCACGTCAGTGCGCCGGTTGCTTCGGGCATGGCATGCCTGGCGGCCGGATTCATCCTCCTGCCAATCTCAAGGCGACTCCACCTGCCATTTACCAGCATGGGTTTCTCTTCGGTCGTTTCGTTGATGCCAGGCGTACTGGTGTTTCGCGCGCTCAGTGGCATGTTCGCCCTGCTCGGCGCCAGCGGCGATCAGGCGGTGACCTTGCTCGTTGCCACCGTGGACGATTGGACCACCGCGTTTGCAACGGTGTTTTTCATGGCGCTGGGCCTGGTGATTCCCGCGACGGTCTACGGACGTCTTGTCGACCGGGAGAAAGCGCAGTGATGGATGGCACAGCGGGAAATACCCTCGCGGCGACACCGTCGGCCCGTGCGCTGGCGTGGAGGGGGCTGCCGTTTTCGTTAGGCGTGGTCGCCGGCATGGTCGACGTCACCACCTTCCTGACGCTGGGTGGATTGTTTAGCGCCCACATCACCGGAAATCTGGCGAGCGTGTCGGCAGACCTCGGCAACGACAGGTCGCTGGCCTGGGCGACGACGTTGGCCATTCCCATGTTCATCGTGGTCACCGCCATGGCCACCGCATTGTACGACCGGCTGGTGCGCGACCCTTCGCGCTCAGTCGTCTGGTTCCTCGAAGTGCAGTGTGGGTTGATCATCGTGGCGGGTGCCCTGGCGAATACGTTGCATGTATCGGGGAAACCCCATGACCTGGGCGGTATCGCTGTCGCCCTTGCCGCCGTGGCGGCCATGGCGGTGCAAAATGCCCTGCTGCATCTGGTCATTGCGCGTCCTCCGGCAACCGCCGTGATGACGGGCAATGTCGTTGTGGCGACCATGGCGGCCACACGACTCCTCATGCAGGGCAGCCGGGCAGGGCCCGATGTGCGCCAGGCATGGGCGTCACACTGGCCGCTGATCGTGGGCTTCCTGCTCGGCTGCCTGTTTGCCGCGCTTGCATATCGGTGGCAGCAGGATGCTGGCTGGGTCCTTTCGGCAGCCGCTTCGCTGGCCGCCCTCGTTGCCTGGATTGTCCGTTCGACCGGGAGTGCCGGCCGACGCTGAGGCGGCTCAGACGATATTCGTCCACCGCCACCAGTCGGTCTTCTTCTCCTCGCGGACGAAGGTGAACAGGCCAGCGCCAAGAATCAGCACGATGCCCACCAGCATCGGCCAGTCCAGATGGTCGTGGAAGATCAGGTAGCCAAATAGGATGGCCCAGAGCATCTGGCTGTATTGCGTGGGAGCGACGCGAGCGGCGGGCGCGTTCTGCGTCGCCAGCATCAGCAGGACGGCACCGGCGGCCGCCAGGAGGCCGTAGCCGAGCACCAGGAACCACTGGTGCGCGTCCGGCCAGACGAAGTGCGGCAGCATCATGATGAAACCGGCCAGCATCGGTCCGACCACGCCCGCGCCGTACAGCGTGATGCGCTTCTCCGTGGCGCCGGCCATGCGCAACGCGATGATCGACAGGGCTCCCGTGATGCCGCAGATGATCGCAGCCACGTGCCCCGTGCCCAGATGCCGAAAGCCGGGGCGTAGCACGACCAGCACCCCCAGGAAGCCGACCACCACAGCCGACCAGCGCCGCCAGCCCACGTGCTCGCGCAGGAACACCACCGAAAGGATGGTGACGAAGATCGGTAGCAGGAAGATCAGGGAGAACGCCTCAGCCATGGGCAGGGCCGTAAAGGCCATGACGGCGGTAATGTTGCCGATCGCGCCTGCCATGGCGCGCAGCAGCCAGAGACCGGGCATTTTCGACACCACGATCTCGCTCCAGCGGTCGCCGGGTTTCTTCAGAAACGGGAAGGCCGCCATGGCCAGCACGGCGCCGAAGAATACGGCCTCATACGGTGGAAGCGAGCCTTCGAGGGACTTCACGAAGGCATCGCTCCACGCGTAGGCGGCGTAGCAGGCAAAACCGAGCAGGACGCCCTTGAACATGAGGAAGATCCGGAAGGCGAGGGCGCCCCATTATGCAAGCGTATGCAACCCCATTGCCCGGATTCGCGTCACGGCGTTGGGGGACCGTTTCGGTTAGGCAAGTCGACCTCGTGAATGGTGGGCTCGCCCACCGGCCGCAGCAGCGCGTTAACCACGCGAAAGACCGGCTCACCCGTGTTCTCGGCGAGCACACCGCGGCGGCTGAAGAACGGGATGAAGTCCAGGACGCTGTCGCCCATGGCGAGCACGCCCTCACGATGCAGCCATGTCTGGCGCGGGAATCCGCCCGAGCATGGCAGCCATGACGGAGAGGATGCGAAGGGAGCGAGGGAGAGGCATTCGCCGCGCTGGTTGACGACCGTTCCCTGGTACCCGTCTGCCGGCATCGAGACGGCCGCAAGGTTCGCTCCAAGCAGGGATTCCAGGCGGTCCGCCGGCCAAAGGTAGGCGAGTTCGTCGCCGTCGGGGCGCCGGACGGCGTGTGCTTGCAGAGCGTCGTCGGCCGAGACCCCGATGTACTGGGAATCGGCGCTGCGCATGACCAACGGGCCGTGAACGCGTGGGGTGGCGGCCGATGCGATACCTGCGGTGACAAGACCCGTCAGGAGGGCCAGGGAGCGAGGGAGGAGGGACATGCGCATCCTTT
>Ga0163161_10000821_pt1 | contig 24295 bp, 19 predicted proteins | sample S45metaG_FD_129847 | JGI IMG/M metagenome (GOLD analysis project Ga0163161, IMG submission 129847) | Switchgrass rhizosphere microbial communities from Kellogg Biological Station, Michigan, USA - S4-5 metaG | ecosystem: Host-associated > Plants > Roots > Rhizosphere > Soil | place: USA... | reverse complement strand
CACCACGAAACTGGCCACCAGCCGTTTCAAGTCCCACTCCCAAGGGCCGGGATGGGCTTCGTCGAAATCGTTGACGCTGAACAGCAGATTGCGTTCCGGCGTTGCAAAACCGCCGAAGTTCATCAGGTGACTGTCGCCGCAGATGGGCGATACCAGCCCCATGTTGGATGTTGCGGCCAAGTCGTGGGCTTGCAACAGCGCGTTGCCGCGATAGAAGGTGAACGGCGAGACCAGCATGCGGCCGTAGCGCACCTCGACCAGCGACTTGATGCGGCCTTCACTGGACGTTTTGATCAGCGGCAGCGGGTCGCGATTTATTTTCCCCATGGCCGCCTGCGAACTGCGGGAGCAGTTCTTGCGAGCATCCTTGCCTTGCTTCAAACGGTCGTTGAGGTTGGTCATGTGGGCTCGTTTGATGAGTGTTTTCGAACGTGTGAAAGATGAGTGTAGAAGGGCTTCGGGTCTTCATACGAAGTGTTTTGGCTTTGATCGAGGGAACAAAAAAAGGCACCTGCGGTAGTCTCGTCAGGTGCCTTTTTATTAAGGAGGATTATGCTTGTTTTGGTTCAGCTTCCATCATCACAAGGTTCTGCTGCTTGGTAGCTTCAGTCAGCACTTCGCTGTAGACACGCTTTTTCTGTTTCGATTTGGCATTGCGAATAAAGTCGCCGGCGACCTCGGCTCGGTCGTAAAACAACGCATAGTCCGCACCTTTTGCGGTGATGTTGAAGTAGGCAGAGGCGTTGGAAGACTTGAAGTCCACGGTCATCATTTGGCCTGCCTTGGCGTTTAGACGGTACTGCGCGGTGAGCGGGCCTTTGATGGATCGGGCGAACTTGACGGTGTCGGAGCCCTTGTTGAAGGTGACCTGCTCGACATGAGGAGCGATTTCGGTGGCTGCGTGTACAGGCACAGAAACCATGGCGACCAGGACGGCTGCGATCCATATGTTCATGTTGATCTTCCTGAGTGCGTTGGTTGCTCAAGCGGTTGCAGGTGTTTTTTTGTGGTGGTCTTGCGAGCCTTATCGCGAGCAGGCCTGCTTTTGCCGGGGATGGTGATGCTGCCTGCAAAAATGACCAAACCCCAGATGCAACAAAACCCGCACTTGGCGGGTTTTGTTTTGCTTCGTATTTGGTGGGCCGGGGTAATCTGAATCGGTCTCTTATACTGTTGATTATTATCATAATTGTTCGTTTTGTATTTTGAATGGAATACCAGCTGGAATACCTCGCGAATTTGCTCTTCAGCTGACCGCCCAGCTGTATTCGATCTGACAACCGTGCCTCGTATACATACTGAGCTGTGAAGCAATCGGCCGAGAGGGTGTAAAAACACCAGTGAGCCTCGCTTTCTTTGGACATCGATGCTCGTAGGCTGGACGATGCACGATCAGCGCAATGGTTGACCGTCGACGACTTGGCGCGTGTCAGCTGGCCACAAAACGATCGCTTCAGACTCTACATTTTTTGGTGAGTTAGAAAATGTGCAAGGGTTGAATTCTGCACGCTGATGAATCGCCCTTGATTTCCTAGACTCATCCGACAAGCCGCTTTTGGCCATCCCCCGCTCCGTGCGATCGGCAGAGGGGGGCCACATACGGACGTTCGAAGCGCTCCAGCACCAACTGGACAATCCAAAACCTCACCGCCTTGTGAGCAATTTGAGGGTGCATTTCTCAGGGAGGATCTAAGCACTGACGAGAAATACTCAGCAGCATTTGTACTGTTTTTCGCCGTGTGACGTCCGGGTAGAACCAGCAGGCATGCTCTCATGTGCGAGACCTTGTGCCTGAACCCCCGCTCATGAGTGCCCCGGCTGCTGTCCTTGGATGCGAAGGCAAGAATAGGCCATTCCCAAAAAGTGCTTTCTCCTTGAAGGCTGACCTTAATCTTTGAAACGGTCTTGGTGAGCTTTTGAAATGATGGCGTTTTGAAATCGAATATTTTATAAGTCTAGATGAATGGGATTGCCTACGAGACGAGAGCGGTTCCATTTGGGGCGGTTAGAAAATTGTACTGATCATGAACTTTAGAAGGCTGCGGCGAATGCTATACAAATACCACAACGCAATAATTCTTGAAAAATCCAGAAGATCAGATGAAATCATAAAGAAAATAGTTAGTGAGTCACTAAAGGTAGAAGACGTACAAGATATTAGTCTTATGGATATTCGCGTTGGCGGTGAGTTTTGTGACAACTGCGACGCTTGTTTTGACGCGGTTTTCAACTTTAATTTGATACTGTCTTTTTACGTTGGAGATGTTGACTGCGTGGAGGTTGGCAGACAAAAGCAAGCATGGAGGTATTCATTTCTGACAGATAAAGCGGTTCATGGGCTAGGAGATTTGTCAGCGCTTCGAATTGATAGGGAACCGATCCTTTCGGATAAGCCTCTGTGCTATATAGACCAAAACATCCTGACGCAAGCTGTAAACAAAAAAGATACCCTCTCTCTGTTATTGAAAATTCAAGATGATCACGATATAAAAATAGTTTGTAGCGTATCCCACTTTGAAGAAATTTATAAAATTTCAGATCTGGGAAGTAGACAAGACTTTATTGATGCTACTGTCGCTCTGACTGGCGAAATAAACTTGCAACCATGTTCCGAAGATGATCGGATAAAGCTTTTTTTTGAAAACGCATCGATAACTCTTTCTAGAGTAGAGATGACATCAAATTCGAGCGAAGCGGTAGAGATGCTCAAAAACTTAAAAGATGAGGATCGGAGATTGTATTTTGAAAAATATAACAATCTTGACCTTCGAAAAAAAATTGGACAAGCGGAAAAAATATTCGAATCACTATCAGATGATGAGTTCTCCAGATTAGTTTGCATGAGCTCCCCTCCGGGACCTAGAAAAATTGACTTTAAAGGATTAACGTCCCATAGCAGCATAAGAGATGCAATATATTCTTTGCACAATGCTCTTGACCTAATTTCTTACAAACAGGATAAATCGACTAGAACGCAGCGTAGTAGCGCTCATGACATTGAACACTTAATCTATGGCTCACAGTGTAATTATTTCATAACAAACGATACCAATCTCCGTTTTCGAGCTGTTGAGATCTATTCCTTTTTGGGTATTCCCATACACGTTTTACCATTAAGCGAAATCAGCTCTATAAAAATATGATAAGTCTTGCATCAGCATTCCTTGAGTTTGAAACTCTGGAATTCATCCTGGCGCTAATCTACCAATCGGTTAGATCTTAGTGATCAATTTGATCGGGTATCAATAGGTTTTTGGTGCATAGAATTTTCCAGGACAATAAAATGATGTGGATGCGATCCGAATGACCGATCTGGCTTGTGGATTCAACCGGTCGATGCAACAGACTGGTTAAATCCGCGGTCGAATGATGCCCTAGTTAGGGGGCATTTACTCCTTGCTCTTCTCAAAGCATCTGATCTTAAAGTCACTAGCATTCAGAGGTGTTTCAACGAGGTTCTCGTCGTTGCAGAACGCTGTAACTCATTCTTTGGGTAGCCTGCAATTACTGCTTCGACCTTCAAGAATTACCTTTAGGTGCCTCAAAATTGTGCCAGTTTTAACAGTTCGGAGCAGAAGCATCTTGAAATTAATTCGTAGCACCCTCAGACTTTGATCATTATGGGAGAGCATGCATTGAAGTCACGTGATGATTTGGAAGAAAGTGTTGTGGCACTTGGATTGGACCCATCACTTTCGATGGATATCGCACCCGAAGTGCGCAGAGCCTATGCATATCAAAGTGCGGCAGGAGTCACGCTAATTTGCGAAGCAATAAAAAGAAACACCTATAAAGAATTTTGGTTTGAGCATCATGACGACATACTTGGTGTAAAGCACAATGGAAAATTTGATGTCTTTCAAGTAAAAACTAGGGAGTCCACTAAGAAGTGGACGTTGAGAGACAAGGAGGTTGTCAAAGCCATTACAAGATTTGGACGTATTGAGAGCAGTCAGGGTGCCAAGATAGATAATTATTTTATATATTCAAATGCACTGCCCTATCTTCCTTCCGAGTCAACTAAAAATAGCACCAGACAACAAATTAGCTTGCTGTCGTTGAAAGAAGTCATTGCAAACTCAGCTCACATCTCTTTAGACTCTACATGCTTTGAAGAGCTGGACAAGCTATCAGTAGCTATAGGTCAGTCAATAAGTATTACAACTAGCATAATCTGTAAATTGGAATTTATCAAAGGTAGAGGCTTAGAGGACTTTCGCGAGGGGTTAGCATCAGATTTATTTTCGCTTCCTTACCTACAGAATCTCTCGGTATTCAAGCTGCATAACTTAAGCAGTATGATTTTTCAAAGCGTGGAAAAGGCCAGCACTCTAGATCTGCCTGGGCTAGATGTTCTTACATCCATTATTTCGAAAGCCGGCGTCCCTTCCCGGCTGATCGAAAACAAATGCGTCACTGTTTCAGCTGTTAAAGCAATGCTTGATGCAGAGCTAGGGTTGGACAGAAAAAAATATCGTCTTAAATCTGTCGGAGTTGTAACGGCAGTAATAGGATGCACCGCTCTGAGCGGTTTGTATTTTTACAAGCCAGAAGCAGAAGCATTGCTGGAAAAGTCTGTAAGGGTAGTTTACTCCGCAAAAAACGCACCGCTCCCTCCGACTTTTCCCGAGTCTATCTCTGCGATACGGGCGGCAAAGCTGCCTCTCGATAGCTTGGATCTAGAGGGTGCAACCCTCCGATGCCAGGATTTGTCAAAGCTGAACCTAACCCGAATGAACGGGCAGTGGATCAGAGGCACTGGCGCTAAGTTCATTGAATCGCAGTTATATATGGCCAACTTCACGCAAAGCGAACTCAATGCATCCTCATATGCAAGGGCTACAGCTGATAGTTCAATATTTGACCGATCCAATATGCTCTATACGGATTTCTCCGACTCAATTGTTAGATGGGCAAGCTTTAAGAGTGCGACGCTCAATGGATCAGACTTCTCTCGATCAGACCTTTCACAGTCCGACCTTTCAAATGCAGACCTAACATTCACAGAGCTTAAAAATGCTAATCTTTCCGGCTCAAAATTTTACGATACAAAACTGGAAAAGGCTAACATCTCAGGGGCAAACTTCAAGGGTGCGTTGGGACTAACTCAAAATATGCTCAACTCAACATGCAGTAATCCGAACACCCCACCATCTTTAGATATAGGTCTAAAGCCTCCGACCGCTGATTGCTTCATTGACGACAGATCGAAAGAGGAGCGATTAGTTACACAACAAGTTTATGCCCTCATAGGGCAGATGGCGGCACTTGGTGGCTATTGCAATGACGGAGAAGTTGTACCTCGCGCTCCCAATGGACATGGCCACGCCGAAAAAGAAATGCCTTTCTTTATACAGCTAAAACCAAAAGAGTAAGGATGCGCAATAGGTAAGCCGAAACTTCAAAAATTGTTCGGACTTACTTGGGTTCTGTACGAAAAGTAATGCCACAAACTGCTGTAACCTGTTCAACACTCAAAGTGTTTGTTCTCAATGACCCAGCGACGCCTGGATAGGAGGAAGGCGATTGCCCCTACACAATGCGGTGTCAACGTGCCCCCGCTGAGCGGACAAGAGTCCAACTCGCTCGCCGATCTCAGCGACCAGCGCCGTCATGCTCGGGGCAAGGTCAAAGTTGGTTGGTAATGGCTCATGCGCTCAGCTCAAACGGGGCTTTGGAGGTTTCATGTCGCAGAGGGATACCGGCAGCGTCTGCATCCAGCAAGCAGTCATTATCCAAATCAAAGGGCAACACCCACAAACTCATCCCATCACCATAATGGAAAACCGGTAGCGCCTTTTGCAGCCCTGACCAATATGGATAAATCAGTACCAGCTTCGGAACGCCTGTGCCTTTGCGATATTTATGGCCATAGGCGAAAAGCTGATAGAAATCACTCTGACTGAGGTCGTAGTTCTTCTCACGCCTGCGCATATCAACTCGTTTCCACTTTGTGTCCAGAATCCAGCGCTGCCCGGGCGTATCGATGAGCAAGTCCGGCTTCAAGCAGAACATGCGAGCATTGTCGTGGTCGCACAGATACTGGGTAGCCGACTGCGGCTGTAATTTGGCAATTGGCTGCAACTGGTTTCGCAGCCAGTTCTCGACATAACGCTCAAACAGTTTTTCCATAGGGAATAACAGGCTCATCCCCCGCCATCCGCCACTCACGGCAATCGGCATCTGCTGATTAAGGATCAGCTCGCACCAAGGTTTGATTGCCTGGTAATAAGCCATCAAGCGGTCACGACTCCAGGCACGTAAGTCTTGCGTCACCTGCCGGCTTGCAGGCACCTCTGCCAGTATGGTGCGCAGCTCACTGGCCAATCGCCAATTGGCGGCGTCCTCAGTGCTCTTCGCCACATGCTCCAGCGCGAGTTTAAGCAAGCGATTTTCCGCCCGGTCCGGCAGGAACACATCGTGACGAACCTGGAAGTGATGCTGGCGTCCCGGCGGCTGGCGAATCTGTGCCACCACATTGAGCTGCCCACGTAGAAATCGCTGATCTTCTTCGACGCGCTGATAGTCGAAGCGAATGCCGCGCTTTACCAGAAGATCCAGCTCACCCAGGAACTGTCCCATCACCCATTCCGTCAATGGAGCATCGAATAGCTCCAGTCCTGCCACCGAAACCTGACGCGGTTTCAGCGACAAAGCCGCTTGAATCAACTTGCGCAGCAAGTCACGACTTTTGGCCTTGCAGCCATCCTTTTCAAAATGTTTGGGTAGTATCTCCAAAATTGTGCCACAAGGCGTTTCAATTACACCGACATAGCTATCCCATTTTAGCGAACGTCGACCTTCGACCTGCAGCAAGGTTGCGCCACCCTGACTGAAGCTTGCGCTCAGCTCGCATAGCCAGTCGAAGGCAGTTTCAGATATCTGCGCACAGTCGAGATCACCAGGCGCAACTGCAGCTGTCGTGAGCCTGGCGTACTCACGAACTGTGACGTAAGGATTCAAACCTCCAACTCCTCGTGCGACTCGACAGAAACCTCGGCGTTGGCCTTGCACGCAATCACGCCGGCATAAGCAGAGACTCGGCTAAACGCCAGTTCGTTAATACGCCAGACCTGATCCTGTGCAGGTACTCTCCCGCCAAACAACGAATTGAGATCCAGGTTCTGACGAAGCACAAAGCAGTCGGCTAAAGGCTTACGATGATCATTGAATACCCACTGGATGCGCTGCCAATCTTCAAAGAAATACTCTTGCAGTAGCGGAAGCACCTGATTGCGGAAGATGAGCTCCAACTGCGCCAGGCTGGAGGTTTTCAGCAACGGCATAAAGTAGGCGTGTCCCAGACAATGCTCGCGATCCAACAGCACCTCGATGCGCTGGTTCATCACCCGTAACAATTGGCCAATATCCACGCCTGCCACAGACACACCGTCCAGAAGCTGCGGCTGGGGCAACATCTCCTTGAATATAAATCGACGTCGCAGAGCGATATCCAGGCCGGCCAGTGATCGGTCGGCGGTGTTCATCGTGCCGATCAGGTAGACATTCTTCGGCACGCTGAAAGGCTTTTTCGAGTAGGGCAGTTTCAGGCTAAGCGCCTCTTCTGCTCCCTCGCGTTTAGAAGGCTCGATCAGGGTGATAAGCTCACCGAAAATACGCGAGACGTTGCCCCGGTTTATCTCGTCAATGATAAGCACATAAGGCACGTCCGTACTGGCGGTGACCACTGCCGGTTCAGCCGGCTGCACGCCCTGCTGCTGCAGATAGGAAAGCAAATCTGCCCAGGTGAAACGGTTCATGGCATAGACAGTTTTTAGAGTGAACTGCCGGCTATCGTTGAGCGGTAGGATGGGCAAATTAATATCGCGATACAGCCAGCGCACCGAACGCACATGCTGATAATTAGCGATCACCCCGGCGGGTACCTGCTTTTCATAACGATACTCACTTGTCACCACGCCAATCGAACCGATTTGCTCAGCCGAATGAATGCACAACAAAATGTCCCCTACCGCCATCTGCTCGGCAAAGTAATTGAGCGTGCCCTTATCCCCTGCACCCAAGCCTTGGTAATACGGGTTCTGCTCGTAGTCCTCACGCAGATCGCCGGTCTTGCCCCAACCAATGCGTGCTTCGCTATTAGCCAGGCAATAGCTCTTGCTGGGTGAATTCCCAGTACCGTCAATGGAAATCTTCCATATCGCCGGGTTGGCCCGCACGCCTAGGTCAGTAGCCGGTTGCGTCCGCGCATCATCACAAATGCGCTTGAATACGCCGGCGTCAATCGGGTATCTCAACTGTCCAGTTTCCGCGTCAGAGTCGGCTCGAATCCCCTCTACAAAATCTTCATAACTGAAGCTCTGATGAAAGGTCACGAAGCGCACACGATCGGCAGTCACGAATCGATCGAATTCCTTCTTCAAGCGTTCGCGCGTATCGGAGTCACTGCCGCTGTTTTGCGCTAAAAATTCCGGAGCTAGAATCGCCAGTGCCTGGTTGATGGTGGCGTAGGTTTTTCCGGTGCCGGGTGGGCCAAAAAGAATTTGATTAAGGGCGGGCTCTGTCGCCGGATCAGGTGTCATCACGTCAGACTCTTCTTGTTCGGCTTGGCCATAGTTGCGGGGTACTAGTCCCGTTCCGTTCAAGGTCAGTTGCTTGTCCTTCAGTACTTCGTCTACCAAGTTAAACCATGTGACCATATCCGCTAACGTGGGGTAGTGAGTCGAGTCAATTTCCCAGTCCTGCTCTTTGGCTTCCATCAGTGCGCGATGATCCGCTATCCCCCGCAACGAGCAACGAATTTTCCCGCCGTACCAATACAGCGTGAACACAGGTTTACCTTTCAGGCTGTCCTGCTCCCGAACACCAATACGGATATCCGCAGGGTTGATGTTCACCGTCCAGTGGTCGGCCTGTGGGTATCGCTCGCGGAAACACTTCACTAACGCCCAAAACCATACCTGCTCTTCAGGCGTCCCCTTGCTCAATAACTGGAGGACCCGTTTATCGGCATAGCCGTCAATCGCGCCTTGTTGGAGGTGTCGCTGGTATTCCAGCCACTGCCGCAATCCACTTTGCACGTTGTTACTGTTGCTGGAGCCAATTCTGGCGTGCTCACCCCCCGGACCGTATTGACGGTTCAGCTCTTCCAGTTCGTCGAGGTCGTTGGTCAGCAGAACATCGCTGCCCAAATGCTTGGTAACCGTATTAACGCCAGACAGATAATTGTTGGCGGTATTAAGCGTCTTCCCCTTACTGACCAACCATTCTTTAAACAGTTTTCCTTGCACATCGCTCACGGGCTTTTCTCCAGCATTGTTTCAGCGTCCGGCAGACTTAACTGGCCGGTGGTTCAGTGGGGTGAGAGGGGATCGCGGAGTTGGGTTAGGGTTCTTTTAGCCCCTATAACGAGCTGCCGCTATTGGCCGTTCAGGAAAGGGAGAAAACGCCAAAATTGGACTATAAATATGCGTTTACCTGACCGGGCTAGCGGAAGGTACGTCGAAGTCATCTCCAGTCATTTCCGAGTGCAATCTATGGTTCAGTAGTACTTGGATAATTGTTCTGACGGACTCCGGTGATGGGACTATCTTGCCGTCAGCATCGAAACCAATGTTCCAGTTTCTAGCCTGATTGACCTCCCGTAACTTCTCCATAAATAGAGCATTGCTGTAAAAGGCGCGCTCCTGAACAACGGCCATTCGGCGCAGATGCATGGTGTTGGTACCGACATGTTCGATCAGCAATGCCATGTCCGAAAACACACCTTGGAAGCCTGCATCTGCCTGGAGCTCCGCGAACGAGCTGATGTAGGTCTGTTTGTATTCCAGCAAGGATTCGAAATTGGCCCGATTTACCACCAAGATATTTTCGTTCAGCACAAAGAAATCGAAGGTCTTGCTTATTGTGAACGTCTCATCATTGGCGAGATCGAGGCGGTTTTCATGCAAGATAAGATTGATGCGCTGTCTGCGTTTCTTGACCTGCCAGTCACCTGGAAGCCGGGACACGCAATACAGGACATTGTCCTCATGGGTGATCCGCACGACGTATCCTAGACTCCCCTGCAAGTCTGAGAAGTCGTCGATGAGGTGCTCCTCTGGAGGTCGATCGATGACATCCTGAAGCTGAGGAAATAATGTTTCGTCAGCTTCCAGAAACAGGCATGAGGCCTCATTTATTTGAGTGATCAGATCGTAGTTCTCGGCCTCAGCACATCTGCCAATTCGGGCACTTGCAATGTCCTTGAGCTCAGCGATCAGCTCCGGCGTAGCAACCACAGACTGGGCCTTGAATCGGCCGGCTCTGCTCTGGCTTTTCTTGAACGTCCAGACACTAAGGTTTGCCGCCTCGATGTCGAAGTGGTGGAGTGCATCAAGGGCTTGGTCTGCGTTCATCGATTCTGCTCCTTCGACAAAATATACATTCCTTGGATGTAGCAACACTTGAGCGTGTCTTTCGGATACACCGGTGATTTGGAGAGCGCCATCCGAGTGCGGTCGTGTTTTGTGGTCACGACGTTGAGTTCGTACAGCTGCCATCCCATTGCGAGCAGCAGTGGATTCATCAGGATCTGCCCCGAACGATAAGTGATCAAAAACATCCAGGCCAGGAAAACCACAAACCCGTAAAACTTCCCATCGCTACCCAGATCCAGACCCATGAATGAAACGACGTATGGAAAAACGTAGTTGATCAGGTCATTGGGAACGGTCTTGGCATCTTTGACCGTGACCTCATGGTCGCTGGGCAGGTTGCGGAGCACCCAGAGAAATACCATCAGGCTCGCTGCACAGAGGATGAAAAGGGTGAGTGAACGCCCGCTGTTCATCAGCGCAGGCAGTTCGCAGTTCTGCAAAGACCAGCAAACGGATTTCTTCCAGCTGGCTTCGGCTATGTCCTGCAGCAACAGGATGACGCTCAGCGGAAAATACGAGCCGAGAAAGAGAAATGCAGCAGGTAGGAGCTTGACCTTCATACCTTGTCCTTGGTGGAACTAAGCGGCGCCATCACTATGCCTCAGCCGTAGTGCGTGGTGAAGGAATTAATGGCCATCATTGGTCGAGCGTCTGCTTCTGGGACGGATGTGGTTCTGAGTTAACCTCCAAATCAACCAGTTTTGGTGCCTGAGGTTGTATTTGACGGTTGAGATTTGCTTTTCCCGCCAAACCCTCCGATCCAGCGATCTTTGATCGCGCCGATCGGAGGGTTCCCCCGCTCTTTCTCGACGCCACCTCGTTCCTTCCTCCCATTTTCAAATCTGATTAGCGCCACGTCTGCTTTTCCCGAGTAGTTGCCCCATGATTTCTATCGAGCACAACGCAGTTTCAGCGTCAGAGCCGAGCTTGTCGTAGGTCTATGTCTGTGCGGGTAAAACTTGACTGATTCCACTCTTGACGTCTGTGCTGCGGATTGGCCACTGATGGCGGTTTGCTCACGATTTTAGGTTCTCTATCGTCTTTTCGAGTCCATGCGCGTAGCCATAATAAAAAAATGCGTCTCGCCCAGTGCTAAGTCTGCAGCGCACCCATAATGGTCGAGGCTACGCTATGGACACTGAATCGATCACTGTGGCGAGAGGATCAGCAGACGAGGGGCAGCGTTGACATCCGTTCTTGCAGGCGCCTCGGGGCCGTCGATGGACTGACCAACTGGGCCCGATCTTCGGTGTAAGAGCTCCTAATGCCTGTAGAAGGCCCCTCAGGGGGATGTGTGCGCAGAGAGATGCATCTGCAAAAAAACAGCCACATCGGTTAAGCTGATCGATTTAGGAAGAAGATAACCTGTGACCGACGAACAAAAGAAGCTACTTGAGCAAACGCTTTGGGATATTGCTAATACTCTGCGCGGTAAAATGCATGCCGATGAGTTTAGAGATTATATTTTAGGATTTATATTTTACAAATACCTTTCAGAGCGGATGTATTTATACGCAAATGAGGTCCTTCAGGAAGACGGAATCGACTTTCTTGCTATCAGCGAAACTTCGCCGGAGGGGCAACAGTATCTTTCCGCAGTACGTGAGGCGTCGATCGAAGCCCTTGGGTATTTTTTGAATCCATCTGAACTGTTTAGCTCGCTTGCGAAACGGGGAGCTCAGCCGGGTCAATTTATCCTTTCCGACTTGACGGCAATACTTAATAATATCCAAAGGTCGACCATGGGGACGGAGTCGGAAGAAGACTTTGATCACTTGTTCGAGGATCTGGACCTTACGTCGACTAAGCTTGGTCGAACAGAAGAAGCTAAAAACACGTTGATTGCAAAGGTTTTAACTCATTTAGGCGAGATTGATTTTCGTCTTCAAGACGCTAACTCTGATGTTCTGGGTGACGCATACGAGTATTTGATTGGTAAATTTGCAAGCGGTGCAGGCAAAAAAGCTGGTGAATTTTATACGCCTCAGGAAGTTTCGACAGTCATTGCTAGAATAGTTACAAACGGAAAAACTCGTTTAAAATCAGTTTATGACCCTACCTGTGGTTCCGGATCACTGTTGCTTCGAGTTGCTCGGGAAGTCGAGGAGGTCGGTGACTTTTACGGCCAAGAAATGAATCGCACTACCTATAACCTAGCGCGGATGAATATGATATTGCATGGTGTGCATTATCGTAATTTTAACCTGCGCCAGGAAGATACTCTTACCTCCCCACAGCACGAAGGGATGTTGTTCGAAGCAGTCGTTGCCAATCCGCCATTTTCTGCTCAATGGTCAGCCAGCAAAATTTTTGAATCCGACGATCGATTTGCTCAATATGGACGACTAGCGCCTGGATCGAAAGCGGACTTCGCATTTGTTCAACATATGCTCCATCACTTGGATAACAACGGCACGATGGCTGTTGTATTACCTCACGGCGTCTTATTCAGGAGCGGGGCTGAGGGGGCGATCCGTGAATACTTAATCAAAGACCGTAATTGGCTTGATGCCGTCATAGGTTTACCTGCAAATATATTTTATGGAACCTCCATTCCCACATGCATCTTGGTCTTTAAAAAATGCCGGGAGACGGAAGATATTCTTTTCATCGACGCATCAAATGGATACGAGAAGTCAAAAAATCAAAACTATTTACGTGCAGAAGATGTTGATCTGATTGTCGCTACATACAGCGAGCGGACAGAAATGTCTCAATTCAGTCATCGTGCTAGTCGCGCTGAGATTGCGGATAATGAATATAATCTGAATATACCGCGGTATGTGAATACTTTTGTGGAGGAGGCTTCGGTAGATCTGAAGGAAGTAATATTACAGCTGGGATTACTGCAAGATAGTATGGCGCCCATAGACGCTTCTATTATGGCTTATTGTTCTGAGTTAGGGTTGGAGAGTCCCGTATGAGCGTGCCGGTACTTCGATTTCCTGAGTTTACAGATAAGTGGCGACCTATAAAAGCAGGTGACGCATTTACCAATAGCCGCACTAAAGGCGAATATGGTCTTCCGATCTATTCTGTCACACTGTATCGCGGCATGGTTCGACGGGATTCGTTAGATAGGCAAATGATGGCGGATGCAGCTGATGGAGCCAATCTGAGAGCTCAGCCCGGTGATCTCGTCTACAATATGATGCGGATGTGGCAAGGGGCTGTTGGGCTGGCACCGGAGGAGTGTATGGTCAGTCCAGCCTATGTGGTACTTTCTCCTAAAAGTCAGACTTGTTCCAAGTTTTTTGACTATTGGTTCAAATCTCCGAAGATGATATATAAGCTCTGGGCGTACTCTCACGGTTTAACAAGTGATCGGTTGCGGCTTTATTATAATGATTTTTCGCAGATTCCAACGTATTTGCCGTCTCTTATAGAGCAGCAAAAAGTGGCAAAGTTTTTAGAGGTAATAGATTCTCGACTTGACGGTGTCCGGCGCAAGCGAGATCTGCTGGAGCAGTACAAAACAGGCATTACGCAAAAGTTATTTTCGCAGCAGCTCAGGTTTGTTGGCAAAACAGGCGTGCCATTCCCAGCTTGGAAGTCTGTGAAGTTGGGTGATGTTTTTAATTGGGTCAAAACCAACAGCCTTTCACGTGAGTATTTAACTTATGATGAGGGCGGAATCCAAAATGTTCATTATGGCGATATCCACTCTAAGTTTAAGGGGAATTTTCGGCAGTCATCAGAATTGGTTCCATTTATCAAAGAAGATGCCCCGGTCAAAAATTTCTCTGACGAGGAATATTGCCGTGTTGGAGATGTGATTATTGCAGATGCATCTGAAGACTTAGCTGATATTGGAAAGGCTATTGAAATCCTTGAGGTGAAAGATCGTTCCATGGTCGCTGGACTACATACCTTTATAGCCAGGCCAAAGCCCGAGCTGACGGTGTTAGGATTTTCCGGATATCTTTTGAGGAGTCCGGGCTTAAGAAGGCAGATAACACATATCGCTCAAGGTGTTTCTGTATTGGGCATATCTAAGAAGAATTTATCTAACTTGGATCTCTTTCTTCCGCACCCCGAAGAGCAAGTTAAGATAAGTGGTTTTCTCTCGGCGATTGATTCAAAAATTGATGCAGTAACAGTGCAAGCTGAGAGATTGGAAGCTTTCAAAAATGGACTAATTGAACAGATGTATATATGACATGATAGAGCCAGCCATCAAAGTCATCGTGGAAAACTCCGCAGATCATCCAGAGTTTAGCTATTATATTCCACTAATGGAAAAGGCTGAGCGTAATCTGTTATCTCAACCTGATATTTGTATAGAGATTTGCAAGTCACTGCTTGAGGGGGTTTCAAAATCAATTATCCTCGACCAAGTGCCCGATATTGACCCTAAGAAGCTGGATGAGAAGAAGGTGTCTCCACTCATCAAGTGGGCATGCCAGCTTTTAAGGCAGGATGACAATGTCATTGAAGACGAGTTCGCTCGCCGCGTCGCCGCTGTAGCTGAATTTCTAGGAATACTTCGGAATGAGCGGGGGGATGTGTCGCACGGCAAACCCGTTCCAAAGCTTGTGAAGAGCGATGATAAACTTGCCACTATGATTTTTCAGGTGTCTAGCGGCTTACTGACCTACATGCTGGACGGTTTTTTTACTGCTAAGCGTCTCGCGCGAATTAATGCTAAGAGTATTGCCGGCTACTCAGATAACGCCGACGATGATGATATCCAGGACTTGAAGCAGTTTGACTATGAGCATCATGAGGTCTTTAATAATTGGTTGGACGAGCAATTTCCTTATGAAGGCAAACTAGCCTATAGTTTTGCTCTTTACTCACTCTATTATGAAGACTATCTGATAAAACTTGAGATGTATCAAGAAAGCCTAGATGGTGAGAGCGTATGATCCAGTCTGAAGCGCAGCTTGAAAATAGTCTCGTCAAACGGCTTGAAGACCTCGGCTGGATGGCAGTTTGTCTCCGCGATACTAGCGCAGTACATGCTAATCTTAAGAATGAGTTGGAGCTGCACAACGATTTAAAACTATCTGATAAAGAATTCAAAAAAGTCCTCAATCATCTTGAGAAAGGTAATATATTTGAGAAGGCTGCGACTCTGCGTGGCCGATATGCCCTTCAGCGCGATGATGGGACCACAAGTTATATCCAGTTTCTCAATTCAGAAGAGTGGTGTCGTAACCGTTATCAAGTAGCGACTCAGGTGTCGCAGGACGGTAGTCGCAATAATCGATACGACGTTACTCTGCTAATTAACGGTCTTCCATTAGTTCAGGTTGAGCTCAAGCGAAGGGGCGTGGAGTTAAAAGAAGCATTTAACCAAATTAATCGGTATCAACGACACTCCTATTGGGGGGGTGGAAGTCTGTTTCAGTATATACAGATTTTTGTGATTTCAAATGGCGTAAATACAAAATATTATGCTAATAATCGCGATCAAGATTTCAAGCAGACTTTTTTTTGGGCTGATGAAAATAATGAAATTATAACTCAATTAGATGCTTTCGCTGATGCTTTTCTTGAGAAGTGTCAAGTATCAAAGATGATTGCGAAGTATATAGTGCTGCATCAAAGTGACAGAGTGCTGATGATTTTGCGGCCCTATCAGTATTATGCTGTCGAAGCGGTTGTTGCCAGGGTTCAGGCTGGACGAAAAAACGGCTATATCTGGCACACTACGGGTTCAGGAAAAACATTAACCAGTTTTAAAGCTGCGCAACTGCTTATTGAAAATCCTAAAGTGCACAAGGTGGTGTTTGTTGTCGATCGGGCTGACCTGGACTACCAAACTAACCGAGAGTTTAACCATTTCTCTGAAGGATCAGTGGATGGTACGGATAATACTAAGGCTCTTGTTAGCCAATTATCCGGCGGAAATCGACTGATAGTAACGACTATTCAGAAGCTTAATACTGCCATAAGTCGCGATCGTTACGACGACTTACTGGAGGTTGTCAAAGACGAGCGAGTGGTATTCATTTTTGACGAGTGCCATCGCTCCCAATTTGGTGAGACGCATAAGAACATAGTTTCATATTTTAGCAGAGCCCAAATGTTTGGGTTTACAGGTACGCCAATTTTCTCTGAAAACGCAGTGGGCAAGCGCACCACTAAGAACCTCTTCGATGAATGCCTTCATCGATACGTTATTACTGACGCTATTAAGGATCAAAATGTTTTACGGTTCTCGATAGAATATTGGGGAAGGCTAAAGCGTAAAGATGGCTCGCTAATTGATGAAGAAGTTGCTGGGATTGACACTAAAGAGTTTTTTGATAATCCAGATAGGATAGAGAAAACTGTAGATTGGATCATTGCAAATCATGATCGTAAAACTAGAGGTAAGCAGTTCGGGGCAATGCTGTGTGTTAGTTCAGTTGATGCTCTTATTTCGTACTATGAAACTTTCAAGCTGCGAGAGCTTGAGGGGCTGCATAATTTAAAAATAGCGGCTATATTCACGTATTCGTCTAACGAGGAAGATGTGGACGCAAATGGCCTTCTTGGAGAGCCAGACTTTGAATTTGGCCCCGATGCGCCTGAAGCAAATAATACTCGCGGTAAATTGGCGGAATTTGTTGTTGATTATAATAAAATGTTTCATGCCAATGAAAGCGTAAAGGATGGTAAGGGGTTTTACACTTACTACAAGTCATTAGCTAAACGAATGAAAAGCAGAGATAAAAAAGGATTCGTAGCTGCTGAGGGATTGGATCTACTAATAGTAGTCAACATGTTCCTAACAGGCTTTGATGCTAAAACTCTTAATACACTCTACGTAGATAAGAATCTTCGTTACCATGGCCTAATTCAAGCATTTTCCCGTACAAACAGAATTCTAGGTCAAGTTAAGTCTCAGGGTAATATCGTCTGTTTTCGCAACCTTAAGTCTAAAACCGATGAGGCTATTACGCTATTCTCGAATAAGGAAGCTTCTGAGGTCATACTTCTCTCCCCGTACGATGACTATCTGATAGCATTCGAGGGATGTGTTTCTCAACTTCGAGCAGTAGCAAGTACTCCGGAGTCGGTAAACGATCTGAGGTCTGATACCGATATATTGGCTTTCGTTAAACTCTTCAGGGAGCTAATCCGTATTCGTAACGTTATATCTAGCTTTGTGGACTTCAAACCTACGGATCTTTCGTTGTCGTCGCAAGAATTTGAGGACTATAAAAGTAAGTATTTAGATATTTATGATCAAACCAAAAAAACTGATAGAGAAGGTAAGGCCTCGATTGTTGGGGAGGTTGACTTTGAGTTGGAGTTGATACAGCGCGATGAGATAAATGTATCATATATACTAGATCTTATCTCCCGCATTGCCGATGATGATTCATCGCCCGATTTATTAGGCGTGTTACCTCGGCGAAATCAGATACTGGATTTACTTGGGGCCGAGACGCATCTTCGCAGCAAAAGAGATCTCATTGAGAATTTTATCGATGAGCATATGGCAGATGTGGAGTCCGGTAAAGATATACGTGATCTTTTTCGAGCGTTTTGGAGTGATTCCAGAGAGCGAGCAATCAGTGTCCTTTGTGCCGAGGAAAATATACTTGAGGAGCATCTGCAGGCGATGATGGAGCGATACTTATTCACCGGGAAGCGTCCGCTAAGCGATGAGATTATATCGGTTTTGACAGTTAAGCCTAGTATCCTCAAGCGTAAAGTTGTTGCAGATAGAATCACCCAGCGACTAATAGATATTATTGAAACATTCGATGAGGGTGTTGGAGTTATATAGATTTGTATGTGTTTGCAATTCTAGTGGTGATTCGCGGCTGTTTATCGTGGGTTGCTCCATAATTTTTTTTGGTCAGGTTAAGATTAGTTTCGACGGTGGTGAAATGAGCGGGGTAAGTTGAAATGGGTTTCAATGCTATTGATTCATAAGGTCAGTATCGTATTCTACTCTTTGTGTGGAATGTACGTCTCTGTCCCCTCCGCTGACGGCTCTCCCGCGTTTCAAACCCCTTGGGGAGATAAGTTCGCTCCGGCGATTAAGGATGGCGTTCGGTGTGCTGAGAGCTGGCTTGACGGTTCATCATTACCGTTATGGTGGGCACTGGCTCAGAACCGAAAACGTCATCGTCCAGGTGACTTTTAGGAAGCGTTCGAGGCGCGGTTTTCTACTGCGTTTGCAGCAGGCGCTGCTCAACCTTCGTGAAGTTGCGGCATCTCGACCAACAAGTTTCGATGCTTGAGGCTCTAATTGACGTTTGAGACTTCGCTTTTCCCACCAAACCCTCCGATCCAGTGATCTTTGATCGCGCCGATCGGAGGGTTCAACCTCTCTTTCTCGAAGCCGCCCCGTTTCACCATCCCATTTTAAATTTCAATTAGCCCCACTTCTTCGTTAACCCATCAGTTATTGGCTACAAACTCTATCAAGCGCACTGTAGTTTCAGCGTCTGAGCGGAGCTTTTCGTGGGGCCGTGGATTGAGGAGTGGCGACACCGGCGACACCGGCGACAACCCATACAGAACGGGGCCTGGCGCATGGCGACAAAAGTGGCGACAGTCGCCATTTTTTGCACGCTTTGGCCGTGACGCTTGACCGTATTTTCGAGTGGGTATAAAAATTGGCACACGGATCGCTGTCGTTGACAGTACCTGCCCAGGTAGCCAGAACCTTCAAGGCTACGCCACTTGCGTGGAGGTTCTCCCGAAGTGCGATTAGCATCCGGCGGCTCGCACGGTCACTCCCCAGAAGTGATGGGTGCCTACTCAACCAATCTGTCCACTGCGGCAGACGATGCACTGTCCTCGCTGCGTTGCAGCAACTTCACCTCTCGACGCACTTCGCTGCGCCAGACCGCGCCCGTCTCTTTCTCCTGGAAAGAGACGGGCGCTCGTACCACTGCTGCAAGGCACGTCGTACAGGGCATTGCCGCAACTCTCCTCGTGACAATCGATCTGACAAATCCGATTAGTCGCCATCCGCAACGACACAGGCACCGGTGCCGCAGCATATGGAAAGGCTGCACCTGACTGACAGTCAGGCATGCCCCAGGTGTCGATGTTGCTGCCTTCTCTCACTCAGGATCTCCAGGTGTCGAACTCGTCAGTCCGCACAGCCTCCACCCGCCCGCATCTTCGGATGCGTCTAAGGAGGTCAGATTCATGGGGTCATGCCCTTGCTCCCGGTCGTAAGGAGCCGTTCGTTCCGCGTCAGTGAACACCTCACAGGCCGCAGGGGCCTTGATCCCTGATAACACTCAACAGCCGTGGCGGGAGTACGTGAGGACAACCAGCAATCACCGAGGAAAGGGCCCATGCAGCAGTTAGATCCGAAGCTTGAACTACCACGACCACCTCGACCGCTGATTGAGTCGAATCCCGTGGCCCAGCCTTATCCGGTGCAGGCACTGGGTGGGATTCTTGGGCCTGCGGTTCAGCGCATGGCCGAGGTCATCGGCGTGCCCCAAGCACTGGCTGCGCAATCGGTGTTGGCTGCCTCGGCGCTGGCCACCCAAGGTCATGCGGGCTTACAACTCGACGGGAGAAATTATCCCCTGTCGCTGTACCTGATCACGGTGGCCGCATCAGGGGATCGCAAAACGGCGGCAGATCGATGTGCATTGTTGCCAGCACGGCAATGGGAGCGTGAACAGTGGCAGCGCTACCGCGAACAACTTGCTCGGTACCGTGCCGCGCAGCGACAGGCGCAGCGTATCAATCCTGCCGATCTCGACTCCACAAACAGCGTACTGCTCGAAGAAGAGCCTTCGGCCCCTCGGCTGATCACCACGGACCCGACGATCGAGGCCCTGATCAAAGGGCTCTGTCATGACTTGCCGAGCATGGGCCTTTTCTGTGATGAAGGGGGGCAGTTCCTCGGCAGCAGCACCATGAGTAGAGATAACCGTTTGAAAACCGTGACGACCTTATCGTCGCTCTGGGACGGTAGCCCGATTGATCGTGCTCGCTCCATGGCCGGCGAAAGCCTGCGAGCCTATGACCGGCGCTTGAGTCTGCACTTGATGCTACAGCCGTACTTGGCCATGCAGTTACTCAGTGACCCGTTGCTGCAGGCGCAAGGCATCCTCGGTCGCTGTCTGATGACCTGGCCCGTCAGCCTGGCTGGACAGCGCAGTTATCAATCTGTCGACTTGTCCAAAGACGCTGCCGTAAAGCGCTATCACCACCGCATTTCGGCCCTGTTCCATCAGCCGTGGTCACTATCTCCTGATGGTGCTCTGCAGCTATCACCGCTGACCCTCAGCCCGTTGGCTCGTCGCCGCTGGATTGATTTGCACGATGCCATCGAAGCCCAGTTGGGTGAGTTTGGCGAGCTGGCCAGCGTACGGCCCAGCGGATCGAAGACCGCCGACAACCTGTTGCGTGTCGCCAGCATCCTGGCAGTGGTGGAGGAGAGCCGTGTTGTGGAGGTCGAACACATCCAGCGGGCTTCGGCCTTAGTCGGTTACTACCTCACCGAGATCCAACGCCTGACCGAGCAGGAACCGGTGTGCCGGTTAAAGGAAGAAGCGGATCGGCTGCTGCGCTGGCTGCAGGTAAAGGATTGGAAGCGCTTCAGTATCCGAGACCTGAACCGCAATGGTCCCCGCTTTACCCGTAAGAGCAGTCGCTATGCCGCCAAGCTGCTGGTCGAGTTGATTGACCATCATTGGCTCATCACCGACGGCCACACCTTCGAGGTGCGTCATGTTCAATCTTGATGAAGCGCTACACAACCATCTGGCTCAACGCCAAAAAGAGCCGAAAGCACGATTTGTCGCCGCTAGTGTCGCCACTTTGTCGCCACGCTCAAAGCCCAACGGGACAAGGGTTGTCGCCGCTGTCGCCGATGTCGCCACCATCCGTAAAACTATCACCTCGACGACAGCCATCATTCAGTGGTTGAAAGAGGAGGGCGCGCATCTTTACGTCACCGACAACACGCTTTGTTTTCGCCCGACTGATTGGTCCCAGTTCTCTATCGTGGGTGCGAACTGGCGAGCCATTTTGCATGATCTCGCCGTAGTCGATCAGGAACAGAAAAATGGCTCGGGTCGGTAAGCGAGCTGGGCGTAATTTTGGCTTCGGTCGCCAGCTCAGCTATGCCGGACCGCAAGCCCTTAAAGATCTATTTGGTGATGGCCATTTTGCTACGATCAAAGCCCATAGCGATCGCTGGCAGGCATTCGTGCGATGGTGTCGATCTGATGAAGGCCCGGGACTCAACGACGCGCGACAAATCGACCGGGAGATCCTAATGCGGTACGTCACGTATGTGAGGGAGCAGGTTGATCAGGGCAACGTCGGCATTGCCTCCGCGCAGAACCGCCTGTCCAGTGTTAACCGAACGATGGCCGCGCTGCGCGGTGATCAGTACGTCAAAATCCCCAGTCCGAGTAAGGCACTAGGCCGGCAGCGCTCAAGCGTTCGTATTGAGGCACCGCAGGGCCAAGACCGTGTGCAGGTCAGGCTAATAGCGCAAGCGCTGTCAGAGCGACAGCAAGCGAGGGTGAGTGCCATTGTGCTCCTCGCCCGGGAGACCGGCATGCGCCTGCGTGAAGCGATCTTGGCGGACCTGCCACGGTTGCAACGAGAGGCTCAGCGACTAGGCAAGATCAATATCCAGGACGGCACCAAAGGCGGTCGATCAGGCGCATCCGCACCGCGTTGGATTACGGTCACGGATCAAGTCCGTGGCGCCCTGGGCAGAGCCTGCGAGGCGTCACCTAATGGTAGTCGGAACCTGTTAGCACCCGACGAAAGTTACAGAGACTTTATACAATCAGTTGTGCGCCCGGCACGGGACCTCCTGCACGAGCATGGATTGAAAGGCTTTCATGAGTTGCGGGCGGCTTACGCCTGTGAGCGCTATGAGCAACTGACTGGCTTCGATACACCCGTCAATGGCGGTCGTGTTCATCGAGAGGATCGAGAGCTTGATCAGCGTGCACGACAGCAGATCAGCCACGAATTGGGACACAACCGCATCGATGTGGTGAGTGCCTACATCGGAGGTCGGCGATGACGTCCGAGTTCGACATGGCGTTGTTTCTGAGTCCTGTGCTCGAAGGAGCGCATGCCTCGCGGCAGCGGCACATCAGGCAGGCAGAAAGGATGCACGAGGCGATTCGTGAGCGCTGGGGATGCGCGACGCCTTGGTCCTGGAAGGAAAAGCACACCAGATGGTTTTTAGAGCACTATCTGCGTTGCTCAGCACCAGCGACCGTCTATTACTATGAATTAACCGCAGGGTTGATCCGCCGCAGAAAGGCGTACCCCGTGGTCGTCTGATAGACGCTTTTAAGCGTGAGCCCCTGAGCATGGGAATGCGGAGCCTTCCCATGCTCAGGGGCTTGGCCGAAGATGCGCAGGCATGCGAGAGATTTAGCGACAGTCTTCTTTTCTGTTGCCATGCTCCACGATACGGATGGCATGGATTGTCGCCGGTGATGCTCAGCGTATCGGCACCACGTTGCGGTCCCTGGTTTGATTGATGGCAGATGCCGACAGGCTTCCAGTGGCTGCCTTCTGGATATGCTCACTCCACCAGGCCATCATCGGACGCCGGCGTTCGATGTAATCCGCCCGGTTGTAGGCGCTTCGAACTTCGTCTTTATCAACATGCGCCAGCGCGACTTCGATTAGCTCCGGATCCCACCCATGCTCGTTCAGGATAGTGCTGGCCATGGAACGCATTCCGTGGCTGACCAAGCGGTCCTGAAAGCCCATTCGTTTCAACGCCATGTTGGCTGTTTGGCTATTCGCGTGGGTGCGCGGGTTTCTATCTGACGGGAACACATATTCCCTGTGGCCGCTATGGTGCTTAAGCGTCTCCAATAACGAGAGTGCATGTTCGGTCAGCGGAATTGTGTGCGGACGACGCTTTTTCATTCGCTCCGGAGGGATGGTCCAGATGCGTTTGTCGAAGTCGATGTCTGCCCATCGAGTGGTGGCCGCCTCGGCAGGGCGTGTCATGGTATGAAGTTGCCATTCGATCAGGCAGCGGGTCGTCCGCTTGATGCTGGCGTTCGCGATTTCCATCATGAGCTCCGGAAGCTCGTCAGGTGGTAGCGCGGCCATATTCTCTTTCTTGGGTTTCTTGAACACCGCTCGAATGCCGCTGAGGGGGTTGGCAAAGATCATTCCGGAGTTGACCCCGTAGGTCATGATCTCGTTAAGGCGCTGGCTCACTCGCTTAACCGTCTCTAGGCTGCCTTTAGCTTCAATCGGACGAAGCAGCTTGATGACCATCGGCGCGTTCACTTCCGATAACGGCGTTGATTTCATGCTTGGAAAAACATGCAGTGTGAGCGAGCGCCAGATGTCTTCGGCATATGCCGGGGTGACGGAATCCTTCTTCAATTCGAACCACGCGGTGGCTACGTTCTCGAACGTATGTTCCGTTTCCGCTCGTTTGGCTTCCTGCAGTTCATTACGCTGAGCTTTGGGGTCGATGCCCTGTGCAAGCAGCTCTCTGGCTTCTACGGTTTTCTTCCTGGCTTGCGCAAGAGAAACCTCGGGATAGGAGCCGAGTGCCATGTTGATTCGGTTCTTGGTTACGGGATGCCGGTAGTTGAAATTCCACTGCATCGAGCGATTGACCCTGACTCGCAGCTGAAGCCCGTCGCCATCGGTGAGGACGTAATCCTTGTCTTTCGGTTTGACCGCCTTGAGCTGGCGGTCGGAGAGGCGGGTGGTTTGAGCACACATGAGAAGTACTCCATGACACCTTTTGGTATTCCCAAGATTAGCGCCGGGTAGCCGGGAATACCATTGGGAATACCAAACCGCCTGGAACTCAAAAAACCTGGAAAGCCTCCCGTAGCCCTGAAACTCCTGTACTCACTGGATTTTAGGCACAAAAAAAGACGTCCGTGGACGTCTTTAGATGATGAAGTGGTGGAGCCGGGGGGATTTGAACCCCCGTCCGCCAGTACTCCGCTGTCGGTACTACATGCGTAGCCGTGTCTATT
>Ga0163161_10000820_pt1 | contig 24311 bp, 23 predicted proteins | sample S45metaG_FD_129847 | JGI IMG/M metagenome (GOLD analysis project Ga0163161, IMG submission 129847) | Switchgrass rhizosphere microbial communities from Kellogg Biological Station, Michigan, USA - S4-5 metaG | ecosystem: Host-associated > Plants > Roots > Rhizosphere > Soil | place: USA... | reverse complement strand
GCCACTAAAAACACTACAATACTTGCAGGTAAATCTTTCTTTAAATTCTTTTTAAGAATATATTTCTTCACGTCCGAACCTGAAAAGGCCGGGTTAAACTTTTGCATAACGATATAATTATCTGGTAAATTTTAACGAATAAATCGCGGGGGAACTTTAAAACCAGGCTGCAAAAGATCAAGCTTTACCATGCGAAATTTCAAACACAGCAGTAATGCTCAATTCAATTGAGTAGGCAAAAATTACCCCAAAAAATAAGGACTAGATAAAGTTGGGCGGCGGTGTTGGTACAGTAGGATGATATGGATCAACATATCTTTTGAAGTGTTCGATAAAACTGCTCTTCAATATAAAATGGCTCGAAGAGAACTCATAAGAAAAAATTGGATGATTAAGTTCAACGAGTTTGAAATCGGTGAATTTTGCAGTGTCTTTGGCGGTATCCTTTCCGCCGTCATGCTCTAACTCAATCTGCATGATTACGGCATTCATGATTTCCTTGTCGATACTCGTACAAAAAACCGGTGCACCAGATATACCCATCTTCGCCATGAAGATGAACATGAATGAGGTCACGATTAAATACTTGTATTTCCTTAAAAACATTTGCTAATTCTAATGTTGTTTTAATACTAACGGTTACAAAAATAAACGGATAATTGGTTTTTCAATACTTTAGGCTGTAAAAAAAATGTAATTTAAGTAAAATACAGGCGGGCATAATGCAAAAACAGGGTTATTAAAGGTCTTGCAAACAACTGATTCCATTAATATAGCTCAACCCTGCATCCGCTAAATCTTTTTGACAACCTTGGCTGTAAATTCAAAATCAACCGATGCCGAAAGGATATCGCTACTGTCAGGTTTAATTAATAAAGTAATGGCTCTTGGGTAAATAACATTCCACATACCTTGCATTACCGCTAGTAATTTTTAATTTTAAAATCTCATAGCTTCAGCCATGGATAAAAAAATAGCATTACTTAAAGATAAAATCAACCAGTCCAATCTTGGCGGCGGACAGGCGCGAATCGATAGTCAGCATAAAAAAGGCAAACTTACTGCCCGTGAGCGCATTCACTTTTTAATGGACGAAGGCAGCTTTGAAGAAATTGGCATGATGGTTACCCACCGCAGTACCGATTTCGGTATGGAGCGTGAAAAATATCTAGGTGATGGCGTCATAACAGGTTATGGAACAGTCAGTGGAAGGTTAACCTATGTTTTCTCTCAGGATTTCACCGTATTCGGCGGTTCACTTTCTGAAACCCATGCCGAAAAAATCTGCAAGTTAATGGATATGGCCATGAAAAATGGTGCGCCATTAATCGGCTTAAACGATAGCGGTGGCGCCCGTATTCAGGAAGGCGTGGTATCCTTAGGGGGCTATGCCGATATCTTTTATAAAAACGTTCAGGCATCTGGTGTTATCCCACAGCTATCTGCTATAATGGGTCCTTGTGCCGGAGGTGCTGTTTATTCACCAGCGATTACCGATTTTATTCTAATGGTTGAAAATACTTCATACATGTTTGTGACCGGCCCAAATGTGGTTAAAACGGTAACACACGAAGAAGTAACGTCAGAAGAATTGGGTGGTGCCACTACCCATGCCACAAAATCGGGCGTTACGCACTTTGCCTGTGCCAACGAAATCGAAGCCATTAACCAGGTAAAGAAGTTATTGAGTTATATCCCTCAGAACTGTGAGGAAATTGCTGAACAATTACCTTACGAAGCGACAGATGAAAGCCGGCCTGAACTAAATACTTTTATGCCCGAAAATGCTTCGCAGCCATACGATATCCGTGAAGTAATTGCCGCTGTTGCAGATACTGATAGTTTCTTGGAAGTACATGCCGCCTATGCAGAAAATATTGTAGTGGGTTTTGCCCGTCTTGCAGGTAGAAGCATCGGCATTGTGGCCAATCAACCCGCTTATTTAGCAGGGGTTTTAGACAGCAATTCTTCAACAAAAGCAGCCCGTTTTGTCCGCTTTTGCGACTGCTTTAACATTCCATTGTTGGTATTTGAAGATGTTCCAGGATTTTTACCAGGTACCGACCAGGAGTGGAATGGCATCATTACCAATGGGGCAAAATTATTATATGCCTTTAGTGAAGCTACGGTACCACGTATTACGGTGATTACCCGGAAAGCCTATGGCGGTGCTTACGATGTGATGAACAGCAAACACATTGGCGCAGATATGAACTACGCCTGGCCAAGTGCCGAAATTGCGGTTATGGGTGCCAAAGGTGCTGCAGAAATTATTTTCAAAAGAGAGATCAGCTCAGCAGAAAACCCTGAAGAAAAATGGCTGGAGAAAGAAAAACTCTACTCAGATATTTTCGCTAATCCCTACCGTGCAGCAGAACGTGGCTTTGTTGATGAGGTAATTGAACCCGCACAAACCCGTATCAAGTTGATAAAAGCGTTTAAGATGTTAGAAAATAAGGTGGTGAATAACCCGAGAAAGAAACACGGAAATATACCTTTGTAAGATGGAAAATGGATGAGGTAAGATGGCAGATGGTTAAGTCCACCATTACCTATTTTATATTATACATTTTAATTCCATCATCCATTTTACAAATTTACATCCCATTACATGTTAAAACGCGCCGACATCCTCCTTATGGCTTTTTGCACAGGCCTGATTGTTGCAAACATTTACTACTGCCAGCCCCTGGTGATCTTAATTGCAAAAGATTTTAACCTCACTGAAACCAATGCCGGAAGAATCACCTATCTCACCCAGATCGGCTATGCTTTAGGGCTTTTTCTTTTGGTACCGCTGGGTGATATGTTCGAGCGTAAAAAACAGATTCTTGTGATCACGGGTCTGGCTATTTTTGCCTTACTGGTTGCTGCAGTTTCGCATACTTTCTTTATACTCGAAGTGGCTTCTGTGCTTATCGGAGCCTGTTCTATTGTACCGCAGCTCATATTGCCATTGGCCGCTAATTTAAGCAACGACGAAAACCGGGGGGCCAACATCGGCATGATTATGAGCGGTTTGCTGGTTGGGATTTTAGCTTCACGCGCGGTAAGCGGAAGCATTGGCTTTTGGCTGGGATGGAGAGCCGTTTATTATATCGCTGCCGGAATTTGTGCTTTGCTCATTCTTTTAATGGCTAAACGTTTCCCGCAAAGTTACCCCGCTTTTAAAGGAACATACAAAGAACTGATGCGCTCGATGTTCGGCTACATTAAAACTCAGCCTGCTTTAAGAGAAACCTCGATCATCAATTTTTTGGCTTTTGCTATTATCAGTGCTTTCTGGACAACCATGGTATTGTTCCTTGCCAGTCCACCATTTAATTTCCAAACGTTACAGATTGGATTATTTGGAATTGCAGGCGCTGCAGGTGCATTGGCTGCACCGCTGGTTGGTAAGCTGAGCGACGGAAACAATCCGCGCAAAAATTTAATGATCGGTTTTATCCTGCAGATCGTGAGTATCGCCTTGTTCTATTTTACAGGCAGTCATTTATATCTGTTTGTAATCGGCATTGTGTTGATCGATATCGGCCAGCAGGCCATTCATGTAACCAACCAAACCCGTATTTATACCCTTATACCTGAAGCCCGCAACAGATTGAACACGATTTTTATGTCGGTTAGTTTTATTGGTGCCAGCTGTGGTTCTGCTTTGGGCTTATGGCTTTGGGATCAGGGCGGCTGGGCTTTATTCTGCTATGGGATGACAGGCATTATCTTACTTAATATTTTAATCTATCAGTTTTACGGAAGAAAATCATAATGATTCAGATTGAGCAGATATTTCCCTCTTTAACCTGGCGGATCAGGCATGAAACCATGTACCCTGATCAAGCTTTCGACATTGTAAAACTGCCTGATGATTTTGATGGAATACATTTCGGGTTGTATGCAGATCATAAGTTAACAGGGGTAGTTTCCCTGTTCCACAAGGGAGATATTTATCAATTTAGAAAACTCGCTGTACTGCCGGATGCGCAAAAAAATGGTTATGGCTCAAAACTCATTGACTATATATTAGATTTTTGTAAAATTCAAAAAGCAACAAAACTATGGTGCAATGCCCGTGTAAATGCTAAAGAATTTTATTTTAAATTTGGCTTCCACGAAACCCATAAAACCTTTTCTAAAGATGGTTATGATTTTGTGGTAATGGAATTAATATTAAATTGCGAAGAACCACAAAGGCACGAAGAACACAAAGAAATATAAGCTTTGTTCACTTTGCACACTAGTGGTATAACAAATATCATATGGCTAAGAAAAAAGACGACGAAAAAAAGAAACATACACCTGTAGTAACTAAAAAATCGCTACAGTTTCTTGAAGAATACATCAATAACCCTGCGCCTACCGGTTACGAATGGGAAGGACAAAAACTTTGGTTAAACTATTTAAAACCTTACATCGACGAACACTTTATCGATAATTATGGCACCGCCGTTGGTGTAATTAACCCTAAAGCTAATTTCAAGGTAGTAATTGAGGCGCATGCTGATGAAATTTCCTGGTATGTAAACTACATTACCAGCGATGGTTTAATCTATGTAATCCGCAATGGTGGTTCTGATCATCAGATTGCGCCATCAAAACGCGTAAATATCCATACCGAAAAAGGATTGGTGAAAGCGGTATTCGGCTGGCCGGCAATTCACACCCGTCATGGTGAAAAAGAACAGGCACCAGAGCTAAAAAACATCTTTTTAGATTGTGGATGTACCACAAAAGATGAAGTAGAAAAATTAGGCATCCATGTGGGCTGTGTAATTACTTATGAAGATGAGTTTATGGTTTTAAACGACCGTTATTATGTTGGCCGTGCATTAGATAACCGTGTGGGTGGTTTTATGATTGCCGAAGTTGCCCGTTTATTAAAGGAAAACAAGAAAAAACTTCCGTTCGGATTATACATTGTAAACTCCGTACAGGAAGAGATTGGTTTACGCGGCGCAGAAATGATTGCCCAACGCATCAAACCAAATGTGGCTATCATTACCGATGTAACGCACGATACCACTACGCCAATGATCAACAAAAATATCCAGGGCGATTTAGCTGCAGGTAAAGGCCCCGTGGTTTCTTATGCACCGGCTGTTCAAACCAATCTGAATAAATTATTGATCAAAACTGCTGAGAAAAATAATATTCCATTCCAGCGTCAGGCTTCTTCACGTTCTACCGGAACAGATACCGATGCTTTTGCCTACTCAAATGGCGGTGTACCATCGGCATTAATTTCTTTACCCTTACGCTATATGCATACCACTGTAGAAATGGTGCATAAAGAAGATGTTGATAATGTAATCAGCCTGATTTACGAAAGTTTATTAAACATTACCGACGGTCAGGATTTCAGGGAATTTAAATAATGGAAAAAGTAAATCATAAAAAAATCATCATCAGAACCATATTGAAGTTTTTGCTGATGATTTTGATCATTTTTACTCTAAATTCATGGCCAAGCATTAAACAAAGCCTAAGTGGTAATGCTCCGCCTTTTGCTTATTGGCTCGACCATAGTTTTAAAATAAGCAATATCATCCTGATTTTAGGGTTTACGGCTTATTTCTATTACAAAGATTTAACCGATCAAAGAGAACTGATCGAAAAAGCAAATAAACAAATCCGATAACTATCGGATTAAAATTCAAGAGAAGTCAAGTTTGAATGGCCAAATCGCTATAAAACTTGACTTCCTTTTTTTAGTCCCTTTACAATAGATTCCGATTATCCCTAGAACATTCTACCCTTTATTTGTTTAATCAGCTATGAAGAAAATTGTACTCGTCCGCCATGGACAAAGTGTTTGGAACCTCGAAAACCGTTTCACCGGCTGGACAGATGTAGATTTATCAGAAAATGGTTATCTGGAAGCTAAAAAGGCCGGCGAAATTTTAAAAAAACACGGTTATAATTTTGATATCGCTTTTACCTCGCTATTAAAAAGGGCAATAAAGACACTTCATATTATTTTAGAAGATTTAGATCACCTCTGGATTCCGGAATACAAAAGCTGGCACTTAAACGAACGTTTTTACGGTGCCCTGCAAGGTTTAAACAAAGCAGAAACGGCAACGCAATATGGTGCAGATCAGGTTTATAAATGGAGAAGAGCCCCTGATGAGGAGCCTCCTCAAATTACAAAAGATGATGAACGTTACCCGGGAAACGACCTTCGCTATCAACTTTTAAAACCAGAAGAATTGCCTTTAACCGAAAACCTGAGCGATACCATAGCCAGGGTACTGCCTTATTGGAACGAAAGTATAGTACCGGCAATAAGCAGAAACGAAAAGGTAATTATATCTGCGCATGGCAACAGCTTAAGGGCGCTGATCAAATACATCGATAATTTATCGAACGAAGAAGTGATTGCGTTAGAAATCCCAACCGGCGTTCCTTTGGTTTACGAACTGGATGATGACCTTCAAAAAATAAGACATTATTATCTGGAGTAAATCTTACCACCTCAGGGCTAGAATGCACTTTGGTTAATTCTTGAAGAAATTTGTTGCCTGCAATTAAAATAAAGATATGCCATCATCTTTGCTAAAACCCCATCACTAAGTTTGTTCTTATTTTTAGTTAAAATTATAGCTACATTGTTGCGTTATTTTAACAATTAGTTTATCCTTATTTATGAGAACAAATAATAAAAGCGTCGATCTCTCAATTATCTGCGATGATCATTGGGATGTCGTTTTCGATCATGTTGGCATTGGTTTTTGGGAGTTAAGTGTGGCCACAGGCATACTCCGTTCAACCACATCATTTAAAATAAATTTTGGCTATCCTCCGGATGGCGTTTTAAGTTATGAAAGCGTTTTAGGCTCAATTCTACCGGAAGATCTTGATCATGTTCAGGATGAAATCGAACATGCCGTTACCGGAGAAAAAAGCAGTTATAATGTGGTGTACCGAATCCGCCGTCCGGATGGAGAAATAAGATGGATTAAAGCAGATGGGATATTATCCCGACAGCATGGTGAAAGTTTAAAATTAATTGGAACAACTTTAGATGTGACCGATTTAAAACAATCCATTTGCTAATTACTAATCATTAATTTCGATCCATACAGGTCCGTGGTCGCTTGATTTTTCCCAACCCCTAACATCCCTATCTACACCAGCCGATTTTAAGCGATCGCTAACCTGAGGGCTCAAAAGAAAATGATCGATCCGCAAGCCCGCGTTTCTGCCATAAGCATTACGAAAATAATCCCAAAAAGTATAAATGGTTTCAGTAGGGTATAATTTTCTGATCGCATCTGTCCAGCCCTGTGCCAGCAAATTTTGAAATGCCAAACGCGTTTCAGGACGAAATAATGCATCTTCTACCCAACGTTCTGGTTTATAGGCATCCAGTTCGGTCGGGATCACATTGTAATCGCCCACCAAAACTACAGGTAAATTGTAGGTTAATAGCTTAGCCGCGTGAGTTGTAAAACGTTCAAACCATTGCAATTTATAATCGAACTTTGGCCCTGGTGCCGGATTACCATTTGGGAGGTACAAACAGCCAATAACCACATTATTAACCATCGCTTCTATATAGCGGCTATGCAAATCTTCAGGGTCGCCATCCAAACCGCGCTTTAATTCTTTTATTTCTAAATTTCTCGCCAATATAGCTACACCATTCCAACTTTTCTGGCCATGCCAAATGGCGTTATAACCTGCATCTTTAATAGCTTGTTCGGGGAATTTTTCTTGTGGTGCTTTCAACTCCTGCAGGCAAACTACGTCTGGTTGCGTTTCTTCCAGCCAGCGCAATAAGACAGGCAAGCGGCCATTTACTCCGTTTACATTATATGTTGCTATTTTCATTTTATAAATCTCCACAATAAAAGTCAAAATGAAAACAAGGAATCACATTTTATTTAGTAAAAACGGCGTAAAAATACTTGTATAGGGCAATCTAAAATGGTTTATACTAACTTTTCAAAACCAAATACCAGATTAAAATGTTTAATTTTGGAAATTCATTCATGTTTGAGCGCATGTTTGAGTTTAGATATAGGGATGGGCGGTTAAGCCTGTCCCTTTTTTAACTAAACATGTCAAATTGCCTTCAAGTAAATGAGTTTTGCACTCAAACCGGGTATAAATTATGCGGCTAATCCTGATTTATAGTTTTTAAGCATTTTCTTTAACAGACCTCTTGCTACGTGTATTTTGGTTTTCACGGTACCCAAAGGAATATCTAATTCAGCGGCGATTTCATGGTATTTATAACCTTCAAAATAACGGCAGAAACAAAAGCGGCAATCGTCGGGCAAGGCATTTAATGATTTCTGGATATCTTCCATCATAAACTTTGCTGTTCCGGCATTGGTAGACGCACTTGGGGCCAACTGCACTGAGGTTAAATCCTCTTCTTGCTGGATGGTTTCATTTTTGCGCTTTACTTTATAGTAGTGATTGAGAAAGGTATTTTTTAATATGGTAAATAGCCATGCCCTAACATTACTGCCCATTTCAAATTTGGCTGAAAACCTAAAAGCCTTCATAAAGGTATCCTGAACCAGGTCGGCCGCATCATCTTCATCGCGGGTATATGCTAATGCCCGGTCGAATAGGGGTTGTCGATATTGGTAAATGTCGCAATTGAAGTTTAACGTATTCATATTGGTTTTAGGGTTGATGTAAATATTCAACAAACCGCATTATCCAATGTTATTTGTAGAAATACCCGATTTTTTACGGTTTATTCAAAACCATGAAAAATGCGCCCTAAAACGTTCGAAAATGTTAGGAAATATAACCGTTCCGCATCACGAAACGCACTAAAGATGCCGAGTTGTTTGTCCCTGTTTTATTAATCAATGCCTCCCTCTGGCTTTCTACCGTACGCCTGCTTAAGTATAATTTATCTGCTATTTCCTGGTTGGTTAAACCATCTGCTATAAGTTTTAATACATTAATTTCGCGTTCCGAAAAGTTGATTTCACTATTTGTTTTTTGCGAAAGCATATTCAATTGCGTATTAAAACGCTCCAGAATGGAGATGCATAAATTGGATGAAAGATAACGTTTCCCTTTCATTACATGTTTTAAACAAAACAGCAGTTCATCCTCCTCAATGTCTTTCGACAAGTAAGCAAAAGCTCCTGAAATAAAGGCATTTGAAGCATACTTTTCATCATCTAAAATAGAAAGCACAACAACTTTTGCATCGTAGCCGCCTGCTTTTATTGCACTGATTAAACCTATACCGTCGAGGTTCGGCATTACGATATCAGATAAAACAATATCGGCTTTTACTCCTTTTTCCAGAAGTGCTAAAACAGCCAAACCATCAGATACTTCTGCTACAACTTTAATCCCTTCATGTTTTTCGATAAGTGCTTTGAGTGAGGCACGGATAATATGGTGATCATCCGCAAGAATAATGTTAATCATAATTCAAATATAACTTACGTCCTTTTAAAATTAAAAAAGACTACTTAGGTAGCTCGATGTAAAAGGTGGTTCCAACACCAACTTTGCTCTTAAACCAGATTTTTCCCTGATGTAATTCAACAATCGCCTTAATTATCCCCATGCCAAAACCACCAGATTCTTCCCCTTTTAAACCAGGCCTTAAAGTTTCGGGCAAATGATCGAAAAGCCCGGCCTGCAAATCTTCCGGAATCCCGATACCATCGTCGGTTACACTGATTAATACAGTATCTTCCAATTCTTCAGCATGTAAGCCTACATAACCGCGATCGGCCGTAAACTTGAGTGCATTCGAAATTAAGTTATTGATTACCTGCATAAACTTCATACTATCCAAGCGCAGGTAGATCTGTTCAGCAGAACTGGTGAACTGAATATTTTTTTCTTTACCTAATTTAGACCTTTTATAAAAACGTACTACATCCCGAAGCTCCCAAACCAGATCAGCCCGTTCCTTTCCGATTTCAACTACCGAAGATTTTAAAAACTCGCGGTTTATCATACTACGCACCAAAAGCAGATTACGTTCGCACATATCCTTAATAAAACTGAGTGAATTCATCATCTGCTCATCACCCGTTTGTGCAATGCCATCCTCCATTGATGAAGCCGTTAACTTCATCATACCAAGCGGCTCTTTTAAATCGTGTGCCAGCACTTCTAAGGTTATATTTTTTCTGGCATTGATCTGTTCGATATGGATCTTATTGTGCCGTGCTATTGTTGTATCTTCTATTGTACCCACTAAATGCTGCCCGGTCGTATCAGTAACAGCAGAAACAATTATGCGTACGTATTTTTCCCGATCGGCAAATAATAAGCGGAATTCGTATTTTTTTTCTGTACTATCCGCTAAACTTTCTTCATAACACGATATGACATGTGTTAGATCTTCAGGGTGGATCTGGTTGAACAATATTTGTGGATTATTTAAAACTTCATCCAGATCCAGTTCCCAAATTTTAGCTACCGCTTTGTTTAAGTATGAAAATTTTTGGAACTGAGGCTCATAAATAAAATAGCCATCAACAGACAAATCGCCCAGCCTACAAAAAAGCTCGTTATTTAATTCAGTCATGATTTAGTTTTTTACAGGTAATAATTTACCCCTTGGAGCAACCAATTCACAAACATCAAACCCTTAAAAAAGTTTTTAAACAGAAAATTTGCGTATAACTACGCGGCATTTTTACAAACTTTACTCAAAGAAGCAACTATTTGAGCATTTTAACTGAGATATTAACATTTTCCACACGATGTGTAAAATTATTTTGCAGAACAAAACCAACTATTACCTAAATTGTTAAGCATAAAACAACGACAAAAAAGTCCTGTGAGCGGGAGATCCGCGGAGGGCAGGCACACCATAGAAAGATGAAAAATCTTTTATCAATAGCCATCATTCAGGTGGCTATTTTTGTTATGTAGGCGTCCTATTTTAACAACACCTTTTTACCCGTTTTAGCGGAAATTTTAGCGGCCTCTAAAATTTTTACCACAATTAAATTATTGGTTAAAGATGACAGATCATTTGTTGGATTAATTTCACCCTTTAAAACGGCAGCTAAATAGTTTAAATGATTTGAATAGGCTGGTTCCAATGCTTTTGCCTGATAAATCTTATAATCATCCTTACCGTTTATCTTTGCCCTTATATTTTTTTCGTTAACAGCCTGGATGTATCCCTTTGCACCAAACACCTCCATATCTTTGATGCTAAATGGCCAGTTCCATGAAGCCTCTATAATTCCTGTAGCATTAGGATACTCCAATAAAATTGTGGCATCATCATCTACATTGGGATAAACATCTTTTTTAATCTGATGTGTAATTGCAGTTACCGAGATGGGCGCTTTTCCATCCATTAACCAGGTCATTAAATTGGCACCGTAACAACCAAAATCGACCAGTGCTCCTGCCCCATTTTTATTTGGATCGGTTAACCAGCTTAAAAATTCCTTACTTACCCCGATTTCCTTTGGGCCTTCATGCCCATCGTGCGCGATTATTTTTCTCAATGCACCTATGCTATTGCCTTCCTTCACATTTTTATAAATCTCCTGGTTACTTGGGTACCAGGTGGTTTCATAATTGGTAAGGATATGCACTTTATATTGTGTGGCCAATGCCGCCATCCTTTCAGCCTGCTTAACCGTTACAGCCAATGGCTTTTCTACCATTACCGATATACCCAATGGGGCCGCAGCTTCCACCACCGCCAGATGATCGCTAATGGCATTGTAGGCGAGCACAACATCCGGCTTCTTTTTCTTTAATAAATCAGTCAGGTTGGAATAAAATATACTGTCAGGAATTTTATAGCGGGTTTTAAACTTACTAACCAGATCGGGATTACTTTCTGCAATGCCGATGATGTTAACTTCAGCCTTTTGATAGCTGTTCATGATCAGATATACATGATCATGATTTAACCCAGCTACAGCCACATTTAGTTTTTGTTGCGCATTTGCACTAACAAAAGAAAGTAGTAAGCAAATAACTAAACTATTAATGCCCAAAAAACAGTTAAATGGATGGTATGCTTTCATATTGATGGTTTCTAAATTAATGGTTACCAAATTAGAGAATTATAAAAGGCTTAGGCTTAATACTTAAAAATATTACAATTCAGATGTTAGATCTTGAAACAGTTATGGAATAAGCTTATATTCATATTTAAAAAAGTAATGGCACAGAATAAAACCACCGAAAACGATTTAAGCGTTAGCGACTTTCTAAATACAGTAACCGACGAGACTAAACGGAAAGATTGTTTTGATCTATCCGCAATGATTACCGAAACAACAGGTTTTACCGCCAAAATGTGGGGCAACGCCATTGTTGGTTTTGGGAGCTATCATTATAAATATGAAAGCGGCAGAGAAGGCGACGCACCATTGGTTGGTTTTTCACCACGGCAAAATGCCATTGCTTTATACTTTTCTTCACAATTTAAAGATCGCGAAGCGCTACTCGCCAAATTTGGGAAACATAAAACAGCCAAAGCCTGTGTATATGTAAAAAGAATGAGTGACATTGATATCACGGTTTTAAAGGAAATGGTAACCAATTCTGTGACCTACATCAGTAGTTTGTATCCTTAAATGAGGGATGATATAAAATGGATGATGGAATTGGACGCTTCGTTTATGATTAGAACTTTCTTTGCCGCAGAAGCACAGATTAACACGGAATTAAAAGCATATAAAGTTGAACAATCTAAATCCATATAACAAAAAATAAACATCAAACTTGATGCCTTCCTCATCGTGCCCTTTGTGGTAAAAAAAGAAAAACCATTCATGATGTAAATAAGAAGTTACGTTGCAATTTATTAAATTTTGCAATATTTGATTATTCCCCACTTCGAACAAACAAACTGGAAATGATTAAAAAACTACAGCTCTATTTATTAATAGCAGGCACTTGCGTATCGCTAAATGCAGCTGCACAAGATGCCGTAAGCTACCAAAACCCACCAAAAGAAATTGCCGATTTACTACTGGCAAAACCAACACCTGGCATGAGTATAGATGGTAAAGCGGAGTGGATCCTATTTAGCGAACGTAACTCTTATCCTTCGGTAGAAGAACTGGCCATGCCCGAGTACCGGATCGCAGGCTTAAGGTTAAACCCTAATAATTATTCGCCGAGCAGACAGACCTACATTAACAATTTTAGCCTTAAAAATATAAAATCCAACCAAAGCTTTCAGGTAAGCGGATTGCCAACACCTTTATATGCCAGTAACATCAGCTGGAACCCGTCAGAAAACAAAATTGCCTTTACCCATACCACACAAAAAGGTGTAGAGCTATATATCATCGATCTGGCGACAAAAAAAGCAACAAAAACCAATAAGGCTTTCTTAAACGTAGTTTTAGGCAGTGGCCTTACCTGGTTAAACGATAATACCATTATTTATCGTACCGTAACCAAACCAGCCAGTGCCGCACCTACAAAACCATTAATGCCAAAAGGGCCTACCATACAGCAAAATTTAGGTAAAGCTGCTCCGAGTGCAACCTACCAGGATTTAATTAAATCGCCTTTTGATGAGCAATTATTTGAATTTTTTGCTACCTCTCAATTGGTAAAAAATACCGCAGGTGTAGAAACACCAATCGGCAAACCAGCCATTTATGGTTCAACAAGTTTATCACCGGATAAAAATTATATGATGGTAGAAACCATCCGCAAACCTTTTTCTTACCTCGTTTCGGCTTATGGCTTCCCATCAACGGTAACCATTACCGATTTAGCCGGTAAAACCCTAAAAGTTATTGCCGAGCTACCATCTTCAGAAGGTACACCATCGGGTTACGACAACACGCAGAATGTACCACGCGGCTTTGATTGGAGAGATGACGAAGCGGCTACATTGGTTTGGAGTAAGCCGTTGGACAGCGGTTTAATCAAAAAAGACGTTCCATTTCATGATGCAGTCTACGCATTAAGCGCACCTTTTACAGGAACAGAAAAAGAATTATTCAAAACGCAGACCCGTTACCGTGGTGTACAATGGGGCGATGCCAATCTGGCGCTGGTTATGGAAGGTTTACGCAGTAAACAAACCAATAAAGTAAGCCGTTATAACCCTACAACAGGTGCGGTAGAAGAATTATACAGCCGTAACCAAACCGATGCTTATGGTAATCCGGGCTCGCCTGTTACTATTAAAAACAAATATGGCCGCCAGGTAATTAAAACCGTTGATAATGGCACCAAATTATTGATGAACAATATTGTGGGTTCGTCAGAAAAAGGAGATTTGCCTTTCCTGGCCAAGTTCGATCTGGCCACTAAAAAGAACGAAATTATCTGGCGCAGTGCCGAAGGCACTTTCGAATACGTAAGTGATGTGATCAATCCTGACAAACTTGTTTTAGTGACCAGGAAAGAAAGTCAGAAATTGGTTCCCAATTATTTTATTAAAAACCTGATGTTACGTATCGCTGATCAGCCAATTACCAATTTTACCAATCCATATCCATCGTTAGAAGGTATTACCAAACAGAAAATTTCTTACAAACGTGCCGATGGTGTTGATTTAACTGGTGATCTTTATCTCCCTATAGGATATAACAAAGATAAAGACGGACCGTTGCCTGCGCTGATATGGGCTTACCCACGCGAATTCAACTCTGCAGCAGATGCTGCGCAGATCCGGGGTTCGAAGGATAAATTTACAACCATTAGCTGGGCTTCTCCTATTTTTTGGGTAACCCGTGGTTATGCTGTTTTAGACAATGCTGAAATGCCAATTGTGGCAAAAGATGGAAAAAAGCCCAACGATACTTTTGTTGATCAGCTACAGTTAAATGCCGAAGCTGCCATTAATAAACTGGCCGATTTAGGTGTTGGCGATAAAAAACGGATGGCTGTGGGTGGCCATAGTTATGGTGCATTTATGACCGCAAACTTATTGGCCCATACCAATCTTTTTGCAGCAGGTATTGCGCGTAGCGGTGCTTATAACCGAACCTTAACGCCATTTGGTTTTCAAAATGAAGAACGTACCTATTGGCAGGCCCCTCAGCTGTATTATGAAATGAGCCCGTTTAGTTATGCTGATAAAATTAAAACACCATTGCTTTTAATCCATGGCGATTCTGACGATAATCCAGGTACTTTCCCCATTAATAGCGAACGCTTGTTCAATGCCATAAAGGGAGCCGGCGGTACTACCCGTTTTGTATTCTTACCTTATGAAGCACATAGCTACCGGGGCAAAGAAAACTTATTGCACATGCTTTGGGAGCAAGACCAATGGTTAGAAAAATATGTAAAAAACAAAAAATAATTCTCTCTACCTTTATCGATTAAAGTGTCTCAAACTGAGGCACTTTTTTTTGTTTAAAGAGATTTTTTGTGGCATTGGTGATTTATACCCGGCACTTTACCAGGTTCTTTTCGATTAGAATTGCAATAATATAATTCATCAGTCAGCTGACAGCCAACCATTCCTCATCCGCCATAGGTCCCTTACTCTATCCGCTATGCCCTTTGCTCTATTTCCTACACGCTTTGCACCACGCCCTACCCACATTCCCACACTAAAACCTTACATTTATCCCATAAAACTGAACATTCCCTTTACTTATTTGTTAAGCCATTATGGACTACATAGACTATTATAAAATCCTCGATTTAAAGAAAGATGCAACAACTGAGGATATTAAAAAAGCATATAGAAAATTAGCCAGAAAACACCATCCCGATCTTAATCCTAATAACGAGGAAGCCAACAAAAAATTTCAGCAGATTAATGAGGCCAACGAAGTATTAAGCGACCCTGAGAAAAGGAAGAAATATGATAAATATGGTAAGGATTGGCAACATGCCGATCAATTAGATGCCCAGCAACAGCAGCAAAGACAATATCAATCGCAGGCTGGCGGTTACGGAGGAGGCAATAGTTATTCAGGTGGTTTTGGTGGCGACGATTTTTCTGATTTCTTTTCATCGATGTTTGGTGGTGGAGGAAGAAGCAGCAGAAATTCCCCTTTTAAAGGTCAGGATTACAATGCCGATTTACAATTAAACCTGCTCGATGCCTATACTACCCACAAGCAAACCTTAACGGTTAATGGAAAACAGGTGCGTATCACCATTCCGGCAGGTGTAGAAAACGGGCAAAAAATTAAATTGCCGGGTTATGGTGCACCTGGCGTTAACAATGGTCCTCCCGGAGATTTGTTTATCAAATTCAACATTACCGATGATCCTAAATTCAAACGTAAAGGAAATGATATTTACATTCAGGAAGAGATAGATGTATATACTGCTATTTTGGGAGGCGAAAAAATTGTAGAAACCTTAAATGGCAAGGTTAAGCTGAAAGTACCGGAAGGTACACAGCCTGACGCCACTTTACGCTTAAAGGGAAAAGGATTCCCCGTTTATAAAAAAGACAACCAGTTTGGCGATCTCTATATCAAATGGCAGGTAAAATTACCAACCTCTTTAAGCGCCGAACAAAAAGAATTATTCGAAAAACTTTCCAAATTCTAACCATTATGGAAACCTATCTAATACCTGTAGAAGACATCTGCGCTTATCACCATGTGGAGATTAATTTCATCCATTCTCTCGAAGATTTTGGTTTGATCCACACCACCGTTAAAAAGAAATCGGTCTTTTTACCTATCGATGAATTATCTAAACTGGAGCAATACCTGCGTTTGGCACAAGATCTGGAGATTAACCTGGAAGGCATTCATGCTGTTTCACATCTGCTTAATCAATTGCAAAATATGCAGCAGGAAATAACTGCACTTCAGAACGAACTAAATTATTATAAGCAACTTAGCCAGCAACATTAAACAACCGTTTGTGCAATATTTTGCATGAAAAGTGGAAACAAAAACACAACCTTTTTAAGATATGTTTCTTAAATTGGCAATCTAATTTTAAAAAATGAGCGATCTTTCTTCAAAATTCATCGAAAAAATAAAATCATCCTACACCCCAACGGGCTCGTACATTTATTTAGGCGCCGGAATTTTAGACGGACAGATATATAGCGAAGCTGAAGTTAATTTGTCGTTAAAAATGATGAATAGGCACGGCTTAATCGCGGGCGCAACCGGAACCGGCAAAACACGTACCCTGCAGTTATTGGCAGAACAGTTATCCGATGCCGGTGTTCCTGTTTTTATGTTAGATGTTAAAGGCGATTTATCAGGCTTAAACCAGCCAGGTGCAGTTAATCCAAAGATAGAAGAAAGGGCGCAACAGCTCAACAAACCTTTCTCACCAACTGGTTTTCCAATCGAGATTTACTCTCTTTCGGGCAAAATGGGTTCACAGATGCGGGCAACCGTACTTGAATTTGGCCCTACACTTTTATCGAAAGTATTAGATTTAAACGATACACAATCGGGCGTGATGGCGGTAATATTCAAATATGCCGACGACAACAAAATGCCTATAATCGACTTGAACGATTTAAAGAAACTGGTTTCTTACCTGTCGGAAGGTGCTGGTGCCGCAGAGATCAAAAGCAGCTATGGCACCATATCTACTGCAACATCCGGTACCATTTTAAGAAAAATAGTGGCCATAGAGCAGCAGGGATTGGCAGGAATGTTTGGCGAAAAATCCTTCGATATTGAAGATCTTTTCGAACGTGTTGACGGCAAGGGAACCATTAGTTTGTTAAACATTGCAGATGTTCAAAACCAACCCGTTTTATATTCAACATTCTTATTAAGCCTGTTGGCCGAATTGTTTAACACCATGCCAGAGGTTGGCGATTTAGATAAACCAAAACTGATCTTCTTTTTCGATGAAGCACATTTACTGTTCAAAAACTCATCTAAGGCATTTTTAGAACAGATAGAAACCATTATCAGATTGATCCGTTCGAAGGGAATTGGTGTTTTCTTTTGTACACAGGCACCTACTGATGTTCCTGAAAGTGTTTTAGGGCAGTTAGGTAACCGCGTTCAGCATGCATTAAGGGCATTTACTCCGAATGATGTGGACGCTTTGAAAAAAACGGTAAATACGTACCCAAAATCAGACTTTTACGAAATCGACCAAATATTAACTTCATTGGGAACGGGACAAGCTTTGGTTACGGTGTTAAACGAGAAAGGTATACCCACAGAAGTTTCAGCTACCATGCTTACCCCACCAAGAGCTGTTATGGGGCCGCTTACAGCAGCAGATTTCGATCAGGTGGTACATGCCAGCCCGATGTACACCAAATACAAAGAACCTGTCGATCCGGAAAGTGCATATGAGATATTAACCAAACGTATTAACGACCAAACTGCGGCAGCCGAACAACAAAAACAAGAAGCTGAAGCGCAGAAACAGGCCGAACAGGAAAACAAGCCTAAACCAGGCGAAAAGAGTTTGGTTGAACAGGTAATGGGCGCAACAATCACACGCCAAATTGGTAAAGAGATTGTGCGCGGTATTTTCGGCATGCTTACAGGCAAAAAAACACGTTCAAAAACCGGTGGTGGTTTATTTGGATTTTAATTGATAAGGTAATGAAATATCTAATTATAGTGCTCTCTCTTTATTCCATTGCCACTCATGCTCAATTTACCGTTCAGCCTTATGGAGATATGCAGGGAACTCCTTTAAGAGAAATCAAATATGAGAATGTTAGTGGCAATCCATATTTTCTTGATTTTTGGTCGAAAGGAAAAGTAACAACAAAATCTGGAAAGAATTTTGGCGATATGCTCTTAAAATATGACATCATGAATGACAAGCTCATCTTTCAGGCAAAGGGTGGAAATATAATGTATTTCGTCGAGCCAGTTTCTACATTCGAAATCGCAGATGCGGATTTATCTAATCATTATAAATTTACGAGTAGCTTGCCGGTAACCGATGGACTTAATGCAGCTTCATTTTTCCAGATCATTACCACTGGAAAAATATCCCTTTACAAAAGGATTTACAAAAAAATCACAGAAAGTAAAGAGTATGGATCTGCTACAGTTAATAAATCTTTTGACACCTATAGTACTTATTATGTTTTCCAGAATGGAAGTTTATCTAAAATAAGCATAGATAAAAAATCATTGATCGGGCGATTTCCAAATAAAGAAAAAGAAATAACAGATTACCTTAAAAAAGAAAAAACTGATTTTAAAGATGATAAAGACCTCGATAAGTTGTTTACATATTTAAATGAACTATAAATTTTTATAAAACAATGTGTCCATTTTAGTAAAATTAAGTGGCTATTACTAATTTCGCAATATGAACCAAAACATTTACTAATTATCCCAATTACTAGAAGTCCTATCCCATAATTAAAACAATAACAATAAATGAAACCTACCCTATTAATACTGGCTGCAGGTATGGCAAGCCGTTATGGAAGTATGAAACAGATTGATGGCTTTGGCCCTAACGGCGAAACCATTATCGATTATTCCATATATGATGCAATTAATGCTGGCTTTGGCAAAGTTGTATTTATCATTAAAGAAGAATTTGTAAACGAATTCAAAGCCATTTTCGAACCGAAACTCCAAGGAAGAATTGAAACAGACTATGTTTTCCAAAATTTCGATTTAAAACAGTTTGGTATTGAGGAAGAAATATACAGAGAAAAACCTTGGGGTACCGCACATGCGATCCTTTCAGGGAGAAATGTAATTAAAGAACCATTCTGCGTAATTAACGCTGATGATTATTATGGTTATGATGCCTTTAAAAAAATGGTCGATTTCTTAACTACCGAAGTTACCGACAGCAATTACGCTATCATCGGTTACGAAATTGGCAAAACCTTATCAGAGTTCGGTGCTGTTTCGCGCGGGGTTTGCAAGGTAGATGAAGCTGGCAACCTCAAAGAAATTGTTGAACGTACAAAAGTTTATCCTAAAGATGGCAGTATTTTTTACGAAGAGAACGGTGAAGAATTTCCTTTAGCCTTCGAAACTCCTGTATCGATGAATTTCTGGGGATTTACGCCTGCTGTATTTAAAATTACTGAAGAACTCTTCAGAGAATTTGCTGAAGCAAATAAGGATAAACCTAAAGCCGAATTCTTTATTCCATTGATTGGTGAAAACCTGGTAAAAAGCAACACTGCAACCTTTAAAGTCGTACCAACCTCCAACAAATGGTTTGGTGTAACATATAAAGAAGATAAACCCTATGTTCAGGATAGTATTGACCAATTGGTTAAAAACGGAACATATCCAGAAAAACTATGGAATTAAATTTAGATTCCGAAGTTTTAAAAGCCTACGGATACGCTAAAGAAAATATCAAAATTACACAAATAGGTACGGGTTTAATTAACCGTACTTATTTGCTTTCGCCCTCAGCAGAAGAAAAAAAATATATTCTTCAAAATATAAATACTTCGGTCTTTAAATCGCCTCAGGCCATTGCCAACAACCTGAGGGCTATCGCCGATTACCTAAGCTTCACTTACCCTGAATATCTTTTTATAAAACCTATTTCCACAACCAGTAGTGAAGAAATGGCACACATTCGCCATGAATATTGGCGGTTGCTCCCATTTGTACCCAACACCATTTCACTTGACGTTTTAGCTGATCCCAAACAAGCATATGAAGCCGCTAAACAATTTGGTAAACTGAGCAGATTGTTAGATCATTTTGATGCCAAAACGCTTCAGCCTACCATCCCTGGTTTCCACGATCTGGGCTTAAGGTACGAACAGTTTGAACTGGCCTTAAACCAAGCATCAGAAAGGGTAAAAGAACAGGCAAAAGCACAAATCGAAGATGCTTTGACACATAGGTACATTTTAGATTATTATGCCTCTTATTCGCATAGAAATGATTTCCCTGATCGGGTAATGCATCACGATACCAAGATCAGCAATGTATTGTTAGATGATGAAACCTATGAAGGTATTTGTGTAATCGACCTGGATACCATCATGCCAGGTAAATTTATTTCCGACCTGGGCGATATGATGCGTACCTATCTTTGTGCCTTCTCTGAGAATGAAACTGATCTGGACAAAGTAAAAGTGCGTTTGCCTTATTTTGAAGCGATGATAAAGGGTTATTTATCTGAAATGAAAAGCATTTTAACTCAAACAGAAAAAGAGCTGATCTTATTCTCAGGTAAGTACATCATTTACATGCAGGCATTACGCTTTTTAACCGATTTTTTAAGCAGCAATAAGTATTATCCTACAAGTTATCCCACACAAAACCTGGATAGAACCAAAAATCAATTCAAGCTATTGCATGAAATTGCTCTAAATGAAAAAGAGTTACAGGATATTATTGAAGAGAATTTAATCTAGATTGTATGTCAGAACATGGTGAATTAAAGAAAGAATTTCAGATTGAGCGGATGATTCTTTTTACAGACGCTGTATTTGCAATAGCCATTACGCTTTTAGTTATAGAAATTAAGGCTCCAGAAATCCACAGAAACATGGGTTTGACTGAAATGGTGGATCAGTTGTTAAGTTTAATCCCCAAATTTATCGGATTTATCATCAGCTTTTTTGTTGTTGCCATTTACTGGCGCTCGCATCACCGCATGTTCTCTTTTATTAAAGATTACGACGATAAGCTGATCTGGCTGAACTTCTTTTTCCTTTTTTCGATCATCCTAATGCCTTTTAGCTCTGCCTATTATAGCGACAATACGATATATAGCCTGCCTTTCTGGTTTTATTCTTTGAATGTAGCTTTAACGGGGTTTCTCAATTACAGAATGTTAACATACATTATAAAGCATAAAGGCAGGATTTCTGACGGATTTGATGATTTAAAAACCCGTCAGCTGGCGCGATGGAAAACCTTGATTGTACCTGCCATATTTTTGTTGGGTATCCTCATCGATCTTCTTTTACCAAGTGCGAATGGTATGAATATGTTAAGCAGATTTACACCCATGTTAATTTGGCCGGCAATAGCCTTATTAAACAGGTTTTTTGGCAAAGCAAGCGAGCTGGAGTATCACGCAAAGCCGAAAGCAAGACATAGGAAGTGATCCAGTAGAAGTTTTAGCGTTACCTTTTGACCAGATTAGACATTTAAGAACGGCATAAGTAGCGATCGCTATTCAAATTCTCCGAAAAGCACCAAAGCCTCCCTACCTAAACCAGACAGCAGCGAAAATACTTTTTACAGCATTGGCCTTAATAGGAAGTAATTGCCACAGCCGGAAAAGATGCTTCTTTCATCAGCACAACACAAGTTTAAAAAGATTGTAGCGAATGGCGGGGCTGCACAAACCGAAAAGTAAAGAACCATTCGTTTCCAAAAAACAAAAAAATATCATATCAAACCTTGCAGGTTTTAAAAGCCTTCGAGGTTTAATCTTACGCAAAAAGCGCTCCTGAAATTAATCAGAAACGCTTTTTATATATGTCCAAGACTTACGACTTAGGACTAAAGACTCAAAATTTATTTCTTGTCGTCTTCTTTTACTTCTTCAAAATCAACATCGGTAACGTTATCGCCACCACCTTGAGGCTGACCATCAGCTTGTGGTTGTTCGCCACCCTGAGGTTGCTCACCAGCTTTGTACATTTCCTCAGACGCTACGTTCCATGCAGCTTGCAATTCAGCTTGTGCTGCATCGATATCTGCAAAGTTACGAGCACTATGCGCTGCTTTTAATTTCTCCAAACCAGCTTCGATCGGTGCTTTTTTATCAGCAGATAATTTATCACCAAACTCTTTTAGTTGTTTTTCAGTTGAAAAAATTAAAGCATCAGCACCATTGATTTTATCAGCTTCTTCTTTTTGCTTAGCATCGTCTGCTGCATTAGCTTCAGCTTCTTCTTTCATTTTTTTGATCTCAGTGTCAGTTAAACCGGAAGATGCTTCGATACGGATTTTTTGCTCTTTACCAGTCGCTTTATCCTTTGCACTTACGTGTAATATACCATTGGCATCAATATCAAATGATACTTCTACCTGAGGCACACCACGAGGTGCTGGTGGAATACCATCTAAAATGAAACGGCCAATTGTACGGTTCTGGCCAGCCATTGGGCGCTCACCTTGTAAGATATGGATTTCTACTGAAGGCTGGTTATCAGCTGCAGTTGAGAAAGTCTCTGATTTTTTAGTTGGGATAGTAGTGTTAGACTCGATTAATTTAGTCATTACACCACCCATAGTTTCGATACCTAATGATAGAGGCGTAACATCTAATAACAATACATCTTTCACATCACCAGTTAACACACCACCTTGAATAGCAGCACCGATCGCTACAACCTCATCAGGGTTAACACCTTTACTTGGCTCTTTACCGAAGAAAGCTTTAACCGCTTCCTGAATAGCAGGTATACGGGTTGAACCACCTACTAAAATAATCTCATCGATATCGCTCGTGCTTAAACCAGCATTTTTCAAAGCAGATTTACAAGGATCGATAGTACGTTTGATCAAACTATCAGCCAATTGCTCAAATTTAGCACGTGATAATGTACGCACCAGGTGTTTAGGGCCGCTGGCATCAGCAGTAATATATGGTAAGTTGATTTCGGTAGAAGTTGTGCTTGATAATTCAATTTTAGCTTTCTCAGCAGCTTCTTTTAAACGTTGTAATGCCATTGGATCTTTAGAAAGGTCCATGTTGTTTTCTGATTTAAACTCATCAGTTAACCAGTCAATAATAATGTGGTCAAAGTCATCACCACCTAAGTGTGTATCACCATCAGTAGATTTCACTTCAAAAACACCATCACCCAATTCCAATACAGAAACGTCGTGTGTACCACCACCACAGTCAAACACAACAATTTTCATGTCTTTGTGTGCTTTATCTAAACCATAAGCTAAAGCAGCTGCAGTAGGCTCGTTAATGATACGTTTTACAGTTAAACCTGCAATTTCGCCTGCTTCTTTGGTAGCCTGACGTTGTGCATCATTAAAGTAAGCTGGTACAGTAATTACCGCTTCTGTAACTTCCTGACCCAGGAAATCTTCAGCAGTTTTTTTCATTTTCTGCAAAATCATTGCAGAAATCTCTTGTGGAGTGTATTTTCTGTCGTCGATTTCAACACGTGGAGTGTTGTTATCACCTTTAACAACTTTATAAGGTACACGCCCAGCTTCTTTCGCACTTTCGTCGTAGCTGTTACCCATAAAGCGTTTAATCGAATATATCGTTTTTGTTGGGTTGGTTATAGCCTGACGTTTAGCAGGCTCGCCAACCTTGCGCTCACCGTTTTCTGCAAAAGCAACAATAGACGGTGTAGTACGTTTACCCTCACTGTTTGCGATAACTACAGGCTCGTTGCCTTCCATTACGCTCACGCAAGAGTTTGTTGTTCCTAAGTCTATTCCAATAATTTTTCCCATTGTATTTTTAATTTCTCTTTTTAAAGTATTATAATTTCTACTCCTATTAAACAATGCATGTGCCAATTGGTTTTT
>Ga0163161_10000819_pt1 | contig 24349 bp, 27 predicted proteins | sample S45metaG_FD_129847 | JGI IMG/M metagenome (GOLD analysis project Ga0163161, IMG submission 129847) | Switchgrass rhizosphere microbial communities from Kellogg Biological Station, Michigan, USA - S4-5 metaG | ecosystem: Host-associated > Plants > Roots > Rhizosphere > Soil | place: USA... | reverse complement strand
CTACTTTTGCCTCGGCTTTTTCCGAAACATACAGTCCCAGGCAAAGGGCTGCACTACCTATCCCTGCAATCCTCAGGAAACTCCTCCTGGAAAGATGCTCAATTTCTTCTGATACTGACATATGTTATTCTTTGAGAATCAATGAATGTTATTTTTTGGGTGCATATGCACCGGTACTGAGCCAGGTTAGCCAGGCTTTTTTAAAGGCGGCATGGCTCATTGGAGGCAGTGTACGTCCCTCGCCCATGTTCCATCCAGACAAAACCAGGCCGTCATCAGCATGTTCTACCAGCTGCTGCATATTCTTATGGCCATTTTGTTTGGGGTCTACCAGCTGTTTTGCCAGTTGACGCGGTGTTTTGCCTTCAAAGACCATCTTCATATTGGCAGGCGGTAAATGCCAGTTTGGATTTCCTGGGGGGGTATGTAAACCGGGTGTGTTTGTCGGCTGGTGGCAGTTGGCGCATTTCATCGCCAGCACTCCCTTACCTTCCATACCCCTTTTTGGAAACATGGTGTGTAAATGGCTGTCATCGCCTTGCAGTGGAATATCACCCTGTGGGTGACAATTCATGCAGCGCGGGCTCATCAGTACTTTATATACCGCTGTAAAAGCCTTTACAGAGGCAACGCTGTCTTTTTTAACCACAAAAGGTACAGGTTCTTTTTTCAGGACAGTATGGTGGTTCATGCTAAAGGCCATCAGCGCAACCAGATACAGCAATACGCCCATCACCATCACTGATTTAGAAGGCTTAAAGTTTTTTAAAGGTCTCGATATTCCGTTCATGAGGTGCCCCCTTCCTTCTTTTGCAGTTCAGCAGCTAAATGGATGGCTTTGCGTATGCGCAGATAAGTACCACAGCGGCAAAGGTTACCGGCCATGGCATCATCAATATCCTGATCGGTAGGATTTGGTTTTTCTCTTAATAATACCGCTGCAGACATTATTTGTCCGGAGTGGCAATATCCACATTGCGGTACATTTTCTTCGTTCCAGGCCAGTTGTGCAGGGTGGTTGTTATTGGCAGACAGGCCTTCGATGGTGGTGATCTCCTGACCTGCGCCACGGCTAAGTTTCGTTACGCAGGAGCGCACGGCTTCACCATTGAGGTGAATTGTGCAGGCGCCGCATTGGGCTACTCCGCAGCCATATTTTGTACCGGTTAGCCCGATGATATCCCTGATCACCCATAGCAATGGCATATCAGGATCAGCGTCGATCTGGTAGGATTTGTGATTTACATTCAGATTAATCATACAAGAGCTTTGTTGTGAACATTCGATAATAGGTAAAGAGCCATGGTCTCGTGCCAGCCATGGCTCTGAATCTAAAATACCAATATATATGTTGTAATCACAATCAAAATCCTGAGATCAGTAATAATGGTAGGAAATACAGTAAAATGTATCAGTTAATGGGCTTTCTCATTGATCACCTGAGCTGCACCTACCAAAATTGCAGACAGTCCGCAAAGGATACCTTCATATCCTGTGAAGGTCTTTACCGCTGCCGATCCCGTCACTTCAGATATAGCGGCTATGGTTTAAGCAACCTGCCTTTAGCCAGATAACTTACCGTTTGCTTCCTGTGCTTTCAGGCTTAAGCCAGAACAGCTAAGCAGGGCTACAAGAGCTATAGTGTAATACTTCATAAAATTATTTTTTAGGCATAGCGCTCCCATTCGCCCCAAAGGGGCGTTTATATCATTTTCGCTATTCAATGCATGATGTTATTCTAAAAACTGATCAGCTCCATATCTTGTCAACATCCATCAGTACAGGGCCCCGGCTGGTTTTGATCAGTACCGTACTGGCACTGGTAAATTCTTTCAGAGAAATCCCTCCGCAGGGAGTATTGAGCTGGATATCTAAACGTACAGCGGAGATATCCTCCATACTGTTCAGCAAGGCTGTTGCTGCTTTTACGCTGAGTTTGCCAGGCACATCGATGATCAGATCAAGATCACTACTCTCTTTTACCGTGGGAAAACCTGTTGCCAGTTCAAATCCTGTACTTCCTGTTGGCCCCCATTCCCAGGGGCTGTCTTTCATCATGGCGCTGATCTGCTGCAACGTTTGAACCGTTGCGGGTTCATTCCCTGCATAAACTGCTTTCCAGTTTTGCTGATCCGCAAGGTCAAATGGTGTAACCACCTCCTTTACGGCAGCTGCGGGCAGCCAGCATGCCAAACGCTGTCCGCGCTGCGGGCCACGGAGGCCAACTGCAATCATGCCATTACGGCTTTCGGCGCGGCGTACAACGGCATAGGCTGCATGCTCCAATGCTTCATTTGCCCAGTTTGGGAATGGAAGATCTGCCAGCAGATCTTCCATTGCATTGACCTTCAGCAGATCGTGCGGTCTTAGCTCCACTGCTCTGCAAGTTTTTCTCTTACCAGATTGGAATAAACCCTGCCATGTGCCAGGGCCGGCGGAGTTTGAAGACGTCTGCTCAGTGTACCATCATTGGCAGCGATAGCCTGTGCCAGTGCTGCAGCTACTTTTTTCACATCATCAGCAGATGGTGCATCTGCGTTTACACCTTCGATCAGCTCTTCGAGCGCGCCCAGGGTGTAGTAGTTATTGATGTCATAAGCCATTGCAGGTACTTTTTTAGTCGCTTCTTCCAGCTCCTCAATCGTCCTTTTGGTGATCCTGGCAGCAGATTGTTTAGACATGGCCTGTACATTGATCTCTTTGTCGTCCAGTGCGATTAAGCGGCTCGACTGCAATCCGTGAGTAAGGAAAGCACCTGAAATCGCATTTCCAACAATCAGCCCTGTCACCTTATGACCTGCCAGACGGGCTGAAGCATATGCATCGGCACTTGCCGCACATGAATAGTGAAGCCCTAAAAGCTCTTCATTGTATCCATAGGCCTGACTAGGCACATCGATCAGGGCAACGAGGTTTCTTTTCACTTCTTTGCCGGCATCTTCTGCCATCGCTTCGCGGATGTATTTAGCGAGTACCCATCCTTCCTGCAAGCCCACTTCACCTTTGGCTGCACGCTGGTAACGGTTATCTGCATTAGGCACTACGGCCAGAAATAACGTTTGCACACCTTCAAATTCAGCATTTGCTGCGAGTACACTTGGCAATTCGCTGTATGAGGCTGCATGATTGGTAAATGCATTGAACCAGGTACGGCCGCGGCTTGGTGTCTCTGCATCTTTCATTGCAGGAACCGGAGCAACAGTCGTATCTTTTAATAAAGCAAGTACTGAATCTTTGGTATTCCTGATTTTAGGATCAAGACGGTTGATCAGTGACAGATAGCGGTCGATCTGTTGTGTACGTGGTGTCGTTGGTGTTTTATCGATTGCAGTTTGAATTGCAGCCCTGAAAGTGGCCACATCATCATCGATCAGCTGATCGATTAAGCCCAGGTCAAAACGTGCGGCACCACCGATGGTATCCCAAATCAGTCTGCGGTCACGGGAGTTAAACTCCTCAACACCGGCTTCCTGTTCAATTACCTCTGGGCCATTGAAACCGAAACGTGCCACATTGGTCATGATCAGGTCGGTACACAAGGCAGCAGTGATAGACATCCCGCCAAAGCAGCCCACATGACCCGGGATCAGTCCGATTACCGGAACAAATTCCCTCAGGGCCACCATGGCCGACTGGATTTCTGAGATGATCAGCAGTCCGTAGTTAGCTTCCTGCAAACGTACACCACCCGTATCAAAAACGATGATTGGGATAACTTTTTTACCATTTTTGTTATCCGCAAGTACACGTTCCAGTGAACCTGCGATTTTACTGCCGCAAACTTCACCGATACCGCCGCCCTGGAAAGCACCTTCAAGGGAAAGGACAACTGCATCCTGGCCATTTAATTTTCCTTTTGCAATGATCATTCCGTCATCACTTTCAGGAACAATCCCCTGTGGTGCCAGGTGTGGTGATTCCAATTGATCAAATGGACCTAATAACTCGTTATAACTTCCCTCATCTAACAGAGCTATGGCACGTTCACGGCCTTTTAGCTCAACAAAACTTGTACGTATCATCATATTTTTAAATTGAATTTATTTTTGATTAGCAATTTCAACGGCCTGTGCCAGGCGAAGGCTTACTACGCCGGGGGTAGCACCAAAGTCGTTGATGGTAATTTTGGCATCGATAGGGTGATGAACAGCAAAGCGTTCAAAAACAGCTTTCCATGTTTCCTGAAAACCCTCCGAAGCGGTGCGGACAATAAATTCAACGGTGTTTTTATTTCCTGGTTCGATGATAATTTCCAGGTCGCCAGAGCCTACAACTCCGGTATGTGCCCTTTGCCTAACTTCTTTTGCAGCCGGCAACGTATATGAAAATGATTCCATTATGAATTGATTTTAAAATGTTGTGTGATTTTATGGAGGAATATGGTAGCGGCAAGCAGATCGGCACTGCCGCCTCCTGATACCCATTTGCTGATCATGTAAATATCCAGTAAGGCATAAGCCTTCCAGTTGGCCGCATTGCCCAGTCCACCCTTGTCCAGGATAGCCCTGCATTGTTCCTGTACTTCGCGCAGGATGATCATATCACTGCGGTGCAGGATGCAGGTATCATCTACCACGGCCATTAATGCCAGCAGTACATTTAACCTGCGGACTTCCTCAGTATCTGCAGCGTAGGCTTCCCATGCGGGGATGGCCGTTCCTGCCAGTGAAGGAAATCCCATTTCTGCCTCTTCACGTGCACTGTGCACGGGATAGGCTTTGCGGACAGCGCTGCCGTGGCTTTGCTGAGCTTTTACAAAGCGGTCTTGATGAGAGGCAATCAAACCGGCAGTACGCAGGATCTCTTCAGCAACAGCGCCACGCTCCTCCGCGGTACTGCTTCCTTCCACTGCAGATTTTACTTCATCCTGCGAAGAAAACAGTGTTGTTGCTGCGCCGGTGATCAGGCCCAGTGCCCAGATCGCCCCTCTGTGGGTATTAACCCCGCCGGTAACTTCCAGCATTTGTTGTTCGCCATAGCGGCCGATGGCAGCAAGCCTTTCCCTCAGATACTGCGATGGCTCACGTTCATAGCTGGCCATGCTCATATCGTAGAAACATGCCTGCAATGATAGCGCAGAGCGCTCCATGATATCCAGCGTTAAATCACGGTGGGCACCATTGTTGTCACTATCTACCAGTCCTGGTTTCGGTGTTAAACGCAGCTCCTCCAATAGTGCTTCTACAGCAAACTGAGCAAGTTTTTGTGCGATCTCTTCTCCTGTTGCACGCGTTATTGATACTCTCATTTTACCAGATATTTATAATTACCAGTTTTTGAATTTTGCAGGTGGGTTGTACAGTCCTCCTGATATCTCTACCAGGTCCTGTACGCTTTTAGCGGCCAGTAATGACCGTTTGGCCTGTGTACGCTGGATGCCCAGATCTTCAGGGTAAGCCACGATTCCCCTGTCACGTAATGACTGGATCACGGCTGGTGATGCCTGCTGCCCGATAGAAGTTACTCCTGCAACTGCTGACAAAGCATCTCTTCTCTCCTGTTCACCTTCAGCTTTATAGGTATAAGCTATACCTTCTTCGGTAACAACGTGGGTAACGTCATCGCCATAGATCATTACGGGAGCTGTTGCCAGTCCTGATTTTTTAGCCACATCTACTGCATCCAGGCTCTCTACAAACACTGGTGTATTTCCATTCTGGAAGGTTTCCACTGCCTGTACCACTAATTTTCTGCCTTTGGCAAGAGGATCATCAGAAGTCATCAGGTCTAACCAGGCTTCGGTAGAATGCCTTCTTCCGCGCGGATCATGTCCCATATTTGGTGCACCGCCAAAACCGGCAAGCCTGCCAGAAACTACGGTAGAAGAGTTTGCGTTTTTATCGATCTGCAGGGTAGAACCGATGAACATATCTACAGCATACTGGCCTGCTACCTGTGCATAGGCACGGTTTGAACGCAATGAACCATCTTTCCCGGTGAAAAAGACATCAGGACGTGCTGCTACATATTTCTCCATCCCTACTTCACCACCAAAACAATGCACCGTATCTACCCATCCGGCTTCAATGGCAGGAATCAATGTTGGGTGAGGGTTCAATATCCAGTTGGTAGCGATTTTACCTTTTAAGCCAAGGCTGGCGGCATATGTTGGCAACAGCAGTTCGATTGCCGCCGTGTTGAAACCAATACCGTGGTTGAGTGATTTTACTTTATGTTTTTCGTAGATACCCCTGATGCTCATCATCCCGATGAGGATATGCAATTCAGTGATCAGTTTTGGATCACGGGTGAAAAGGGCTTCAAGCTGGTAAGGTTCTTCAGATTCTACTACAAAATCTACCCATGAAGCCGGGATGTCCACCCTTGGCAGCTCATCTACGATTTCGTTGACCTGTACGATCACGATACCGTCTTTAAATGCTGCTGCTTCTATGATGGCAGGGGTTTCTTCTGTATTGGGGCCGGTGTAAAGGTTACCAAACCTGTCTGCCTTGTCTGCCGCAACCAATACCACGTTCGGGATCAGGTCTACAAATAAGCGGCCGTAGAGTTCAAGGTAAGTATGGATCTCACCGATTTTCAGGATACCATCTTCCAGCATCTGCGCTACACGCAGGCTTTGCGGGCCAGCATAGGAAAAGTCAAGTTTATCAGCGATACCTCTTTCGAAAACGTCGAGGTGGTCTGCACGCGAAACACTGGACATGATCATGTGCAGCTTGTTAACTTTTGCAGGGTTTACTTGTGTAAGAGATGTGGAAAGGAATGAAGCCTGTTTTTGGTTATCCCCCTCCAATACCACGCGGTCGCCCGGCTGGATGAGCCTTTCCAGGGCTTCTACCAGATTTTCTTTTTTAATGACCGTACCCGATGTTAAGTGCGAAATGTTTTTAATTCTGCGGGATTTTTCGTCCCGTTTTGTTGTCCATGATGTAGTTGACACTTTTGCCTCCTTTTTTATTGATTTGTTTTTTATGCTTGTTGTTAATTTTTTATGAATGTTTTACAGCGGCGCGGATCATTGTTGTTCGTTCTGATAGTTATGCCATAACCAGGCTGCTTTGCTGGTGCCATTCTCTTCTACACCGATCACCATTGCATTTGGAAATGTGGCTTCTGCTATTTTTGACAGCACACCGGAGGGCTCCATTTCTACGAAGCACCTGGCCCCCAGTTCGTAGAGCAGCGTTGTACCGTCGTACCATTTTACGGTTCTGGCTACGCTGATATAGAGGTCGTTTCTGATCGCTTCGGCCGTTCTGAGCAACCTCCCGCTATGGTTTGATATGCAGGGGATGGATGGTTCCTTCAGATCGAGCTTGTCGATTTGCTCTTTTAAGGCGGCCGATACCGCATCCAGTAAGGTACAATGCGAAGGAACTGACATATTGAGCAGTTTTGCTTTGCTTATCCCTGCTTTTTGTAAGGATTGGATCAATATTTCGAGACTATCTTTTTCGCCTGCCACAACCTGCTGATCGACTGCATTGAGATTAGAAAGGTATACTGGAGTATGACTTTTATGATGTTCATCAATATATTTTTTTAGCCTGGTTTCTGTAAAGCCTACCATCGCGGCCATACCATAGTTTTCCGGATATGCTTCCTGCATCAACCTGCCCCGCAGGTTTACCAGTGTCAGTGCTTGCGGAAAGCTGAGCACGCCACTGATTACCGCAGCCGGAAAAGCACCTATGGAATGCCCTGCGAGAAAGTCAGCCTTCAGTCCTTTTGCAATTAAGCGCTGAGCTGATATCACTTCAGTAATCATTAAGCATAGCTGAACATATTGTGTAGACTGCAGCTGCTCTGCTGTATCCAGCGTCAGGGGAGATACGCCCAGGGCATCTTCAGTTTCCTGAAAGATCCTGGCCACGATAGGGTCTGTTACCTCAAACTGATGTAACATCCCTGCTTTTTGTGAGCCTTGTCCCGGAAATAAGAAAACTGTTTTCATCTTTTTAATTATTTACTCAATTATATCTCATCAGTTCATCTGATGTTTCATCTTAAAAAAAATGAAACTATCCTTACTGCTTACGTTTCACAACATCTGGTCATCTGATGTTTTGGCTTAAAAAAACAATAGTTTTTTATTTGCATTTCTATGGTCACAACATCTGGTCATCTGATGTTATACAACAAATTTTTATTCTTCTCCGTGCATGGCTAAAATTGCGTTTACGGCTTTGGTGACATCCTGTTCTACAATCGCCTCTACCAAAATTTCGTGCCATTTAGTTAAGCGGTGCATAGAAAAGCTTTTGGTATACGTTTTTGCTATAGATCTTTTCAACTGCTGTTCTCCAAACGTTTTATACAATTCAGTTAAGATTGGATTCTTACAGGCTTCAGCAATGCTGATGTGAAAATTGATATCTTCTTCCAGCCATACCATTAGTTTGTTCTGGTCAGCTGCTTTATTTCTGCGTTCAAGAACTGCTTTAATATTTATTATATCCTTTTTTGTGCGGTTCAGGGCGGCCTTTTCTACAATTTTTAATTCCAGGAGTTCTCTTACTTCTTCTATATCCCCTTCCTGTGCGGTTTGCAAACGTCTCGACAGCGGTTCTGATAATGCGTTTTTAGATGCGACAAATGTTCCTACCCCCTGCTGTACCCTTACTACTCCGGTATTTTCCAGCTTACGGATAGCTTCGCGGATACTTGAGCGTCCTACGCCAAATTCTCCCATCAATTCAGGTTCAGTAGGCAATTGCTGATCGAGCTGGTACTTCCCTGATATGATTTGCTCGTGCAGGCTTTCTGCTACTACTTCTGAAAGGCTCTTTCTAATAATTATGTTACTCATATGTTGATCATGTCATCAGATGAATCAAAGGTATGGCAGGAAGCTTGTGATTACAATTATTAATGTCTTTTTTATGTCAATAAGAAAAAACACTGCAAACTGCCCTTCCGGATGATTTTAAGCTATTTCCTGTAATCATCTTCAGATACCGCTTCATACCATACTGCAGCACCTTTTGTATTGTTTGTTATAGCTACCTGTATAAAAGCAGTGTCTGCACTTGCGCCATGCCAGTGAGTAACATCGGGCGGGCATTTGATCACATCCCCCCTGCGCAGGACTTTCTTAGCCTGCCCTTTTTCCTGATAGTACCCTACACCATCAGTTACTAGTAATATCTGTCCTCCCGGATGCGAATGCCATTTTGTTCTGGCTCCCGGATCAAAGGTCACATTTCCAACAGCGGTAGGATTTAAGCTGTCAGCAGCTACCACCACCTGCAAGTAGGCGATTCCGGTAAAGTTGTTATTCGTTATTTTTCTGCCTTTAGGAAACAGCAGGTTATTTTTTTGATCCGCAGATTTCTGCTGATGCTGTGCAATTGCATTTCCGAAACTGGCAGCTATGATGATGCCTGCTAGAATAATGATATGGTTCATCTGCTATTTTATTTGTTTTTGATTGTCAGATGGAGCCTTTGATGCTTAAACTCATTATTGCCCTGCGTGCTTCATACTGAGTTTAAGCATGTCGGGTTCATCTGCTATTTTATTTGTTTTTAACTGTCAGATGGAGCCTTTGAGGCTTAAACTCATTATTGCCCTGCGTGCTTCATACTGAGTTTAAGCATGTCGGGTTCATCTGTTTTTTTATTTTTTTGACAGTACTTCATTTAATACGGCTTCAGCTGATGCTGCATCATCTTTTGGTGTAGTGGTTTTAATCACCTTCATCAACTGCCTTAGCTGGTCTGGTGTTACACCTACATTCAGGCAAAGCCCCAAATGTGACTGCAACATTGGCTCTACGCCACCTATACTGCTGAGCACTGATACAGTTACCAATTCTCTTTCCTGATAGTTTAATACATCACGTTCAAAAATATCAGCAAAGAGATGTTCTTTAAGAAACACTTCAATCTCCGGCGCAAAAGCTGCATAGCCTGTTTTTGGCCCTGTTTCTTTTACGCCTGATAGCTTCCCGAGTATTTCTGCTCCCCGGTCATATTTGTTCCTGCTGTCGGTTATTGCTGATGCTTCCCTGCCCGGCGTGTCAGTGATACCTTTTGCTTTACGCTCTTTCAGTACTTCTATCAGGGTGTTGATGCCTCTCAGGCTTCTTGGAAAACCGCAATAGGCATACAACTGCACGAGCGCTTCCTTAGCTTCATTCACGGTTAATCCCGCATCAAGCCCTGCATTCAACGCAGTATTCAGCTTTGTTAAATCCCCCTGCGCAGTATAGGAGGCTATGGTAATCAGGTTGATTTGTTTAGGGCTTAAAGTCATTGTGTTTTTCGTTTGTGCCCCTAAACTGAATGATATCAATAATAAAGGCAGTAGTTTAATAATTCCGTTCATTTGTGTTTTGGTTTGGGATTCCTGTTATCCGGATCAGGCCATCTGAAAATATCATGATCCACACGGAGGAAAAAATTTGTATGTCTTTCATTCATTTAATATTCTACTATCATTTGATACAAAAGTCCTGCATGTTATCAGCAAAAAGGGTATACATTTTACGGTTATATATACCATTTTCACTGATTATGACAGCCGTAATTCGTCTGCGCGATGAAATTGGTATATTTGAATAAACAAAGACAGGCCATGGATACAATGCGGACATTCAATACGGTGAATGATTACAATCTTTTTAATAAGAACGTCACACGGCACCCTCTCGTCAGTGTGGTCGATCTCTCAAAGGCAGACCCAAGGCCGGGTTCAAAAATGTACTTTGGCTTTTACACGGTCTTTCTTAAAGATGTAGACTGCGGCGACCTGGTCTACGGACGTCATACCTATGACTATCAGGAAGGGACACTGGTTTTTATTGCTCCCGGACAGGTAGCCGGTGTGAACACCAGGGGCGATCATTACCAGCCAAAAGGTTATGCACTTGTATTTCACCCCGATCTGATACATGGCACTTCATTGGGCCGCCGTATCCAGGAATATACTTTCTTTGGGTATCAATCCAATGAGGCACTTCACTTGTCAGACCAGGAAAGGGCTATTATCCTGGATTGCTTTTCAAAAATCGACTATGAGCTGGATCGCGCTATCGATATTCACAGCAAGAAACTGATCGTTTCCAATATTGAATTGTTTCTTGATTACTGCGTCCGTTTTTACGACCGCCAGTTCATCACCCGTGACACTGTTCATGAGGGGATTCTCGCGAGATTTGAAAACTTATTAAATGATTACTTCACTGCTGACAAACCGGGCACCATCGGTTTGCCATCTGTAGCTTATTGTGCTGAACAGCTCAACCTGTCGCCCAACTATTTTGGCGACCTCGTGAAAAAAGAAACAGGCAAGACGGCCATTGAGCATATCCAATCGAAACTGATCACTATTGCAAAAGAGAAGATATTTGATAAGCAGAAAACGGTTAATCAGATTGCTTATGAACTCGGATTTAAATATCCGCAGCATTTTGCCAGACTGTTTAAAAAACGTGTTGGGCAGACTCCTCAGGAGTACCGCTCATTGAATTAAATCACTATAAATTCTCATCATTAAATTGATCATCATCACTGATGATCAGGTGCAATGTTCCTTAAGCAAAGGCATCAGACCTGATCATCAGTGCATATTTAATTTCCAACCCGCTTTTGCAGGTGCTCAGGATAACGCGCGCCTTCAATTACAATCCTGGATGCTGCCTCTTCAATCTGAGCAAGTTCAGTTGTATCGAGTTCGATTGCTACTGCTGCGAGGTTTTCCTGCAGGCGATGAATTTTGGTAGTTCCCGGTATCGGAACAATCCATGGCTTTTGCGCGAGTAACCAGGCCAGGGCAATTTGTGCAGGACTGGCTTCTTTCTCTTTTGCAATCACAGCCAGCAGATCTACCATTGCCTGGTTCGCGTCACGTGCTGCAACTGAGAAACGCGGCACAATATTACGAAAATCAGTACTGTCAAACTTCGTGTCTTTATTTATTGCCCCCGTAAGAAATCCTTTACCCAGCGGACTGAAAGGAACAAAGCCGATCCCTAACTCTTCCAGTGTTGGAATAATCTCCTTCTCCGGCTCACGCCACCACAGTGAATATTCGCTCTGCAGGGCAGCAACCGGTTGTACGGCATGTGCTTTACGGATAGATTGTACACCAGCTTCAGACAGGCCAAAGTGTTTTACCTTGCCTTCCCAGATCAGTTCCTTTACCGCTCCGGCAACATCTTCCATCGGCACATGAGGATCTACCCTGTGCTGATAGAACAAATCAATATGATCTGTCTTTAACCGTTTAAGCGCATCTTCCGCTACTTTTCTGATGCGTTTTGGACTGCTGTCCAGACCAGCTTTGGAATCACCACCGGCAAAACCAAATTTCGTGGCAATCACTACCTGATCACGTAATGGCTGCAATGCCTCGCCCAGCAGTTCTTCGTTATCAAAAGGGCCATAAGCTTCTGCGGTATCAAAAAAAGTTACGCCCATATCAACTGCCGTCCTCAACAGCTGGATAGCGTCCGTTTTATTTGTTGCAGGCCCGTAGCCAAAACTCAGGCCCATACAACCCAGCCCAAGGCTGGATACCTCAAGTCCGCCTTTACCTAATTTTCTATATTTCATTGTCTTTGAATTATAGGTCAAAGGTCTGGACTCTGTTATCAATTCCAGCCATACAGATTACTGTAATGTCTACCAAAATCACTGTTTTTGTGATGCTTTCTTCCAATACATTGCCAATGCACAGGAAGTTGGCAGGATATTCTAATATATTTGCAACAAGTTTTAGTTTCGACATACACGACATGGCATACAGCTTTAGAAATGCAGAAGCATCTGAACAGGATCAGATCTGGAAGATATTGCAGCAGGGAATCCTGCGCAGAAAAAATGATGGCAGTAACCAGTGGCAGGATGGTTATCCTAATCCGGATGTAGTAAAAGCTGACATAGAAAAAGGCCAGGGTTTTGTCCTGTTGGATGAAGATACCATTGTGGGATACACAGCTATCTTAATCAATGATGAACCTGCATACCATGAGATTAAGGGCAAATGGTTAACAAATGGCGATTTCATCGTATACCACCGCGTAGCCATTTCAGAAGATTATATAGGCAGGGGATTATCAAAGAAAATCCTGGAAGCCATTGATCAGTTTGCACTGGACAACAACATTGATAGTGTGAGGGCCGATACCAATCATGACAATGCTGCCATGCTGAGGATATTTGAAAAAACCGGCTATGTGTATTGTGGCGAAGTATTTTTCAGAGGTTCCCCGAGGAAAGCCTTCGAAAAAGTACTGAGCAAAAATGCAGCATCTTGATCATGTCAGTTCAGTCCATGCCTCAGAAACTGAGGGAACATATAGAAAAAATAGTACCCCTTACTGACGATGAATTTGCTTTCGTGGCTTCTCATTTCAGCAGCAAAAAGTACCGGAAACATCAGTTCCTGATTCAGGAAGGTGAAGATGTAAAGTATAGTTACTTTGTGATATCCGGATTGCTGAAACTGGTTTTTACCGATGACATGGCCAAACAACATATCGTTTCCTTTGCTATGGAAGACTGGTGGGAAAGTGATTACTATGCCTTTTACACACAGAATAAAGCAACAATGTCGCTGGAATGCCTGGAAGACACCGAGGTATTATGTTTCTCTTTTGAGGATTACAAAAAATTATGTGACGGGCTGCAAAAGATGGAGCGCTTTTTTCTGGAGAAAGCAAATTTCGGTTTTATTGCTGCCCAGCGCCGTATCATATCCTGGTTAACATCCAGCGCACAGGAGCGTCATGAGCAGCTGCTTAAACAATACCCCAGCCTCATTCAGCGTGTACCGAAGAGCCAGCTTGCGGCCTATCTTGGTGTATCGCGCGAAACCCTGAGCAGGCTAACGCCTTAACCGGGGCCAATTTTATCAGCATCAAACGGCAAGATGCAGCCTCCTGTGATATACATCACTTCATAATCGTGAGGTTTGTCAACATGCATTTCCCTCTGATATCCTGAGCTTTGCTTTTGCAATTAAACAATCATAAGCAAAACCCAAAATCCTTATCAAATGGAAAAACGAATCATTAATCCCTGGAAATGGCAGGATGAACGAAGTTATGTTCAGGCTGTTGAAGTAAAAAATGTGGAAAGCACTTTGTATATATCCGGCCAGACCGCCATCACAGCGGATGGCATTTCGAGCAATGCGGATATGAAATCCCAGATACATTTAGCGCTGAGCAACGTGGAACAGGTGATCAGCGAGGCTGGCTACTCGCCCAGCGGAATTGCCCGCTTCACTATCTATACCACCAATACTGCAGAGCTCTGGCCTGAGTTCGGGATCATTCAGGATTGGATAGCCAGGCATAACATTAAAACTGCAGTGACCATGATGGAAGTAAAAAGCCTGTTTGAAACTGTAAAAGTTGAGTTCGAAGCTACAGTAGTCAGATAGGACGCTCAGGCTTTAGTGCGCATCCGGCACCATCTTCCCTGATTTGACAACCATCCGGACATTTTTAAGTTCATTGATGTCAGTCAGGGGATTGCCTTTCAGGATCAGCAGATCTGCTTTTTTACCGGCAGTAAGCGTTCCGACATGCTCCTGCTCACCAATGACCTCTGCCGATATCACCGTGGCAGCGCGAATCGCATCTATAGTGCTAAAGCCGCAGTCCTTTACAAAATATCCCAGCTCATCCAGCAGACGCGGATACGGGCGTTTTAAATCTACAATCTGATCCGTTCCGGCGCTGATTTTCACCCCCTCCTGATGCAGGTTCCTTATAATATTGAATGCCCATCTGTCATTCTCGGAAGAAACACAGAGGGTCGCATCCATGATCGCGTCATGGGCTTTCATCTGTCTGGAAAACGCGCGGACATCTACGTTTGCCTTCACACTGTCCTTATACCTTTTAGGCGTGCTTCTTTTATTCAGCAGGCTGTCCGTACTGAGCGCTTCTAACATGGAGGCATGGGAAAGGACCTCCACCCCGGCAGCTACCACCTCAATTGGTTTTGCGGGATACATCATGGCATGTCCCCAAACTTTCAGCCCATGCCTGCGGGCAGCCTTCACGATATCTTTCAGGAAATCTTTATCAAAGGAATGGTACAGTTTTACACCAGTTGCCCCACAGGCTTTGGCCGCAGTCATGGCACTATCCAGATGATCCCCCGGCATCAGCCTCTGCTCCCACGGGGTATAAGGCTCTTTCCTGATGCCGATACCCCTGTTATAGTACCAGTCACCCGCCATAAATGAAGCGAAATATACATCCGGCCCTGATCTTTTGCCGCTGAGGATTTCCTGCTTTGCCTGTTGCAGGGCTTCGCCATCACCGGCAGCATCCCTCACAGATGTGATACCGTGGCTCAAGTAATAGCCTAAATGCTGATAGGTGAGCTCTATATTGTTTTTGTATTTAGCAGTGACGTGTACATGGGCATCGATCAGTCCGGGTATCACATATCCTCCCTTCAGGTCTATCAGTCTCCCTTCTAATTTCTTGCCAGCCCTGCGGATACGGATAATTTTTCCATTGCTGATGACCATCTCTTTTCCTGAAATGAATTTCCCGCGTTTCATATCCAGCAGATAGCCATTGCTGAATACCAGAACAGAATCCTTTTCTTTTTCCATCCTGAAAACTAAGGGCGCTGCGCTGATGCCGGTATCTCCCGGGAGACTACTGGCCGCGATGGCGGGGAAAGAAAAAATGCACAGTAGCGGCAGGATGATTTTCATCAGATTGACATGCTGCATCAGCAGGATTGTAGTTCTCTTATTTTTAATTGCTGTCATCATTTGATATGGGAGGTATATGTAAAACAACGGAGGAACACCGATTGGGGATAGCGGAGAAAAATTAGTTTTTCATTCAACCCTTATTTTGTCCGCTTCGGTTATAAATTTGTGCGGGAGCTCCCCCTTAATGATTAGCTTTATACCTATGCAGGAAAAATTACCTTTAATACGTCTGATCCGGTTAACATGCCTGCAGTCGGTGATCATAGGTTTTATTTTTTATATCGTAGCAGCTTATGCCGGTAAACCACTGGCGCATTTAATTCAATTTACCCTGCTTACCATGCTGGGGATACTGCTGGTCGGTTTTTCAGACATCGGCCTGATGATTATTCTGGCAAAGACCTTATCCAGCAGATCAAAAAAGTTTTCGTATTTGCGGCGTATAATCACCTATGTGGTCAGTATTGTCATCTATCTTTTTTTGAGGCCGGCTTTTGAACGTGCAAGTGATAAAAACTGGGCATTCTGGGACGCTGGTTCACTTCTGGCATTTATCGGATCGGGTATCGTCATCAACACCCTGATTACCTTACTACATGATTCTGTACTCCTCTACGAGCATAAAATGAATAGCGAACTGGAACTTTCCCGATTAAAAACTGCCAATGCAGAGGCCATGAACCTTGCTTTAAAGCAGCAGATACACCCCCATTTTCTGTTCAATGCGCTCAATACCCTCAAAGCACTCTACCACAAAGACACTCCAATTGCCGATGAATATATCGTTCACATGGCCAATTTCTTAAGGGCATCGGTCTATCACCAGAGTTCCAATGTTTCCAGATTAAAAGATGAGATTACCTTATCAAATGATTATCTTGAAATGCAGCGGATCAGGTTTGGAGAAGCGCTGGACTGCATCATAGACTTACCGGCAGAGACACTCGAAAACTATTTCCTTCCCTCCTTTTCATTGCAGCCATTGCTTGAAAATGCCATCAAACACAATAACTTTACGCTTGAAGACCCGCTGAGGATCACCATCAGCCAGCAAAACGGGCATCTGGTAGTCAGCAATAATATCCAGTGCAAAAAGATGAAAGTACAGTCAACCAATTACGGCCTTGCCAACCTTGCAGAAAGGTACAGGCTATGGTCTGGCGATCAGATTATCATTCAGGAGGATCAAAACATATTTTCTGTCAGCATAAAATTATTAGAGAATGAACATTGTAATCATTGAGGATGAAGCTATTGTAGCAGAAGACCTGGAAATAAACATCAAAAAACTGATCGATGAACCTGTAGAAATTACGCACATCAGGTCTGTAAAGGCCGGAATCGCCTACTTTAAAGACAACGAAACGCCTGACCTCATCTTTAGTGATATTCAGCTTGGTGACGGCCTCAGCTTCGAGATATTTCTTAGTCAGCCTGTTTCCGTTCCTGTGATTTTCTGTACCGCTTATGACGAATATGCATTGGATGCGTTTAAAGCCAATGGAATAGACTATATCCTCAAGCCCTTTACCACCAAAACGCTGAACTTTGCCCTGCAAAAGTACATGCAGCTGAAAAAGATTTTTTCTGCAGACCAAACCCCGCAGTTTGATGCTTTGTTAAAAATGCTGACGGTAAAGGATTCGGGCAAAGCCTCCTCAGTACTGGTTTACCATATGGACAAGATTATCCCCGTGAGCCTGGATGACATCGCACTGTTTTACCTGGAAAACGAAATTACGCATCTCCTTACCTTCTCCGGAAAAACCTTCTATCCCAACAAAAACCTGGACGAACTGGAACGCTTGTCGGGCAGCACCTTCTTTAGGGTAAACCGCCAGAACCTGGTTTGCAGAAATGCGATTATCGACGTATCCAGCTTTTTCTCCCGCAAGCTATCCATTAACCTGAAGTTTCCCTTTGCTGAAAAGATATTGGTGAGCAAGGCAAAAACCCCGCAGTTTTTGCACTGGCTGGCCAATAGCTGACTTGCCGCGTTATTTCATTTGCGTATAATTTACTTCCCCCTTCAGTTTGTCCGCTTCGGTTATATTTTACTGTAAAGCCCTCCCCTCATTCTTCACCTTTGATTAAATAATCAGCCCCACAGCTACAGTTGGGGCATTTAATCAAAAAAGAGAAATATGAGAAAGTTAGTATTGATGTTAGTTGTGTTGGTTGCAGTATCAACCAAAGGTTTTAGTCAGGCTGCTCCTGAGAACCAAAGTTTCGCTAAAAAGATCCTGGGAAAAATGGAATTCGGTATTACCGCTGGCGGTAACATGAGTAATTTCAGCAGTGCCAATTTTGCTACAGATCCTCTGCCGGGTTTCCAGGCCGGACTTACCGTAGCCTATAAGTTTACGCCCAATTTTATGGTGCAGGAAGAATTTCTGTATGCCATGCAGGGTGCTAAAGTCACAGGTGGTGCTTTGGGGGCGCAGGAGATCAAACTTTCATACGCCTCTGTTCCCATCCTTTTAAAGTACCGTACCAATTCAGGCTTTTTTGTAGAAGCAGGCCCGCAGGCAGGGTTCAAGGTAAAAGAAGACCTCGGTGGTATTACCGACTCCAAGTTTGCTAAAAAGATCGATTTCGGAATGGTCGGAGGATTGGGTTACCGCTCTAAAATAGGTTTGGGATTTGATGCACGGTATGTTTACGGATTGCAGAAAGTTCAGGAAAACCCATCCCCAGTACTGGGAGATTTCACCAATAACAGCATTCAGGCCAGTATTTTCTATACTTTTTAAATCACCCTCCGATGAAAAAAACACTTGCTCCAGGTGCCGCGCTTTTAACAGGCCTGCTGATGGTATTCCTCAGCTCATACGCACCATTTCAACAGAAAACAGCTATTACCGTTACAGGGATCAGATCTGACAAAGGAAAAATCATCATCCAGGTTTTTAAAGATGATGCAGCTTATCAGGATCAGCATCCCTTCAAAAAGATCAGCTTCGACAAAAAGGAGCTGGCCAGCGGAACCCTGCAGCTACAACTTGCACTGGAACCGGGAACCTACGGGTTCACTTTAGTGGACGATGAAAATGGCAATGGAGAAATCGACAAGAACTTTGTGGGAATGCCAAAGGAAGGTTTCGGATTCTCCAATTTCTTCATGGAAAAGATGAAGAAACCCAGGTTTGAAGAATTTAAAACAGATTTAAAGACCCATCCAACCGTCGTAATGAAGGTAAAATATATGTAGATCAGTAAATATTTATTGCATTAAATCATTAACAACACCATCCCATGAAAACAAAAACCATTCAACAACAACTATTTACAGGCTTCGCTATGCTACTCATTGTCCTGAGTTCATCCTGTAAGAAAAATGACATCGACAGCGCTGGCCAGTTTCGCCTTAAAGTGGTGAATGCTTCGCCAACGGCAGGCCCGCAAACCTTTACACTGGCCGGGAATGTGCTGGTCAGCACAGGGCTCAATTACAATGAATCTTCAGACTATATCAGCAGTCCTTCGGGAACCAGGCTTGTAGCTGAATTTAAAAATCAGGGTACCAACAGTATTTTCGCTTCGGGGGAAATCTGGACGGCAAATGATATCACGCAAACGGTATACCTTGCCGGGCAGGGTTCTAAAGCAAGAGTGAAAGTCTTCACAGATGATCTTGCCAGCCCCAACAACGGACAGGCAAAAATTAAGTTCATAGACTTCAGCGACAATGGCCCTTCAGTAGTGAGGATCAGGAACGGTGCCGGTGATGAGCTGGTAGGCAGCCTGCCGAGAAATGAAGACAGCGGGTATAAATTTGTCGCTCCCGGAGTTCTTGCTGTGCAGATCAGCGGGGTTACAGGCAGCAATAATGTGAGTTTGTCGGTGCCCGGTCTGCTGGCCGGAAAGATTTATACAGTGTATTTTACTGATGCTGCGGACGGCAGTATGGTCGTCAATACGGTACTGCATAATTAACAGCAGCTTTCAGCAAAGCAGGATCAGCTGATCCTGCTTTGCTATTATTATTTCAAAAATGCATCCATTGCCTTTGAGGGTTTTCCATTTTCGCCCCAGGCACTCAGGTCATAATGGCTCCAGCTCCTTGCGCCTTCAGGTTCCCAGTACAGTACCCCCAGGCCTTTATTCTGCGGCACATCCTTCACCTTCTGCATGACTGCCAGCAGCATTTCATAGGTATTCTGTACTTTATTATCTTCATTGCCTACTTCAACGATCATCACTTCCTTTTGATACCTTGCTGCCATATCATTCAGGTTATTGGCGAGGTCATTGATAGAAAGCGTGTAATCAGGTTTACCTTCCAGCCAGTACGGATAGTAAGACAGGCCGATCACATCGTACTTTGCGCCATTGGCGGTAGCCGCGTCAAACCAGCTGCGGAAACGTTTGTTGTTATTGCCCTGGTCAACATGTAAAATCACTTTGGTGGCAGGGCTCACTTCTTTTACGGCCTGATAGCCTTTGTTGATCAGCTGCGCCAGCGTGCCCCAGTTTTTGGTGCTCCCTTCGGGATAGATCATGCCCTCCGCGGTTTCATTGCCCACCTGAACCCATTCCGGGTACACCCCGGCAGCTTTAAGTGCATTCATCACGCTCAGGGTATAATCATAGACGTCTGTCAGCAGTGTAGGGAAATCATGTCCTTCCCATGCCTGTGGTTTTTTCTGCTTGCTGGGATCTGCCCAGCTATCGCTGTAATGCAGATCGATCATCACCCGCATTCCCCATTTCTTTGCCCGCAATGCCATCGCCACTGTTTCTTCAGTACTGCAGTGCCCGTTGATTTTATCGTCCGAAGGATTTACCCAGGCACGCAGCCTGATCGTATTGATCCCATGGTCTTTCAATATTTTAAAGCAATCTTCTTCTTTTCCCTGGTCATTATAGAACTTAAATCCCGTGGCTTCCATCTGTGGCAGCCAGCCAATATCTGCCCCCTTGACAAAAGCTGAAGATTGATTGGTAATCGATGTTCTGCCGGCGACATTGACTTTTTTAACGGAACAGGCCGAAAGGATGAGCACAGCCGAGAGACAGAGAGATGTTTTTATTTTCAGGATATTCATTGCAGGTATTTGGTTAACAATGGCTGCAATATAGGAAGAAAATAACGTCTGGCCTCTATGAGGATGGCAATCTATATGCAGGGATAGCAGGGCTGAATTCACTATAATTGCAAATAATTTCATTCTTATCTGTTATTTAAGCAGAAGCTCCATCAGGATGTTGGCTGATACTTCTCCTTTATGCTTGATAAAGTCCCTGGGGGTTTTATCGCCGATTTCATACACCAGTGATTCGGTACCATATTGTTTGAAGAGATAACTGAAAGCGGTATAGGTAGGCCCTCCGTCATAAAGTGATTTTACATTCGGCACATAACCAGGGATTTGCTCCTGGGTTCTAGCGAGCCATTGAGAGATCAGATCCGGACTGTTGCCTTTTAATTTTGGGTCTGCACGGTAGTAAATATCATCAAAGGTAGAATGAAAGTCGAGCGCAAAAATGAGCTTATTGCCCTTGTCTGCAATCTCCTTTTTCAGGTAGTCCCTCAATGCCGAAGACTCCGGCTGGTTAAACGCATCCCAATCGCGGTTCAGGTCTACACCACCGGTATTGTGCCTCCAGTTACCTTCATCTACGCCATCAGGGTTCATCAAAGGAACAACATAAACCAGGTAATCCTTCAAAAACTTCTTAGACAGTTTACTGTCCGAAATCAGCGTCTGCACAAAAGCATTCATGGCATAGTGCCCTGTCACTTCAGGCGGATGCTGCCTGCCATAGATCAGCACACGTTTTTTACTGGCAGGATTACCCATCTTCAGCAGGGTAATTGGTTTCCCCAGGGTGCTGAAGCCAATCTGCTCAGCGGTAATGTTTGGTTTTTTAATCAGCTCAGCAATCCAGCCCGCAACATGTTTGCTGGTATACAGCTCCTGTCCTGCTATCCAGGTCGTATCCTTCCCTACCTTAATTTTAAACTGGTAATTTGCAGGTACAGAGTCCGCTTCAAAATCTTTTTTAGCGCCTGCTGCCTCCAGTGATGACCAGCTCAGGCCATCCTTACTGATTTTTGCAGGATAACGGTGTTTACCCTGCAGATATGTTAAACTGATGGTGATTTCTTTTTCTTTGGCAGACCACACCTTAAATGCATACCAGGGGCTGCCGTTTACGGGTACATTTTCCGGACTGATCAAAGCGGTATAGAGCGTATCATTTACCTTCAGCAGGCCGTTGAGCCTTCCTCCCTCAAAATCATTCCTGAAATAAACGTCATCACCTTTCTGATTAAAAACCCCTTTCCATTGCCTCAAGACCGGGCGGCTGGCCGTAGAGACAGCACGGATTGGCCCCTGCCCTTTAAATACTTTGTTCTGTGCCAGGGCGGGCAAACTTAATACAGCAGAAATTATCAAAATGTATGTTCTCATATCCTTATTTCCCGGCTACCGTTGATGTGCCCAACAATTCTTCCAGTTTCTGCTGCAGCTGCTCCCCGCGAAGGTTTTTGCCTACAATCACCCCATTTTCATCAATCAGGAAGTTTGCCGGTATAGCCCTCACCCCATAATCTTTTGCAATGCTGCTGCTCCAGTAAGAAAGTTCCGACACCTGCAGCCAGTTTAAACCATCATCCCTGATCCCTTTAACCCATGCTGCTTTGTTTTTATCCAGTGAAACACCAAACACACTAAATCCCCGGTCCCTGTATTTCTTAAAGGCGGCAACTACATTTGGATTTTCCCTGCGGCATGGCCCACACCAGGACGCCCAAAAATCAATCAGCGTATATTTTTTGTAATGCTCAGAAAGCCTGACGGTTTTACCCTGAGGGTCTGGTGCCGCGAAATCCGGCGCTTTTTTGCCTACAGCAACGTTGTTCAGTACAGCTGTCAGCTCTTTCAGCTGTTTCACGAATGACGAACTGTGCAATGCCGGATCAAGCAAGGCGATGTTCTCCCCGATCTGCTCAGGGCTTAATCGGTAAGAAAAGTTGCGGTACAGCACGTATGCCGAAACCAGTGAAGCGGGATGCGCTTTAATATATTCGCTGATATCCACATTCCGTAATTTCCTGTAGGCATTAAACTCGTCCTGGAGCAAAGAGCCTTTTACCAGGGTGCTGCTGTAGTTTTTTGTTGAATCCAGGTCAACAGCAATTGGATGATGATCCAAAAAGATATAATAAGGAGTTTTCGCGGTGTTGATGCTCAGACCGTACAGCTCGGGGATCAGCACGTTGGTACTGAAGGAGAACTTGCCATCAACTACCTGTGCAGAATCTATGGTAGTGAATACCTTGTTGTCAAACTTTTGCAGATAGACCTTGCCATTTGATTGGTTTACATACGTTCCGTTCAGCTTAACGTTTTGCAGTTGCTGGCCATGTGCAAACCCGGCACTCAGCATCAGGGCGGCGATGAATTGAATTTTCTTTTTCATTTTAATACTCAGATTTTTTTTAACTGCCTGATGAATCGATTTGGTAACCTCTGTTGCCGGAACCGGCCAGATCAACCTGAAGTTTCAAGATATGGTCCTGATGAACTGACAAGATTGATTTCTTACTATTTGAATTTTTACAAAATAATATATGCAGAGGCGTGTATGACAGCCAATATACATAGGGATAATTGAAATTATAGCCTTTATATGAACTTCTGAAGCAGATTTAACCCTGGTTAAATAAAGTCTATCAATTTAATAGAATTAATCGTTAACCGACACCCCGCCTACCAGATGCTATTCCGGTATACCAGCTAAAGAAATCTGTACCTTGCCCTCAACTGCTCTACAAATTCTTTGCACCGCCCCTCTAAGTGCAGCTTCAAGATCAACAGCCTGTAATCAGTTTTCTGGAAGAAATTCATCAGCTGACAATCTGTAACAGAATTTAACAGGTAAAATGTTTTTGGATCAACTGCTGTATTGGCAAAAAACGTAGTACGGTAATCAGTCGATGGCAGGCAGATTTTAATTCCCAGCTTTAACCTGAGTTCAATCTTGTAGTACCCTTCAAACTCCTTCCATAAGAAACATAATTCAGGCACTTCATTTCTTAGTACACAAGGCTTCAGCTCTTGCTTACGTCGCCTGCCTTTAACGTTTTTCATCCCATGAGTAAAATATTGATGGATGTATAAGCCGAAGCTTGTAAATAACAGCTGATGTAGTTACCTACCAACGACGTAATTAGTATATTTTTATTGAGATACATTCATCAGATTTTTTCTTATATTTGAGTTTATACAATCGGGTGAACCAAAAACAATTCTGTTGGCATTTCATTCTTCCCACACTCTTATTTCCCCTTATAGTATCCACGCTTAATTATACTCTGCCCGGGTTTTGTTCGTGTCTTGGTTTTGGTTAAACTATAATTTATATATGGGCGAACTCTGTTCGGACTATACCATGTTTACCCCATCTTCACCTCTACTTCACCGCATAACCACCGCATGTTTACCCTTTAGGTAAAGTACAGGTGAAGTTAGGGTGATCAAGGGGTAAACATGGTATAGCTCAACCATAGTTAAAGCATAGCCAGGCTATAGTTTAACCAATACCAAACTACGAACAAGCTATAACCAAAATCTGATGAGGAGGGAAAAACACAACAGGAATTACGTGTAACAAAAATCATGTTGCGACATTCAAAATTATTTTCACAATTTGTATGCAAAAATACAAATTATTCGTATCTTTG
>Ga0163161_10000816_pt1 | contig 24412 bp, 37 predicted proteins | sample S45metaG_FD_129847 | JGI IMG/M metagenome (GOLD analysis project Ga0163161, IMG submission 129847) | Switchgrass rhizosphere microbial communities from Kellogg Biological Station, Michigan, USA - S4-5 metaG | ecosystem: Host-associated > Plants > Roots > Rhizosphere > Soil | place: USA... | reverse complement strand
CAATGCCAGAGAATAAGCAACAAGTTGGATCTATAGATTTTGCAGAAACATTATTATATTCGAATAGGCAACCTGACAATTTTTAAAAACACCCAACTGTCAGATCAAGTAGTGGCTATTACACCTGAAGGATTGATTAGTTTATCCCCCTCATAGATCTCAGCGCCGCACTTATCCTTCAATCCGGTATACTGCATTACAATTCTGTCCGGAAAGGAATCATTGTCGGTTATAAATCTTAGGCAATTATCTTTGATGCCTTCATATGATCTCATTGCATATTTCTCCAAAATATGGTGATAGGCCCACACTCTAAACTTTATCTCTCTGCTCATAATCCAAATTGTTCTTTAAGGTGGTTGATAATTGAGACTGCCTCTACGTTGCCGATGTGGATCTCTTCTGACTTACCGTAATAGTCAAATGTGACTACCATTTCTCTGAATTTGTCCACTGGCCCGAAGACTATACTATCTCCGAAATCAGTAAGGCAGTTAACCATCAGACTTTGCGCCTGTACAGTGTCTACCTCCTTCAATTTTGCATTTTGCTCCGCTCTGAACTGCTCTAGCTCTTCTTCGGACATTAGTTTTGGGTCTCGGTTCATATCGAATAGATGTTAATTGTTCCTGTGTAGCCAATTGTTAAGTTTTTCAGATGCGTAACTCCATATTATAGCCAGCAAACACGTAATTCTAGTTATATTACCACCAGCAAATAATGCGAATACAAGTACGCCTAATAGGTATATTATTATCCAGGTAGCAAACTTTTCCTTGGTTTCCATGGTTATTGTTCTCCAGGTAATCGCTCCATATTATACTCTGTTGGATTGAAATAAGACCCCTCAGCGTCTTTAAGGAATAATCCAATACGTTCACCCCATACCATCCCTGTTTCCTTCTGAAATGCCTTTGCAATCTCAATTCCCTCGGCTATGCGTTCACGTAGCCTTGTGTTTTCTGCTTTTAATCTTTGTATCTCGCTGTTCATATAATTTTAATTTTTAAATAACCAAGCTAATAGGGCAATGAATAGCCCCAATGCAATTATCATAAGTATGAATGCACCAACTATCAATAATGGCATTTGACAAAACATTGCAATCTCTCCAGCTGCCACCAGTATAATCAGTACATATCCAATTGTTCGTTTGATTCTCATCTCTGTGTTTCTAAGTATGACAATGCTATAATTGCGATGATGACAGCCACAACCCAAGTTAGGGTCAGAATGGCCTGTGTTTGTTTTCTGGTCATGGTTGTTCAGCGCTATTTAATTTTATCCACTTAAAACCATAAGAGCTTTTAATTCTACCTGCTATCGCATTACAAATCCCAGATGATTTAAAACCGTGTTTACGTTCTGCGCACGCTAATGAATCGTATTTTTCAAGGACTTCTCCTGTAACTATATCTACTCTTGCTATTGGGATAGACGTATTATGATCTTTGCCTATTTTACCTTTAAATAAATTTGCGATATAACATCTCCCGTCTTTTACTTCCCGCTTTCTTGCTTCGCTTATTTTGTTATTCCTGAAATCATTATTGTCATAGTTTTTATGGCAGGAAACACATAGAACCATGTAGTCAGATATATTATAAGAATAATCTCTGCCTTTTTTTAGTGCGTGCTCATACTTATCCTTTGTTCTGTCTTTACAGATATCACATTCATTATTTTTTGGATAATGATCAATTAAAAATCTGTGAATAGTTACATATAATGATGGATTAGACAGTCTTAAGCTAATACCTTCTTTTGTAGGGAAACTTATCTTCGACTTATCAATAAGCTGCTGATTCGTTAAATGAGTAAATTTAGACCCTACAGAGTATCTATCATAGGCTTTCTGTAGTGCCTGCCCATGCAAAACCTTAGCCATTGGACACCTCCTTTAACTGACATACTTGGTCAAATAACAAACCTCTAAACTCAGCTATTCTAACATCCATTTTATGCTTAAATGCCAAGACTTTCTCATCAACAGACAGGTTTATTCGGTTTATCGCTGCTGCCGGGGCATCTATCAGATCAAATAACCATGCCTTACCCTTTTCAAGTATCTCATACCATGTTTTGGCTTCGATCTTTAAGCCGTCTTCTTCAATATAATAATGGCCGCCTCTGCACCAAACAATTAAGCAAGATAAATATCCATACCCATCTTCATTTTTTCTTGCATTAATAAATGATATTGAAATTGAACCATTTTTTGTTTTATCACCATCGTTGGTGAACTTAATTGGACTATCAGATTCATATGCTGACAGCAGCACTTTGGATACTCTTCCCATATATTTTTAATTCTAAGTGACCCACCAATCCCTTTTTTAGGGTACAAAAGAAGCGTGAGCCGAAACCCACGCTTATTCACATCAACATAATCCCAGGCGATAAAGCCTTAACCAAACTACAGGGTAACCATCCCTAACCAAATGTCCATTCATGGACCAAAGTGTCTTAAAAAATCGGGTGTCGCTTTGGAGAGTTACAACGACTTAAAGGCTTTTTCACAACGTAGTATCCTAGCCCGATAATTTGGATTTAACGCATCCCCGCGGTCGACCAAAGTATCTGCCTTGCTTCTTCATTAGTTGAGGTGTTCCTTCCTAACTAATAATGCCTCACAAGGACTTTATCTTTAAGCCCCTGCACTTTACACAGGGGCTAACCAACATCCATAAGGCAATTGCCTCGTCTGCGTGTTTTTCAACGCTCCTATCTCTGTTTTTTATGCTGCGCCTGCCCTTCGTGGATATCCCACTCGCAGGACTAATTTCTTTTAAACACTTACACCGCCATCCCCTCAATTTCAGCATAGATGGCCACACTATTAAGTTCCGCTTTCGCAGGTGTCTCAACCCGGTTCATTCCGGAGTATTTACAAACCTTAACAACCCAGGGCTAACAGGGTGTGACCACCCACTATCCAATTGAGCTAACCACCCATCCATGTAAAAAAGATAAGGCTATTCCTAACCTTATCTATCCCTATCACATATCAATTACAAAACAAATATATAAAATCAATTCAACTTATTCAAATATGAATCGATTTATTTTAAAATTTATTTTTGCCCCGCATCACACTGAATAATTCTTATCCGCAATCCTACTCTTTTTGATCCACCGTTTGCAATAAATGTTAGTGGTCCTTTTTTGTCATAAACAAAATCTATCGCTTTGGATGGCGGTATATTTACACCCCAATAATCAGAAACAAAAAATGAAATACCTAATATTGATTCTTTCCTTCTTGAGTATATAGGTATCAAAAACCAAAATAGCCTGAAATAAAACTTAACACGGTATAGCTTATCCATTATTTTACCGCTCCTTTCAGCCCAATACTATGTTTTAGTCTAACACTCCAGGATCGTTCAACTTCAGGTTCTAAAACAACAAAGTATTCCATAATTAATTGATTCAATCCAATACCAAGGCTAATTGTAAAGTTTTTCATTTTTTATATGTTACGGCCAAATGGCCAGGTTAAGCGTTTACTGGCGGAACTACTACCGGTGCAGCGGCAGCTGCTGCCTTCACTTCTTCCTGTATCGCCGCCCATTCTGCCTCTACATCCTCAACAATGCCGAGTTTGGCAATAGCAGTTTTCTTACTCATTAACCCGGCCTCTACCAGGCTAACAATATTCGTTATTTCCTCAGTCCGGTTCTTAGGTAACTCAACTTTAAACTTAGGCTTCACCATCATACTCACAGATGGCTTAACCTGAATGTTGATCACCGCCATTGCTGACTTAAGGAAGTTTAAATGCCTCTGCCACTCCATACCAAGGTCTCCTTGTTGATTTGACTTCGCTTTGTTGGTAGCTGGCAAGAATGCCATTTCAATCGCTACACCAGAAGTAGGCACGCCTGTTCCGGTAATAGTTTCGATGGATACATGAGGTGTTGATGTCTCGTCGTATATGTCCTGACGCAAGTTTTTCCGCTCCTCAATAGCAGACTTCTGCCCGCCTTGAGCCTCTACGTACTTAAGATCACCACCATCCTTCATGGAGAAGGTCTTTCGAGTGTTCTTGGTTCCGCCACCTGCAGCAGCTTCAATTTCTCCGATCGCTGCAAGAATTGGGAAAGAACTTTGCTGGTTCTCATCAGCGCCATCACTATCGCCCTCCTCAACTCGTTCAATCTTGGCCTGAACATCAGCGAACTCCGTCCGGTCCTGGCCATGGAATATGAAATTTGCCTTACCGTATTTCAAAGGAACGACAACCGGGGCTATATCGCCACCCTCAGTGTACGTAATGATCTGATCTTTCATATACAGATCCATCCTTTTTACGTCCTTATCCTCAATCTTAACGGTATATGACCTGGCGCATGCAATCATATCCATATACTGGTCGTAAATTGGAATTGAAATACTACCGTCTTTTGGGCTGAAAATGGAAACTCTCATCTTTAATGAGCTCTTTGGTGCAACATCGCTCCAAAATCCTTCTTCGGCATCTACGGCGTACCATACGGCCAGACATTGAGTGTATGTCTTTTTCAGGCGTTCAATCTTCTGGCAAATGAAATCAAGCTTATTGTCTTCCCAGGTACGATCTATCATATCTGCCATGGTCTGATCAGAAGCAACACTGTCCCTTAATGAGTAATCACGATCAATACCTCCGCTTAGCGACATTCTTACCGCCCACTCGATAATTGTTTTTTGAGTGTTGGAGGGGATCCTGTGAACATCTTTCTTAGCCGGTCGGTAAATCATATCGCCTTTAGCATCCTTCTCTCCCGTAGGCTCCTCTACGTCCCTCCATGGGCGATAGGTCAAATCCTTGACAACCTTATGGTTTTCCGGCTCTATATCATACGCCTCTTGCGGAATAACCGGAGCAAGGGATTTGATTTTATCAATTGCCTTGGCCTGATCACCTTCAATAAGAGTTTTAAGTTCTTCTAATTCCATACACACATTGCCTACCTGTTGGCGTAAACAAAAATACCTCGCTTATAGCGGGGTATGGAGTGAGTGAGGTTACTATGTGGGATTGGTAAGTGGCCTACATGTATGCTTGGTTTCTATCAAATACAATTCTATTTTCAAAAAGATTTAAAATATGAGCCCATTGACTACCGTCATCTTCAGGTACTTTGCTTTCAAGCACTGAAATTGCCTCGTCGAAAGTGTCGTAATCTGAATAAAAGTCATTGAACCCTCCAGCAGCATAATATTTATCCCCTATGAATAATACATAGTTTTTCATCCTTTATACTCCTATATTTCCGAAATCGCCTTTTACGTCTTGTAGGTTCATAATCCTATTGTTTTATTGTTAACTCCTGCCCGGTCAATGCAAAATACAAGTTCTGAAGCTGGTGAACGTAATAATAATTATTATCTATCACCATTTCATTATACCAAATCTTTTTAATATCCGATGAACTGTAAATCTTGATATGTAATGCGTTTTTTTCAAAAGATTTATTGTTAGGTATTGGATGGTCAATAGGTACTTCTAAAAAACCAAACTTCTGTAACCATTCTTCGGTTATAGGTATCGGGGTAATATCTTTTAGATCATGCAACCAACAATCGTGATGCATATTAATTCCATAATCCGAAATGATGTCGTCAACAGTTATTAAACCACCATTTACGTGTACATAATTACCAACCATTAATTCGTTACTTTTCATTTCTAACCTCCAATTCTTCACCAGTTAAAGCAAAGTATAAGTTTTGCAGCTGGTGGACATATTTTATCTCATAATCATTTACAGGCTCACATTCATGATATTCTCCGCCTTCATACCCTAAATTAATTGAGCCATTGTAGCCAACGTATAACGAGAAATCATTTAATGACCAATATATAAGTTCTGAATCATGGTATCCTGAGTTCTTTAACTTTTTGAATCCAAACTTAACCAGCCAATCTTCAGTAAGAGGTACGCCTTCTATTTTATTCTTGTACCTAACAATATTGGCAATATCCTTTGCAATAACCCTATGCGGTTCGTCAGGATTGGCAGAAAAGAAATCCATCAGGATGTAGTTTCCTATTCTTAGTTCACTTGCTTTCATATCGTTAATAACTAAATCTAATTCCTAACTCCAACTCAGCACAAACGTTTATAAATTCTCTTGCTGACCAAAACGCCCATTTTTCTTCGCGTGGCAAGGTGAACTCAAAATTCCAAATCAACAGTTCAGCCAATACCTTTACCTGTTCAGGTGTTACTGGATCATCCTGATATGGATGAAAGTAAAAGCCTAAATACCCCTCACCTGTTTGTTCTGATGCTAAAGACAGCATGCGTGCTGAGGTACTCAGGCCTAGTCCGCCTGTTTCTAATGACCCATCAACTGAACCACATTTTTCAATTACCCGTTTTGAGGCTAATTCAAAAGCTATCTTTTGTGCCTCGTCTCTTAAATCTTTAGAACTATATGCGTCCCATCCCATAACTCAACCCTCCTTTTTAACCGTTGATAATACCAACCCCTCTATAAACCTCACCTTATTCGGCTGCTGATCAATAATAGCAACAACATCAGGGTGAAGCCTATATGTCCTCTTAACCTTTGCATCAGCCTTCTGTGGCTGACCCGGTTTCTTAACTTTAACCATGAAATGAAGGTAGATAAAATAATTGACACGTCAAAATAAAACGAGTAATTATGTAGTGGCTTATATTCCAGACAAAGCTTTGACTCCGAGGCTTTTCTTTTTGTTTATAAAGGTGAGGTATTCGGCATTGAATGCAGAAACTATGAAGTCTTTCAGTGTATCGGTAAGGTGACCATGAGGCTCATAGCTAATTTTCGTTTTTGGATCTGTAACGCGCTTCTTTAGCATTGTTCCGTCTTTATCGGTTTTCGTTTCAATATAATCATTGATCGATTCTTTGCAGTTCTCGCCAATCTCAATAGAAAGTCCCGGTACCTCACCAGAGAATATCGCATTAACAAAGTCTGCAATACCTGCAACAGGCGGGGCAGACTTAAGCATTTTGTCTTCGATCTTGAACCCTTCTTTGGCTACAGCTTCAGTAAACAGGTCGTAGAATGATTTTTTATTGTCGTCGATATTGTTCCTTGCTTTTGTGGACTTATCGCCGTATTGCAGTACTCTCATGCTATAACCAATCTTATTCAGCCACTCACCAACATTCTTGCCTGCCTTGGTCGCAGTGTTGATTGGATCTACTGCTGGTAATTCATTAACCTGCTTTATAATCCACCCTGATCCATCCTTTACCAGCTGCCATATCGTTACCGCAATATAAGGAAAAACGTTGCTATCTAATGATACATGGAATAAGTTGCTAATATCCCAATTATTGGCTTTAATATGCTTATCAGTATCAAACTCCCGCAAAAATTCATTTCCAACCTTCATTGCCACATCCCATTCGCCATCAACAAAAACTCTATAACTCTGCGGAGGTAGCATCTTAAGAGATTCCAGGTAATCCTGCGGGATATATGGGTTATCAAATATACGGGCTTGAAGATAGGCGACCCCTGGGGGTAACTCTCCTGCTTTATGTTTATCATAAAAGCGTTTCTTAACCCAGTTTTGCGTGGGATTGCAGCTCATAAGTATCTTAGACGGGCATCCTGGTGAATGGAACCATGAGCCGGCACGCTCTATAATCTTGTTTAAGGTTACTTCCTGGGTTTCATTGACCTCATCGACAAAGGCACCGTTAATTTCTAGCCCCTTAAATCTGTTTAAATCTTTATCACGGTCATAATTCTCGCCCATGAATAATATCTGGCTGCCATTATCCCAGGTAAGGACCAAAGTGTCTTGAGGGAATGATACTACGTGCTGCTGCCAACCTTTATTAAGGAAATTTTCGGTAAATGTTTTGAGTAATGTGGCTTCAAGTACAACCCTATCCTTTCTAAGCATAGCCCATCTGCTATTTGGGTACTTGTAGCAAAGAGATATGATCTCCATGCAACCCCAGTGTGATTTTGCCCCTCTAATTGCTCCACCATAAAGAAGTATCCGATTCTTTTTTAATAACCTGTGAGCTTCTTTCTGTTTTGCTGTAGGGTTAAATACCTCCGGTTCGCTAGACGGAACAAGAACTTCCATTATTCACTATCTCCCCAATCAATGATCACTGGTTTAACCATAGTTACTTTATTATCAACTTCGGATTTGTCAACCATCATACCCCTTATTTTAGCCATTTGACCCAATGCAGCATCAGCTGCATATAGCTCAACTTGAACTCCATCTTTAGTGTGCTTGAATGACTTTATTACCCCTCGCTCCTTGTCTTGAACAATTTTTGTAAGATCAAGATACACTTCGTCAATTAAAGTGGTCTCTCCGTTAATTATCCTGGTTGCATATGGATTCAATTTTAACTCCAACTTATAGCGTATGATATTACGTCTTCTTGACTCCTGAGCTGAATTATGGCTTTCCAGTTCTTCTTTGGTCATGCTGATTTGTGAAGCATACTGATTTTCAAATTCAATCTCATTTTTAATGCGCAAAATAAGGACTTCTAGGCTCACTTCAATCTCAGGAGTATATGGAACCTTTCTTATCGACATATAATCGCTCATATTGCCTCTAGCAAGGTTTGTTATTCGTTTTGTAATCTCTCCTGCTTCCATACTTAAAGCATCAAGCTTACTATTTAGAAATTCTTTGATAACAGGTTTTGACAGGTTTTCAGATCCCATCTGTTGTGAAGTAGACTCTGAATAGCCAGCACGAACTGCTGCTTGAGTAGCGTTAAAATCAACCAGATACTCCTCACAAAATCTTTTCTGCTTATCGGTTAATTTCGCCATATCCTAAAACAATGAAATCTGATTACTCTTAACACTAAACCTTTCAAACCCCATCAGTATTGAGTGTACGCGCTCTTTGAATTGACGACCCTTGATGTAGGCCCCGGCTATCTGAGCATAGTGATTCACTACCGGTGCATTATTCCATCCCATCACTTTACACATCTGTTGACGAATACCATTTGGAGCGCGTTCAAGGTCACTTGATTCAAGTGCAGAAGGAGCGTAAGCGAAATAAACTGTCGCAGCGAATAAAATAGACTCATCAGTCCTATCCATATCCGGGAACTGCTCCTTGATAGTAGAATGAATGCTTGGAATTAAAGACAAATTCTTAAGTGTAGGCTCACATTCATTACAAATCCTTCTGAACTCATCAGGGTTGTCCTTAGCCAGTTTACGAGCTATCGTACTCAGCTTTGCTATAGTGCTTACTTTTTTCATTGTGTACCAAATAGGAGTTGGTTAAACAAATATACAAATTATTCTACCAATTCATATTTGAATCGATATTATTCAAAAAAATATTTTATTTCATCTTTTTCCGGCATTGGTCTCAATTTTTTAACAACCGAGTAATCTGCATTAAACTCCAATGTTCCGAACTCATCAATGTACTCTTTGGCAGAGCGCACCATTACATCCGGATTTTTCACCTTGTCGATTGACAAAGTTTGCCCTGGACGCATGTTGTCAAAATATGCTTTTTGTGTTTTTGTCATGATGCAAATCTTTACTACAGTACCACTTATCACCATGTGGTGCCTCTACTGCATTTTTACAATCCATAAATGGAACATCACATTTACATCTTAGTTTATCAATGGGGTAAATCTTGCCTTTACCATCCTGCAAGCAAAAAGCCTCAAATCCTAACTCTATCAATAAGTCAATTTTATATTCCTGCAAAGGTTTTAGAGTATCATCAGCCTCCTTGCATTCTATAAAAATTGATTTCCCGTCTTTTAAGCACATTAAATCTGTTAATCCTGCTTCTGATAGTTTTACCAAAGATACTACCTTATAACCCATCTTTTCATATTGAGCTTTTGTTTTATTCTTGAACTTGCTTGCCATTACTGTAAGAATTGTTTAGAAAACACTGATGTTGTATAATTTCTCTTTTTAACTACTGAATCATAAATCTTTTGTTCTATACCGCCTTCTGAGAAAATCCAGAATACATCATTTGACTTACGGTCCATTGTCGTTAACCGGTCCCTACTCTGCCAGTAGGATAAGCTTGAAAAATCAAGGTTCAAATAAACCAGGTAATCTGCATTTTTAAGAGAAATACCTTCTCGACCTGAAACAATTTGTAAGGCAATGTTTTTATCGCTTGAATCAAAGGTATCCAGATCTGAGCATAAATTGTTATCAAATACTGATTTCAACATCTGCAACTCCTCCTGGAATTTATAGAAAATACCAATTTTATATCCTTTGAATCGTTCTCTGATAAATTCTGCCTTTGAACTATCAATTACTGCTGAATTACCACTTTCAAATTTTATTGTTCCTGATGACAGCTGATGAACTTTAGACATAACCTTTACAGGAGTATCTGCGAGTATTACCTCGTTGTTTCCTCTAACAACTCTATCCTTCTTGAGTTTGTTTATAATCTTGTAGGTGATATCCTTCATCCTTACGCTTAATATATGCTCTTTAACTTCAGATTTAAAGCCTGCCTGTTCCTGGGTAAATTTCACCATGTATGGATCAATTACCTTCATAAGTTCAGCATTTGATCGGTGCATTTGGGCAATGTCCCTGGCCCTATCGGCTTCTACTTCTGTTTTCTTCTGAATATACAAAGGGTCATCTTTTGCAATCTTCCTCAATTGAAAACCATAGTATTTATAAATCGACTCCTCGTTGTTGGAGTAATTTGAAACCTCACCATATCCTAAATCAAAAGTAGTCTTCACAAACTCCATTCCTTTGAACCACTTATAAAAATTACTGTATTGACTAAAAGGTGACCTGACTGATACATGGAACTGATGGAATATCTGGCTGTAAGATTCGGGGTGTGGAGTCCCTGATAAGAATATCATAGGTAGATGTGAAAACCGGTCCTTGAAATTCTTAGTACAAATACCTGGTTTTGGGAATGCTCCGAACCTGTGGTGCTCATCATGTATGACCATGTCAAAGTCTCCATCTACAGTATGCATCGATTCGTCATTGATCACTGTGATGTTGAAACTATAACCGAAATCAGTATAATCCCGTTTAATACCAGGTATTGCTTTTTTCTTGGTAAGGAATAAAACATTTCCCGCACCATACAATTCTGCGATCTTCAATGCGGTAGCGGTCTTTCCAGTTCTCACCTCCATAGCAAGGTAAACCAAGTTTAAAGCCTTAAGCTTCTCAACCCCTAGTACTGCATTTTGTTCCTGATAGTCCCTTAATATTTTCATAATACCGTTTGTTACATTATATTTATTTGATTTACAGATAGTTAAATGTTTTTTAAAATTTAAAGTAACATTCAATTTATAGAATTGTTACTTCTTTGTTTTACATAACACATTAATTACCAACAACTTAAATGTCAAAGTAACAAAGTAACAGATTTTGAAGGGGTAAAATATTTACATCCGGTATGTCCTGTGAATATTATTAAATAAATAAATAATACTATTCTATATATTCTCTGTCTTTTGTTACCTATGTTACTTTTATATTATCAAGTTGTTTTTAGATGTTACTTTGTTACTTTGACTCAAAAACAGTGTTATTCATATCTAAAAGCTAGTTTGAAAGTAACATCTTGTTTGTTATGTTTATTTTACTTTGTTACTTTCGACGTAGGCGTTTTTATCCGTAAACCCTCTATATTTCTAAAAATTCTTCTCATAAGTCGCCTCATACTTATCTCCGGATTTCGTTAACACATATGCGTCTGGCTTGCTCCATCTCATTAAAAGCATCTTGCAATTAGGCCCTTTGATATTATAGTTCTTCGCTACTTCTATAGCTGTTTTTGAGGTGAAGGAAGGCGGCAATGCATTGTAGAAATCTAGGTGATTCCCGCTCAGTTTATCAACAGGAGTTTCCGGAGCCAGGACCTTCATTGCTTTATGCATGTTCCCAAAGAAATACTCCGTAAGCCTAATAGCCCTCTCCATATTATTTGACTCCACAACATTAAACCTAGTATCGCCATCGTGCAAAACCTGAAGTATAAGAGCGAATCTCAGACAGTAATCCTGATATTTAGCTATAATCCCCTTCGGGTCATCAGTACTGGACCTATTGTACTTGGTATTTTTATTGTTATACCATTGAGCATACAGATTGTTTGCTCCTTCTGACATTCTATAGGTAACCCTGTCATTTCTCTGATAAAAAATGGTATGGAACAGATTTGCCATTTCTGTTTTTACGTGTTCAGGAGTAGTGTACACCTGCCAAGACGGCTTATCTATAGGCTTAGGGTAAACAAAAAGGAACCTATGATAAAAACCATTGTGAGCATTTTCTTTTGTACTTAATGCGTCCAGCACCCCAGGCTGTATCCCGCCAACTATTGAACAGAAAACATCTTCAACAATGTCTTCCTCCCTGGCCATACGTTGTATTTTTATATTACCTCCGCTCCACATCTCAAGCCATTTCTCTTTTTCGTCACCTTCATACCTAACCATTCTTTTCAGAAAACCGGCCAACTCGTCGGCAACTACACAACAACCCATAGGATTATACTTCAGTATTTTTACCGCCATTTCAATAGTTGAGTCATTAATCACCATTTGCCTCATAATCGGCGGTTCAGGCTCTTTTAAGAATCCGCCTTTCTTCTGATTTTTAAATTCAGATAATTGCTTTTTAAAGTCATCTCTATCCCTGACAAAACATTTGTAACTATCTGAATCCACAGAATTTATGAACTTGAACATTGATTTTAACGACGGTGTTTTTGAAGCTCCAGGCGGAGCGACCACAGCCATGTATAATATTGGTTTGACAAGATACCCCTCATTAGCAAGTAGAGATACAGAATTGCCTATCGCAGTAGAGAAAGCTGCAAGAGCAAACCCAGCCAGGTATTCATGCTGAAAATTATGCGAAAAAATATAGTTCTGAACCACGTCAGGAAAAATATCATACGGAAATTTAAGTCGGTCTTTAGGTATAAGATCTTGATCCGTTACGGGCTTGTGCTCCACTAAGTCTAAACCTATGCTGTCGGCAATAACTTTTATCTCATCGATTGTAGATATCCAATCCCGGTCATTCTTGTAGTAAAGTATTTTTGTTGGGCTTAAACTCCATGTATGGTCATTGTCGTGTTGTCGGTTAGCCCAGTTCGGGAAATTATTCATTGAGGCGCTGAAAATTAGCAACCGCTTGGCCCCGAAATAAACCTTTGCTGAGTATTTTGCAACAGAGCCTTTCCGCAGGTAAGCCACAAACTTATCCTTCTTAGCGTACTTGTAATCATTGACCCTATAAAGGCTTATCTCATTCAGCATGTGATCAAAATATTCATCAGTAACGTTAGAATCGAACTGTAGCGCTATGTTTTCGTATTCAATAGGATACGACACTTTAACAGGGTCGCTACTTCCTTCGTTCCCGGAGTTGAAAATTTCCTTGCACTCATTGAACACAATTGCATTGGAAGTAAGGATATCAAACTGTTCATCAGTAAGCTCTTCCAGGTCCTGCCACTCATTATGGTACATTTCATACCCTGGGGTAGGATCGCAGTACGACAAAGTACCTCCAGTATAGATTGCAATTACCTCATCACCTTCAGCTGTTTTCGCTAAGCTCATCTTTGATGTTAGCTTAGCGTACTTGATATAAACATGCAGCCCCGCGTTCCTGGTTCTTTCAATGCAGACCTTAGATAAAATTCCGTCGTCAAGAGCACATACCGCAACTAGCCATTTGTTGAATACTTCTTTATCGTCTGTATTTTTCAGATCAAAGTCTATACAACCGAATGGACTAAATAGCTTTATAGCTATTCCATTAACCCCTTGCAAAGACTTTACAAAATTACCAAATGTCTTGTCTGTGTAATTAACATCAGTAACTTCGCTATGAGCAATGCAGTGGCTAGATGCAGTTTTGCTTTCTGAATCCCAGACTAGGGGGATTGGCTTAAGTCCTAAAGCAAATAAATCTATAAAGTCCTGATGTTTCATGAAGGCTGCTCTATATTGTGTATACTGTTGTGGCAAGGGTCGCATACGGATACCAAATCAAATAGAGGCTCATTAAAAACCCTATCATAAGTTAAATGATGTACCTGCGTAGCTTTATTTTCAAGGCACGCTTGGCAAATAAAGTTATCTCTTTTTAAGACTTTAATTCTTTTACTGAACCAATCTTTTGTTTTAAGGTAAGCATGGTATTTATCATTGAACTCCTTATTATCCTGTTCATACTTTTCGTCTTTAATATTTTTTAAGTACTCAAAAAAATCACGTTGTCTTTTAAATCTCTTATTTTGAGCCTCCTGTTGCACTTCCTTCGTTAACTCAGGCAAACTAAGGTACTCATTAGAAGGATTCATTTTTATTACCGCGGAAGTATCTCCGCAATTACGGCAAAACTCACGCTTCGTAGGTTTTCCGTCCTTACGATTCAAAAACACAAAAATCTTATCTGGATTTATGCAGCAAGTTTCTATAGGCTTCCTCTGCCCGGCAAAACATTTTTTGCACTCTATAAAAATATCGCATTTCGTATAGTGTTCAACTTTTTCAGACGCACACTCATCAAATCTATTTCCACAATACATAATAAAGAATTTTAAAGTAAACATTACCCCTACACAACTATAGCCCGGCAGCCATTTAGTGCGGAAAGCACTGGATATTGTGTAGAGGTAATGCTTGAATATCTTTACAACTGCCGGTTGATTATAAACAAATATACTACTTATTCAACCAATTCAAATAAGAATTGAAATTAAATTTTCAATGCCCTTCTATAGGTAAAATCATTACTGTTTCGTGCATCATTTAATTCTTTAAGCCGGACTCTTGCAACGTCTACAGCCCATCCAGTCTTCCTAACTTCGATTAAATTTATTAAAGCGATCATTTCATTGTTTGGCATTAATAAATACTCCTTACTCCTTACAAGTTCCATAGCATCAAGCCTGGCCTGTACAAAGGTTGCACTTACACCAATCTCTTGCGCCAAGACTGGCACTTGCTTCAACCTATGTTTTTTAATGTAACTATCTATAAGTGTCATATCATTACAATTTAATAACCATTTTATCCCATCCCATAGATCCTGGCTTTACAGCAACCAACCAGTCATCCCACCTTTTAACCATTATATGATCATCACTCACCATGTATATCTGGCTAATAGGACCATTTGGTCTGTATTGGAATTTATTACCGAAACGCAAGGATGAGAAAGGCACTCTTGGCAATGTTTCAACTGGATCAGGCCTATGATAAATATTTGATATATTCATAACTTTATGAGTAGGCCCCTGAACTAACAAGGGCCTGTTTGATTAAAATGGCAGGTCATCTTCCTCTGCCAGAACGCCTTCTGCAGCTGCTCCTGCATTATCATTTGCAGAACCACCTGAGAAGTCTTTAATGTTACCTAGGATCGGAGATAGGTCCTGAGCAGCTTTCTTGCCTTCATCATCTAACTCTTTCCAAATCTTTGAGTCAGTAGTCTTACTGATGAAGCCATTCTGACCGTACTTATCTTGCTCTGATTTAAAGTTCACGTTTACGGCCATGTAAACTGCTCCATCTTTTTCTGTCAAAAGGTTGGCATCAATAGGGATAACCAAGCATTTAACAGGACCATTTTTCCCTTTTTTTTCCTGGATAACGTGCTGTAATTTCGTCAATGCGATGCTACCAGATAGTTTTCTTTCTGTACTCATTTGAATTGGATTTTGAATTTATTGCCCAAACCGGGCCAGTTTTGCCAATATTGGCGGGTAATATTATTATCTCTTCTCTACGCCTATACCTTCAAGTTTCTCAGAGGTATACTTTCCGACGATATTGGTGGTTACATATCGGCCTATACTTTCTGCATTAAATAATCCAGATTTCACTTCCTGGGGAACACCATAATAGATATAAGTACCACCATTTTTGAATTGGATAAACAGACTGCCTGTTTCAGGATTACTACCGAAGAAGTTTATACCTTTTGATGGAATGGAATTGATGTTGAACGATTCCAAACGAGGATTAACTGAATAGTTAATACCTTGTAAATTAACTGTTCTCATTATGCTGCTCTTTTAGATTTAACAACTGCTTTATATTTCTCCTCATACTTAATGTATGCTGATTCTATCTTAAGTCCTTCAGATTTGGCTTTACGTTCTGCAAACAACTTCATGCTGTCCAATTTTATTTTACCTAAATCCTGCTCATCAGAATGAGTGATATAGAATTTGAATATTTCTGACCAGCCTGCGCGTTCAAGTACAATTATCTCGTAGCTATCGATCGATTTTGCATCTGGCACTTTAGAAAGCCTATTTGCAGCATTTATCTGGGTATCAATTATAACTGATGAAACCTGAGTTTGAACCAATTGCTCCGTTCTGTTTGCTGCATCTTGAGTTTGCTTCAATTCCAAAGCCTCTTGTTCAGTTTTTATGTTTGCAGCGGATGCACTTTCCGTTATTCCTGCTTCTAATTCCAACTTTCGATCAGGCATTAGGGTAACTAAATGTTGGGCGTAGGATTGAATCTCACTTTGATAATGAGGAGCTACTTTTTCAAACTTTCCGTCTTTGGCTTTTTCACAGATCTCGGCTAGTTCTTCAACAGTAAAGTATCTTGTATTATCCAATTCATTATGGGCCAAATTAGCCACTATTCCATCCCAGTACTCTTGTTTGAAAGTACCAACAACCATATCCAGCATTTCAAGAGCCGAATCGTACATTTCAAGGCTACAATTTTCATACACCTCCATCAATTTCTCTTTATCTCTCCTAAGAAGGGTTGCATATTGAGTTCGGATTTGTGTTTCAGCCTCAGCAAATAATTCTATCTCCGCTTTTGCCTTATCAAGTTTAGCTTGAGCCTTAGCATTTTCAATGGCCTCTTCCTTTTTATATGCAGCAACACTTACATTACGAGCATTTTGAAGTTCTGTAAATAAATCAATTTTTAGAATCTTTTCCTCTGCAGTAAATATTTTCACTACTTCATCAAATTTAGAAGTGTAGGGCTTACGGTCTGCCTCCGCTTTTGCTGCTGCTTTTTTTAGAGAAGCTAAGTAATCGTTTATGGCTTGATCTGTTTCAGCCGTTAATTTTTCCCCATCTTTTTTAGCAAGGATGAGCAAAGCATCGTGTTTCTTTTTATAGGCAGCAACCCATGTTTTTGTAGTTGCTAAAACAGTACCCGCACTTTGCAGATCCTCCTGTTTTATAATTGTTAGTTCAGTACTCATATTGGTAAAGCTGATGATGTAAACACTGGTTTAACTGGTTGTGCCTGTAGTTTTTCCGTGGCACGTTTTACTCTGGCTTTGCTTGGTGCGTTACCAAATTTTCTGTTACAGAACGATTCTACATCTTCAAACTGAACAGCAGCTGCAACACTTTCCGGAGTACTAATAATCCCACGCATCTTAATGTAGTTGCGTTTTTCAGCTTTATCTGCATATCGTATCTCAGCTAGCCTCAATATAGCGTCAATCTCTGCTCTGCTAGTTGAACCCTGCCATTCTTTAATTTTATAACTTGGAGTTGTTTTCCAATCTGCAGGAGCCCAATTCATGGCAATATCAGCTGGTGACTCAGGGAAATTCTCGTCCCACAATAAGCGTTCACACTCCATCTGAATACCATGAGTCTCATAAAAACCTTTACGGCCTGACTTAAAATTTATGATGGCGCGTTTCTGAACACGTACTTTGCATTCACGTGGTTCACCTTTACGCGGGCCAGATTTGTATGGATCATTATGATCAACTCCATCCTCGGTAACAGTAAGTAGGCATACCAAGTCTATTGGTGTTCCAAAACCTCTCTCATCACTTAATAATACATACTCTAAGCCTAATGGAACAACTTCATAGTCATTGAAGAATTGAACGAATGCCAATATATCTTCACGTAACTTATCATTCCAAAATTTGCAATCCTCATCCCAAAACGATTCATTGCTTAAATATTCCTCAACGATACCGTCTATAGAATCAAGGTCGTAAACACGCTCTTTGATAAAACGGCCAATTTCTAAGTGCATCAGTGTACCATATTTAGCGGCAACATTCATCAATCGTTCTGATTCCTTCTTGCCGTGTTGGAATTTCCATTCTTCCAATTGTACTGGAGTAGGCATTGACTGAGCAATGGAGGTGGTTAATGAGGTGTACAAACGGAATGGCTGTGCTAATGAACCGTCTTGTTCAATCTTAATGTAACTACGACCCTTATTAAAGTTTACCCTACCAACTTTATAGTTTGGTAATTTGATTGCGTTTTCGTCAAACCACTCTGTAGGAACGAATTCTACTGTCATACTCATAACTGCAACCCTCCCCCAATTTCTAATATTTTAGGTTCAGCTGCCACAGCTCCGCTTTCAATCATTTTAGTGGTGATTCTATTTAGATTACCGCCAGCTTCAATGTAATTACGAACTGCCTCCATGTTTTCGTCTCCGAATGATGGGATCAAAGAAACTACCGGGTAGGTTCTTGTTTCGCCAGGAGTGTATGATTTCTTCATTTCAATGGTCATTTCAAATGGAAATCCAATAATTGAACCCGCTTTATCCATCACCAAATCAAATGACTTTGTAATGCTTGGGATACTCACTTCCTTGGCCTTAGTGGTCCATGACCAGTAACCCAAAACGCCAGTCATTTTAAGCAATACGAAACGTAGTGTTAACGTTCTATCCCATTTAAGTGACTTAACCCGCTTATCAGTAGCAGGAACGTTTTCAATGTATTTGCCTGTTGCATTGTCAAATACAGTAAATACTTCCCCATCACCATACCCGTAACGCTTACCCTTATCCCAACTCTCAAACTGTTCGTTGCAAACTTCATTGATATTATTGGAAACAAAAGCCACCTGAAGTGATTTTGGTTTGTCGCCAAATAAAGCAGTGAACTGATTGGCAAAGTTTCCAGTAGGTCTGAAATAATCAATTGCTTTTGGATACTCCACTCCTGCTGCAGTCTTGGCTTTAATACCTGTTTTAATTTTACCGATTTCCGGCAGCGTGCTTGCATTGTTTTGTGCTTTTGCTGCCTTGATACGTCCTGAACTCATAATTTATATAATTTAATGCCTTTAGGCTGTTTATTTAATCTTCAAAATTTCCAATGCATCCTTATGCAGTTTCTCCTCGGCAATCTCCCTTTCAATATTCTGCCTCATCTTTTCGCACCTGTATTGGTAATTCTCGTCCGGTTGATCACCCCAATCGGCGGGCATTGTTGTAGACCTTATACCTTGTGGCTCAGACCCTGTAGGCTCACCTACTATTCCAGCCTTCCAAATACATGACCTTGATTTTTTACGTCTGCAATACTTTATGATGTTTTCAGTCATCTGGTAGATGCTTTTAAATATTTGCTTTGCTTCGGTAATTAAATCTGACCAGGTAAATCCTAATTCTTCGGTTGTCGTTTTCATGAGGCACGTAATTTTTTAGTTGTTTTATAAATGTCATCCTCGTTAAGCTGATTGAACCAGCTCATACGATTTGATGTCTTGCTAACTCTTTCGATCTCCATTCTGTCAATTCTACCTTTACTGGAATTCAAGCCGTCCTTCTCAACAGTGATAAGTCCCTCCCTTATCCACCGATCCACACTTGGCCGGCTATACATCCGGTAAGCTTCTGCCTTGGAAATGGTCTTTGTTAAAACACCAGTCTCAATGAGAACTTTATTAGCTCCTTCTTCACTGGCCATTGTTAACAGATCCTTTAGTTCTGAAAATGAAAGTTCCATTACAAAGCCTCCTCTCTAAGTTTCAACAAGTAATTAACTAACCTTTGAGTAACCGCGTTTTGCTTATCTACTCCCGCCTTCATGTACTTGTCTTCATACCATTTATTACAAGCTATTCTTAATGCCTTATCCCGGCTTCTCTCGATTAAAGAGATTATGGCAATCTGACGGCAAAGGCTCTTTTTAACCTCGTCAATATTAAGCTGCATGACCTACCTCCTCTAAAATTACATCGTTGTGAATTACTATATAGTCTGCAAGTTCCGACTCAGGTAAATCAGCGATTAACCTTTCAACATCAGTTTCTTCCCAATAAGAAGCTATCTCAATAGCCATTTCTTTTTCAGTGTAATCCTCATGGTAAAAACCTGATCTGTTCACTAAGTCATCCCGGTAAAGCTCAATGCTATTCGCTAGTTCGGCCTCAGTGAAATCGAACTGATATGATACTCCATTGATCTCAGCTAATTGGTAGCCGTCTTTGAAGAAAATTAGGTTTTGGTTGTTTTTTGCTACTTTTGACATGGTTACTTGTTTTTTGGTGATCAAATGGCTCCCGGTTTCTGTTTGGCGACGTGGCCGGGGGCTTTATTTATTTTCTGATTTACTTTTGAGCTTCCAGGAAACTTCGGTCTTTGTTTCAAACTCATTCACACTATAGATACGATCTCTAAATTCATATTTTAATGAACTTGCTTTAGATCTTAAGTAGCTTGTGCTTGCATCTTTTTTATCAAATGAAGCTACTTCACCCTTCTTAATATCTCTGAGTAGCTGAGCTACTGAAACCCCAGGGACTGGCTTTGCAAATTGTGGTGTATTCATATTTTAGTTGATTAATCCTTTTTTTGTTCCGAAATAGACCATTTGGTATTTATCAAGTAAACCGGTCTTAATTTTTATATTACTTACATGGTTAGTAACCGTATGCTCACTGATATTCAAATCATAAGCAATATTTTTACTCGGTAATAAGAGTCTCTCAATGATTTGAATCTCTCTTGGTGTGAGGATACCAACCTCAAAGTTTAGTGCTGGTATACCGTAGTTTTTTGTTAGTGGGCTCATGGTAGTAACTATTTGCTATATGCGTTTCTAATTGTTATGTTTATCTTTGTTGTTGTTATCTAATACAAATGTAAGTGACATTTGTCACCTATCAAAATATATTGATGACAAATTTCACCATAAAACCATAACTACCTGTAAATCAGTGATAAAAAATAAAATTAAAGATGACAAATGACACCATTCCTATTAAAAAAAGATTTATAGAGGTCAGAGAAGCATTGAATAAAACGCAGGCAGAGTTGGCAAAAATCATTAGAGTTGACAAATCGGCGATATCAAAGATTGAAAGTGAGAAAGAGATAAAAAGAATTCCGACCCTAAAAGTACTCGTAGCTATGGAACAAGAATTCAATATTAATAGAAACTACATTACAGACGGTATTGGACCTATGTTTAATACGGGTATTAAGCCAAGACTTGAAGCTATACCTAAATTTGTTTATCCGGACCCTGAAATTTTCAAAGGCAATGATCATAAATATGCATATTCAGATGATGGTCCTATTGCTATGCGTGTAAAGATAGTCCCAGCCAAGGCGCAACTTGGTTACTTCAGAAGCTTTGGAGACCCAGAATATATGGATGAATTTGATTTCGAAATAATAGACGTAGATAAAGAACATTTTGGCAATTACAATGGATTTGAGACCACTGGCTGGAGTATGGTTAATCTAACATCTGATGAGTGGGTTTTGAAGAGTATTCTTCCTGGAAAATATGCAATCGGAAGGGAATTGGATAGATATCACTGGAAAAGTAAATTACATATGCATAAAAATGATGCATGGATAATAGTCCATAGAACTGAAGGCGTAATATTAAAGGAGATTATATCTCACGATGTATCAAACGGGCTGATTAAGGTTCATTCATGGAACCCGGATAAAGAGACATACCCAGATGAAGAATTATTTTTAGGCGATATCGGTCAATTATTTAATGTAGTTAAAATTATAGATAGAAGAAGATAAAATTAATTATGAAAAAACAACTATTAACGCTTCTTGTTGCACTTACTACCTTGCATACAATTGGACAAACAAAAAAAGTAATAAGTAAACTACCCCCCGTAACCAATGGGATAGAGAGAGACGCTCTTAATACTAGTATGGCGGTACTAACAAGAGGCAAGCCTATTTCTTATGAGGCATCTATTGAATTATTCAACGATATATTGTCTAAACCAAACACACCAGCTCTCATTAAAAAGAATAAAATTTTGTTGAGCGAATACCTAAAAGGATCGACTTATTTTGGAGAGTCACAAAGCGACAGGTACAATACTTCAGATACAGATGTCGCATTTGACTTTTATTCTTTTAATAACCAGAACGTGTTTCTGCAAGGCGGAATAATGTTCAAATATTCTCTTAATACGCTCAAATTAAATGCTGATGAAAGAGCTGCTACTGTCGTTAAGGAATCTTTACTACCTGGATTAGCTAATTTCAGACCTTTACTGGCATCTCCTGACATTTCATATTTCTGTTTGGTATCTGGATATATTGCTAGGGATTTTAGCGAAGATGAAGATAGCATTGCTTATAAGGACGGAGAATCAGTTGCGATTGTAATATCTAAGGCAAATCTTAAAAAATATATAAATGCAGAAATAACCGATGATGAAGTATTTAAATTAGCTTCATTTTACAATGCCAATAAGTCTACAAAAGGTATAAGAAAAATTACTATTAAATAATTAAATGACAAAAACACAACCACAATACAATATTAAAGCTGCAGGTAGATTAAGAGCCTTCAGGATAAAGTATATTCATAAAAGCCAGACGAAGGCTGCTAAGCTTTTAGGAGAAAACCAAACGAACCTATCCAGGATGGAAAACGGTGTAGCTCCCATTACGATAGATTTCCTGAATCAGTTAACAGACGAATATGGATTAAACCAGACATACATAATTGACGGCTCAGGAACAGAGATTGACCCTAATCCACCAAAGAACCAAAATCTAAAATCATTTAACGAGCTCATACTTATGGTCCAGGAGCTAACAAGGAAAATACAGACTTTTGAGGCGAACTTAAACCGGGCATATAAATTAGGCGAACAGCAGGAAAGACGGATTTCCGAACTTGAGCGGGAACTGTTAAAATTAACCAGGTAGGCTATTGGCCGCCAGTCACATAGTCAATAACAGCCCGGTTTGCCCGGTCAATTGCTGACCAATTGCGCTCCAGGTAGTCATCAGTAACCGTATTCCCGGATTTATGGTTTAACGATTCCGATATAACATCTTTGCTCACTCCGCATTCATTCCTTGCTGTTGTTGCCCATGTGTGGCGGGCATAGTAAGTTGATAAATTACTAATAATTTTTTTTAGTCCAGTATTGACGTATTGCGTAAAGTTCCTGGAAACGTTATACCTGGTATGAAAGTCAAATACACGCTCTTGAGTTGGGTCTTTGTATTTATCCAGTAGATACTGCAATTCTGGTTCAATTTTTATAGAGATGAAAGCTTCATCGCTTCTTTTATCTTTTGTTTTAGACCTGGTATACTCAATACGGCCGTCTACTATTTCAGTTACGTTGTAAAGATCAACAGTATTCATACCACACAAGTAGAATGAAATCATAAAAACATCTCTCGCAAAGCCTTTTGATTCCATAATCTGATGAAGTTTATCAAGCTTAAGGTTACGCTTTTTTCCTTTTGGTGGTGTTGCAACAGTATATACCCTAAAAGGAAAAAATGGTATCCTAATATCACCGGTATTTTCATTGTTATATTCCCTTCTGGCTGCATTAAAAATAGCCTTTATAGCATTCATATAATTAAACAATGATCTATGGCTTATTGGAGGCTCAGTAGTCACTACAGTATCCTTATATGAGTTAACTCGCTTTAAAACCCTGGTGCTCAACAAATAGGATTCAAACCTTTTTAAAAATGCAGCATTGATAGTTGAAATCTGTATTCTTTCACCTTTAAAGTCAACCAAAGAATTTATTACGGTTCTATAATTAGATTTGGATCCTTCCTTTTTGAATCCTGAAATGTAATTCCTAGCATACTCAATAAAATCAATATCCTCAGCACTCCTGGTAACATACTCTACAATTCCATCAATATCGTATAAATGAATCCTGTCAGCGATCTGTACAATTTTTTCCCTATATCCTTTTACTATTGTATTTAATGAATCCATTACCACCGGGTCCTTAATTTCCCCGGCTTTATTCAGCTGCTTTGGTACTATATATATAGATGTCTTTATATATTTAGATTGACGCTTATGAGTAACCCTGATTACGCAATTTATCGTGCCATCTTTCTTAATGTTATTCTTAATGACAGTCGCTTTGAATGTGGCCATTCACAAACATAAAACATTCATAAAACATTTATTAAAGAAATTACAAAAAAAGCTGTTTTTTCAAATATTAGTAGGATGAAAAAAACAGCTTTAAATACGAAAAATGGCTTTATTTGAATCTAAACAATCATATGACGTTGTATTAATCATCTACAACTATGATTTATAAGTAAAAAAATAATTCTATCAAAATCACCTACAATGTGATTTTCTTTCAGGCACAAAGGTAAAGTAAATTTCAAATAATCAGTTCATT
>Ga0163161_10000815_pt1 | contig 24459 bp, 19 predicted proteins | sample S45metaG_FD_129847 | JGI IMG/M metagenome (GOLD analysis project Ga0163161, IMG submission 129847) | Switchgrass rhizosphere microbial communities from Kellogg Biological Station, Michigan, USA - S4-5 metaG | ecosystem: Host-associated > Plants > Roots > Rhizosphere > Soil | place: USA... | reverse complement strand
TAATGTAAACCGGGTAATAGTTTCTTCTTGTGGTAGTTATAGTAACAACCAGTACGGTGGTGGCTGGGGAGACTTTATTTTCCTCTCTACTGATGGAGGATCGACCTGGACCCTTAAGAATGGCACTAATGCCACTTATAACAATAACGGCATGGCATGGACAGGCGATGGAGCGGTTAACTGGATGGACTGTATTGTGTTTGACCCTGTTAATCCTTCAATAGTACAGGTAATAGGCGGTGGTGGTGTATATACCTGTTCCGATATTACGGCTACGAATCCTTCATGGAAGTGTGATGTGATCGGAATTGAAGAGACCGCATTCCTTGATGGGATAAGCATTCCGGGAGGGCCGTTTATTTCCTCTTTCGGAGACGTAACGGGCTTTGTACATGATCCGCTAACTTCTTTTCCATCAGCAAAACTTTCTCCTACAGATGGAAATAACCAGAGTATTGCTTACGCTGCCGGCAACACAAACAAAGTAGTAAGAGCTTCGAGTGGCGGAAGCGTTATTTACTATTCTACCAACAAGGGGGCTACATGGACGGCTTCTGCTACTAATATGGGTGCAAACGGTAGGGTGACCATCAGCGCCGATGGAGGTACGATTTTGCACCGCCCTGGAGGTTCCACAACTACCTACTACACGACCAACAATGGAGCAAGCTGGTCAAGTTGTTCAGGGGTGTCGTCTTCAGACGCTGTTCCTGTGGCCGACCAGGTAAATTCAAATTACTTCTATATCTATAATCCAATTAACGGGCAGATGTTTTCAAGTTCCAATAAGGGAGTCAGCTTTTCAGTAGCAGGTAATCCTGGTACCAATACATTTGGGTCTTGGGAATTAACAACCCTGATTCGCTCGGTACCTGGCTTTGAAGGACATATTTGGGTGCCTCTTGGTGGCAATGGTTTAAAATATTCTACAGACCATGGAGCGACTTATACTACTCTTTCCAATGTACCTTACTGCACAACTGTTGGGATAGGAAAAGCAATAACCGGAGCCAGCTATCCTACCATTTTTATCTGGGGAACCGTGTCAGGCGTTACGGGTCTTTTCAGATCAACTGACCAGGGCGCTACATGGCTTAGGATGAATGATGATGCCCATGAGTTTGGAGGAACACCAATGCTGATCGGAGATATGAATATTGGTGGAAGAGTATACATGAGCGCTAGCGGAGGAAGAGGTTTAATTTACTGGGATGCTTCTGGTACCTTGTCTGTAGATCAGATTTCAAAGGAGTCAAACTTTTTGATAAATTTTTTTCCAAATCCATTTGTTAATGGTTTTAAGGTTGAAGCAACAAAAACGAATGAACCAATTCGTGTTAACATTTTTGATATTACAGGAAAAAAAGTAGAAACAGCAGAATCCACTCCTGAATCAGGGCAATTGTTAATGGGGTCTTCATTGCAACCCGGATTATACATAGTAAAAGTTAAAGGAGTAAACTCAAACTTCTCAAAATCATTTAAGATTATTAAAAAATAGATAATTGTTTTTATTCGTAATTTATTTTGGAATAAATAAAGCTTTAAGTAGAGTCATAACATGAATATTATAAAAAGTTTATGTTATGACTTTAAAATGCTGGCATTTTTATTATGCTTTTTCTTTTCTATAGGGCAATCAAACAGAATCAATTATTATTTGGGTGATTGTAAATAGGATGAAACACTAAATAGAAATCATTAGTAAAATATTGAGAGATTTTATTAAAGCCAGAAGAGTAGGGATGACTGGAAATTCAAAAAAGAATTAGATATAAAAAAGTAACTTTATATGAGGTTTTATTTTAAAAAGAGATATAATACACAAAAAGAAAAATTATGAATAGGATTTTAACCACAATTTTTTTAAGTTTTCTTATTGTATTTATTAGTTGTGATAAAAGCAATGATGAAGGAACAGATAATGGTGGTAGCGAGGGAGGGACTAGTACAGAAGTAACTACATTAACAAAAATTACTCACCTTGGTTTGTTAACCACTCTTTATGAATTAAATATTGTTAAGGATAATCAAAACAGTGAACCTTGGAAATCTGAATTAGCAGCCCTTAAAGCATCTGCATCAGGTAGTATAAACTATAAAATGAAAGGACCTTTTCCAAATATTTCTCGTACTGGTTCAGGAGAGACCAGTAACTTTACTGGTTGGTCTGAACATGGTAAAGATGCTACAGCCTGTTATGTACAGGCATTACTGGGATATATTACAGGAGATACTAAATATACTCAAAATGCAATAAACATCATTAACTCTTGGTCAACTACTCTGGTTTCTGTTGGGGGAGCAGATGTAGAACTTCTTGTAGGGATTCAGGCTCCGCTTTGGGCACAGGCTGGTGAAATCCTTGCCTATACCAATTCAGGATGGCAAGCAGCAGATATCACACGGGCTAAGAATATGATGACTAATATTTTCCAGCCTGCTATTGATGGTTTTGATCCGGCCGATGGAGCTAATTTTAGCACATCATGTATGTATGCTTCAATGGCAATGGCTGTATTTACTGATGATTTGACAAGATTCAATGCAGCATGGAAAGCCTTTAATTCAAAAAGTGGATGCCCAAATGATTATTCTCTTTATAAGAATATAGCAGAAAATGGACAAAATGTAGAATCGGGACGTGATCAGGTACATAGTTGGTCATCTTATCAAGTTTTAGCAGGGATTGCTGAAATTGCATATCATCAAGGATTAGATCCATATACTTTGGGATCAAATCGTTTGTTGACTGGTGTGGAATACTGGAGTAAGTATAATTTAGGACAAGAAGTACCTTTTGACGTATCTGTTTACAGATGCAGAGCGGGATGGGGACCATGGGCTAAAATTTCGGATACAAATAGAGGTCAGCCTACAGCACAAGGTTCAGTATGTAATATGATTTATCATGCTTATTATCGATTGAATCGTTTGCCAACAACGACTTCTTATACTAAACTTATGGCGAATGTAATGACCGGAATTGTTGTTGATCCAACATCAAGAAATGGTTGGGGAAATCCTTTTATAGGTGATGGATTATTACATCAAATTGCTCCGGGAGAAAAGGCAGGATCAGCAGTTAAGTAAAGTCATTGTTTTGTATAATTATGTCAGGCGATGCTTTTCCTGAAAAACACGATGACCGGCTTAAGGCTTGCTTTGACCTGTTTTATTTCCGCAGCATGGTGCCTGCATCTTAGAGATAAGCAAAAGTGCCCTGAATTATAAGTTACTTTTTGTATCAGGAGTAACCGTGATGCACGAAAAAACCGCTGCTAAGATTCGGGAATTTGTAAAAAATGGCAGAACGGTTGTTATTTTATAAACCATTAAAAATAATATAATAACCTGAGTATAATGTCTAATATACCGTTTGCAAGTGTGTAATGGACTTTCTCATCTTCTGAGAGGACCAACCATTGAATTCAGGTTAATAACAATTTTTTTGATTCACCTTTTTGAGTTTACAAGCAGGTCTTTGTACTTTGGAGGAAGAAAAGTAGTTTTAAAAAAATTAAATATAATCTAATTAACTAACATAGAAAGAGTTATCAACAGATATCCTTTTAGTAAAAAGCAAAATAATATTATTATGAACTTAAAAATTTCAATGAAAGTTAGTCTATCCATAGCAGTTTTTATGCTATCCTCATGTTTCCTGAAGGCTCAGGAAAATTTTCCGTTGCCTGTGGGAGAAGGTAAGGAACAGGTTGCCACTGGAAAGTTTAAGCCAACTTGGGAATCTCTTAGCCAATACAAAGTTCCCGATTGGTTTCGCAATGCAAAATTTGGTATCTGGGCACATTGGGGGCCACAGTGTCAGCCTGAACAGGGCGACTGGTACGCACGTGGCATGTATGAAGAAGGTTCTGATTACTACAAGTGGCATGTGCAACATTATGGTCACCCTTCTAAAGTAGGCTTTAAAGATGTAATACACGATTGGAAAGCTCAAAATTGGAATCCGGAAGAATTGGTAAAGTTATACAAACGTGCGGGTGCCCAATATTTCGTTGCTATGGCCAATCACCACGACAACCTGGATTTATGGGACAGCAAGTACCAAGAATGGAATTCTGTTCGTGTTGGTCCTAAAAAGGATATTATAAATGGTTGGTCGAAAGCTGCTAAAAAACAGGGGCTTCCTTTTGGATTGAGTGTACATGCTGCCCATGCATGGATGTGGTACGAAACAGCACAAGGAGCCGATAAATCTGGAGAATTTATGGGTATTCCGTACGATGGAAAACTTACAAAAGCAGCTGGAAAAGGTACTTGGTGGGAAGGATTGGACCCTCAGGGATTGTATGCACAAAATCATGAATTAAGCAACGGAAAGGGATGGAATTGGGAATGGCAAGATAAAAGCTCATGGCCTTCTCAGGCGTACTGTGAAAATTTTTATGATCGCACTATGGATCTTATTAATTTGTACAACCCCGACCTGTTATATTTTGATGACACAGCACTCCCATTATATCCAGTTAGCGATGCTGGTTTAAAAATAGCTGCTCATTATTACAATCATAACATGATGACCCATAATAATAAACTAGAAGCTGTCTTATTCGGCAAAATACTTTCAGATAAACAAAAGGAATGTATGGTGTGGGATGTAGAACGTGGAGCACCTGACAAACCACAAGAAAAAGCATGGCAAACTTGTACTTGTATAGGTGATTGGCATTATAATAGAAAGGTGTATGATGAAAACCGTTATAAATCGGCTGCGAGTGTCATTCGTGCTTTAGTAGATATTGTCAGTAAAAATGGAAATTTATTACTTAATATTCCTGTGCGTGGAGATGGTACAATTGATGACAAAGAAATTGTTGTTCTTGAAGGTATTGCAGCCTGGATGGATATAAACAAAGAAAGCATCTTCGATACCCGCCCATGGAAACTGTACGGTGAAGGACCAGCCGTTGATCAGTCGAACCCTATCAACAGCCAGGGATTTAATGAAGGAAAAATACAATACTCAGCAAAAGATATTCGATACAATCAGAAAGGAAATGTATTGTATGCTACGGTGATGGGTAAACCAACAGAAAATATTTTATTGAAGTCGCTGGCAAAAAAAGAAGGAACAGGAAAAATTAAAAAAATTGAACTTCTTGGCAGTAAAGAAAAAATTTCTTGGAAACAAGAAGCAGATTCATTAGTAATTATACAACCAAAATCTATTCCCAATGATATTGCGATTGTCTTTAAAATAGCTATGAAGTAATTGTTTCTAATTTTGAATGATAGTCTCAATATAATGATACAATTTTTCTAATATTCAATTTTCAATCTGAAAAATAAAATAAAATGTATTGGGTTGTTTTTGTTTGTCAGACAGTTTTTGTGTTGTAAGCTTATTGGTTTTGAATACGAGAGTTTTTTTTTGCAAGACTTTTATTTTTAAATCTTTATATGTTTTTACCAATCAAATATACAGAGTGTAGCTCCAATAGAAAGTGAGAACTGTCATTGATTATTGGATTTGGGACGATGTGTATCCAACTGTATTTGGCCATGAACTGATGGCTCTTGGGTGGATTAAGCAAGTTAGTAATCGTTTGCCTTTTTTAAAAATATATGCAAAATAAGAAGAATAAAATTCAAAAAATAATTATAGCATTCATTCTTTTGTGTTCGGTAAGTTTGTTTGCCCAGACAAGTTTGTATGTAGCTCCTAAAGGGAATGATGCTGGTCAGGGAACGAAAAAAAAGCCTTTTAATTCTATCAGTAAGGCTGTAGCTGAAGCACGTAAAACCCTTGGAAATATAGATATATACCTAACAGGAGGGACTTATTATTTAGAGCAGCCCGTAGTATTTACATCAGAAGATTCCCGAAAAGAAAGTGAAAAACTCACCATTAAAAATTTTGATAATCAGAAAGTGATCATCAGTGGAAGTAAAATTCTGAATTTGAAATGGAAAGCGTATAAAAATGGGATTTGGCAGGCAAAAGTATCACAGGATCTCATTTTTGATCAACTGTTTGTAAATGGGAAGTTGCAGCGAATGGCTCGATATCCGAACTTCGATCCCACGGCTCAATATTATGGAGGAACATCAGCAGATGCTCTTTCAAAAGAGCGGATAGCACTCTGGAAATTTCCAGACGGAGGTTATGTGCATGCATTGCATTCTTCAATGTGGGGGGACTTTCATTATAGAATTAACGGAAAAAATGAGAAGGATGAGTTGGCTCTTGAAGGAGGCTGGCAAAATAATCGTCGTATGCCAATGCATGACAAATACCGTTTTGTGGAAAATATTTTCGAAGAGTTAGACACCATAAATGAGTGGTTTTATGATAAGAAAACCAAAACGCTGTATTATTATCCGCCAAAGAGTTTAGATATCAAAAACGCAAAATTTGAAACGCCGCAAATAGCTCATTTATTTGAATTTAAAGGTTCAGAAACAGAGCCGGTAAAAAATATTGTAATTGAAGGTCTTGGCTTCACACAAACTCTGCGAACCTTCATGCAAAATAAAGAGCCGTTGCTACGTAGTGATTGGACTATTTACCGTGGTGCAGCTGTGTTTTATGATGGAGCAGTAAATTGTACCTTTAAAAACTGTTCCCTAAATGACCTGGGAGGTAATGCCGTATTTTTTAATAATTATAACCGCAATTGCGAAGTGTCCGGATGTTTGATTTCGGATATTGGTGCCAGTGCCTTTTGCTTTGTCGGAGATCCTGCTGCTGTACGATCTCCAAGTTTTGAGTATAATCAGTTTGTGCCGCTGGAGCAGATAGATCGTACTCCGGGTCCAAAGACAGATAATTATCCTGCAGATTGTAAGGTGTTCGACAACTTGATGTTTAATTTAGGGATTGTTGAGAAACAATCAGCAGGAGTGGAGCTGTCCATGTGTCAGAACATTACGGTAAGCCACAATACTATTTATGATGTGCCTCGTGCAGGAATCAATGTAAGTGAAGGAACCTGGGGAGGCCACATTATCGAGTATAATGATGTGTTCAATACTGTTAAGGAAAGTGGCGATCACGGATCTTTCAACTCATGGGGGCGTGATCGTTATTGGCATCCTAATAAAAAAAATCTTGATTCTATTGTTGATAACAATTACAATCTGGCTTTGGCTGATGTTGTAAAGCCTATTGTTATTCAGAATAACCGTATGAGATGTGACCATGGCTGGGATATTGATTTGGACGATGGCTCCAGTAATTATATTATCAGGAACAACCTGTGTTTGAATGGAGGAATAAAACTTCGTGAAGGTGTCAATAGAATTGTACAAAACAACATTCTAATAAACAACAGTTTTCATCCGCATGTCTGGTTTAAAAACAGTAATGATGTGTTTGAGCATAATATTGTTACCACAGGATATCAACCTATACGCATTGATGTTTGGGGAAAGAAAACAGATTATAATGTTTTTTCTGATTTGGTTTCACTTAGAGATGCACAGAAAAGAGGGACAGATAAAAACTCTGTTTACGGAGGCTTAAATTTTATAAATCCCCAAGCAGGTGATTTTCGGATAAAGGATGGTTCAATTGCCTTTAGTGTTGGTTTCAAGAATTTTGCTATGGATAATTTTGGTGTCCTTTCGCCAAGATTGAAGGCTATAGCAAAAAAGGTATCTATACCTTCTGTTATTGTTCAAAACAATGATGATGTCAATGAAATTATCGATTTTATGGGGGCAAAGGTGAAGAATCTGGCAACTTTGGGAGAACAATCGGCAACAGGAATGAATGATATTAAAGGGATATTGGTAATAGAAGTAACTGCTGGTTCCTACGCATCTAAGTTCTTGCAGGCCAATGATGTGATTCTGAGTTACAACTTTCTAAAAACTGATAAGCTTAACGATTTATCTGAAGCTCAAAAGTCGGTTATTGAAGGTAAAACCGAAGTAGTTATTTTTCGAAATCAGAACGAAGTGAAAAAGTGGATTGAATTGAAGAGCGAAAAATAGTACACCAATTGGAGATTGTAGTAAAAAACGGCATAGAAAATTGGTATCAGGCTTAAGTCGTATTATATAATTACAATTTAAAAAATGGTTGCTTTTTTTAGGAGCAACCATTTTTTATTGGCTAGGTATTTATTGTATCATTGGGATACAGGGGGCTACGTATTTATTTTTCTGATTTTGCAACTTCCTGGGCTTTATAGTATTGTTCGATAACAGCCTGGAAATTAGGCACCATATCTGCCAGTAGTTTAGCAAAATCTCCGGCCTCTTTCCTTCTCCAGTCTTTCATCAATTCAGGAAGCACAGCGCCGCAGGTTACCGGGATGGCGCCTGCCTGGGTCAAACGTAACATAGCCAGGTCATGTGCTTCAGGCGTAATGTCTCCGCTGGCATCTGCAACTGCATAAACAGTATAGCCTTCTCCAAGGGCAGACAAGGCAGGATAGACTACACATACGCTGGTCCACATACCGGAGATAATGAGGGTCTTCTTACCTGTAGCTTTAACTGCATTGACAAATTCTTTGCTATCCCAGGCATTAATTTCTCCTTGTCGGATAACATACTTTGCATTTGGAGCATTGTCTTTAACCTCAGGCAGTGTAGGGCCATTTGGTCCTGTTGGAACGGATGCCGTATAAATGGCAGGGATATGCAACAATTGGGATGCTTTTGCAAGAGCGGCAAGATTTCTTCTTAATTCACCAACCGGCATACTGTGAATGGTTTGAACCAAACCACTTTGATGGTCGACAAATAAAAATACAGCATCATCCGGATTGATCAGCGCAGTTTTTTTTTGCTGAGCGTTCGTTACGGTAAAATTAAAGCATAAAACGAACGTAATCGATAGCGCCTTTATAACTGACGAGTTCATTAATTTTTTCATAAATTTGTTTTTAAAATTAGAGTTATTTACTAACTCAAAATTAGAACTTCGTGCGCGTCAGTGTAATAATGTACATTATTGAATTGACTTAATCTAGATTAAGAAATGACTAAACCTATCCAAATAACTGATCCAAAATTTGACACTTCCTCACTCGAAAATCATATCAAAACCTATGTAAGTTTGAGCGAAGATGAAATTTTGGCACTAAATTCTCTGGTTCAGTACAAGAAAATAAAAAAAAATCAATATCTCCTCCATGAGGGTGGAGTAGCAGCCATGAGTTCCTATGTATTAAGCGGGTGTCTTAGGACATACATAACAGACAATAAAGGGACAGAGCACATTCTTGGGTTTTCAACGCCCGGCTGGTGGACAGGAAATTTGCAGAACTTCTACAATGATAAACCAAGCCAGCTGAACATTCAGGCCATACTTGATACGGAAATCTTATTCATTACAAAAGAGACTAAAGAAAAACTATTTTTGTCAGGTGCAGTTTTCGAAAGATACTTCCGAATTTTGACTGAACGTTCATTAATTGCTTTTCAGGAACGCACGCTGGAAATTCTTAGTCTCAGTGCAGAAGAGCGATATTGGAAATTCTATAGCCAATATCCCGACCTGATGCTTAAATTACCACAAAAGTACGTCGCAGGTTATATAGGCGTCACACCTGAATTCTTAAGCAAGATGAAAAGCAATGGCTTACGAAAGACGTAATCTTGAAATCTTGGATTAAAAAAACTCCCACCTTATGGCGGGAGTTTCTTTAATCTAAGAGAGTATTCATTCTAGGATACAAACAGTACTTACTATTGTACAAGTGTTTCAACAAATAGTGAAACACGTATACGGAATAATAGAAAGATCAAGGTTTTTTTATTCTCTTAGCCTCTTCTGAAATTTTAGCAAAAGATTTATCTCTTTTGCGTTTTTCGTGTTCAGAATTAGAAAAATGCCATGACTCTTTTCGCAATTTAAGATAACTATTGTATACTTCCGGTTCTATAAGACCCTTGTTTACAGCTTCGACAACTGCACAGTCGGGTTCGTCAACATGCGTACAATTCGTAAAACGACAGGATTCAGCAAAATCAGACACATCGAATATAGCTGCTAATGTCTCAGAACTGTCTGAGGCTAAGCCAAATTCTCTAACGCCTGGTGTATCTATTAAAATACCACTATGCTCCATAAGTACCATTTCTCTTCGAGTTGAGGTATGTCGTCCTTTGCCTGAGGATTTGCTTATTTCAGATGTAAAAAGTACTGTCTGTTCACACAATGCATTGATTAAAGAACTTTTTCCAACTCCTGATGATCCTACAAATACGGCGGATTCCCCCTCTCTGATAAATTTTCGCACAGGAAGTATTGTTTCAGGAGAAAGAATGCTTGTGAAAAATATTGGTATTTGATGCTTAATATGTTTTAGCGATTCCTCTATATGATGACGGCTAAACTCTAAATCAGATTTAGTGAGAATCAATATCGGTTGAATGTTTTCTTCAATAACCTGAACCATAAAACGTTCCGTTCGGCGAACACTGAAGTTGGCATCAAGACTTTGTACGATAAATGCCTTGTCGACATGGGATGCAATAGCTTGCCTGTCAGATATTGTACCGCTCTTTCTTCGATATAACGTATGTTTACGGGGTAAAATATCAAGGATTATTCCTTTGTTATCGTCAAAAGGTTGAAAAATAATCCAATCGCCTGTACACGGAAGTTCAAATGCTGACTTTCCATAAAGCACATTACCTGCCAGTTCGCACAACAGTCGACCACTCTGTGCAATGATCTCATAATTGGTTTTGTTTACTGCAGCAACACGACCATGAAAAAGATGTTTGTATTGTGAGGTTTGTTTGAGTTGGAACAAAGTATCGTTCCAACCATATAATGATAAGTTATTCACTGCTTATAATTTAAAATGATAAAATAAAATTGCTTAATTCTCTATCATCCGAATGGTTTGTTCCATACCAATCATCTTTGGCAATACGGGAACTACCAAACCAATGATTTTAGAAACAAGAACACCCGGAATTAGGCAATCATTTCAATCATCAAACTATAATATGTAAATAGTTGTTTTTGCATAAGAAACAAAGATATAAAAAAAACTTTAATGTTTATTTACAGGCTATTTCTCTATACAGCTTTTATAATTATTGAGATTTATCGTAATTAATCCTTGCTTCTTTGAATTGGTTAACAGAATTAGCAATCCAGTACCAAAGAGGCGTTACCTGAACCAGCAAACCACGTCCAAGAGGTGTCAATTCATATTCCACTCTTGGTGGAACTTCCGGATAAACAGTTCTTGAAATTAATCCGTCACGCTCCAGTTCGCGAAGGCATTTTGTCAACATCTTTTGACTGATTCCATTAATATGTTTCTGCAGATTGGAAAATCTCATCCGTCCATCTATACCTAAAGCGTGTATGATAAATAACGACCACTTGTTTCCAACGTGATTTAGTATATCACTCTTAAGATCATCATTATCTTTATTCAAAACTTTACAAATATCATCCCACGCATTTATAATTTCATCGTCAGTCATACATCTTTCCATATATTTTAATTTATGTTTTTAAGGCAGCATATGCTTTAATTATCTGTCTTGAAAATTTTATCTGTAATATAAAGGTAGAATAATATAGTTATAATGCTATTTGTAAAATTATATAAGGACTAAATATTCATCCTAACTTTTAGAAATACAAAAAATACAAATTATCTCCATGTTAATTTATATATAAAGTTATAAATATTGAGACTGGTATTCAAAATACTAACCTGTAAGTAACTAACATACATGTCAGTGCCTTATTGTTTTAAAGTTTTGGCCGCCCTAATTTTGTCGTTGAAAATGTATTTAGAAAGTTTAAAGTTTTCAAAAAAATAAAGTTTCCAATTAACACATTTTTTATAAAAACATGGAAAATAAATCAGTTTTAGTTTTGGGAGCTGGTGAACTAGGTTTGCCGGTAATCCGTAATTTGGCTCAAAAAGCAAAAAAGAATAATACAATAATTACAGTGCTGCTTCGTTATGCAACTATTGAATCAGAGGAGTTTGTAAAGAAACGAAATATTGACGAATTAAAAGCTCTGGGGGTAGAATTGCTTGCGGCGGATCTTTCGGCTCCTTCTTCAGAATTAGTTTCGATTTTTAAAAATTTCGATGCTGTTGTTTCCTGTACAGGATATGGCAGCGGCGCTGGTGGATTTCAGCTAAAATTGGCGCGAGCCGTGCTGGAAGCTGGGGTAAAACGTTACTTTCCATGGCAATTTGGTGTTGATTTTGAAATTATCGGACGCGGGAGTGCGCAAGATATATTTGATGAGCAGCTGGATGTACGCGAGCTTCTTAGATCACAAAGTGCTACAAAATGGGTTATTATCTCAACGGGAATGTTTACAAGCTATTTGTTTGAACCTTTTTTTGGTGTTGTAGATTTCGATAAAAAAGTTGTAAATGCATTGGGAAGTTTAGATACCGCAGTAACCGTTACAACTCCGGAAGATATAGGCAGGTTAACTGCAGAAATCTTTTTTGAAGAACCAGTAATTGAGAACAGTATTGTTTACATTGGTGGAGATACAATTACTTACAGACAACTTGGTGATGTTATAGAGTCGTTGTCAGGACAAAAATTTGAACGTACAGTTTCTGATTTAGAGGAGTTAGGAAATGATTTGAAAAGTGATCCAACAAATTTTGTCAAAAAATACAGATCTATCTTTGGGGATGGGCGAGGTGTATCTTGGAAATTTAATACAACCTTTAATTTTCAAAAAGGAATTAAAACGACTTCTGCCAGAGAGTGGGCAGAAAAGAATATAGATTGGAGTCTATGTAATTATTTTTAAATTTTGCTTTGTTAATACGATTTAGATTTGTGGTAAGGTTTTTTTGTTATTTTTGTTTTTATGAAATCTCAAATTGTATTTATTTTTTTAAGTAATTAATTCAATTTTATCCTTAATTTAATTACCATTATTATTCCCGGAAATGAAAATTGTAAAAACAAAAATAGCTTCATATACTAATACATCTCTTTCTGTATTTTCTCGTGAAGAGTCTTTTTTTCAGTCGCCTTTTCATTCACATCCGGAGTTTGAGTTGGTTTATATCTTAGAAAGTCACGGAAAACGTATCATTGGAAACTCTGTAGAAGCATTTGAATCTGGAGATATGGTTTTTCTTGGAGACGATATTCCACATGTTTGGCTCAACGATGAGATTTTTTATAAAGGAATTAATAGTTTGAAAGCCAGAGCTATTGTGATTTATTTTAGCAGAGATCTTTTTGGGAATTCTTTTTATGAATTACCGGAAGCTCAGGAAGTCAAAAAGTTTTTTTCTCAGGCCATAAAAGGAGTATCCATCGCAGGACCGACAAATGTGCTGGTGGCTAAAAAAATGAAAAAATTACTAAAAAAGAAAGGTTTTGAAGTTATCATGGGGCTGATCGAAATTTTGTTTCTTTTATCAAAAAGCAAAGATCTTAGATATATCAATGATAACTCTTATGTTTCTGTCAGTGATGATAATAAAAATGACCGGCTTTCAGAGGTCTTTCAATATGTGAAATCAAATTATAAAGAAGAAATATCTCTTGATGAAATTTCTAAAATCGCCAATCTTACACCTACTTCTTTTTGTAGAATGTTCAAAGCAAAAACAAAAAAACCATTTGTAGAATATTTGAACGAAATCAGAGTGGCAAACGCATGTAAATATCTGATAGAAACTGATTTAGGTATTTCGGAAATTGCGTATCAATGTGGATATAAAACAGCTTCAAACTTCAATAAGCTATTCAAAAAATTAATTGGAACAACTCCTAAAGAATATCGAAAAAAAGCTTTAGTTTAGATTTTTAGACTACTTTTCTTTGCTGTTTAATTTTTCCTTCTGAATAATATTCGTACTAAATTCTATTTTTCAAAAATTAGAGATGTTTTCTCGGTGTTTATTTGATAAATTATCCTTAAATTTTGTGTTTATTTCGTGTTTTTTTAACGAATAAATTGTTAAGATAATAAATGCTTAATTAATGATAATTTTGAGCTAAAATTAAATTTTAGAATGCAATAATTTTATTTTTTTGAAATTGTATCAAAAACGCTGCTTCCGGAAATTTAAAACGTTTTAATAAATAACCTGTTTTTATTGATTTGGATATTAAAAGATGTTCAATCTCCAAGCCAATGGTTTCAGGTTTCTAAGCCTTAAATAAAATAATATGGTAACGCAAAAATATTGTCTTGCATTAGATTTGAATGAAGATTCATCTTTAATAACCGAATACAAGAAATATCATGAAAAAATTTGGCCGGAAATCACAGAAAGTATTGTTAATTCAGGGATTGAAAACCTCGATATTTATTGTGTTGGCAACAGATTGTTTATGATTATTGAGGCCAATGAAACTTTTACTTTTGAGAAAAAAGAAAAGAATGATGTGAATAATCCCGTGGTTCAGAAATGGGAAGAATTGATGTGGAAATATCAAAAAGCACTGCCTTGGGCAAAAGAAGGTGAAAAATGGATGCTGATGGAAAAAATATTTGACTTGCATGAGAATAGATAGCCACCAACATTTTTGGAAATATCACCCTGTAAAAGAGGCTTGGATCAATGAAGAAATGGAGGTAATCAAAAGAGATTTTTTACCTTCTGATTTAGAACCTTTATTGACAGACAATCAATTTGATGGCTGTGTGGCTGTTCAGGCAGATCAGAGTGAAGAAGAAACACATTTTCTTTTGGAATTGGCAAAAGAAAATGATTTTATCAAAGGCGTTGTGGGCTGGATTGATTTATGTGCTGAAAATATTGAAGAGCGTTTAGAATATTTTTGCAAATATGAAAAACTAAAAGGATTCAGACATATAGTTCAGGCCGAAGCAGATATTAATTTCATGTTGTGGGAAAGTTTTCAAAATGGAATTTCAAAATTGGGAAAGTACAATTTTACCTATGATATTTTGATTTTTCCAAAACATCTGGAAAATGCTATAAAATTGGTTGCTAAATTTCCCGAACAAAAATTTGTTATTGATCATTTGGCAAAACCAGATTTCAAAAATAAGGAATTCAGCGATTGGGAAACGGGAATTAAAGCAATTGCAAAATTTCCTAATGTAATGTGTAAAGTTTCAGGTTTAGTAACAGAAGCTGACTGGAATAATTGGAGAGTAACAGACTTTATCTATTGCCTAAATGTGGTTACTGAGGTATTTGGAATGGATCGTTTAATGTTTGGCAGTGATTGGCCAGTAAGCTTACTTGCTGCATCTTATGCCGAATCATGTAACATTGCAGGGCACTATTTTTCGAAATTTCCGAAAGAAGAACAAGATAAAATCTGGAGAAAAAACGCAATTGATTTTTATCGTTTAGAATAAAATCACCTGAATTTTATAAATAAAAAAACTGTCGAACTTAATTTAGAGAACAAAATGAATCTTAATCTTAATGATAAAATAATTATCGTAACCGGTGGAGCAAAAGGAATAGGACTTGGGATCTGTAAAGTTTTGGCTGCTGAGGGAGCTATTCCTGTAATTATTGGAAGAGCGGATGCCGACAACCAAATTGCGGTTAAAGAAATAGAAGCCGAAGGCGGAAAAGCATTGTCTTTCGTGGCCGAATTAACCCATCCGGAAGCTTGTAAAAGTGCCGTTGAGCAGGTAATTGCATTATGTGGGCGCATTGATGGCTTAATTAATAATGCCGGTGTAAATGATGGCGTAGGTTTAGAAAGTGGAGATTATGAAAAGTTTATGGCATCGATTCATAAAAATCTGGTACACTATTATTTGATGGCGCAATACGCTTTGCCGGAATTGAAAAAAACAAAAGGAGCAATTGTAAATATAGGTTCAAAAATTGCCGATACAGGACAGGGAAAAACTTCAGCGTATGCGGCGTCAAATGGCGGGAGAAATGCATTAACCCGAGAGTGGGCCGTTGAATTATTAAAATATGGAATTCGGGTAAATTCGGTTATTGTCGCCGAATGCTATACGCCATTATATGATACCTGGATTAAAACACTTGAAAACCCAGAAGAAAAATTAAAAGAAATCACAGCTAAAATTCCGTTTGAAAACAGAATGACAACCGTAGAAGAAATTGCAAATATGGCCGTTTTTTTATTGTCAGATAAATCAAGTCACACTACAGGCCAGTTAATTTATGTGGATGGAGGTTATACTCATTTAGACCGTTCCTTATAATCTTAGAGTTATAATCTTTATTTCTGCTAAAATCTTGTTCTGTCAGAAGAAAAACACCCGATAGAATTTATGTTATTGAAGTCCATCAATGAAACATGTAAATTGATTTTTGTGATAGCAAAAGACAGACCTTATTCAACAAAATAAATCTCCGATAATTGTCATTGGAAGACTTTTAGATAAAAAAAGATAATTATCAATTAAACAATGGCAATATTGAATCAGTTAGTATACGGCAGGTATTGTATTTTTATATTGATAAAAATTCATTAATTTAATAAAAATGATATGGCATTAACAACTCAGTTGGACGTTGAGAATAAAGTGAGTTCTAAAGAGGGTAAAAAATTGTTGTTTCCTTTTATACTGGTAACCAGTTTGTTTTTTTTCTGGGGATTTGTACACAATTTAGATCCCATACTTATTCCGCATTTAAGGAAAGCATTTAATCTTACAGATTTAGAATCTTCTTTGATTGATTCGTCAGTCTTTATAGCCTATTTTGTCATGGCTTTGCCAGCGGGTTATATCATGAGAAAATACGGTTATAAATCGGGTATTATGATAGGATTGATTTTGTTTGGTATTGGTTCAATTTTGTTTGTACCAGCCGCCAATTCATTGCAGTATATTTATTTTTTAGGTGCTTTGTTTGTTATAGCCTGCGGACTTACTTTTCTGGAAACGGCTGCAAACCCTTATGTAACAATTTTAGGACCATCTGAAACAGCGACCAAAAGATTAAATTTTTCTCAATCATTTAATGGATTGGCTGCTTTTATTGCTCCTGCATATATTGGACCGATGATCTTATCCGGAAAAAATTTAACTAAAGTCGAGATTGATGCAATGGCACCTGCAGAATTTCATGCTCATATTTTAGAAGAAGCGGCAAGCGTAAAAATGCCTTACCTTATTTTGGGATTGATTATTTTATCTGTAGCCGTAGTTTTTTATTTTACCAATATGCCAGATGTAAAAGATGAAAATAAAGAAGGGGCAGATGGAGCAAGTTTTGCCGGAGCATTGAAATCAATGCGTTTACGATGGGGAATTTTGGCACAATTTTTTTATGTGGGCGCACAGGTTTGTGTGGCTAGTTTTTTTATTAAAATGGCAACTACGTCAGCAGGTTTAGATGAAGCTACTGCTGCAAAATATCTGGGCTTTTTCGGCTTAACATTTATGTTAGGACGTTTTGCAGGAACATTTTTCATGCAATATATAAAGCCGGGAAAATTATTAATTATCTATTCGATCATCACTATTCTGCTATCAATAACAGCCATAATCGGTACAGGAATGCTAGTGGTTTACACGTTAATAGCCATTGCATTTTTTATGAGTATCATGTTTCCTACTATTTTTTCAATGGGAATTGATGGACTTGGACATAATACCAAAATCGGATCTTCATTGATAGTAATGTCAATAGTTGGAGGAGCTTTACTTCCTCCGGTTTTAGGATTCATTTCAGATGTTACAGGAAATATTCAAAATGGTTATGTAGTTCCGCTAATTTGTTTCTCAGTAATACTATTGTTTGCAGTTAACGGATATAAAACAAATAAAGCATAAATTCTATATTATAATGTTAGAAAACGAAGTTAAAAGATTAGTGATAAAAATGCATCCGGAAGATAATGTTCTGGTAGCTTTAACAGATTTGGTAAAAGGAGAAAGTGTGACTTTTGAAGAACAGACTTATACCCTTCAAGACACAATTAAGGCAAAGCATAAATTTTACACGAGTGATTTAAGAGAAGGAGCTGAGATAATTATGTATGGTGTTTTGGTTGGAAAAGTGCAATGTGATGTCGCCAAAGGAAGTCTTATGACAACAGATAATCTCAAACACGCAGCAGAACCTTATGGATATCGTGATGTTAATTTTGCCTGGCAGGCACCGGATATTTCAAAGTATAAAGACAGGACTTTTAAAGGATATAAAAGAAATGACGGTCGTTTTGGTACCGCCAATTATTGGTTATTTGTACCAACAGTATTTTGCGAAAACCGAAATCTAGATGTAATTAAAGAAGCCTTGCATAATGAATTGGGATATTCTGTTAGTGATAAATACACACAATATACCCATCAATTATTGGAGGCTTATCAAAATGGAGAAAATATTGATTTAGTCAATATGCAGCTAACACCAAATAATAGTGCCAAGCGTGTCTTTAAAAACGTAGATGGAATAAAATTCCTAAATCATCAAGGAGGTTGCGGAGGAACGCGTCAGGATGCATCAACTTTAAGTGCTTTACTGGCTTCTTATGCAAATCATCCAAATGTGGCAGGTATAACACTGCTGAGTTTGGGATGCCAGCATTTACAAGTACAGGATTTTACAAATGATGTCAAAAAACAAAACCCGTCTTTTGATAAACCGCTCTTTATTTTTGAACAACAGCAATCTAAAAGTGAAGAACAATTGGTTGCAGACGCTATTAAAAAAACATTTGAAGGACTAATTGAAATAAACAAACAAGAAAGAGTTTTGGCTCCATTAAGCGAATTATGTGTTGGTGTAAAATGTGGTGGAAGTGATGGTTTTAGTGGGGTTTCTGCAAATCCTGCCGTAGGATATACATCAGATTTATTAGTGGCTTTGGGTGCTAAGGTTTTATTAGCCGAGTTTCCTGAATTATGTGGAGCAGAGCAAAACCTGATTGACCGCTGTACAACAGAAACAGCAGCAAAAAAATTCATTGATTTGATGCAGTCTTATGATGCTTTAGCACATAAAGTGGGTTCAGGTTTTCACATGAATCCATCGCCTGGAAACATCAAAGACGGATTAATAACCGATGCAATAAAAAGTGCCGGAGCAGCAAAAAAAGGCGGAACAGCCCCGGTAGTTGATGTATTAGATTATACAGAACCAGCAACAAAAGCAGGTTTGAGTTTGGTTTGCACACCCGGAAATGATGTGGAGGCAACAACGGGTAAAGCAGCCTCCGGAGCAACATTAATTTTGTTTACCACAGGATTGGGAACTCCAACAGGTAATCCGGTTTGTCCTGTTATTAAGGTGGCTACAAATTCTATTCTGGCAAAAAAGATGAGTGATATTATAGATATTGATTGTGGGCCCATAATTAGTGGCGAAAAAACCATCGAAGAAATGGGTGAAGATATTTTGGAATATTGTATTAAAGCAGCCAGTGGCGAAATTATTCCCAAAGCAGTGTTATTAAACCAGGACGATTTTATTCCGTGGAAACGAGGAGTGTCTTTATAAAATTAAAAAATCTTTAAATTAAAAAAAATGTTTTCATTACAAAACAAAAAAGCAGTAGTTACGGGTGGTGGCAGTGGAATTGGAAAAGCTATTTCGGTTTTATTTGCAAAACAGGGAGCAGAAGTACATATTATTGAATTAACAGAAGAAAGTGCCAAATCTGCTGTTGATGAAATAAAAGCAAATGGAGGAAAAGTATTTTCTCACGCTTGTAATGTCGCCAATCAAGAAGAAGTATTACTAACATTCGAAAAAATAGGTAACATTCATATTTTAATCAATAACGCCGGAATCGCGCATGTTGGTAAAGTAGATACTACGCCGGCATCTGATTTTGATCGTGTGATGGATGTCAATGTAAAAGGAGTTTACAACTGTTTATTTGCTGCAATTCCGCAATTTAGACTTTCCAATGGTGGTGTAATTATCAACATGGCTTCAATTGCGGCGTGGGTTGGAATTCCGGATCGATTTGCGTATTCAACTGCAAAAGGTGCAGTTATGGCAATGACATTATCTGTTGCAAAAGATTATATAAAAGAAAATATTCGCTGTAATTCTATTTCACCTGCAAGAGTTCATACGCCTTTTGTTGATGGTTTTATTTCGAAAAATTATGCTGGAAAAGAAGCGGAAATGTTCGAAAAATTATCGCAATCACAACCGATTGGACGAATGGGGAAACCGGATGAAATCGCAGCTTTGGCTTTATATTTATGCAGTGAAGAAGCTGGTTTTATAACCGGTTCCGATTATCCAATTGATGGAGGATTTATTAAATTAAATAATTAATTTACAAATGAAGATTGCCTTATTCATACCATGCTATATTGATCAGTTTTATCCCAATGTGGGTATTGCTACTCTGCAATTATTAGAAAAGCTGGGTTGTGATGTAAGTTTTCCGTTGCAGCAAACCTGTTGCGGTCAACCTATGGCTAATAGCGGTTTTGCCAGTCTGAGTAAAGGTTGTGATCTGAATTTTATTAAAAATTTTTCAGGATTTAATTATATAGTTGCCCCTTCTGGAAGTTGTGTTTTGCATGTAAAGGAACATTTGCATAGTGACAAGCATCCAGTCGAAGCATTCTTGCTCAGAAATACTATTTATGAACTTACTGAGTTTCTGACCGATATTCTGAAAGTAGAAAATATTAATGCCTCTTTTCCTTATAAAGTAGGATGGCATAATAGCTGTCACGGACAAAGAGGATTAAATCTTTCTTCAATGACCGAAAGGATGCTGCCTGAATTTTCTAAACCTGAGCAATTGTTAAAGATGGTAAAAGGTATTGAATTGAGAAAACCAAAAAGAAATGATGAATGTTGTGGTTTTGGTGGAACATTTTGTGTTTCTGAGGAAGCCGTAAGTGTTAAAATGGGAAAAGACAGAATAAAAGAACACGAAGATAACGACGTCGATTATATTACCGGAGGAGATACCAGTTGCCTGATGCATCTGGAAGGTATATTAAGAAGAAAGGGAAGTAAGGTAAAAACCATTCATATTGCTGAGATATTGAATAGTGTGTTATAAAAAAATAGTCTTTATAAAGATTGAAAATTTAAAAGTATGGCGGTAAAACACGCTGAATTAGCGGAAAAGTTTATAGCTGACGAGCCTAGAACCAATTGGCACGATGAAACCTTATGGTTTGTTCGTGAAAAGCGGGATAAGGCAGCTCATGGTTTACCGGAATGGGAGCAATTAAGAGAATGGGGTTCACAGATTAAAAACAACACGCTTTCGAACCTATCCAATTACTTAAAAGAATTTGAAGAAAAAGCCACAGCAAATGGCATAAAAGTACATTGGGCTTCGGATGCCCAAGAACACAATGAGATAATCCATAAAATTATCCAAAAGCATGGCATTCAGAAGATTGTAAAAAGCAAAAGCATGTTAACTGAAGAATGTCATTTGAATGAATTTTTACAGCATAAGGGAATAGAAGTAGTTGATACTGATCTTGGGGAGCGTATTGTTCAATTTCGAAAAGAACCTCCAAGTCATATTGTTTTACCTGCAATTCATTTAAAAAAGGAAGATGTAAGTGCTACTTTTCATGAGCATTTGCAAACTGAAAAAGGAAATAATGATCCGCAATATTTAACTGAAGCAGCCAGACAACATTTACGCAATAAGTTTGTAGAGTCACAATTAGCAATTACAGGAGTCAATTTTGCCATTGCCGAGACTGGAGGTTTTGTTGTTTGTACCAATGAAGGTAATGCTGATATGGGGGCTCACACAGCACCTGTACACATTGCTTGCATGGGGTTTGAAAAATTGATTCCAAAAGCAGCGCATCTGTCTGTTTTTTTGAGATTATTAGCCAGAAGCGCCACAGGTCAGCCTATTACGACATACTCGAGTCATTTCAATAAACCGCGATCCAATCAGGAGATGCATCTGGTAATTGTAGATAATGGACGCAGTAAACAATTAGGAAGAGAAGATTTTAGAAATTCATTAAAATGTATTCGTTGTGCTGCTTGTTTTAACACTTGTCCCGTTTATCGCAGAAGTGGCGGACACAGTTATCATACTGCAGTAGCAGGCCCAATAGGTTCTATATTAAATCCAAATTTGGATATGAAAGCCAATGCAGATTTACCATTTGCATCAACTTTATGTGGTAGTTGTACTAATGTATGTCCTGTAAAAATTAATATTCATGAACAATTATGGAAATGGAGACAAGTGATTGTTGCTGAAGGATATGTGGCCACAAGTAAAAAAATAAGCATGTTGGGAATGCGTTTTGTATTCTCTAATCCTAAAATTTATCGTTTGATAGGGAAAACAGGAAGAGGCATCATGCACTTATTTCCTTTTATGATAAATAATAAACTAAATGTTTGGTTTAAACAAAGAGAAATGCCGGAAGCTCCAAAAGATTCATTTCGTGATTGGTATTTAAAAAACAGAAAAAACTAAAAATAAACATCTGACAGCAATAGTGTATGAGTGCAAGAGAAAACATATTGAAAGCCATTGCGATGAATCAGCCCAAATTGGCTGAACTTCCTGTTATTGATATTGGGTCCACGATTCATTATGAAGATTCATATGCCCAGTTTAGAACAGTATTAGAAAGTATTGGCGGAAAAGTGGAATTAATTTCAGATTTAACGGTACTGAAAGATCAGTTAATTTCTGATAGATTAAACGGAAAATTTGTAGTAAATACGATAGAAACACTTGGAGAAGTTGATCAAAAAGCAGCTTTTTTATCGGCATTTGAGTTAGAAAAAGTTGAAAAAGGGTATGTTCAAGGCACTGTTGGAGTAGCAGAAAATGGTGCTGTATGGATTTATGAAAGCCAGATGATAAACAGACTTGTTCCTTTTATATGTCAGCATTTGATATTGGTGATTGAGAAAAAAAATATTGTAGACAATTTACATCAGGCATACGAAAAAATTGATGTTTCAAAAGAAGGTTTTGGGGTATTTATAGCAGGACCTTCAAAAACGGCAGATATAGAGCAGTCTTTAGTAATAGGTGCGCACGGTGCAAGAAGTGCAACAATTTATGTGATTGAATAATAAGGAATCACATATTCTATTTGATAAAGCACTATGATTTTAGAATAAATTAGACGAAGTATAATATAATAAAAGAATAAAATGAAACTAATACGATTTGGAGAAGCCGGTAAAGAAAAGCCAGGTATCTTAATAGGAGAGAAAAGATTTGATGTATCTTCAATAGTAACCGATTATAATGAGGCTTTTTTTGAAGAAAATGGATTAGAAAAATTAAAAAAAGCATTAGAAAGTAATCCTGTATTGCCAGAAGTTGAGGCTTCAATTCGTTTGGGTTCACCAATAACAAGACCTTCAAAAATAATATGTATTGGATTAAACTATGTAGACCACTGTTTAGAAACTAATGCACCAATTCCTACGGAGCCTATTATCTTTTTTAAATCAACTACTTCTTTATGTGGACCAAATGATAACTTGATTATTCCTAAAAACAGTGAAAAAACGGATTGGGAAGTGGAACTGGCATTTGTTATCGGTAAAAAAGCAAGTTATGTAGAAGAATCTGAAGCATTAGACTATGTTGCAGGATACGCTTTACTTAACGATTATAGTGAAAGAGCCTTTCAGCTAGAGCGTGGTGGTCAATGGGCAAAAGGAAAAGGGAGTGATACATTTGCACCACTCGGACCCTTTTTGGCTACTAAAGATGAAGTGAAAGATGTTGATAATTTGTCAATGTGGCTTACTGTAAATGGTAAAAAATATCAGGACAGTAATACGCTAAATTTAGTTTTCAAAATTCCATTTTTAGTACATTACTTAAGCCAGTTTATGACGTTGCTTCCGGGCGATATAATCAGTACAGGAACGCCTCCAGGTGTTGGTTTAGGAATTAAACCTGACCCAATTTATATTAAAGCCGGAGATGTTATAGCGCTTGGAATTGAAGGTTTAGGAAGCAGCAGTCAAATTGCCGTTGCGTATACTAAGTAAAATTGAAATTTGATGGAGGCCATAGGAAGTAAATAGCATTCCGCAACAACCTCTATAAGCAAGCAAAAACACCAAACTTGTTTGTAAACTAATCACAAACAAGTTTGGTTGTTATCAATAAAGATAATCTTACGACAGCTTTCTTAATAATTATTTATGGCTTTGTATTACTTAAAAAGTCAAAAAAAGTACATTAAATTAATAAGCGCCATAGAAAACAAAATGTAGATGCATTGATAATAAGTAATTTGGAAGAGCAGTGGCTTTTCCGGATAAATTAGAAGCGGTAAAAAACAATATTGATATGAAAAACAAACCGGTTTCTATTAAGGATATTGCTGATGAACTAAAGATTTCCATAACAACGGTTTCTTTTGTATTGAATGGAAAAGCAACAGAAAAACACATTTCTAAAGAGCTAACGCAAAAGGTTTTAGATTATGCAAAACGAATAAACTACAGACCAAATCAAATTGCACAGAGTCTTAGAACAGGGAAATCAAAAATTTTGGTTTTTATGGTAGAAGATATTTCAAATAGTTTCTTTTCTAAATTAGCTCGAATTTTTGAAGATATTTCATTTGACAAAGGATATAAAGTCATTTTT
>Ga0163161_10000814_pt1 | contig 24471 bp, 19 predicted proteins | sample S45metaG_FD_129847 | JGI IMG/M metagenome (GOLD analysis project Ga0163161, IMG submission 129847) | Switchgrass rhizosphere microbial communities from Kellogg Biological Station, Michigan, USA - S4-5 metaG | ecosystem: Host-associated > Plants > Roots > Rhizosphere > Soil | place: USA... | reverse complement strand
AGCTTAAAATCATACGCATCCTGTTTTTCAAGCGTATTGATATCCACTTTATACACAATCTCCCTGATCTTACATTTAGTGACCTTACTGTTGTGCTGCAGCAAATACGTAATGCTGTCATCCAGCGGACGCGCATCCATCCAGCACAAATCAGCCTCGATCACCTGCGAACTCTGCGGCAAATGATCAGAATTCACCAATACATCACCCCTGCTGATGTCAATATTATCTTTCAGATGAATCGTAACCGATTGTCCGGCAAAAGCCTCTGCAGGTCTCTGATCAAAGATCTCTATCCGGTCAATCACAGAACTGTGCCCTGAGGGCAACACCGTTACCTTATCATTGACGTTAAAAGAACCGCTCAAAATACGGCCCGCATAACCACGGTAATCATGTAATTCATCCGTCTGTGGGCGGATCACCCACTGTACCGGCATCCTGGCCAGGTTATAAGGCAGCACATCCTCCACATCCACACTCTCCAGAAAATGCAGCAAACTTCTGCCCTGGTACCATTGCATATGCTCAGACTCGTTGACTACATTATCCCCTTTCAAGGCACTCACCGGAATGAAGGTCACCTCCTTCAGGTTAAGTTCTGCCGCCAAAGCTTTATATTTTTCGGTGATCGCATGAAACACGGTCTCACTGTAACCCACCATATCCATTTTGTTTAAGCAAACCACCACATGTTCTATCCCCAGCAAAGAAACCAGGTAAGAATGCCGGATGGTTTGTTCCACCACACCATTACGGGCATCAATCAGGATAATGGCCAGTTTCGCTGTAGAGGCACCAGTAACCATATTTCTGGTATACTGAATATGACCAGGGGTATCAGCGATAATAAACTTACGTTTTTCCGTCTGGAAATATTTATAAGCAACATCTATGGTAATACCCTGTTCCCGCTCTGCCCTCAAACCATCTGTTAAAATGGCCAGGTCAATTGTGCCGTCATCATTTTTACGGTTACTGGCCTGCAATGCTTCCAGCTGGTCGGCCAGGATAGAATCTGTATCGTATAACAAGCGGCCAATCAAGGTACTTTTACCATCATCAACACTACCTGCGGTAAAAAATTTCAATATGTTCATTAAAAATATCCTCCTTTCTTACGGTCTTCCATAGCGGCTTCCGATACTTTATCGTCCATTCTGGCACCACGTTCACTAATTTTAGATGCACTGATTTCGGCAATAATATCATCCAGTTCGGTCGCATCTGAACTTACCGCAGCCGTACAACTCATGTCACCCACTGTACGGAAACGCACCTTTTTACGTTCTACGATATCCTCCTCATCCATATTTAAAAAAGGCGAAGCCGCCATCAACTGGCCATTTCTGGTAATGCAATCTCTCTCATGAGCAAAATAAATAGAAGGCAATTCCATTTTCTCCCTCTTAATGTAATTCCACACATCAAGCTCTGTCCAGTTGCTGATAGGAAAAACCCTTACATTCTCACCCTTGTGGATCCTTCCATTATAAATATTCCAGAGTTCCGGGCGCTGGCGTTTTGGGTCCCACTGGCCAAACTCATCCCTGACAGAAAAAATACGCTCTTTTGCCCTTGCTTTTTCTTCATCTCTCCTGGCTCCGCCAATACAGGCATCAAAACCATATTTTGCAATAGTATCCAGCAAAGTCACCGTTTGCAAGGCATTTCTGCTGGCATTTTTACCTGTCTGTTCAATCACTTTCCCCTCATCAATAGATTCCTGTACATAACCTACAATCAGTTTTTCACCAATTCTATCGATCATCTGATCACGAAAAGTGATGGTTTCTTCAAAATTGTGGCCTGTATCTATATGAACCAGTGGAAAAGGAAATTTTCCAGGCCGGAATGCCTTTTCCGCCAGGCGAACCAGCGTAATAGAATCCTTGCCTCCGGAAAATAACAAAGCTGGTTTTTCAAACTGACCTGCTACCTCACGTAAGATGTGAATGGCCTCCGCTTCCAGCTCATCTAAATAATCTAAATTAACCTTACTCATATCTTATTTCTTATTGTTGAGTGGCATGTAAACCACATTCTTTTTTTGACTGATCTTCCCACCACCACCTTCCGGCACGGAAATCCTCTCCTTCTCTTACCGCACGGGTACAAGGTGCACAGCCAATGCTGGGAAAACCTTTATCGTGCAGGGTATTGTATACTACGTTGTTTTCTTTAATATAAGCCTTCACTTCTTCCAATGTCCAGTTGAACAAAGGATGAAACTTCAACAACTGATTGCCTTCATCCCATTCTATATTACTCATATCATGGCGGTTCAGAGACTGCTCGGCCCTGATTCCGGTTACCCAGATTTTTTTACCGCTTAAGGCCCTCTTTAAGGGTTCTATCTTTCTGATATGACAGCATTCTTTCCGGTTTTCTACAGACTCATAAAAGCTGCTTGGCCCTTTCTGATCAACCATAGCCTGCAAAGCAGCGGACTGCGGAAAGTAAGCGTGAATTTTCTTCTTATAAATTTCCAGGGTACGGTTCCAGACATAATAGGTTTCCGGAAACAATCTCCCGGTTTCCAGGGTAAACACCTCTATTGGAATATCATTCCTGAAAATCAAATCTGTGATCACCTGATCTTCCCAGCCAAAGCTGGTGGAAAAGGTAATCTCTCCGGGATATTTTTGTGCAAAATACTGAAGTGACGCTATTGGGTCCAGGCCCTGTATGTCTTTCGCGATATCTGCTAAATACGTATTCATTGTCTTAAAACAATTTTAAAATAAAACCAAAGATGCTGCGCAGACTCACCAGGATCACAATAATCCCTACGGCCACCATAATGGTTTTCACAGAGATCTTATTGGACACCCTTGCTGCAATAGGTGCCGCCAAAGCACTGCCAATAACCAGGCCTCCAACCGCTTCCCAGTGGGCACCGTTCAACATCGTTAAAAAAGTTAAAGAACTCATTGAAGCTATAAAAAAACGAGTAATTTTTACCGTTCCTAAAGAAAATCTTGGGTTTCTGCCTCCGGCGATTAAACTGGACAACACAATAGATCCCCAGCCCCCTCCACCTACCGCATCAATAAAACCACCGAACAGCCCCAGCAAAGAGATTTTTTTGATCTTTCCTTTTGCAGTTGGTTTACCCGTTTTATAGGCTTTAGATAAAATCACCCCGCCCAGAATTAAAGTATAAATGGAAACCAGCGGTTTAGTGTACTGGCTGTAATGCTCCAGTGAAGACAACAGATAAGCACCCGTTACGGCACCCAGGATACCAGGAATGATCAGTAAACGGAACAATTTCCAGTTTACATTCCCCATTCTATAATGCATCCAGCCCGCGATACCATTACTCAGGATTTCTGACAAATGGACCGCCATACTGGCTGATGCAGGAGGGATTCCCATGGCAAGAGAAAAAGAAGTGGAAGTTACCCCGTAAGACATACCTATAGCGCCGTCAATCATCGCAAAAACAAATCCGCCCAGTAAAAACCAGTAGAATAAAGGGTTCAGATTAAGCAGAAAATTTTGAAAATCAGGTTCTTTATGCCAAAAAACAGCAATGACCACAGAGATGGACAGCACAATAGTGATCCAGACCAGCCATTTAAAGTTCAGCTTCATTGCCCTGCTTTTCTGGTCTTCGACCAATAAGGAAGTGACTTTATTCAGTTTCTTAACTTTGTCTGTAAAATCGCCTTCCAGTTTATTTCTGAGTTCCTGCATCTGTTGAAGAGTTATATTTAATTCGTCGGGTAAACCATCATTTAAAGTTTCTTTCAGTCTTTTGGCAATCGTTGGTGACTTTCCATTGGTGGATATCGCAATTTTCAAGTCTCCTTTTTTAACTATGGAGCCGAGGTAAAAATCACACAGCTCGGGTTTGTCTGCAAAATTGGCCAGAATCTTACGTTCCTTGACCGCTGCACGGATCTGATCGTTTAAATCTGCATTATTGGTGGCAGCAATAACCAGTTCAGCAGTATCCAGATCCCCAAGTTCAAAGGCCCTCTCGCTAAGACTTACATTTGGAAATTTTGCGGCCAGTTCTTTCAATTGCGGCAAGATTTCCAATGCAACCAAGGTGATCTTTGCCGAAGGGCTATTGTTCAGCAGCGCAGATAATTTTTCTAATCCGACCGGCCCTCCGCCAACCACCAGGGTCTGTAAAGTATCTAGCTTAATAAAAACGGGAAATAACTGATTGCCTTCCAAATGGTCTGTCCTTTAGAGTTCTTCTTTTAATGCTTTGTAAAAATCCTTGATGGGCTGGAAAGAAGGATGTAAAGAAACCACCTCTCCGAAAACGAGTAAGGCGGGCGCTTTGATTCCTTTTTCCAGGACAATTTCTTCAATAGTATCTACAATTCCAATAGCTAATTTTTCATCTTCGGTCGAACCGCTCTGAATGGCAGCTACAGGAAGTTTGTTTTTCCCCTCATTCTGGAAAAGTTTTACAATTTCTTTCAGTTTACCCAATCCCATCAGCACCACGACTGTCGCTTTTGTTCTCGCCGCTTCATAAAGGTCGTTGGAAATGGCACCCGATGCTGTTGTACCGGTTACCACCCAAAAGCTCTCACTTAAGCCTCTGTGGGTTACCGGGATTTGCTGAAGGCCTGGGACAGAGATCGAACTGGAAAGACCAGGAATAACCTGTACCGGGATGCTGTATCCGGCTGCATAGTCCAGTTCTTCATAGCCTCTGCCAAAGACAAAAGGATCTCCGCCTTTCAGACGCACCACATGCCCGTAATTCAAGGCATAATCCACCATCAGTTTATTGATCTTATCCTGGGATAAGGAGTGTTCTCCTGATCTTTTACCTACATAGATCCGTATCGCATCTGCATGTCCGTAATCCAGAATGGCCTCATCTACCAAAGCATCGTAAAGGATCACATCTGCTGATTTCAGCGCATTGGCCCCTTTCATTGTGATCAGTTCCGGATCCCCCGGACCTGCGCCCACTAAAGTGATTCTGGGTTCTTTGAACCCTGTTTTTTGTGTGATCATTGTTGAAACGCCCCCTCTCTTTTTGCTTTCATTTCCAGATAGAACCTTTCTGCAGCCTCCAGGTAAGTGGTTGCAAATTGTTCAGTCGGTTCATTCTTATTGATTTGCAGTACCAGGTCACTGAAACTGCCGTTTAGTTGTACTTCTCCGCTGTCTACATAATTGGCATCAAACTCACGGATCACTCCAGCTTGCGTACTGCTGTTGACTGCTTTGTCCAGCAACAGGGCTTTTGCGGTATTAACCAAAACACTGTAGGTATGGTAAATGGCATCTGCCCAGGCACCTGCCTCATAAGATCTTCTTGCCCAGCCCAGTTTTTCTTCTCCTTCTAATAAAAGGGTCGCAACCAGGTCGATCACCACACCGGCACATTCGCCTACGCCAATAGCGGTTTCAAAAGTTTCTTCATGCCCCCAGTCAACATATTCCTCGTCTTTCAGATTGGTCAGATCAGCCAGTGGTTTCAGTAACTGATAAAAATGGTCTTTGGTTAAACGATCGTAATACTGGTGAAAAGTTTCTCCTTCTTCCGCGTGACCATGGTAATCGTCCAGCACCACTCTTAAAACAGAAGTAGCTCTTTTTGAAGGAACTTTGATCACACGCTCTGATACCCGGCCTTCACCGTCTCCTACTGTTCCGCCGCCCAACATCACCTGAACAGCAGGTACCACTTTACCATTGGCTTTAACTGAACTGCCATGAAAACCAATGTGCGCCAGACCATGCTGACCGCAGGAATTCATACAGCCACTGATTTTTACTTTGATGTCTTTATCATAGATTAAATGAGGGTATTCTTCATAAACCAGTTCTTCCAGTGTAGCTGCAAGCGACATACTGTTGGAAATACCCAGGTTACAGGTATCCGTTCCAGGGCAGGTGGTAATGTCTGCAATACTGTCAAAACCCGGAGCAGCAAAGCCCAGTGCATTTAACTTTTCAAACAAAACCGGCAAGGCCGCCTTGCGTACAAATTTCAGCAGCAAACCTTGATTCTGCGTAATCCGGATCTCGTCGGCAACATAAGGCTGTATAGCAGCGACGAGTTCTCTGGCCATGAAGGTGCGGATATCCCCTATCCTCACTTTAATATAGACCCCATAAAAACCTGTTTGTTTTTGCTCAAACACATTAGTGGCCAGCCAATGCTGGTAAGCTGGCGTACCTTCTGCTTCTGTTGCTTCAGCTTCTAAAACTGGTGGAGGCTCAGGCAGAGGAACGGTATCCAGGTCAATTTTAAAACTTTTGGATTTATTGGCTGTACGTTCTTCATCTACCAATCTCAACACTTCATCCAGTCCAAGTTTTTGAACCAGATATTTTAAACGTGCTTTATTCCGGTTATTTCGTTCTCCATAGCGGTCAAATACACGCAATACAGATTCTGTATAAGGAATGATCTGGTCTTCCGGAAGGAACTCATGCACCGGATGGGCTAAAAAGGGTTGCGCACCTAAACCTCCCGCAAACAAGACCTTAAACCCACGTTCTCCTTTTTCATTGATCTTTGGAATAAAACCCAGATCATGAATATAGCTGAAGGCAGTATCTTTCTCTGTAGAAGAAAAGGAAATTTTAATCTTACGGCCCATTTCCTGGCAAATCGGATTCCTGAGAAAATAAGAAAATACCGCATGCGCATAGGGTGAAACATCAAAAGGCTCTTCCGGATTAATACCTGAATCTGGTGATGAGGTTACATTTCTAACGGTATTTCCACAAGCTTCACGCAAGGTGATGTCATCTCTTTCCAGCTGATCCCAGAGCTCTGGTGTTCTGTCCAGGCTTACATAGTGCATTTGGATGTCCTGCCTTGTGGTCAAATGCAGGTTACCGCTACCATATTCATCGGCTACATCAGCTATTTTCAGCAGTTGCCTGAAAGTGACTTTACCAAAGGGCAGCTTAATGCGGATCATTTGCACCCCAGGTTGTCTCTGGCCATAAATCCCTCTGGCCAGACGCAGGCTCCTGAATTTTTCATCATGAATAAGACCTTCCCTGAAGAGGCGGATCTTTTTTTCAAGATCAATGATATCCTGCTCTACGACAGGATTTTCAAGTTCTGTTCTAAAACTTTGCATGTTTATTCTAAGTTTTTGATTAAAAAAAAACTTCCCCGTTGGTTAGACCGAAGAAGTTCTTATATATTATACCCCATAACAGTCTTAAGCACTGCGCTTACAACACAGGAACATCATAACATTTTTAATCATGGTTGTTTTGTTCATAGTACAAATATATAAAGTATATAGAATATATAGTCTTTATAGGTGAAATTATTTTATATATTTTTCAGAAAGGGCTATAAACCTATCATACAGGCTACTGCATAATCAGTAAGCCTTCCGGATTTTACAATAAAAAAACAGGACAGCGCCTAACTTTGGAAAAACTTATGGAAATAAAGCAGCTGATAAGTAATGGCATTGGACCAGTAATCCCAGTTGTGGCTGCCCGGACGGATTATAAAATCATGAGGAATATTATTATAGAGTAGCTTCTCATGAAATTTCTGGTTAACCTGGTAAAAGAAATCGTCTTGTCCGCAATCGATGATGAGAGACAGTTGATGTTTGCTGAGCAGGGGCAGCATCTCGGTTACGCTGTTTGCGGTCCATCGCTCCGGGTATTGGGCATAGGTACCCAAACGTTTGGAAATGTTCCAGTTGTCAGGAAAAGGCCGCAGATCAAGCCCTCCACTCATGCTTCCTGCAGCGCCAAAAACATCCTGATGTTTAATGGCCAGGGAAAGCGCGCCATGTCCGCCCATACTCAGTCCGGTAATGGCCCTGCCTTTTGGGGAGGCTAGGGTTTTATAATGCTGATCTATCCAGCCCACCAGCTCTGAACTGACATAGGTTTCATATTTCCAGCTGGAGTCTTCCGGGCTGTCCAGGTACCAGCTGGACACATTTCCATCGGCGCAAACCACGATCATCTGATATTGGTCAGCAATATCTTTAATGGCAGGAATATTCTTGATATAATCCCTATAACTTCCCCCATGTCCATGTAAAAGATACACTACAGGAAAATGGGACTGGACCTCATACCCATCCGGCAAAATAACCACGGCTTTGATATTTTTCTTCATCGAGGGACTATAGGTGAGTGCGGTATCCACCTTTGCCGCCCACAGGGATGTCGTAAAAAAAATCAGCAATAATGTTCCAAAGAGTCTGTTCATAGCAAGGTTCAGTTTATTTTGGTTAAGATATAAAATAGCTTCAAATTTTAGAAAAAAGGCATCTACTACATGCATTAAAGGATATTTGCTACCTATTTTGGAAATTACATTCTTTTTTAGGTTATTAATTTTTTTTCGTTAAAATAAAGAACACATTTGAAAGGAACTCATTCTTTTCATCATGAATTTTATATTAAAAAATCCTGTATTCGCCTTAGCGGTGATCATTTTTTGGGAAACCGGCTGCAGAAAAATTACACCTTCGGAAGAAAAGCCAATTGTCAATCCCCCTGTAAATAGCAGTCAGTTGTGTATTCCCCTGAAGCTGGAATCTGCCAAACAGCAGATACAGCTAAAATACCTTGAAAACTCGAATCTGCTCCTTTCCGTAGAAGACAATACGGGCAGAAAAGAGCTGATCAAATACAATAAGAACAAACTGGCTTCCGGTTTCGAAGTATATGAAAACAACCAGCTTGTTTATTCATCTGATTATTTCCGGGATACCCGTGGCAGGATAAATACCATTAACCAGTTTAAAGTAAACGGCCCGGTATTTACACCTACCGGTCATCTCTCGATTGAATATGATTCTGATAACCGGATCGCACAAGTCAGCACTTTTGACCTGCGCAATCAGCTACTGGAACATAAGATCTGTACTTATGATCAGCAGGATCATCTGATCCGTATCGAAACGGAAAAGTCTTCTCTTAAATCTGAGACCAGCATCTGCAGTTATGATCAAAAAAAAGGTCTGTGCAATGCAGTCTCAACGGCGCTTCTGTTTAGTATAGAAAGCCAGTACAAATTCCTTTTTTATTCGGTTGCAGGTAATTTATTAAGCAAAACGGCTATATCCACTGAGAAAGGCTATAACTGCAGCTATGAATACAATTCGCAAAGCCAACCCTCAAAACTAAATGTATTGGAAGGCAGCCTGACAACCACCTTTACCCTGACCTACAAAACCCTTCCCTGATTTATAAGTTGACAAAAGCTGTAGGAAGAGCTGCAGACTTGACACTTGCCACGCTTTTTCCTGCATTTGTTTTTACCCGGATGATGGCGCGGCCATTATAAAGCTGAACTTTTCTGGAGCCGGTTGATGTACCCTGATCCTGGATCAGACTGCCATCACCGGTCAGAGAGAATTCCACCAGGTTCATCGCATCCAGACAAAGTATACCGTTTGAATCGAATGCTTTAACCTCCAGTGTGGCTATTCCGTCCTGTTCTCCTGCTTTTTGCAGCACGAGTTTCGTTGGTTTGGACCATTTATCACTTTGATATTCCTGTTCAATCTGATCGGTCACTGTTGTTTTTCCTTTTTTAGCAACCACTTTAAAGGTATATTTTCCTTTTACCATGGGCACCTGCCAGCGCAAACCTGCAGCCGGAAAATTCTGACTGTTGCGCTTTTTCACACCGTAGCTTTTGCCGTTCACAAATAACTCCGCCTCATCACAGTTGGAATAAACTTTAACCATTTTTTCTTCTCCTTCCTCTCCCCACCTAACTGGCCAGCTATGGCCATAAATATGTGCCATAGGCTGAGTTGTCCAGTAAGACTGGAAAACATAGAAAGCTTCTTTCTTTGTGAAGTCCCTTTCTATAACGCCCTTCTGATTGACATAAGGAACCGGGTTTTCCGGCCTAACCGGGGTAGAGAAATCTTTAAACGGCCAGTAAGCCGCCCCGCTTAACCAAGGCATGTTTTCCTGCTCCTTCAAATGCCAGTCGATCAGATTACTGATATAGCTTTCACTCCAATCACCATCTTTGGATACCCTCGCTGCACCACCATAAAGGGAGGCATCTCCGGCACGTTCATCTGCTCCACCACCTGTTTTAATTTTACTTAAGGCATTGTCCGGGTTCTCCGAATGTCGCCTGGCATGGCTGTCCCCTCCCCATTCCACATGCAAAAAATGATCTACTTTATTAAATTCTTCTTCACTTACGGCTTTATATTCTGTGTAATTCCCCCGGTACCAGCCTGCCCAGATAGAGGGAGAATACACATCTACGATATCCCTGCAGAAATCGCACCTGCGAATGGCTGTTTTTCTGGAAGGGTCCAGATGATGTGAAAGATCATTGAGTTCTTTCATAAAAGCCCTGATTTTTTGCTGATCAAACTCCGGGAAATCACCCGGCCAGTCGTTCTCATTTCCCATGCCCCAGATCATAATGGAGGGGTGGTTGTAATGCTGTTCGACCATATGGGTCAGCATCCTTTTGGCCTGATCCTGATAGATCTGCCCCCCCAAACCTCCTCTGCACCACGGAATTTCTTCCCAGACCAAAATCCCCAGGCTATCGCACAGATTGAGTACGATTCTCGATTGCTGATAATGGCCCAGGCGGATAAAATTTACCCCCATTTCTTTCATCATCTTGATTTCCGTACGGATCATATCTTCGGTCATAGCAGCAGCAACATCAGCATGATCTTCATGGCGGTGCGTTCCGCGCAAGAGCAATCGCTTGCCGTTCAGCATAAAAGGCCCCTTTTTCACAAATTCAAAATTCCGGAAACCTATCTTTTCCTCCTTTTTCACCGTTTCTCCACCGGCGGTTATGCTCAAATTTACCGTATACAACTGAGGCACATCAGGTGACCAGAGTTTCGGCGATTTGATCTGGATACTGCTCAACAAGGAATCGCTTTTAAACGTATTCAATTGCTTGCTAAAATTATAAACTACCTTTCCTGAAGGATCGCTCACACTGATCCTGACCATAGCCGAAGCGATCTGATCAGGATTGTACAATCTGGCTTTAACATCCAATTTACCACTCCCCCCTTTTGCATCTACCTCTGCATGGGCAAACAGTTTATCCACAGATAAGGCCGGTGTATATACCAGGTTTACATATCTGTAAAGACCTCCATATACATTAAAATCTGACAAGTTCGAAGGGATCATTTCCAGGTCCCTGGAATTGTCACACCGGATGATCAGGGGGACCTTACCTTTAAACCGGGCCTGAAATTCAGGCCTTTTTTTAAATGCATCAACAGCCTCAGTCAGATCGGCGGTCCATTCATCATAGCCTCCTGTATGCTCTGCTACCTGAGTGGTATAAAGATATACTTTTGTTTTCTGGCCGGCACCTTCAAAATGAAGCAGCGTCCGCCCTTTTGCATAAGGATTATTCACATCCAGCAAGATGCGGTACCAGCCTGGTCCCTGATAGTAATTTACATCGGGATCTACGGCATCATGTGCATTAAAACAATGCGGCAGATTTACTTTTTCCCAAACAGGCACACTTTCCGGATTACCTTCTTTAACAGGCCTTACAGCTTCCCAAATCCCCCCAAGATCTCCTTTAAGGTATTCCCAGTTTTGGATGAGCCGTTTAGAGGATTGCGCATGAAGTAACGGACTACACAGAATCAATAAGATCAAAAGTAAATTTCTCTTCAACATAACTCAAAGTTAACCAAAGTGCCACCTCAACACTCTGTTAAATTGGCAAAAGATTCAGTTTTTATAACCTGCTTTTAGGGAATTAAAAATATTTTATGGATTCCATTCCAATATAGTGACGCTTTGTTCCTAAATTACAAAGCTTATTCTCGAAAAGAGAGTTATGCAGAGCTGCCACTGAAATGGGATTAAAAATTGTAAAATTTATATTTTTTGGAAACTACTTTGTTGGCCTGCTTGCTCTTGCCTTAACCATAGAATCTACCCTTCAGCTTAAACTGCCATTTAATTCCCTGTGGTATTATATCCTGATTTCCCTGACACCAGTAGTTTATTACACTTATGCTTACATGGGCGTCAATAAATTCTCCTCTGATCTCAACCCTAGAGCAAAATGGTATTCAGAACATCAGCTCACTGTAAAATGGAGCCAATTGATCCTGGGTTCAGCAGCTATATTGACCTTCATCTACTTGTTTTTTCATAATTTTTACGCAATCTTTCATCTTCCGGTCATTTACTGGATCGTTGTATTCGTACTTCTGCTTGCAGCAGCACTATATTATGGCCTGCTCCCGTCTTATTTTTTCAACCTGAACTTAAGAAACACGGGCTGGTTAAAGCCTTTTGTGATTGGCTTTGTTTGGGCCTGTACAGCCAATATTATACCACTGGTAGTACTTAGAATCGAAACAGGCATCAACGGCGCGGAAGGGATTTTCTGGATATGGCTGTTCATAAAGAACTGGATGTTCTGTACGGTTAATGCCATCATGTTTGACATGAAAGATTATGCGATTGATGCCAACAGGGAACTGAAAACCTTTACCGTTAGAATGGGTTTAAGGAAAACTATTTTTAAGATATTGATTCCTTTGCTGCTGATTGGAATGCTTTCATTATGCATTTTTGCATACCTCAAACATTTCCTGTTCATCAGTGTCGTCTTAAACCTAATTCCATTTGTACTGACCACTGTTGTTGCTTATTCTATGAACAAGCGAAAGAATATTCTCTTTTACCTGATCGTCATTGACGGATTGATTTTAGTGAAAGCCTGCTGTGGAATAGCAGGAGCATTGATGGCTGGCTAGCCTGTGCACATTTGAACACCAAATGTTCATTAACGCACACTACTTTCCGGTGCTAATCGATTTGCCCTCATCCAGACCAACTTTTCCATTTTGGCACTAACTTCGTATCTGGATTACAATTTGGAATCAAATACGGGCGATATGCATATACTTACTTTGAAGATTGCAATACGAAACCTCTGGAAAAACAAAGGCTTTTCCCTGCTGAACATCGGTGGACTGGCCATTGGTCTAACCTGTTGTCTGATCCTGCTGCTCTACGTTCACTATGAATGGAGTTATGATCTGCAGTTTAAAAACGCAGACCGCATCTATTCCGTCTATGAGAATGACATTATGAGCGACAGGATCATAACAAACACCTCTGGTGCTACACCCAGTCAGCTTGCTGCCACCGCGTTACAGACCGTTCCAGGCATACAATATGCTTGCCGGGTCACCGGGCGGGAAGGCAATCTGTTCGGCTACAAACAAAACAAATACAACAAAGATGTACTTTTTACCGACCCTTCTTTTTTAAAAATATTTGATTACAAATTTCTTAAAGGAAATCCTGAAACAGCTTTATCAATACCCAATGCTGTACTGATCACAGAAGAAACCGCTAAAGTCTTTTTTGGACAAGAAGATCCTGTTGGAAAGACACTAAAGTTTGACAACAGGACCAGTCTTTTGGTAACGGCTGTTATTGAAAATACACCAAAAAATCAGTCCTATCGGTTTGATATGTTGATTCCCTGGGCCTTCCTGGAAAAGGAGAATCCCTGGATAAAGAAAATGGACTGGAATGACGGCGCTTTGAATACCATCATCCAGCTCAAAGACCCTGGTTATTTTTCTGTAGCAGATGCCCAAATGAGAAAAATATTCCAGCAAAATTTTCATCAGCGCTATATCGAATTTTTTCTCTTCCCTTTCAAAAAAACACATTTGTACAACAATTTCCAGAATGGCACACTTAACGGAGGAAAAATAGACCAGGTTAAACTCTATCTTTTACTTGCGTTTTGTGTACTGTTCATTGCCTGCATTAACTACATGAACCTCTCTACCGCCCGGTCGGAAAAAAGGGCCAAGGAAATCGGTGTACGCAAAACATTGGGTTCCACACGTAAAGCTATTGCATGTCAGTTCCTCACAGAATCATTACTGTTATCTTTTGTTGCCCTGATCTGTGCCCTTATCCTACTGGAGATTAGCTTACCTTATTTTAACCACGTATTGGATGTGCATCTTGCAATAAATTACCGCAGTTATGGAATATGGCTCTTGCTGTTTACCATCCTGGTCCTAACCGCATTAATCGCCGGCAGCTATCCAGCATTATATCTTTCTTCCTTTATCCCCGTAAAGGTGCTAAAAGGGTTTAGAGGTTCTGGTAAAGCCTCCTTACCTGTTAGAAAAATATTGGTGATCGCTCAGTTCGGATTTTCTATTGGCATGATCATTTGCGCCATTGTTATACACCAGCAAATCCGTTATATGAACAACAAATCCCTGGGTTTTAATCAGCAAAACCTGGTGCAGATACCTTTAACCGGCACTTTAAAAGATCCGAAAAAATTGCATTTGTTCAAATCCGAACTGCTAAAATCAGGAGCAATCGTTTCTTCCGCAGCCACTACAAATGGCTTGACCAACAATTATGTCAGTACAGAAAAGATCCGCTGGCCGGGGCAGCAATTAAACGAACAAGTGAGCATGAGCCTGCGTTTTTCGGGTGATGACTATGTAAAAACTATTGGGGCAAAGATGCTTAACGGTCGCGATTTTAGCGCCGCATTTGGAACAGATTCTACCGCTGTGATATTAAATGAAGCGGCTTTAAATATCATGAACCTTAAAAATCCAATCGGAAAGCAGATCCGGAATGACGATTGGGGCAAAACTTTTACCATTGTTGGCATCATGAAGGATTACAATTACCTTTCTCCAGGCATCAAGGTACAACCAGTTGTTTTCTTTTATTCCAAAACTTACCCAAATACACTTATCATGCGGTTGAACCCAGCAATGGGCATCACGAATTCCTTAGATAAAATCAGAAGGCTCAGCGCTACATTCAATCCGGACTATCCTTTTCAACTGGATTTTGTTTCAGACCGGCTTGCCGATAAATTAAAAACAGAAAGATTGCTGGGTATATTTTCCAATGTCTTTGGGGGCTTTGCGATTCTGATTTCCTGCCTTGGTCTTTTGGGCCTGGCGCTATATATGGCCGAACAGCGAAGTAAAGAAATTAGCATCCGAAAAGTTATAGGGGCTACATTAGGTGATATCCTGATCATGTTGAATAAGGACTTTATAAAGCTCGTGATCCTTTCTAACGGTATAGCCATCCCTGTTGCCTATTTGGTAACTTCGAACTGGTTACAAAAATACGATTACAGAATACAACTCAGCTTATGGCCATTTTTAACCGCCTTCCTGCTTTCCATAGGAATTGCTGTACTGACGGTAAGCCTGCAAACCTTTAAAATTTCAAAAGCCACTCCTGTAGACGCATTGAAGTATGAATAAAGGGCAAAACCAATTTTGCGTTGTATTGTTATGTAAAAACTATGGAACCATTTGACATCCAGATCGACATTTCGGGAAACATCACCACATTGCTGGTTTTTCCAGACCCCTATGAACCCATCTATGAGGTTTATGAAGACAAAAACCGTCTTGGTGTAGTGTATAAAGATACCGAGAACAACAACTGCTGGTGCTCTGATGAGCCCATCCCAATGGAAATCATTAACCTGATCGGCAAACAGATCGACGCTTATGAGGCCCCTGCAGAAGGCGTTTAGCCGAAAACAGATTTCGCTTTTTGAATGGCTTTCTCCAGATCAATCCCTTTACCCAAAACGCCTTTAAACAAGTCTCCTTTTACTTTCAACCGGTCTATGGCGTTGAAGATTGTAAAATCCTGCATTTTTAAACCGGGCTTTACTTCCTCCCAGTCAAGCGGCATAGATACCGTGGCACCTGGTTTAGGGCGAAGAGAATAAGGACCAGCAATAGTTGCTCCTGGCCGGTTTTGCAGAAAATCCAGATACATCTTTCCTTTTCGGTTAGCCACCATTCTTTCCAGACTGGTATATTCCGGGATCTGTTTATGAACCAGATTCACAATGATCCGGGCAAACATCTGACTCTGATCGTAGGTGTATCTGGCCCCCAAAGGAATATAAATATGCATCCCGGTTGATCCCGATGTTTTACAGAAAGAAGGTACATCGATAGCATCCAGTACCTTTTTCACCTCGAGCGCCGCGGCGATAACCTGATCAAAAGTGTTCTTATCCGGATCAAGATCGATGACACAATAATCGGGCTGATCCGGAGATTCTACCCGGCTGAACCAGGGATTCATTTCAATACAACCCAGAGAGGCCATCCACAATAATGTCGCCTCATCCGCACCAACCAGATACTCTTTTTCTTCTCCTTCACTGGTGGTATAAGGGAAGGTCTTAGCCCAGTCTGGTGCCGTATTGGTCACATCTTTCTGGTAAAATCCTTTTCCATGAATCCCTCCTGGAAAACGGTTCAGTGACATTGGCCGGTCTTTCAGGTAGGGTAAAATATATTCGGCAACCTGGTAATAATAATTAAACAGGTCTCGCTTACTCACCTTATCTTCAGGCCAGTAGAGTTTGCTCAAATGTGTGAACTTCAATTCATGCCCGCAAACCTTTCGAACCTGCGTTTCATCTTTGGGGTTCAACAGTGTTTTCCTTTCTTTATTTTTAGGCGGTGTTATGGCCTCCTGATGCCGTTCTGCAGCTTCTTTTTTCACGATCTTTTCTGTCTTTTCCAAAATATCTTCTTTCGGCGCAGCTGTTTCCCGCAGCACCTCTTTTGCTTTTTTGTCTATACGCATCCCTTTAAAAGAAGGGTGCCGGAATACGCCATCAGCCGTTACTTCTGAAAAAGCAACCTCACAAACCAGTTCCGGCTTTAGCCAGGTGGCTTTGGCTTTTGGAGGATCTGGCCTGAACCTCGAAGGTTTATTGACATCCGGAATTTCTTCAAAAGGGCTTTTATCTGTAATTAAAGGCTTAAATAGAGCCATCATCTCCTTTTGCACCTGATCGTTAAACCCTGTTCCCACCTTCCCCACGTACTGAAGTTTTCCATTTTCAAAAACACCCAGCAGCAGGGAGCTGAATGCTTTAGGGGTATCGGCATTCCTGGTGTAACCTGCAATCACCACTTCCTGCCTTTTATGTACCTTAATTTTGACCCATTCCTTTGAACGGTAATTATAAGAATAACTACTGTCCTTTTTCTTCGCGATAATTCCTTCCAGCCCCATTCGCTCCGCAGCTGCATAAAAATCTATACCACTGGCATTAAACACCTTGCTTAAACGCACCCGGTCATCCTGTTGCGGCAGAATAGCTTTCAGAATACCCTGCCGCTGGTACAAGGGCAGTTCTCTAAGGTCTTTACCCTCATACCACAGCAGATCAAATACATAATAAACCAGTTCTCCATCGGCCTCGCTTCTCCAGTTCTGCAGATCTCCAAAATTAGAAACCCCTTTATCGTTTAAGACCAAAACCTCCCCATCCAATACCGCCTTGATCTTCCAGCTTTTCATCAGTTCATAGATCGGGTAAAACTTATCATTAAAACTTTTTTTATTTCTGGACAGGAGTTCCACTTTACCGTTATTCAGATAAGCCAAAGCACGGTATCCATCCCATTTTACCTCATATTGCCAATCAGGATCATCAAAGGGTCCATCGACCAGGGTAGCCAGCATAGGCTTCTGGGGGCTGGGAAATTTCATTTTTGCCGCATTTTTTAGCAGGGCTTTTATATCCGTTTGATTGCTGTGCCAAACCCGGTCGCTACTTTTCTCCACCTGGGCAATGGTTTTATTGGAAAGCACGGATTTATCTTCTTTAGTGATGTCCTTCACTGATGCATAATCGTCATTATGTTTGATCAGCAGCCAGCTGTTCTCGGCCATCCCATGTGTTTTTACCAGGGCAAATTCACCTTTTAACTTTTCACCATGAAGCTTAAATTTCAATGAGCCAGCTTCCAGCTGCCGGAGCAAAAACTTCTCCTGGGCTTTCTTTCCTTTAATTTCTTCTATGGGTTCGTAGGTACCCTGGTCCCATACAATGACCGTTCCCCCACCATACTCCCCTTTTGGAATCAATCCTTCAAAATTCCGGTAATCAAAGGGATGGTCTTCTACCATCATAGCCAGGCGTTTAATCTTAGGGTCTGTAGAAGGGCCCTTTGGAACCGCCCAACTTTTCAGTACACCATCCATTTCCAGCCTGAAATCATAATGAAGCCGGCTGGCATCGTGTTTCTGAATCACAAATGAAAGCTTTTCCTTGTCCTTACTTTTTCCTGATTCAGGCTCCTTTGTTTTACTAAAATCGCGCTTGGCGCTGTATTTTTCCAGACTCATATCCATCTAGGTTTGACTGCAGGGTTAACAATCCAAAAAATGATATGGTTTAGAATTTAATAAAAAGCAGGTTATTAAGCCCTTAGCCCATCACTTCACTGGGTAGAATTCCGAAATAACGCTTAAAAGCTTCTGTTAAATGACTCTGATGGTTAAATCCAACGGCCGCAGCCACCTGGCCAATGCTTTTCCGCTCCTCCAGGATCAGCCTCCTGGCTTCCTCCATCCTTAAACGGGTTACATAACCATAAATGGTCGTCCCGTAATACTCTTTAAAACCCTTTTTCAACTTAAATTCATTCAGCATTACCTGTTTGGACAACTCAATAATGGTTGGCGGATATTGGTAGGTAGCATCCAAAATATCCCGGGCATGCTCAATTTTTTTGAGGTCATCCTGCTTGATCAGATACTTGTCCACTTCTGTCCCTGACTGCATCTGTTCAAGCTGCAACATCAGCAGTTCCAAGATCCTGGCCTCTGTATGCAATCTTTTCAGTTCGCCTGTTCTTTTACATTCACAGATATCGTTGATTACCCGCTTCATTTCCGATGTAACGGAGAGGTCTTTGGCCGAAAAAGAGCTGTACTTCCCTTTAAGGATTTCTTTTACAAACGCTGAATGCAGCAGGGAATGCTGATCTATCAAATGAAAATAATATTCTTTGGACATCACCAGCAGAAAATATTTATACTCCAGTTCCGGCATCATCGGATACTTTCCCTTTAAGGAGGGAATATACCGGATGTTGTGCCGGCTGCCCGTTCTTCTGCTGTTTTTGCCGGCATTCTTTTCCATGGACAAAGAAGATCCATAGAAAATAAACTGGGAAGTAATGGCTTCACCCTCTACTTCTGAAATAACTTTAACGTGTTCATTAAACTGCATGGTAGAATGTACAAGGAATAAACCGCCGGCACTGAGCTGATAGTTAACGAGCTTTTCTGCCGGTAAACTTTTAATGTTTACCTGCTTCTCGGATAAAGGCGTATGAGCTATGTAGAGTTCAGGGATTTCTTCTATAAAAAGCCATTCATCTGATCCTTCTATTTTCGATTTGATTTTCATCTTTAATATTTATTTGCGCATCAGCTGATAAACTTCATTCATATAAATAGCCTCATCTATCGCAATTTTAAATTCTTCAAACTCGTCTTCCTCAAAAGCGAAGCAGATGTCATGATTGGGCGTATTCAATACAATGCGCTCTTCTCCGTTAGGAAAGGGCAAGCTATTGTCTTCAAAAGGCAAGCTGTTCACCACTTCCCTAAACAGAAGAAAAGCCTTTTCTGTAAAATTCAGCAATAAATTATTATGCCATAAGTAATATAGCCCACAGCCAGTGCAGCTGCTCAATACCGTATTTCCCCGGGTACTTAATACCCTTGTCGTACACATATCATTCTGTTTTTATAAGTTTCATTTCCTGTTTGATCATCCCGGAAAAAGACGGACTATTGCCAGACAGCATTTGTACCCTTGGCCTTAAACCATTTTCTTGTTTCACAGTACGGCTTTGCTGGCTGTCCAGCCTCGATTCAGTTTGTCCGACATCCTGTAATGCAGCCTGCAGGCAGGATTCCTGCTGGTCTCCAAAGTTATGCCTCACATCATCCTCTGCAGCAATATCAGGAATAAAGCCATCAAAATAATCACAGTTTCCCTGTGCATTTTTGATCAGAAAACCTGCTGTATACAGATTATACTGATCTATTCTGACACCGAAAAACCCAACCGGTTTTCCATAGCTCCGACTACCGATCAGTTTAACTTTAAAATAAGGCTTTAAAATATTGATCAGCATTTCACTGGCAGAAGCTGTTTCGTTGCCAATTAAAAAATAAAGGTTCTGAAGAGCCTGCAGGCTTCCAGCCTTACTAAAAAGATAGGTATTCCCTGCTATAGAAAAGTCCACATCCGCATAAGTCGCCCTTCGCCCATTCAAATAGACCGCTTGTCCGTTTCCATCAAAATACGGCTGGCTTTTCAGGATAGAAGCCTTTCCCTGTTGCATTAAACTGTTGTACTGTTCACTACACATCACTTTATTATCCAGAGCATTTGTAGCCAGTAAATTGGCCAGATACCTGACGGTTTCCACATAGCCTCCATGGTTGTAACGAAGATCTATGACCATCGTTTCTATATTGCCCCCCGCAGCAAAACAGGTAAAGACTTTATTTAACCCCTCTTTTGAACTACTGAGCGGGTTAAACTGCCCATAGGCAAAATAAGCAATAGGTTTGTTTGCTACGCGAAGTAATTGTGCCTGTAAAACCGGATCACCAGGGTAGGAAGCCTTTTGAAGCTTGATGGCTACAGCTGGCCCTTCTTGCCTGAGCAGGTCGAGTGTCAAAGAGGTTCCGTCCAAGCCAGCCAGTAAACTTGCAGAAGAAGCCGCTATTCCGTTCACAAATCTGACCTGATCTCCCCTTTTTATACCCGCCATCGCAGCCGGAGAATTGGGATATACCAGTTTCACATAGAATTCCTCTCCAAACGAAGCGAACTCCAGCCCAAAATCATCACCATTCCCCTCCGTATCCAGGCTTGCAACAAGACCTTTATTCGCTGTATACAAGTCAATAAAAGAGTATTTTGGTACACCAGGCAATACGCCTTTTTCAAAAGGGGAACCTGTTGCAGCGTTGATCTTGTACTGGCTAATGGCATATAATGCCGCTTTAAAATTCTGAAGATCTGTTGCACCAGCAGTAAACCGTCGCGGATTGAATACGGCGTAATCAGGCAAGGCATCATTCCATAAATAAGTTTGCCTGGCATACAGGTAAATGGAGTCGAGCGTAAAGGCCGTTCTGCTGCCTGTTGTTGGTGACATCGGAGGCTCAGTTTCTACAACAGAGGTCTTCTTACAGGCAAATACTCCTGCAAGAAGCAACAAAAAGAGACCTTTATGCCTTGCCTTCACCAATCCTCCTTTAAATCTTCACCTCCTCAAAAACTTCTGCAAAGCGGATAAAAGTCTCATTGGCCGCATCAACAGCCAGTTTTTCCTGCTCCGCATTTGTAGCCTGCGCATTTAGAACCGCCACAAAACTCCCCCATTTTTGGCCAGTAGCTTCTCCGTAACCAGAGAAAAAAGAAACGCCGTTAGTAATTCCACCTTTTTCGAGCATTTTCACAATGATACTTCCCCCCATGATAGAGCCTTCCATCACATATAATGCGCCAAGAGCCTGTAAATGATTGGTAATTTCCGGAAGGTTTATCGTTACGGTCACATTGACCTGACTGCCAAGTTCTTCTACATCCCTTTTCAGGTAAGAAGAATTTCTTCTGTTTTTGTAATCCGGCAGCAATTCTTCTGTAATATAAGGTGCAATAGCTTGCTCCACCTGGCTAAAATAGGTGTAAAAATGGTTCAGGAAATCTGCATAGTCTTCATTGCTCCTGATGGCTTTCAGTTTTTGTACGACTTGTTTTTCTAAACCTAAATGCGATTCTTTTGTCGCTTCTTTGATGGTTGTACTTAGCATATCTTTTAATTTATTGTTTATAGTCAAAACTGGGATTGATATAAATTATTATTCTGTAATGATAATGGGAGAAATTGATCTTGGAGAATAAACTGCACCACTTGTACCTGTTGCATTATGATCATAATAAACTAAAGGCAGATAAAACTCGCCCGTAGAATGTTCTGCTGGTATATCAACCAGGAGCCCCTGACCATCGGCAGAAACATTGACGATGTCTAATAAATTAGCACCGTCCAAAGAAATCAGGCTAATCGTATTACCCAAAAGATTACGGAACGGTAAAATAACTCTTGTACCTCTTTTGGCCCTTATCGGTTGGGCACTCGCGTTAAAGATATATGGAGGTGCAAAATCTGCTTTATCAATGGTAATAAAATCTGCTTTACTGGAGATAGACTTATCGCCGGTCACAATTTTTAATTTGTATTTGCCTGGCGCAGGAGGAGGAGTTTGATCGTAGGTATCTACAAAAAGATTTAACGCTGTTCTTCCGAGATCAACAATCATCAGCCTTACTTCCCGACCATTCCCATCCACCAGATAAGCCTTTGTTTTTTCCAGATCCGGGATAAGATAGTTTACTTTACCATTTAAGTTGATCTGGTCGTATTGGCGAGTGGTTAACGGACTTTCATCATTCAGTTGAGGCGGAGCCTGATTGTTCACCACTTTCAATTTGTACACCAATGAAGTCCCGTTCTGTGCAGTTACCGTATAGCTCAAGCCGTCTTTAAGCGCTACTTTTTTGCCTGATGCAGGAGAAATCCTGGCCCGTTCCGAAACTTCTATTACAGGTGATATAGAATCAGGGGCACTGGTATTTCCAGGCCAGTACAGCGTCAGGGTCTGCTGATCTACTGCTACACTTAGCTTATGTCCGTTTTCGTCTGACACGGTGAACGATTTGATATCTGCAAAAGGATAATCTATTTCATGGGTCGTTTTCTTACAGGAAGACCAGAGCAGGCCTGCTGTTATCATTGCCGGGAGCGCGATAGTTGTTATTCGTTTCATTTCAGTTATAATTAAGGCAGTACAGTGATCTTAACAGGATATTTTAAAGCAGCCGTTTTGCCATAGAATCTAACTTTTACCGTGTAAATTCCAGATTCCAGACCTGGAGCAGCGGTATAGGAAAGCAGGTAATCCATGCGGAGCGCAGTGGCCGATAATTTTGCACCACGATTGTTATCAATAACATACGTTTTTTGATTCCGATCTGTTAAGGTAATTTTCAGGAGCTGCCGGTCAAGTTCTGCATTCCCTGAAGGAATATCTCCTGACCAGTTGATGGTCAGATAATCATTTTTAAATTTATGATCAAAGGTAAGTTCAGTCAGATTGGTTGCACTGGCACTAATCTCCTCCAGTTTGAAATCTCCTTGTTGCACTTCAATGATCAGTTTGTAGGTTGCCTTGCTGCCATCCTTTCCGGTTACTGTATATTCTAGCATTTTTCCCTGATCAAATACATCCAGTAAATTCTCTACAAGTACGCCACTTGCCGGATTGATACTGGCTCCTTCTGAAACCTTAATGGTAGGTTGGAGAACCGTTAAATACAAATAATAAGGCAAATACAATTTAATGGTTTTCTCCGCATCATTCACCACACCTACCAGCGGATCTCCCGATACATTGGTAACCTGGTAAGACAGGATCCTGTTTTGCGCCTGAGCCGGTGGTTCAATCGTTTCCGTTTTTTTACAAGAGATGACCAGAATACTTATAACCAGACTGGATGCGATTTTTAGTAATTGTTTAAATTTCATTTATATTGACTTTAATGGTATTCATAACTGCCGGAAATGTGAATTCCCGGCAGTTGATGCTGTTCAATCAAATAATTATATATGTATAGAATGCTTACAACAATCTTTGGTAGTCAAGACTGTAGAAAGGATAATTAGTCGCATACGGTGTGCCTGCTGGTGTAGCATTGTAGTAAATACTGTTGATCCTTACTTTATAATTTGCACCGCCCGTTGTTTTTGAAATCAATATAATGGTTCGGTTAGGCACAGCAGTAACTTGATGGTTACTGATCACATAATTGTACCATCCAATTGTAGTTCCGCTGTTGTATCCGATCACTCCGCCGGTTAATGCTGTTTTTGACGTAGATCCACTAACCGATCCAAAGGCCACATCAGTGTAATAAAGATCAAATTTCGCACTGTTCACTACAAAATCGCCAGTAGCTGAACCCTGGAATTTAAAATCATAAGTACTTGAACTTCCCCCGTCACTGTTTACTATACTATAATAATACGTACTGGCTTTTGAAGCCCATTTCGTCGTATCCGTTAAATCAGCAACGGTTCCCTGGTGGAAGTTACGCACATTATATACGCCTGATACCAAAGCGATTGTTCCTTTTGTAGTGGCCTCTGTAAAAGCAGTAGGTGTACTGGTAACAGGCGAAACGGCAAGACCATTAGCTGTGCTAAGTTTTGTATCAACAGGTGCAGTAGAATTTTCTTTTTTGCATGAAGCAAGGACACTTAATGTCACAACGGCAATTGCCAGGGTTTTGATGTTAAAATTTTTCATTTTTAATGGATTTTCGCCACCTTTGCTCTTTATCAGCAAACTGGCTGGTAAATAAAATTTGTTTAGTGCAGGAAATAGATAAGCCTATGCTACCGCTGATTTGCGTTTGAGGTGAGCTGTAGTACTATTTATTTTCTGCATTTGTTGTTTGTAGGGTGATATAATTATTGAATTGAACACGATTTGATTAAACCTCTACTTGATGTTAAGGTCCTTTGAACCATTCTTCTGAATGGCGAATTTAAAATTGATGAAACCCGGCTTATT
>Ga0163161_10000813_pt1 | contig 24473 bp, 21 predicted proteins | sample S45metaG_FD_129847 | JGI IMG/M metagenome (GOLD analysis project Ga0163161, IMG submission 129847) | Switchgrass rhizosphere microbial communities from Kellogg Biological Station, Michigan, USA - S4-5 metaG | ecosystem: Host-associated > Plants > Roots > Rhizosphere > Soil | place: USA... | reverse complement strand
GAATTGCTGGACCGCGCGCGACGTATCGGACTGCCGGTTTACGAAGGCTACGGACTGTCGGAGTGCGCCTCAGTGGTATGCCTCAATCGGCCCGGAGCGCACCGTCCCGGCAGTGTTGGCAGACCCCTGCCCCACGTAGAGGTTTGCCTGGCAGAGGACGGCGAAGTGCTGATCAAGGGCTCGACCCTGCTTGGCTATCTGGGCGAGGCGCCGCCCGCAAATGGGTGGTGGCCGACCGGCGATCTCGGCGAGTTCGACCCCGAAGGTTTTCTCTACCTCAATGGCCGCAAGAAGCATCAATTCGTCACCAGTTTCGGACGCAACGTGAACCCGGAGTGGGTCGAGGCCGAATTGACCCAGCGCCGCCACATCGCCCAGGCCTTCGTCTACGGCGAAGCCATACCGCGCAACCATGCACTGCTCTGGCCCCATCGCCCGGAGTGCACCGACGATGAACTGGCCGCCGTCGTGAACCAAGCCAACGAGGCCTTGCCCGATTACGCCCAGGTCCATCACTGGACCCGACTGGATCACCCCTTCACCCCCGCCAATGGCCTGCTCACCGCCAATGGCCGATTGCGCCGTGACGCCATCGTCGAGCGTTACCAGACGCAACTGTCTGAATCTGCATTTCCCGAGGAATCCGCATCATGAGTTTTTTCGACCGGCTGCAAGAAGCCACGCAACAAGAACGCCATGCGTTGTTCAATCTACCGATCATTCTCGATGCCCTTGAGGGCAAGGTCAGCCTGGAAAGTTATCGGGCTTTCCTCGCGCAAGCCTATTACCACGTGCGCCATACCGTGCCCTTGATGATGGCCTGCGGTGCGCGTCTGCCGATGCGCCTGGAATGGCTGCGCGGAGCGGTCTGCGAATACATCGAGGATGAATACGGTCATGAACAATGGGTACTCAATGACATCGAAGCCTGCGGTGGCGACAAGGACGCGGTGCGCAACGGTCGTCCGTGCATGCCGATTGAATTGATGGTCAGCTTTCTCTACGACCTGATTGCCCGAGACAACCCGGTCGGCCTGTTCGGGATGGTCAACGTGCTGGAAGGCACCAGCATCGCCCTGGCCACCCACGCGGCCGGCAGCATTCGCGAGCGGCTGGACTTGCCGGAAAGGGCCTTCAGCTACCTCAGCTCGCATGGCGCTCTGGACATCGAACACATGCAGACCTATCGCCGGCTGATGAATGCACTCGACGATCCGGCTGACCAGGCGGCCGTGATTCACGCATCTAAAGTGGTGTACACGCTCTACACCGACATGTTCTGTGGCTTGCCGCGCGATGGGGAGAGACTGTATGCAACTGCATGACGCTCGCGTGGTACTCACCGGTGCCAGTGGAGGTATCGGCCTGGCAATTGCAACCGCCCTGTGCGCCAGTGGTGCCAAGGTACTGGCAGTGTCGCGGCAAAAAGAACCGTTGGCGTCCTTGTTGGCGCGCTATCCGCAACACCTGTGCTGGATCGGCGCGGAGCTGACCGATCTCGCCGACAGGCGTCGGGTTCTCAGCGCAGCCGAAAGCATTGGTGGAATCAACCTGCTGATCAATGCCGCCGGGGTCAACCAATTCGCCATGCTCGAACAGTTGGAGGACAGCGACATCGACGCCATGCTGGCGGTGAACATCAGCGCGCCGATATGTTTGACCAAACTGTTGCTGCCGCTGCTCAAGCAAGCCGAGAGTGCGATGGTGGTGAACGTCGGCTCAACCTACGGCTCCATTGGCTACCCCGGTTACGCCAGCTACTGCGCCACCAAGTTTGCCTTGCGCGGGTTTTCCGAGGCCCTGCGCCGGGAACTGGCGGACACCCGTGTCAGCGTGCTCTATGTCGCCCCGCGCGCCACCCGCACCCGCATGAACAGCCCGGCGGCGCAGGCGTTGAACGATGCACTCAAGGCAAACGTCGATGATCCGCAAACGGTCGCCGCCGCAGTGATGCATGCGATAGCGAGTGATCACCGTGACCTGTACCTGGGCTGGCCGGAGCGTTTTTTCGTGCGCCTGAACAGCTTGCTGCCCAATCTGGTGGACCGAGGCTTGCGCAAGCAATTGCCGCTGATCCGTCGCCTGAGCGAAAAGCCCGACAACGAGCATTTAAAACCATGAAAGAAATCATCGCATGCCTGCTGCTGGGGGCCTTGAGCCAAAGTGTCTGGGCGCTGGACCCCGCCGACCAGCAACGCCTCAAGGGCATTCAGCAAAGCTGGGCGCACATTCAATACGAAGTACCCGAAGCGCAACGTACCGCAGCGTTTGAAAAACTGGCGGCCCAGACTTCCGCGTTCGCCCAGGAACGCCCATCGGTGGCAGAAGCCTGGATCTGGTCCGGCATCGTCACCAGCAGTTGGGCCGGTGCTCAAGGTGGCCTCGGTGCGCTGAGCAAGGTCAAGATGGCGAAAGCCGATCTGGAGAAAGCCCTGACCCTGGACCCGAAAGCCCTGCAAGGCTCGGCCTACACGAGCCTGGGCGCGCTCTATGACCGCGTACCGGGCTGGCCCATCGGTTTCGGTGACTCGGACAAGGCTGAACAGCTACTCAAACAGGCCTTGCAACTCAACCCGGACGGCATCGATAGTCTGTACTTCTGGGGTGATCACCTCTACCGTCAAAAGCGTTACAGCGAAGCCAGACTTGCGCTGCAAAAAGCCCTGCAAGCCCCCCCAAGGCCCGGCCGGGAATCCGCTGATGCGGGGCGGCGCAAAGAGATCGAAGCATTGCTGGTGGACGTGAACAAGAAACTCGCCTGACAGGAGTTCGTGTGCGCTTATTACTGATCGAGGACGACGTTGCTCTCGGCGAGGGCATCCATCAAGCCTTGGGCCGCGAAGGTTACACCGTCGATTGGGTGCAGGATGGCGCCAGCGCCTTGCACTCGCTGCTGAGCGAAACGTTTGATCTGGCAGTGCTCGACCTCGGCCTGCCGCGCATGGACGGCCTTGAAGTACTGCGTCGCTTGCGTGACAGCGGTTCCAACCTGCCGGTGCTGATCCTCACCGCGCGGGACGCGACCGAAGATCGCATTGCCGGGCTGGATGTCGGGGCTGACGATTACCTGATCAAGCCCTTTGACCTGGCCGAACTCAAGGCTCGCCTGCGAGCCTTGCTGCGGCGAAGTGTCGGGCGCGCTCAAATGCTGATCGAACACGCCGGGATCAGCCTGAACCCCGGTACCCAGCAAGTCAGCTATCACGGCGAGCCGGTAGCACTGACACCCAAGGAATATCAGTTGCTCCACGAACTGCTCTCGCCGCCTGGCCGGGTCATGACCCGCGATCATCTGATGCAGTTGCTCTATGGCTGGAACGAAGAAGCCGAAAGCAACACCCTGGAAGTTCACATCCACCACTTGCGCAAAAAATTCTCCACCGACCTGATCCGTACCATTCGCGGTGTCGGTTATCTGGTGGAGGAGCGTCGATGACGTCGATCCGGCGCCGCAGCCTCACGCTCATCATTAGCCTGATGCTGGTCGGCGTAGCCGTGATCAGCCTGTTCAATCTGCACGACAGCAATCACGAAATTGCCGAAGTCTATGATGCCCAACTGGCTCGAAACGCCCGGCTGTTGCAAGGTGTGATGCGCATGCCCATGGCCAGTAAGGATCACGCCGAGCTGTATCAGGCGTTCAACAAAGCCTTGGGTGAAGCAGCGCCCAGGGGCGACGGCCATCCTTATGAAACCAAACTGGCTTTCCAGGTGTGGAATGACCACGGTGAAGTGTTGGTACACACGGCCAGCGCGCCCTCCTTCAATACACCGCCATCAACACCCGGTTTCAGTGATGTGGTCGACCTGACCAACCGCCACTGGCGCGCGTTCATGCTCGAAGACAAACAAAATGATCTGAAAATCTGGGTGGGCGAACGAGACGATGTGCGTTCGGATCTGGTGGATCGGATCGTGCGCCATACCTTGTGGCCCAATGTACTGGGCAGTTTGATTTTGGCGGCATTGATCTGGGTCGCTATCGGCTGGGGCCTCAAACCACTGGAAAACATGGCGGCGACCTTGCGGGCGCGGCACAGCGGCTCGCTGGAACCGTTGCAACTGACCCCGCTGCCCAGTGAATTGGAGCCCATGCAAGCGGCGCTCAATCGCATGCTGGCGCAGATTCAAGAAGTACTGGGCCGCGAACGCCGCTTCATCGCGGATGCCGCCCACGAAATGCGCACGCCTTTGGCGGTGCTGCGCGTACATGCACAAAACCTGCTGGAGGCCGGCACCGAAGAAGAGCGCCGTGACTCTCTGGAGTTTCTGATCGCCGGCGTCGACCGCACCAGCCGACTGGTCAATCAATTGCTGACCATGGCCCGCCTGGAACCCAAAGCCATGGCGCCGGTGTTAAGCAGCATCGGTCTGGCGGAAATAGTGCGCGACAGCCTGGCACAGCTCACGCCCTGGATACTGAACAAAAATCTTGAACTGGCCTTCGACGTCCAGGACCGCCCCTTTAAAGTCGTCGCCGACGCTGCCGCCATCGACATTGCGCTGAATAACCTGATCAGTAACGCGGCAAACTTTTCACCCGAACAAGGCGTGATCACCGTGCAGCTGGGTCAGGCGGACGGCTACTATTGGCTGAGCGTCGAGGACCAGGGCCCAGGCATCGACGAAGCGGATCGCGAGCGGTTGTTCGAAAGGTTTTACAGTCGCGGGAATGTTCAGGGCGCGGGACTCGGGCTGACCATCGTCAACACCATCGCCACTCGGCTAGGCGGACGCATCACGCTGGTCAACCGACCGGAAGGCGGGTTGCGTGCGACGCTGGCTATTCCCGACAGCGCCACCTTGGCGCACATCACAGACGAACTGCCGCCCAGCGCTTGAGTCACGCTTTGATGCCGGCATCCGCCTTGAAAGTCCGCACCGATCAGCAGGGCCTGAACGTTGTCAGCGGGGCCATGTCAGGCGATGCCACCCATGCTGCAGGTGACGTCAACACATTTTCCGGCATAGTCCAGCTTCTGCCATTACTCGCCATCCATAAACCGGTCATGGCCGGGCACATGGGCGGCTGAGTCGACGAAGCGCTCGGCGATCTGTTCAAACTCCTTTTCCAGAATGATGAAAGCCGCCACCACATCCGGATCAAAATGCCGGCCGGCGCCGTCCCGGATGATTGTCGCCGCCGTCTCGTGGCTCATCTCCGACTTGTATACCCGTCGGCTGATGACCGCATCGTAGACATCGGCGACCGCCATCAGGCGCGCGCTGACCGGAATGGCCTCACCGGCCAGGCCATTGGGGTAACCACTGCCATCCCATTTTTCGTGATGGCACAGGGCAATTTCCTTGGCGATGCGCAGGAAAGGCACTTGCGCACCCAACAGTTCTTCTGCGTGTACCAGAGCCTGATAACCCAGCCGGGCGTGGGTCTTCATGATTTCGAACTCGGCGGGTTCGAAATGGCCCGGCTTGAGCAGGATATGGTCTGCAATACCGACCTTGCCGATATCGTGCAGCGGCGCCGACTTGAACATCAGATCAATAGTTTGATCATCCAGATGGGGGCTGAATCGCGGGTGGTCGCGCAATTTTTCGGCCAGCAACCGGACATAATGCTGCGTGCGCCGCAGGTGGTTGCCGGTCTCGTTGTCGCGGGTCTCGGCCAGCGATGCAAGGGCCAGGATGGTTACGTCATGGATGGCTTGCAGCTCACGGGTCCGCGCCAGGACTTCCTGGTCGAGGTAGGCATTGTGGGAACGCAACAGGTCCGTTGTCGCCTTCAGGCGCAGCTGCGTCTGCACCCGCGCCAACAGAATTTCCGGGTTGATCGGTTTGAACAGGTAGTCAGTCGCTCCCAGCTCGAACCCCAGGCACTCATCTTCGTGCTGATTGCGGGCGCTAAGAAACAGGACCGGAACATCACATGTATTAGGGTCCCCCTTGAGACGACGGCAGACCGCGTGGCCATCCATGTCGGGCATCACCACATCCAGCAGGATCAGGTCGGGTATTGCCCGATCAACGATCCGCAATGCAAGGGCACCGCTGGTTGCAACTCGGACGTGATAGTGCTCACGCAGCAGCTCACGGATCAGTTGCAGGTTGGCCGGCATATCATCGACCACCAGCACGGTGGGTCTAGGGGATGAGCTGTTCAACTGGACTTCCTCGTGACGGGGTCACAGATGGAGCGGTAATGCGACCGGAGCACGCCCGGGCATGGTGCGGCTGTCAATTCTGCCAAGTAAGTGCAGTTAAGCATGCCAACCAAACATCCGCTCTGACATGGACTGAATCGTTTGCGCCGGGCGCTGAAAATCCTTAAAAACTTCTACACAAAGCGTTTTCAAGGCATGTAGTGCGAGTTGCCCTGATGTTTCTGTCCGCCCATTACTCTTGTTTCACAAGCCTGCAAGGCCTCGCTCAGACAGACTTGCGCCCGCTGGAAATCGAAATGTTTGACCGCGCGTTCCAGTAGCCGGAAGCTGTTCGCAAACGCGCCACGGAGTAAACCTGCATGCGAGGTAAAGTAAGGCACTGCCTGCGCATCAAAGTCACCCAGCAGCGCATCAAGTTGCAGGCAAATCCGTTGCAACTCGATCACGTCGACCACTGTTGGTGCGGTTTCGACTTCACTGGGCAGCTTCTCCCGCAATTGCGCCAGCAGTGTTTCCAAGGGTTCAGTCAGCGCCTGCAGAGCGACCTGCAACTCATCCTGGGGTCGCTTTGCGCGCAGTGCCTGCTCCAATATATTTGCCGCCTGGGCCACGGCGTCGGCACCGATGGTCGCTGATTCGCCTTTGCAGCTATGGGCCAACAATTCGGCTTTATCCAGCTCGCCCGCCGCCATCGCCGCGTTCAACTGTTCCAGCACGGGGTTCTGGCTGTCCAGGTAGTGGTGCAACATGTCCGCATACAGGCTGTGCCTGCCCAATACCCGGCGGAGGCCGGCAACCATGTCCACACCGTCGAGTTTCAAACCCGCATCCGCGTCACTCATCTTTGCCGCCGACTCAGGTACCAGGGCTTGCTTTTGCCGGGCCGGTGTCTCTGTCAGCCAGCGTCGCAAAACGACATAGAGCGTCTGCGGTTCGAAGGGCTTGCTGACAAAATCATTCATGCCGGCCGCCAGGCAAGCGTCATGATCACGCCTGCTGGCGTTGGCGGTCATCGCGATCACGGGCAGGGAGCTCAATCCGGGCTGCCCGCGCAGTAGACGGGTGGCTGCCAGACCATCGAGCACCGGCATCTGCATGTCCATGAACGCCAGGTCATAGCGCTCAGCGGACAACCGATTCAGCGCCTGACGGCCATCAGCCGCGATATCGACCGAACAACCCACCGCCTGCAGTAATTCGGCGGACACCTGCTGGTTCAGTTCATTGTCTTCCACCAGCAAAATACGTGTCCCTTCGGCCGCCCTCCAGTCGCCGGGAGGTTCCTCTGTGCACAGGTCATCAATGACATTGCTCTGGGCCAACAGTAAACGGACCTCAAACCAAAAAGTGCTGCCTTCACCTTGCACACTCTTGACGCCGACCTGCCCCCCCATCAACTCGGACAGTTGTTTGGCAATGGTCAACCCCAGGCCCGAGCCACCGAAGCGTCGCGTGGTGGAAGTATCAGCCTGCTGGAAGCTCTGGAAAATATGTTTTAACTGCTCGGGCGAGAGCCCTATGCCGCTATCAGTGACGCTGAAGGAAAGCCAAGCGTCCTCAGTGCCGGCCTGACTTAAGGTCACCTCAAGCCGAATCTGTCCACGTTCGGTGAACTTCACCGCATTACTCAAGTAGTTGAGCAGTATTTGCCGCAGTCGGAGCGAATCGCCGCATAAAAGATCGGGCACATCCGCAGCGACGTCGAGCCGTATATTCAAGCCTTTATCGGCAATTCGCGGACGGACTTGGTCGAGCACGTCTTCCAGCAGTTGGGCCAGGCTGAAGTCGCGGACCTCCAGCTCAAGCTTTCCAGCCTCGATCTTGGAAAAATCCAGAATATCGTCAATGACGCCCATCAAATGTCGGCTGGAGCTTTGTACCTTGTGCAGGTAGTTGCGCTGACGTTCGCTCAGCTCCGTGCGCAAGCTCAGGTACGTCATGCCCATGATGGCGTTAATCGGCGTGCGAATTTCGTGGCTCATGTTAGCCAGGAATGCGGCCTTGATGCGTGAGCTATCCTCGGCCAGTTGCCGCGCCTGCCGCATTTCGTCCGCAGCCGCATGCTGGACGGAAATGTCTTCGATGATCCAGATCGAACCACTACACGACAGCAGTCCGGGCGCAACGGCCCGTGCACTCACGCTTGCCCAGAAATAGCTTCCGTCCTGACGGCAAAACTGCATTTGTTGCTGGAAGATGTCACCGCGGCCCAGTGTCTCGCGAACCAAGGCTTCGAACGTGATCATCGCCTCTACCGACATCACCTGATTCATCCAGATCTGCGGGGAGCGCTGCAATTGCTCGCCCGGGGCATAACCAAACAACTCGTCCAGCCGCGAATTGGCCTGCACGATCAACTTGCCTCGCACCAGTGCTATGCCATAGGGTGCCATGGCAACGATTACCTGCTGCTGTTCGTGTGCTTCACGCAGGCTGCGCTCTTCAGCTTTGCGCTGGCTGAGGTCGTGAATCGCAACGCACAGGCATTCTCCTCGACCCTCTCGCATCGGCAGCAGGCACAGGTGCAACTCGGCAGGAAACTCGCTGCCGTCAGCACGAAGGGCAATCACCTCGACCGTATTGAGCAGATTTTTTATCCGCACCTGCGCGAGCAGACGATCAATGGCTTCGAGCTGGCTGTCAGGCACCAGCGCCCGATAACTCTGGCCAAGCAAGCTGCCGGGAGCATAACCAAAGGTCGCTTCGCTCATCTGGTTAGTCAGGATCACACCCTGCTCATCGAACACCAGCAGCGCTTTAGGCGCGAACTCGACGATGCCGCGGTACCAGCTCTCGGTGGCCTCCAGGGACTGCTGGCGCTGTTGCAATATCAACGCCTGGCGCTCCAATTGCTGAGTCTGCAGGCGGGACTGGTGCAATAACTGCTGATTGTGTGTGCGCTGCAGCAGCAAACTCAGCAGCGTGCCGAGTCGACTGGGCAAGCTGTCGAGCAGGTTGAGCTGGGTGGGATCAGGGCGATGAGCGAAATCGAGTTCAAGGCTGGCGAGCTGCTGCCCCTTCTGGAGCAGTGGCAAACTGTAATGCACTCGGCCATTACGCCCGACGGCGGGCTCTTCGTCGAATAACAAAACCACCTGGCAACCCAGGCATGTGCCCAGTTGCTGTTGCAATGTTTCGGCAAATGCCTCCCTGCTGGCACACAGCTGCAAGGCTTGCGCCAGTTCGTCAAGACGCGCCTTAACCCAGTGTTGGCAACGCAGCGCCTCATTGACATCTACATAGGCTTCGAATGTTTCGGCCAGGATCATGACTTCGGCAAGGGCGTCTAACCGAGGAGGCGGACCCAGTGCCCCACCGGCCTGCAGGCAGCGTATGCGCTCAGAAAGGACCTGCATGGGTATCATCAACCGACGCCGAAGAATCACCCAAAACACCAGCAGCGACACAATCAACGTAACCAGTTGCACCAACGCACTGAATAAGCCGGCCTGTTCGGCGCGCTCGTGGTAGAAGAAAAATTCTTCGTTCGCTCGATCATAGATAGACTGGCGCAACTGAGTGGCTGCTTGTGCAATACCATGTCCGGTTTCAACATACAAAACGCTTTCCAGCCCCGAGCCGCTACTCGCCTTTGCCGTTGACTCCATTGCACTGCGCTCAATTTGCGTCCGGGTGACGTCCAAGGCTTCAATTCGCGCCAAAAGCCCATCTTCCTCAGTCGTCAGCCCCTGTTGCCGCAATTTGTTGGCGACATTCGCCAAAGCATGTCCCTGCTGCCATAACGCATAGTACTGCTCGCGGTATTGCGCCTCACCGGTCCTCACATTAAGACTGGCCTGCTGGGTCAACTCGCGGTTGACTTCAAATAACGCCGAGGTTTGGAGGGTCGCCAGGATGCGCTTATCCGTGGCCTGGTCGGCATTTGTGTTGTAGTAACGAGTCATCGACTGGGCAACCACAAAGGCGACCAAGGCAGCTCCGAATCCTAAAGAAATTCGTTTAGTCAGACGCTCCAAGCTCATGGACTCTCCCTCGAGCACACCCCGACCTACAATAGGTCCCGCACCTTCACCGGTGCTGTGAAAACATCAACTTCGTGCGCCTCGATTCGATGAAGTGCCGGGGCGCCCTATAGCGAACCCTGCGGCACTGTACAGGCACCGCTTGCGAGCCACCGCAATGGGTGGCACTTTGCCTGTCATGACCACAATGCGTGTTGGTCATAGCAAATGCAAATACAAATGATTAGACAGCTCGAATGAGATGGGTGGGCAACCCTGTGCAATTACCCGAGTGATGTGCGACGTTTTACGAAATGCCAATGCGAGCGTCCTCTCGCCGCTTTTGTTCAGGACTGATTCCGCTGGCGGCCCGCTATCCGCCTGCGACTTGAACAATGGTGGCAATGGTTTGGTCTGCGATGGAGAGTTTCGGCGTTGTGGGCTTCAGCTCATGGCAATCCTCGGCGTTTTTACACAACCAGGGGCGATTGCCGCCCTCCGCGCCAGGCAAAAAACTGCCATGAGCAGACGATGGCAAATGACCGAGCCGGACCCAAAACTATCTAGCAGATTTCATTGTTGAGCGGATGGCAGGAGAACACCGCTTCGTAGATCTCGAATGCGTTGTCTGCCACAAGCAGTTGTCTCGCGTGGTTCACAGCGCGTTCCAGGGCAGCATTATCAAGTGCCTGGATAATCAACAACCCCGAAAACTCTCCTTCCTGGCTGCTGCGCATCGACTTTTCTCGAGTGGCGATAGACGTGGCTTCGGTCTGCACTGTCATCATCTGAACGTTTACGACCCAATCCAACTCCGCCAGCGTTTCGGCCAGTTGACGTCCCTTCGACCCTGTCAATGCGTCAGGCAGGGTGCCGTCGAAACGCGCAATGGCGAGATGACTTCCGTTTGCGCCGACATGACCGCCACTGACATCGACCGAACCGCCGCCGCGACGGAACTGCATCAGCCGGGGCATGACCCTTTGCGTCCATGGAGTAGGATCATTGAGTCGTGCGAGATAGCCCGGGCTGGACATCACGCCGGCTTCTGCCAACTCATACAACATGAAGTATTGCGATGGTTGACTGTCGCGCCGCCTGAATACACGGCCAGAGAGAAAGCCCGGCACGCTGACACGCTCGAAAATATGTTCGCGCGTGAGCCAGTGCAAATAGTCTGTTTCCGCCTCCGCCGCAATCGTGCTCCAGATCGCAAGCAAGCCTTTGGATTGGTCGGTCATCAATGTTCTCGCTTTTACGGTTTCGATGTAGCGGTGCGACCAGCGCACCGCTGGATGAGATCAAGAGTTCGCGTGACGCACCTGCGCATGCTGGTTGCCGGCGACCTCATCGACTGAATCGAGGCGATTCATGTCGACACCCGCTGTTTCCGGACCTATTGCAATCATGCAGAAAGAGATCACGTTCAGCGTTCCGACAAGTGCCACGAGCGCCCATGGCGAGCCGTTGCTCAAGTTCAAGAGCCAGGTTGCGACAATGGGAATCGGGCCACCCGCGAACAGGCTAGCTCCCGTGAAAGCCAGAGCCGAAGCGGAATAGCGGACATTGGTCGGAAATGCTTCGGCAAACGCAACAGGCTGAATACCGGTCTGGACTTGCGTGAAACCCAAGAACAAGCCCATTGCAATCGCCATCGTGGCGAAGTCTTTGGTTTGAAGCAAAGGAAAGTACAGCATCATCATGATGAACGTCGCGGTCGACGCAATAAGGAGGGTGCGCTTGCGCCCGATCCGGTCACTGAGCAGGCCGCCCATAATTGAACCGACTATGGCGCAGGCATTAGCGATCATTAACAGCGTAAACCCTGTCTGTTTAGGAATACCGAGGGTATTCGTCAAATAACCGAGGGTGAACACAACGGCGAGATAGAACATTGCCGTAGGGCCGCAGAAAAACAGCATCAGCCGCAGAATTGTCTTCCAGTGAAGCCGAAAGGCATCGCGAAGCGGGCTACTGACCGTCGCGACCGCAGACTGTTTCATCTGTACAAAAGCGGGCGTCTCCTCTACTCGCAATCGTATGTAGATACCCATCAGAACTAACAGGAAACTCATGACGAAGGGGATTCGCCAGCCGTAACTCATAAAGTCATCTGCGCTCATGGAGGCTGAAAGCAGAAGGAGCACGGCATTGGCGACTATCTGGCTGAGCGGTGCGCACATGCCGATCAGACCTGAATACCGGCCGCGTCGGGCCGCAGGCGCATGTTCGAGCGCCATGAGTTGCCCACCGGTCGATTCGCCCCCAAGCGCAAACCCCTGAATGATGCGCAGCAAGACCAGCAAGATGGGCGCGAGTATCCCGATCTGCGCGTAGGTCGGAAGCAGTCCCATCAGCACGGAGGTGATACCCATTGCCGATACTGTGCCGAGCATCAAGTTACGCCGGCCAATCTTGTCGCCCAAATGACCACAGATAATGGCCCCAAGTGGCCGTGCAGCGAGACCCACGCTGAAAGTGGCCAAAGATGCCAACAGTGCCGAGCCAGGCTCCATCGCAGGGAAGAACAACTTGGGCAACACAGTGGCTGCAACGACTCCATATAACGTGAAATCGAACCATTCCAAAGCGGTTCCGACCGTGGCAGCCGTGACTGCCCGATTCGCCATGGAACGCGACGAACTGTTTGAATCGTTCTCCATACTTATTACCTCCGCTGTACAAGATGCTCGCAGATACAAACATCAGCACTGTTTATTGTTAGTTATTGTCAGGTATACGAAGTACTGCAGTTTAAGTTTAAACTTACCGCACAGGCACAGGCCAACCCGCCAACTTAATCGAGAAAGTTGACAGGTTAATTAGTTAGTTAGATGCTCGACGCATTACCGGTGAAACACTACTTGCCTCAGATAACTCTGCTGCCGTCGACAGGAGCGCCGGCAGCAGCTCTTTCATTCTTTGTTGCGTGAGCCGTGACATCGGCCCTGCAATAATGAGAATCGCACCAACTTCGCCATTGCCGGTACGCACCGTCGTCGCCAAGGAACTCATTGCGGGCAAGAACATATCTTGCGTCGTGGCGTAGCCGTCCTTGCGTGCGGCTTCAATGAGCGGAAGAAGGGTTTTGAAGGTTGTGGGTGCACTGGGACCAAAGTTGGCTGGAAGGCCAAATCCTTGCCCGGAGACAAGCCGCATGATTTCTTCGTCGCTCTTTCCGGCCAGCCAGCTTATACCTGCGGCACTGCACGACAGTGTGACCGGGCGGCCCATCTCCGGGTCATAACGCAACCCTTCCCGTGCGCCTTGGGCCTTGGCGACATAGACCAGTTGCTCTCCATCAACGACCGCCAGGCGTACCAACTCTCCAGATATTACGGCCAGCCGTTCAAGGATAGGCTGAGCAATATCAACCACTCCGCCGGCGCTCAAGAAGCGCAGCCCCAGGGATGGCAACTTCATGGTCAAGGTGAATTCACCTCGTCTTTCGTCCTTGCGAACGTAGCCCTGCTCAATCAAATCCGCGAGTAACCGGTGTATGGCCGTGATAGGCAGATCGAGAACAGCCGTGAGTTCAGAGAGCGTCATGCCCTCCGGCGAGTTGGCAAGCTCTTCCAAAACACGAAGGATGCGTTCAGCAACGGCGCTCATAGATGGTCGTAGTCCAAGCGGTTACAGGGCCGAAATTGGCAGCTGAGTCACTATAGTGAAAAGTGTTTTCAAAATGCAAACTGTTTTCACTTTTTCATTTTCTGTGTGGATCACTGATGTCGACCGCCATTGTCCTGACGGTCGACGGAAGCCGAAATGCACAGTCAGGTTTTTGCCTCTCCCCCAGATTCACTTACCGAGCTCTGGGAAATGTCGTTCCTCAAACCAAACTTTTCGCCTCGCTGGGCGTCCTCTCTTTAATGCTGCTGACATGGCATTGCTCACCAAACAGCTGACTCCAGAAAAGGACCTGCGATGAGTTTTCTAATTTTTCTTCTAGCCTGTGGTGCTGCGGCAAGCACAGGCATCTTTTTTAAACCGGGCCACTGGTACGAATCGCTCGCCAAACCCGGTTTCACGCCCCCCAACTGGGTGTTTCCGGTCGCTTGGTCAACTATCTATCTGTTGCTTGCCTGGGCCGGGTACCGCCTGACCCTGATACCTGGAAGTCAGGTGGTGCTGGGGTTATGGGCGGCGCAGATTGCGCTTAATACACTGTGGACGCCGGTATTCTTTGGCGCGCAGCGTATGTTCGCAGGCATGGTAATACTGGCGTTGCTCTGGCTGGCGGTCTGCGCAATGGTGGTGATGACATTGCTGCTTGATATGATCACTGGGCTGATCCTGTTTCCTTACCTTGTGTGGCTTTGTGTTGCCGCTGCATTGAATTTTTCAATCTGGCGCCTTAACCGTTGATGATGAATTGCGAATGGGGGCGACCTATTCTCCCCTCTGTGACGACGGACTAGTCGACCGCCACAGAGGGGTTTGTACTTACTCTTTCAGCTCAACCTTATCCAACGCCTGATTCACCGCCAATTCCCCCAACATCACCCCTTGCGTAATCCCCAGCAACGTCTTGCGGTGTGAGTTCTCCAATAACGCCGCGAAATTGCTGAGCATGGTGGTGGCCGAGCCCAGTGATTCGCTGGCGTTGGCCAGCAGGGATTCGGTGTCGTACTTCGGGTTGGCGAGGAACATGGGTTCGGGTTCGTTAGTGCTGGCCATGATATGGGCCGCCGGGTTGAGGTAGTGATCGAGGGCGCGTTCGGCGGCTTCGTGGAATTTTTTGGAATCGAGGGATTCGTAGGGCGATGCCGGATCGGTTTGCGGTGGGTTGGGTGTTGGTTTGATCATGGTGAAACTCCTGATTGTTCATTAGGAGCTACCCGCATCACTTGCAGATGATGGGTGGCAGCTATGTGCGGGTCTGCAAGACCGGGAAACCAGGAACCCGGCAGACCGAGGTCTCCCGCACAAAGCCGCCATTTAGCGGACATAAACAAGCGTCCGTTGTCAGGGCTATGCGACTGGTATTCCGGCGGGCTTGCAGACCCGATCACTGATGAGCAGTGACAGGAATCAAGTTACTGGCGGGCACCTGGACGCACAAGCCGGCGGATTCTGTCTTACCTGTAGGCGATGACGCAAGGCGTTGTAGCCTTTGGGTGGTAACAGGATGCCTCGTTTAAACAGACAACATTCTTGCTGTTTAATCGCCAGCAAAAGGGAAGGAAATCTCGCGTTGCGTCAGTTAAATGAAATCTATGTGGGAGCGGGCTTGCCCGCGAAAGCGGTGTGTCAGCCACCATCCATGTTGAATGTGCTACCGCCATCGCGAGCAGGCTCGCTCCCACAGGGTTTTGTGTTTTATCTGATACATATCGGGAGAGCATGAACATGCCCTGCCTGCCCTGCTCAGTCACTTCTTGTTGGCTGCTAAATAATGCCCAACCAAAGCATTGGCATGGCCATGTCCCATACCGTGTTCAGTCTTCAGCCAGGCCACCATTTCCATATGCTTCTTGCCGCTTAGTGTTCCGAGCAAATCCAGCCAGTGGCTGATGGGCTGACCGTACTTTTTTTCAATTGAAGGGAAGTACGACGCGGGTCCTTTTACTTTTGTCTCTTCGCTCATGCTGCAAGCCCCCTCTATCGCGACGGAGTGTCGGATAACGCTCCTTGTCGTCTCCAATAGATTGGACGCCAATCGCTATCCCAGCAATAACCCCTGCTCCGCTTCACACAACCCCACCACGTAATCCCAGACCACCCGCAGCCTGACCGATTTGTGCAGTTCGCGCCGGGTGCTGATCCAGTAGCTGCGCTGGATACTTTCATCCGGCAACAATGGCACCATATCCGGGTCAGCATTCGCCATGTAGCACGGCAATACGGCGATGCCCAACCCGGAACGCGCGGCCTGTTGCTGGGCGATGACGCTGGTGCTGTGGAACACCACGCGAGGATTACGACAGAAGTTGTTGAGGAACATCAGTTCCTGGCTGAACAGCAAGTCGTCGACGTAGCCGATCCAGGCATGCCGACCGAGGTCTTCGCGGCTGTGCAACGGTGGGGAGCGGTCGAGATAGGCCTGGCTGGCGTAGAGCCCCAGGCGATAGTCGGTGAGTTTGCGCGTGACCAGCATGTCGGCGGCCGGGCGTTCGAGGTGGATGCTGATTTCGGCTTCGCGGTTGAGGATGCTGACGAAGCGCGGCACCGCCACCAGTTCCACTTCCAGTCCCGGATAGCGATCGAACAAGCCATTCATACGGCTGGCGAGGAACATGACGCCCAGTCCTTCCGTCACGCCGACGCGAATCTTGCCCAGCGGCGCGGTGGATTGGGTGATTTCTTCCTGGGCCAGCAACGCGACGTTTTCCATGGCTTCGGCGTGTTTGAGCAGGGCTTCGCCGGCCGGGGTCATTTCATAACCCTGAGCATGCTGGACGAACAGCGCCGTGCCGAGGCTCTTTTCAATCGCTTCGATGTGCCGGGCGACCGTGGCGTGGGTGGTGTTCAAACGGCGGGCAGCGGTGAGCAGTCGCCCGCTGCGCTGCAACTCGAGAAAAAACCGCAGGTCATTCCAGTCGAACATGATCCGTCCTTGAGGCAAAGCTGTTTAAAAACGCACAGCGGTTGCGCAAAAACTAACATTCTTTTATCGAAAGCTAACAACTAGGATGACCGACAACAAGAACAACAATACGAGGTCAGGGATGCAGACTTCCCTAGATGAGTTCGACTACATCGTGGTCGGGGCCGGGCCGGCCGGTTGTTTGCTGGCCAATCGACTGTCGGCCAACCCGCAACACCGGGTGCTGCTGCTCGAAGCCGGTGGCCGCGATAACTACGCGTGGATTCACATCCCCGTGGGTTACCTGTTCTGCATCGGCAATCCGCGCACCGACTGGTGCTTCAAGACCCAGGCACAAGCCGGCCTGCAAGGTCGTACCCTGAGTTACCCCCGCGGCAAGGTGCTCGGCGGCTGTTCTTCAATCAACGGCATGATCTACATGCGTGGCCAGGCGGGCGACTACGATGGCTGGGCCGCGGACGGCAATCCGGGCTGGGGCTGGAACGACGTGTTGCCGCTGTTCAAAAAGAGCGAAAACCATTTTGCCGGCAACTCCGAATTTCACGGTGCCAGCGGCGACTGGCGGGTCGAGCGTCAGCGGTTGTCGTGGCCGATTCTCGACGCCTTTCGCAGCGCCGCCGAGCAAAGCGGCATCGCCAACATCGATGATTTCAACCAGGGCGATAACGAAGGCTGCGGCTACTTTCAGGTCAATCAAAAGGCTGGGGTCCGCTGGAACGCGGCCAAGGCGTTTCTCAAACCAATCCGCCACCGCGCCAATCTCACCGTGCTGACCGATGTCGAAGTCGACCGCGTGTTGCTCGACAACGGTCGCGCCTCAGCGGTCATTACACGCTGGCAAGGTCAGGCGAGAACCTTCAAGGCGCGCAAGGAAATCGTCTTGTGTGCCGGCTCCGTCGGCTCACCGGGCATCCTCCAGCGCTCCGGAATCGGCCCTCGCCCGCTGCTGCAAAAACTGGGGATCGGCGTGACCCATGAGCTGTCTGGGGTGGGCGGCAATCTGCAGGATCATCTGCAACTGCGGCTGATCTACAAACTGGAAAATGCCCGCACGCTGAACCAGATTGCCGGCAGTGTCTGGGGCAAGATGGGCATGGGCTTGCGCTACCTGTATGACCGCAGCGGCCCGCTGTCCATGGCGCCGAGTCAACTGGGGGCCTTCGCTCGCTCAGGACCGGAACAGACCTCGGCCAATCTCGAATACCACGTGCAGCCGTTGTCGCTGGAACGCTTCGGCGAGCCGTTGCACCCCTTCCCCGCCTTTACCGCCTCGGTCTGCGATCTACGGCCGCAAAGCCGTGGCCGGGTGGACATTTGTTCCGCCGACCCGCTGTCAGCGCCGCAGATCCAACCCAACTATTTGAGCCACCCGGAGGACTTGCGCGTCGCCGCCGACGCCATTCGCCTGACCCGTCGCATTGTCGCCGCACCAGCCTTGCACGCCTTCAACCCGGTCGAGTACTTGCCCGGTGCGCGCTTGCAGACCGAAGAAGAATTGCACGAAGCCGCCGCACAGATCGGCACCACCATTTTCCATCCGGTCGGCACCTGCCGGATGGGCAATGACGCGGATGCGGTGGTGGATGCCGAGTTGCGGGTCCACGGCATTCCTGGCTTGCGCATCGCTGACGCCTCGATCATGCCGCGCATCACCTCGGGCAATACCTGCTCACCGACGTTGATGATTGCTGAAAAAGCGGCGCAACTAATACTCGAAACCACCGCCAACACCACCAACCCTGTGGGAGCGAGCCTGCTCGCGAAAGCGGTGGATCTGCAACATTGACGTCGATTGACACGCCGCATTCGCGAGCAGGCTCGCTCCCACAGGAGGATTGCAGCTGATTCGAAGGCATTGAGCTTCACCCCAACCAGGAACACGCAACACCAGTGGAACAACAAAAACAATCACTGAGAGGGATACCGAAATGTCAGAACATGTTCAGCCTCTGGATGCCGTGCCGGTCGAGGCGATCAGCCAAGACACCCGCAAAGTCATCTTCGCCTCATCGCTCGGGACGGTCTTCGAGTGGTACGACTTTTTCCTCTATGGCGCCCTCGCGGCGGTGATCAGCAAACAGTTTTTTGCCGGGGTCAACGACACCACGGCGTTCATTTTTGCGTTGATGGCCTTCGCGGCGGGCTTCGTGGTGAGGCCCTTCGGCGCCCTGGTCTTCGGACGCCTGGGAGACATGATCGGACGTAAATACACCTTCCTCGCGACCATCGTGCTCATGGGCCTGGCAACCTTCTGCGTCGGCTTGCTGCCAACCTACGCGAGCATCGGCATCGCCGCGCCGATCATCCTTGTGGTGCTGCGCATGCTTCAGGGCCTGGCCCTGGGCGGTGAATACGGCGGCGCTGCCACCTATGTCGCAGAACACGCACCGATGGGTAAACGCGGTTTCCACACCAGCTGGATTCAGTCCACGGCGACCCTCGGCCTGTTGCTGTCGCTACTGGTGGTGCTCGGTTGCCGCTACTTCACCGGCGATCAGTTCGAAGTCTGGGGCTGGCGCATTCCGTTTCTGTTTTCGATCATTCTGCTGGGCATCTCGACCTGGATTCGCCTGAGCCTGCACGAATCGCCGGCCTTCGTGAAAATGAAAGCCGAAGGCAAACTCTGCAAGTCACCGCTGCGCGATTCTTTCGGCAAGTGGGAAAACCTCAAAGTCGTTTTGATTGCCCTGTTCAGCATCAACGCCGGGCAAGCGGTGACCTTTTACGCCGCGCAGTTTTACGTGCTGTTTTTCCTCACCCAATTCCTCAAGATGGACCCGGCCCTGGCCAACGGCCTGCTGATCGTCAGCGTGATCATCGGCGCGCCGTTCTTCATCTTCTTTGGCTGGCTGTCGGACAAGGTCGGGCGCAAACCAATACTGATGATCGGCCTGCTACTGGCCACCGCGCTGTACTTCCCGATCTTCAAATCCCTGGCGCATTACGCCAACCCGGCCATTGACCAGGCCAGCCGCCAGGCGCCTATTACCGTGTTGGCCGACCCGGCAACGTGCACATTCCAGTTCGACCCGGTGGGCAAGGCGAAATTTGATAGCCCGTGCGACAAGGTCAAAACCTTTCTGGTCAAGCAAGGCTTGCCTTACGCCAGCGCCGCCGCACCCGCTGGCAGTGGCGTGCAGGTCAGTGTCGGTGACGTGACGCTGGAAGGCTTCGACGAAGCAGCCCTGCGTGGCGCAGTGACCCTCGCTGGCTATCCGTCAAAGGCTGACATGCAACAAATCAACAAACCGATGATCGTCGCGCTGATCGTGATCCTGATCATCATTTCGGCCATGTGCTACGGCCCGCTGGCGGCGTTGATGGTCGAGCTGTTCCCGACGCGCATCCGCTACACCTCGATGTCACTGCCCTATCACATCGGCAATGGCTGGTTTGGCGGGTTCCTGCCGACCGTGTCGTTTGCGTTGGTGGTCTACACAGGCGACATCTTTTACGGGCTCTGGTACCCGGTAGTGATTACCGCGGTGAGCCTGGTGGTGGGGATGATCTGTTTGCGTGAGACCAAGAACGTCGATCTCGATAAAAACTGACGGGAAGTTGTGGCGAGGGGCTCCCCTCGCCACAAACCTTGGGAAAACGACCCTCAGACCTCGACGTCGAGTAGCTCGAACTTCACCTGATCCGGGTAGAACGCCACATATTCGCGTATCTGCTCAACGGACACCTTGGGGTCTTCATAACTCCAAACCGCATTGGCAGCTTCATGCCCCGGGACTTGCAAGCTGAAATAGCTCGCATCGCCCTTGTAGGGGCAATAGCTGGTGTGGTCGGTGCGGGCGAAATACTTTTCGTCGATGTCCTCTCGCGGCACGTAGTACACCGGTGGGTAATTGGCTTCCAACAGCACCAGTGCGCGCGCGGACGCGGCCACCTGAATGCCATGAAATTTCACCAGCAGGCAGCCTGGCTGCTCGGCGATGGTAATGACTGGACTGGGAGCGGAGCTTTTCATGGAATACGTTCCTCATGACGGTGATAAACCTGTGGGAGCGTGCGGTGCGGCGATCCGACTTGCCCGCGATGGGTCGCGCAGCGGCCCCAACACCCGAGACCACATCTGTCAGGTATAACCCAAAATTCGTCATGTCCACGGCCTCGCAGCCGAACGGGTCATTTGATTACAGCAAACATACGCAATATCTTTGCTGTACATCCATACAGATAAAGATTGATCGATTGCTCATCACCGGCCATTCTGTGCGCCTCTTGCAAACTTGATGAACGATGGTGGTTATGCGGCTGTACCTCTGTGAAAAACCTTCCCAGGCCAAAGACATTGCGGCCGTGCTCGGCGCCAAGCGTCGGGGCGATGGCTGCTGGTTGGGAACAGACGTCACGGTGACCTGGTGCATCGGCCATTTGCTTGAAACTGCACCGCCGGACGCCTACGACGCGCGCTACAAACGCTGGGTACTGGCGGACCTGCCGATCATTCCCGAAAAATGGAAGATGACCGTCAAGCCGCGCACGGCCAGTCAGTACAAAGCCGTCAAACGCTTGCTCGGCGAGGCCGATGAGCTGGTAATCGCCACCGACGCCGACCGTGAGGGCGAGATGATCGCCCGCGAACTGGTGGAACACTGCCGTTATCGCGGGCCGATCCGCCGGTTGTGGCTGTCAGCGCTGGACGATGCGTCAATCCGCAAGGCACTGGCGGCGCTCAAACCGGGGGCCGAGACCTTCAGCCTTTATCATTCGGCGTTGGGCCGCTCCCGGGCCGACTGGCTGATCGGGATGAATATGAGCCGGTTGTTTACCCTGCTGGGGCGTCAGTCCGGTTACCAGGGCGTGCTGCCGGTGGGTCGGGTGCAGACGCCGACGTTGCGGCTGGTGGTGGATCGTGATCGCAGCATTGCCGATTTTGTCCCTGTGGCTTATTGGGCCATCGACGTGCAGCTGTTACACGAAGGCACGGCGTTCACCGCACAGTGGCGCGCGGCATCCGATGCTTGCGACGATCAGGATCGCTGCCTGAACCAGTCCCTGGCGCAAGTCGCGGCGCAGGCGATTGGCAACGCCGCGAGTGCACGGGTGATCAAGCTGCGCACCGAGCGCATGCGTGAAGTGGCGCCCTTACCCTTCGATCTGGGCACCTTGCAGGAAGTCTGCTCGAAAAAGCTCGGGCTCGGCGCCCAGGAAACCCTTGATATCGCCCAGGCGCTCTACGAAACCCACAAGGTCATCACCTACCCGCGCAGCGATTGCGGTTTTCTGCCATTGAGTCAGCACAGCGAAGCCCCAGACATTCTCGCCGCACTGCGCCAGGCCGATCCGTCCCTGAACGCGCTGAACGATCACCTGGAACCACAACGGCGCTCACGGGCCTGGAACGATGCCAAGGTCACCGCTCACCACGGCATCATCCCGACGGCGGCGGCAAAGAATCTGGATCGACTGGTGGGCAAACAGCGGGCGGTCTACACGCTGATCCGCGCCCGTTATCTGGCGCAATTCCTGCCCAATCATGAATACGACCGCACCCAGGCCGACTTCAACTGTGCCGGTGAAGCCTTGCGCGCCGTCGGCAAGCAGATCGTCGAGCCCGGCTGGAAACGTGCCCTGCCGGAAGCCCTCGCCCCCGCCAAGGGCCGTGAGGCGCCCGCGCCACAAACCCTGCCGGCATTGGCCGAAGGGCTCGATTGCGCAGTGGCCGACGTGAAGCTCAAGGACCTGTGGACGCAGCCACCCAAACCGTTCACCGAAGGCGACCTGATCAAGGCCATGAAGAACGTGGCTAAACTGGTGGAAGATCCGCTGCTCAAGCAGAAGCTCAAGGACACCACCGGCATTGGCACCGAGGCGACACGCGCCTCGATCATCCAGGGCCTGCTCGACCGTGGTTATCTGATCAAAAACGGCAAGGCATTGGCCGCCACCCCGGCGGCCTTCAGCCTGATCGACGCTGTGCCACGCGCGATTGCCGACCCCGGCACCACCGCGATCTGGGAACAGGCATTGGACATGGTGCAGAGTGGCGAAATGAGCCTGGAAGAGTTCGTCACCAAACAGGCGGCGTGGATGAGCAAACAAGTCGCCCGTTGCGCCGGCCTGAGCCTGACCATCAGCGGGCCGGCCAGCCCCGCCGGGCATGGCGCCGCCCCGTGGAAAAACAAACGCAAACCGGCAAAACGCAAACCCTCGACGGGCAGCAAACGCGCCGCGAAACCGGCAAGCAAGGCTTGATGGCACTTCAAATGAACCAAGATGGTCTATTGTTCTTCAAGCTTGGCGACCGCCTGTTTCTGAAAAGACATCGCAGCCTCGTTTCACTCGACAGCTACTACAAATCCCCTCAACCAGCTCTGACTCACCACCTTCCCCGTAGCAGCTGACGAGCAACGCGAGGCTGCGTCTGGGATTTGCCTGACAAAACGCGATTGCCCGGTGAGGTTCAAGACGGTATCTACAGGAATCTTATTTATGATCATCGTGCATCACCTGAACAATTCCCGCTCCCAGCGCATTCTCTGGCTGCTCGAAGAACTGGCCATTCCTTACGAGCTGAAACGGTATCAGCGCGATCCGAAAACCAATCTCGCGCCGCCGGAACTGAAAGCGATCAATGCGCTGGGAAAATCGCCGGTCATTGAAGACGGTACGCAGACGCTGATCGAGTCCGCGGCGATCATCGACTACTTGATTCGCCGCCATGGTCAGGGGCGCCTGCAACCCGATCCCTCTACACCTGCCTACGATTCATACATCCAGTGGCTGCACTTCGCCGAAGGCTCGGCCATGTTGCCACTGATGTTGAACCTGTATGTCGGACGTCTGGGTGAAGCCGGTGCACCGCTGCATCCGCGCATCAACTCGGAAGTGGCCAATTACCTTGGCTACCTCGACACTGCACTGAGCCAGTCCGATTATCTGCTCGGTGATGAGTTCAGTGCCGCAGATATCCAGATGAGCTTCATTGGCGAGATCGCCAGAGTCCAGGGCAAGCTGGGCAACTACCCTCATGTAACAGCCTGGATCGATCGTTTCCAGGCGCGCCCGGCTTACATTGCCGCATTGAAGACAGGCGGGAAGTACGACTTCGCGCCGCACTGAGTGATCCTGACCGGGCCACGGACGGCCCTGCGCGATCTGGAGCGCCTCAAATGCCTTCGATAGAACTGCACGCCGCACAGCGCGACGACCTCGATACTCTCGAAAACCTGATGCAGTTCTACGTGTACGACTTCAGCGAATGGCTGCCACTGAAATTGGGTGAACATGGTTTTTTCAGTATCCAGCCCAAACCGGAGTACTGGCGTAGCCCTGCGACCCGGCCGTTTCTGATCAGGGTGGACGGTGAGCTGGCCGGTTTCGTAACCGTGGATGACGACACCCACTTCGAGGGTGCCGAGTACAACATTGGCTACTTTTTTGTCAGTCGGCGCTTCCGTGGCCAAGGTGTCGCGAAGTTTGTCGTTTCCACCCTCTTGAGCCAATTCCCCGGTCAATGGCAGATTTTCCACATCGATGCGAACCCGCCTGCACGGCGGTTCTGGGCCAAAGTGATGCCTGATCTCGCAGGCGATCAATTCACCCTGCATCAGCAGCCAGTAGACAGTTATCCCTGCACCTTCTACCGCTTCCAAAGCCCGCCGCCGTCGCCCTGACAGGCGCGTCGCGGCGTCCATTTTTCATTCCAATCCGTTTTGTCAGACAATATGTAGTGCCTGAAAATAATCACTACATAATGGTTGACGCCTTCGATTTGCCCTTGCATGATGCAGACATCTCCCCGATCGGGAGTACCGCAACATGTTTGAGCAAGCTCGTCTGACCGCCGAGCTGTTTTTCCCGGATACACGCTGCCCACAAGGCAGATTGAAG
>Ga0163161_10000810_pt1 | contig 24488 bp, 18 predicted proteins | sample S45metaG_FD_129847 | JGI IMG/M metagenome (GOLD analysis project Ga0163161, IMG submission 129847) | Switchgrass rhizosphere microbial communities from Kellogg Biological Station, Michigan, USA - S4-5 metaG | ecosystem: Host-associated > Plants > Roots > Rhizosphere > Soil | place: USA... | reverse complement strand
TTTCCAGGTTTGGCGCCTCGATGATGCCCACTGAGGTTACATGTGCGAAAATTTCGATGCCCTGCTGTTTTAAAAATAGTTTGGCAATAGCACCTGCCGCTACACGGGCTGCCGTTTCGCGTGCAGACGAACGGCCACCGCCACGGTGATCGCGGATTCCATATTTCGCATCATACACATAATCGGCATGGCTAGGACGGTAAACATCGATATTATGACCATAATCTTTTGATCGTTGATCTTCATTAGGAATCAAAAGCGCAATGGGCGTTCCCGTGCTTTTCCCCTCAAACACGCCCGATAAAATCTGAACCGTATCGCTTTCTTTTCTTTGTGTCGTAATTTTGGATTGACCCGGTTTACGTTTATCCAGTTCCGATTGGATAAAATCCATATCGATATCCAATTGCGCCGGACAGCCATCAATAATTACCCCAATGGCCACGCCATGAGATTCACCAAAAGTGGTGATGCGAAATAGTTGTCCGAATGAGTTGCCTGCCATATTTGTTTAGATGTGAGAAGTTAGATAGGAGATTTGAGTATTATTCCTTTTATCATATCTGAACTTCATTGTTTAGATGTTAGATTTGAGATATTAGATTTGAAAATTTTCTCCTCAAATTGCACCCAAATCTGGTTAGATTATTATTGTTGTTTTATTTCTTGAGTCTCACTTCTAGTGTCTCAAATCTCGTGTCTCATATCTCTCTCACTTCAAAGCCAGCTTTCTTCAAATCTTCCCAATAATATGGATAAGATTTTTCTACTACCTGCATTTCTTCAATTTCAACTTCGTTGATCATTAGTGCAAGGGGAGCAAAAGCCATGGCCATGCGGTGGTCCTCGTAGGTGGCAAAGGTAACTTTATCCGGGAAATGAAGATCGTCTGTATTTAAAGTATAAACCAGATTATCTTCAGTAAAAGTGACACCTATTTTAGCCAATTCGTTTTGAAGGGCTGCAATACGATCGGTTTCTTTTATTTTTAAGGTTTCTAAACCTGTAAAAGCCATATTTTTGCCCAGAGCAGCAGCAATAACCACGATGGTTTGTGCTAAATCGGGACAGGTTTTTAAATCTAAAACTTCTTTGGTATCTAAGGACAAGCCTAAGTTACTAATGGCTATTCCCTTATCGGTTTTGCTTGTGGAGATACCAAAAATCTTCATGATATTTTTAATTTGGCTATCACCCTGCAAACTTTTTTCTTTTAAAGCTGGTAAACTGATTTCTGCCTCATCAGCCAGGGCTGCAACACTGTACCAATAAGATGCGGCGCTCCAATCTGGTTCTACTACCAAAGTACCTGGCTTAAAAGCCTGTGGTTTAATCGAAATTGAATTTCCTTCCCAACTATAGTCAATACCAACTTCTGCTAGCATATCTAAAGTCATGTCTACATATGGCTTCGAGGTCAATTCACCTTCAATTTCTAAAGTCAAACCTTGCGGTAGGATAGGTGCAATCATCAGCAATGCTGAAATATACTGACTGCTGATATCACCTTTGATTTTTACCTTAGCGGTTTTTTGGTTTAATGGGCCAACAATATTTAATGGGGGGAAGCCATCTGCTTCGGCATAGGAAATATCCGCCCCAATGGTTTTTAAAGCCTCAGCCAAAATACCAATAGGACGTTGTTTCATCCGCTCAGTTCCCGTTAACAGGAAATTTCCGTTTTTGGCTGAAAGATACGCTGATAAAAAGCGCATCGCTGTTCCTGCAGGACCAACGTCAACCAGTTCGGAGTTTGCAGTTTTCAGTTTGGGATCTTCTCCCAACTCACTACTCTCAGCTCCCAGCTTATTGAGAATTCCATTCAATGTTACCGTATCCGCCGCATTGGAAAGATTTTCAACTTTTACCAGTTTCTTGCTTAAAGCGCTAATAATTAAGGCCCTGTTGCATTCGCTCTTCGAACCTGTTAATTGGATTTCCGTATCAATATTCTTGGTTCCTTTAAAAGAAACTAAGGCGTTTTTCGACATTTTATTCTGTTTTTATTCTTAAATGTATTGTCAGCTGAAAATAGCTGACAATACATTAATCATGTTATTTGTAGAGGTTGTTTTTAGGATTTAGTTTACCATATATCCTAAACTTCTAGCCCTCCATCTGATTAAGCTTTAACTTCAGTATGTTGCTCAGCAGCAATACCTTGTTCAGATTTGCCTGCGTTCATAATTTCAGTTTGTTTGCGGATCGATTCGCCGTGCATCAATTCTAGGAATTTTTCGGTAAAGTTTAAATCTAATTTCAAAGCTTTTGCAAAAGCGTGACCTTTCTTAATGATGGCATCCCAACGGTTAACCTGTAAAATAGTTACCTGATTATCGCGTTTAAATTCACCGATTTTTTCAACGATAGCCATACGCTCACCTAATTTCTGCAATAAGATATCGTCGATTTTATCGATCGATTTACGTAAATCAGCTAATTTATCAGCGAAAGCTTCGTTTGGTGCTTCTGGTTCGCGTACCGTTAAACGGTCTACCAATTCTGCCAAAGCAGCAGGCGTAACTTGTTGTTTAGCATCTGTCCAGGCCACTGAAGGATCAACATGTGATTCGATCATTAAACCTTGCATATCTAAATCCAATGCTTTTTGAGAGATGTAAGGGATTAACTCACGGTTACCGCAAATGTGACTTGGATCGTTGATGATCGGTAATTCAGGGCAAAGTGTTTTTAACTGGATAGCCAGTTCCCACATCGGTTCGTTACGGAAAGAACTTTTCTCGAATGAAGAGAAACCACGGTGAATAGCACCGATTTTAGTAATTCCTGCACCATTAATACGCTCGATTGCACCGATCCATAATTGCAAATCAGGATTAACCGGGTTTTTGATCAATACCGGAACATCATGTCCTTTTAAAGCATCCGCAATTTCCTGAACAGTAAAAGGATTTACAGTAGAACGGGCACCGATCCAAAGGATATCAACACCTGCGGCTAAAGCCTCTTCAACGTGTTTTGCATTTGCAACTTCAACAGCTGTTGGTAAACCAGTTTCTGCTTTAGCACGTTTTAACCACTCTAAACCGATACTTCCGATACCTTCGAATTCTCCCGGACGGGTACGCGGTTTCCAGATACCAGCTCTCAATACCGATACTTTACCGGTAGCAGCCAATAAATGTGCTGTGGTTAATAATTGTTCTTCAGTTTCTGCACTACAAGGACCAGAAATGATTAATGGTTCGTTGTTTACGTTTAACCAGGTGTTTAAAGGTTGAATGTTTAAATTAAGTTTCATGATGATGGGTTTGTTTAAAGTCCGGAGCCCGTAGTAGGAAATCTGGAGTTATATTTTAATTATTTTATTATTTACAAGTTGAATGTTCTGCTATTAGTCTTTGGATTCCTGACTTCGGACTCCCGACTTTTTTATACTTTATCGTTCTTTTGATATTCGCCGAGGATATTAAAGTTGGATGTATATTTTAATGCTTTTCTAACGGCCTTATCGTATTTTTCGGTACTCGGCCACTCTAAGTCGACGTAAAAGTAATACTCATTTCTTTTACCTAAAACCGGCATAGATTGTATTTTTGTTAAGCTTACGTCTTGTTCGGCGAAAATGTTTAAAACCGTAGCCAATGAGCCTGCTTTGTGCCCAACCTGAAAACAGATTGATGCTTTGTTTATTTTCTTTCCTTCGTCTGTTTTATCCTTTTTAAGGATAAGAAAACGGGTATAATTTTTCTTATTCGATTCTACACGGCGTTCTAAAATGTTTAAGCCATAAAGTTCAGCAGCTAAACTGTTTGCAATGGCCATAGTGTCAGTTAATTTCTCTTCCTGTATACGTTTGGCGCAGGCGGCGGTATCATTGCTTTCCACAATTTTAATGTGAGGGTAATCGTAAAAGAAATCGATGCATTGACGGATGGCGATCGGGTGAGAAGTAACTACTTTAATCTCCTCAAACTTTACACCTGGTAACGCCATTAAGTGCAACTGGATTGGCAAGTATACTTCACCTACAACAGAAAAACCATAATCGCGGATCAGTGTGTAGTTTGGTAATAAACTGCCGGCGATAGAGTTTTCGATAGCCATTACCACAAAGTCAGCTTCATTTTTCTCCAGTTTATCGCAGGTCTCTTTAAAAGAATTACACTCTACGGTTTCGATGTCTTTACCAAAGAATTTGTATGCGGCTTCTTCGTGGAAAGATGCTTTAATACCCTGAATTGCTACTCGTTTTGTCGTTTCCATTTTTGTGTTAAAACAAAAAAGTCCCGGCTGTTTGCCGGGACTTTCTTATACATTTTAATATTGTGATATATCTTTTTGCATATTAGCCCCGGCTCTTACTAAAATAGTAAAAGTAACCAAAGTAATATGTGTTTGTATTTTGCATTTCTTTTTTTTGTTGAGCCAAATGTAGTAACAAAATTTTATTTGTCAATAGGAAAATCAAATTATTTTCAATAAAATTTAATTTTGTTTATAGCGGTCTGTTTTCTAAATTGGTCTTTTTGTTATTTAAAATAGCTTAAAAACGGATTTTTATATGGTTGAGGCTCTTGGATCCATCATCTCGACTGAAGCTTAGTCCCGACGTAAGTCGGGAGCGAGATCTACATTGAACATAATTTTTTGGATGAAACTTATAAATTTCTACACTACGGAAATGACGGTTTCTCTCTCAATCATATTCCTTAATCTATCAATTATCATCCAATAAATTATTTCTCAGAATGACAGCATTTTGAAATACGAGGTATCCTCCGTTTTTGCCGTGCATCCGTGGATAAAAAAAAGTTAACAAAAAAGGTCTGTGGAAACACAGACCTTTAGGTTTTTTTATCCTGTAGAACTTAACTCCCCTCGATCGTTTAGTCCTTTTATTTTTTGTTGTTGTAATGCTTCGTAATTCCTTTTTTCCTCCTCGCGCAACTCCTGCTGCATAATTTTGGCAATTTTAGTACTTCCATCATGGCTCCATCCCGGTGGATTGAAGATATATTTCACTTTATCTATAAAAGTTGGTGCTTTTTTCACATCAGCTTTTAACGCAATAAATTCATGGAAAATAATATTTACGGCACCTGTATCTTCGGGTTGTGTAGTTAAACCATATTTCACTACATCTTCTGGCAGTTCTTCCTGAAAGGTTCCAAACCACCTGTCCCAAAGAATAAGAACCATACCCATATTTTTATCCAGGTAACGCACGTTGCTGGCATGGTGCACACGGTGATGAGAAGGTGTTACGAAAATATATTCGTACCATTTTGGGAACTTGATGTTGTATTGTGTATGTACCAGGTTGCCATAAATTTGTGTAACCAGATAGGCAAAGAGAATATCAACCGCAGTAAATCCCATAAATGCCAGTGGCAGGTAAAAGAAAACACGGTATAGAGGTTCGAATACGGTTGAACGGAAACCTGTTGTGAGGTTAAAATGTTCTGATGAATGGTGTGTAACATGCATAGCCCAGAAAAAACGTACATAATGGCCTACGGTATGCAGGAACCAGTATAAGAAATCCTGAGCTAAAATCAATACAATCCAGTACACCCAAACATTGGAGATCTGGAACAAACGGAATTGGTAACAATAGGCCAACAAGAAAAACGTGAATGTTTTTGTGCCTAAATTGATCACCACAGCGGCCGTCATCAGGTAGATGTTGGTCCAGGTGTCGCGTTTGGTATATAACTTTCTGTCGTGCTGGTAACTGAAATACATTTCAACCAAGGTTAAAACGATCACGAAACCAAATAGCCCGATAACAGAAATATCACTTCCGGTAAAATTCATTTTTACAAACTGTTATAATAATCTAAACTGCTTAAAATGTCGGCAGTACTTACACGGCAGTTAAACGTGCATTTGCCCTGTTTTTCTAAAAGTGAGAACAGGATGTTTCCATCTTCGTTCTTTTTATCACTTTGCATCAATTCTAAAAGTGTATCGAAACTTTCTTTTTTGATGTGGTATTTAGGATATAATGATAAAATATATTCGCTGATATCTTGCAGTTCTTCTTTTGTTAGGGTACTGTTTTTGATCGATAAAGCGGCTTCGCAAACAAAACCAATGGCAATGGCCTCACCATGTGTTAATGGATTTTCGTCATTAGCCAAAGAATAACCTTCTACAGCGTGTCCAATCGTATGTCCAAAGTTTAAAATCTTACGCAGGTTTTTCTCCTGCGGATCGATGGTCACCACTTCATTTTTAATTTCTACCGAACGATAAATGTCTTCGGCAGAAGGTGTTAGGTAGTTGCTCTCTTTTAGCTTTTCGTAATACGGCTTATCATAAATTAAACCATGTTTGATCATTTCAGCAAAACCAGATAAAAGTTCGCGCTGTGGTAGTGTTTTCAAAAATGCGGTTTCGATAAAAACCATTTGAGGTAAGGCAAAAGTACCCACCATGTTTTTGACATTATCGATATCGATTCCGGTTTTACCACCTACCGACGCATCAACCTGCGATAGCAGGGTAGTGGGGACATTGATGAAATCTATTCCTCTTTTATAGGTAGAGGCAATAAATCCGCCCATATCAGTAATTACACCACCACCCAGGTTGATCATTAAACTTTTGCGATCGGCTTCAAAATCCAACAGGGTTTTCCATATCCCGATACAAAAATCGATATTTTTGTTTTCCTCACCGGCAGAAGTTTCAATCAGGTCAAATTCAGAAAAATCATCTAAAAGCGATTGAAATAGGGGCAGGCAGATTTCGCTGGTATGTTCATCGGCCAATACAAAAACTTTGCTGTACGTATTGCTTCCTAACAACGTTTTTAATGTTTCAAGATTACTTTCGAAATAAAGGGTGTGGCCTGCGCTGGTTAGTGGTTCCATTAAATAACTTCTATTTTGTTTTCGCCAAAAGTAATAATATCGCCAACTCTAACCTTATAACGTTTGCGGAATTCGACCTCGCCGTTAGTTTTTACTAAACCATCTTCAACAACGGTTTGGGCATCACCGCCACTGCCAACCAATCCGCTTGCTTTTAACAGCTGGATTAATGGAATAAATTCGCCCTCTAATTTGAATTGTATCATTTTATGCAAAAATACGATTATTTAGAGGTTTTTAGTTTTAACAATCAATGCTTTTTATAATTTTGCACCAATCTGACTTATTATATAGATAAAAATGGATTTATCCCCCAACAAACAACCTAATTTCGATAATACGGAAATCGCTTTCCGTCAAAAATCCAACCACGAACTGAAAAAAGCATTTTGGCTTTTTAAAATGATCGGTAGTAATTTTCTTACCAAAGTTGGCCCGGCCATTACAAACTTCTTTTTAAATATTGGTCTGCCGATTCAGGGAGCGATTAAAGCAACCATTTTTCAACAGTTTTGCGGTGGCGAAACCATTGCCGAATGCAATAAAGCTATTGAGCAATTGGATAAGGGGGGCGTGGGTACCATTCTAGATTATTCAGTAGAAGGAGAAGAAGAAGAACAGGTTTTTGACGAAACCTGCGCCGAAATTATCCGTACAATTGTGCGTGCCGATGGCGACGCCAAAATTCCGATTACGGTTTTCAAAATTACCGGAATCGGTCGTTTTGCCTTATTGCAGAAACTGGATGCCAAAGAAACTTTAACAACGGAAGAGCAGGCAGAATACGAAAAGGTAAAATTGCGTTGCGAAATGATCTGTAAAACCGCTTTCGATAAAGGGGTGCCGATTATGATCGATGCTGAAGAAACCTGGATCCAAAATACCATTGATGAACTGGCCCTGGATATGATGCGTAAGTTTAACCGTGAACGGATTATTGTGTACAATACTTATCAGATGTACCGTCATGATAAATTAGCTGACATGAAAGCCGACCACTTAATTGCCAAAGCTGATGGCTTTATTCTGGGCGTGAAAATGGTACGTGGTGCGTATATGGAAAAAGAACGTAAACGTGCGGCAGAAATGGGTTATCCTTCGCCAATTCAACCCGATAAAGCAGCATCTGACCGCGATTACAACGAATCTTTGCGTTATTGTGTAGACCATATTGAAGAAATTGCCATTGTTGCCGGAACACATAATGAAGACAGCAGCCGTTTACTAACCTACCTTTTAGAAGAAAAGAATATTACCCATAACCATCCTCATGTATATTTTGCCCAATTGCTGGGAATGAGTGATAATTTAAGCTTTAACCTTGCCGATTCGGATTATAATGTGGCAAAATATGTCCCTTATGGACCTATTAAAGCCGTAATGCCCTATTTGTTCAGGAGGGCACAAGAAAATACTTCAGTGGCCGGACAAACAGGCCGTGAGTTGGGTTTGATTGAAAGAGAATTGAAAAGAAGAAAACTGTAACCCAGTTTTCAGTTAACAGTTGGCAATTTTCAGTTTTGGGTGGTAATAGATACTGCGAACTGAAAATTGCCAACTATTTTATATCGTCATGCTGATCCGATAGTTATCAGATTTAGTTCAGCACCCATCGCACTTTAGAATCGATCAATTTTTTGAAAATGAGTGTGTTTAATTCTTTGCATTGTGCAGTCCCGCTTTTCGCTTTATACCGATGAAACTCGGGTATAACCGCTCCAATCCGGATTTATTAACAAAGGCCTGTTATGATTATTGCCAACTGAAAACTACTTCTTTACCACAAAAGATTGTTTGCCGCTAAGCAGATCGTAGAATAAAATAAAATCGCTTACTAAGCTATAGCCGGGATACTGAAAAGTGGCGGGTTTATTTTTTTCGAAGAAAAAGTGACCCACCCATGCAAAACCATAACCCAATACTGGTATGGCTAAAAAGAAATGCCAGTTGTGAAAAAGAAAGCCTGTGAAAAAGGCAAGACAAACCAATCCTGTACCAATAAAATGTAAAATACGTGAGGTGGTATTGCTGTGTTCTGACAAGTAAAAAGGGTAGAACTCTTTCAGCGACTTAAACTTTTTTTCTGACATACACCAATTTACAAAATTCCGTTTGCTTTTAAAAGGGCTCCGAGCTTAGCAGGTTTTTCGGTCATTAATAGGGTGTTTAAGCCTACTTTTTTAGCCCCTTCTATATGTTGCGGACTATCGTCAATAAACAAGGTTTTTGCAGGGTCCAGGTTATTTTCCTGTAATACCTGTTCGAAAATATTGGTATTGGGTTTACGCAGTTTCATATGCTGAGAAAAATAGGCTTTCTCAAAATAATCGTCGTAATTATTGATTTTAAAAGTAGTTTTTAGGTAATTGATAATCCAATCGTAATGGATTTCGTTATTATTGCTTAATAAAAACGTACGGTATTTTTCTTTTACCTGGAGCAATAAATCGTGGTTTTCCTGAATAGTTCCGATCAACAAGCTGTTCCATGCCTCATCAATCTGTTGATCTGTTAGCTCTGGTTTATCTGCTGCTTTTCTGATTCCTGTTCTGAACTCGGCCGGAGAAATTGCGCCGGTTTCAAAATCATCAAATAATTGATTGTGTGCTTTATGGGCGAAGAAGTTTTCGATATCGGTAATGCCGAGTTTTTGAAAAGATGCTTGCGCAATTCTGAAATCTATATCAAATATTACGTTTCCGTAATCGAAAATAATGTTTTTAATGTTCTGCATGGAAATCCTTCGAATTTGCTGCAAAGATATTATTGCTGGCTTAATGAAGGGTATCAAACGATATTTTTTTACAATAAAAAGCCCGAAACCTATTGTAAATAAGTTTCGGGCACAATAGTATATTTAAATTATTTAGGCTCTACTGTAATCGATTGGATAATCGGCCGGTTCTTTTTGTCGCCGGTTTTTAGTTCTTTGAATACAAAATAAAGTGCATGGAATTTTCCATCTGAGATCATATTAACCGGAATACTTTTCCTAAAAGTTGATTTTCCGATCATGATACCTTTACTGTCGTCTAATCTGATTTCGATTTCACCATCTGATCCGGGATCAAGATTTAAAAAGGAGTAACCAAAGCCGGAAATGCCGGATAAATCTACATTCTTAATAGCGATCCAACCATTATCTTTTGTTAAAACCAGTTTTTCGCCACCATAAATATCTTTGCGTTCAAAGCCTCCAAAATCTTTAATATCGTCTGCATCAATAATACTGCTTTTCAGATTGATTGCATTTGTAGTGGTTAGCGGTTTTAAACCTGCGCCTCCTGCATCAGTGTAAGTGGCTTTTAAGGTGAATACTGTTTTCTTTTTATCTGTTGCTGCCGGTGGTACAATTTTTCCTGAGGTTGGAAGTGAAGCTTTAACGGTTTCTTTATTGCCCAATGTCATAATCCACTCGGTTATTTTCTTCACATCTGCTTCTTTCATCGCGGTGTGTGCAGGCATGGGTACTTCTCCCCAAACACCCTGGCTACCGCCAATCACTTTCGACGCCAGATAATCAGAAGCTTTACTATCACTTTTATATTTTGCAGCAATTTTGTCGAAGGCCGGACCGATAGAAACTGCCGATTCTTTGTGGCAGGTACTACAATCGGCTTTTAACATCAATGCTCTGCCTACCATGGTTTGTGCGGCTTGCTGGTGCCCCAGTTGTGCCCCGGCTAAATCCGATCCTTCGGTATAGGTGTTGGAGATATAAATACGGCTATTGTTTACCTTCGCGCCTTTATCGCTCACCAAAACCTTATAATCAATGACTTTATTTGGGAAATAGAAGGTTTTATTGCCAGCCAAATCGATACTAACATTAGGATGTTCGTTTCCGGCGAAAACCGGAATCACCTGACTTTTTGCCGAAGCCTTGCTTTTATCCATCACGGTAACACTTACCGCATATTCGCCCGCTTTAGTAAAAGTGTATTGTAGGCTTGGTGTAGTAGTTGTTTTGGTCATTCCTTTTCCCAGGTTCCAAACGTAGGTTAACACATCTCCGTCTGGATCTTTAGCCGTAACGGTTGCGCTTAATTTATAAGGAAGCAATCCGCTTGTTTTGGCAATATTTAGGCTTTCAACCGACGGTGGTCTGTTTCCTTTTAAATAATCAATTCTGGTAATGGCGGCATCAGGGTTTTTAGTAAACCAACCTTTGCCATATTCAAGAACGTATATTTTTCCATCTGGTCCCAATTCCATATCGATAGGCGCCGCTAAAGAAACTTTCGCCATAAACGGTTCCATACTTACATAATCGCCCTGGGCATTCATCGTTACCGCTTTCACCCATCCCCGAACCCATTCATAAATAATCAGCTTTCCGTTGTAGTAAGTTGGATAGGGCGAATTTGCAGTTGCATAATAAACCGGGCCAGCCATTGCGGTACGTCCGCCTGCACCAACCTGTGGGAATTCTGCTGATTCGCCATAAGGATACCAGATATATGCCGGTTGTGCTGGCGGAAGTTGCTCTAAGCCAGTATTGTTTGGCGAATTGTTAATTGGTTTAGCAGGATCAAAAGCATTGCCGTTGGCCCCATTGGTGTAATCGTAGGCCTTGTATGGGTAGTTATTGCCTATAAATAATGGCCAGCCAAAATTACCGGCTTTACGTGCCTGGTTTACTTCGTCATAACCTCTTGGGCCTCTCAAAGCATCATCGTTGCTGGCATCTGGTCCAACTTCGCCCCAGTATACAAAATTCGTTTTTTGATCTACCGAAATACGATAAGGGTTTCTATCGCCCATTACATAAATTTCGGGTTTCGTTTTAGGATTATTTTTCGGAAAAAGATTACCATCAGGAATGCTGTAGGTACCATCTTCATTTACTTTAATCCTCAATATTTTTCCCCGTAAATCGTTGGTATTACCAGCAGATCTTCTGGCATCGTACTGTTCAAATCCCTTTCTGTTATCAAGCGGGGCATAGCCTTTGTTTACATATTGTTGTTTTGGCGCATCAAAAGGAGTAGAGTTATCACCAGTTGAAACATAAAGCAGGTTGTCTGATCCAAAGGCGATAGATCCACCTGTATGGCAGCAGATTTCGCGTTGAGAATAAAATTCTAAAATAATTTTTTCTGATGCTTTAACAATCTGATCATTAACCAGTTTAAACCTGGATAAGCGGTTTACCGATTTGTCAAAGGGACTGTAAAAAAGATAGATGTACTGGTTTACTGCAAATTTAGGATCTGCGGCCATTCCCAATAAACCTTCTTCTGCATTTACATCAGGCGTATTTGTTTTGAAATACACATCAAGCTTGCCCGCTTCTTTGATTTTTTTGGTCAGGTTTTTATAAATTAATACTTCTCCTCTGCGCTGGGCCACTAAAATATCAAGATTTGGGAGGATAGTCATCTCAGTGGGTTCAGTAAATTCTCCCTGAGCAAGGGTAACCTTAACAAAACGGTCCTGGTCTGGCGTATCAATTTTGTTTTTAGTCTTTAAATTAAAAGTTCCGTTTTTGTAAGTCTTTTTGCTTAATGTGGTTGCTGAAATAAGTAGAACTGCGATTGCAGATAACAATAGCGTAAAGGTTGTTTTCATCTATTTGGTTGAGGGATTTTTTAATAAATATAGAATATTGTTTTTTAGGATCAGGTATTGTATCAAAATTTATGCGAATTTATAACTTGAATGACAGAAGGATTGAATTGAAAGACAAAATAATTTAATTTTCACTTTTAAAACTTATTTCTCACGCTTTGTTGCCTTTAATATATAATCAGCCAGATTTTCGATATCTTTTTTACTAATGGCACCGTTCCAGGCAGGCATGCCCTTATCAATGATACCGTTGGTAATATTGTTAACGATTGATTGTTTATCTGGACCATGTTTAAAGTTACTGCCTATAAGACTATAAACGGTTTCGGTTCCCTGTAGTTTTTCGCCATGGCACGATGCACAAAGCTGTTTGAACATTGTGGCAGGGGTAACTGCAGTGTTTGCTGCTTTATTGTTCGATGAAATATTTTGGGCAAACTGACCGGCTTTTATACTTGAAGGGCTCAACCTGAGTATCATATCGTAAGGCCGTTCCCCTTTGCTTTCTGGAAGATCAAAGTTTGATGTTGATACATAGATGTATCCATCGGGACCTACAACTAATGATCTGATTCTACCATACTGTTTCTTAAGCAATACTTCCTGTTTAACTACTTTACCGTTATCCATTTCAATCCTTAAAATAGATTCGCCTCTTAAACGGGCCACCAGAAGGTTGTTATTGAGTTGAGGAAAGGCTTTTCCCCTATAAAACCTGGCCTCTGACGGGCCAATTGATGGCGTGTATTCCAGAAAAGGTGTAATCATCCCGGTTTTAGTTTCCTGGTGATGGATAACAGGCCATCCATAATTAGCTCCTTTTTCGATCATATTCACCTCATCACCACCGGTTGGCCCATGTTCTGTCGCATAAAGCTGCTTGGTGTTGGGTTCGAAAGCAAGTCCCTGGGGGTTTCGATGCCCGTAAGACCAGATTTCTTTACGTGCGGTATCGTTTTTCACAAAAGGATTGTCGCCAGGAATACTTCCGTCCGCATTTATCCTTAAAATTTTTCCATTATAGGTTTTAAGGTCCTGCGCCAGAATGGGTTGGTCGGCATCGCCGGTGGAGATATAGAGTTTTTGGTCCGGTCCGAAAACCAATCTGCAGCCAGTATGGTTTCTTGCCGCCGGAATCTGTTCAATTAAGGTTTTTGGATGGATAAGGGTATCATTTTTGAATTCATATCGAACCACTCGGAGCCATAGGCGGTTATCCGCTCCATAATTGTGTGCGAGATAGATAAAATGATTTTTGATAAAAGCGGGGTCGATCACCATTCCTAAGAGCCCTGTTTTAGTTTCTGCTTTGATATCATTTACCTGAAGAATTGGTTTTTGGAGAAGCTTACCGTTACGGTAAAGGCGGACCACACCTGGACGTTCGGTGAACAGCATGCTGCGGTCAGGCAAGAAAGTAATTTGCCAAGGAACAGATAAATCTTTGGCTAAGGTATCGATCTTAAAAAACACATTGCTTTCGTCTGCGGGTGCTTTATAAGTAAAACTACTGGCAAAAGCAAAGGCAGCTATAAAAGCCAAACAAATAAAATGTTTTGTTTTCATCTTTTTAAAATTTGTTAAATCGTTTTACTTAACTAAATATAGGATTAAAATATTTAATTACTTAGCGCCAGTCGATTAACAAATGTTACTTAATAACCAATATAGTGCCGTCATTTTTCAGCTTATAGTAGTATTGTTTTTCAAAACGGCGATTTAGAATTTCAATGTTGGCCACTTCTCCTTGTTTTCCGGTGTCATCCTTAACGGTGTCGCCGGTTTTTATATTTTCAAGGTCTTCTTTCGAACTATTTTTGTTTAACTTTTTCATAAAGTGATGATTAATGTATAAAAACTAACATATTGTAGCATTACTATGTTTTAGCTAATCATTCTGCTGACAATATTTTAGGTTGATCAGCATCATCTAAATGCAGTAGAAAGAATCTGAAACAGATATTCTTACAACCTTTAGTTGTATTTGATAAAAAATTTGTGTCAGTCTATTGTCATTACAGTTTTAATCTGTACATTACAGAATGGGCGATAAAATAAATATGATTCTTGGAATAGTTTTCCTTTTAGGTGGTTTTAGTGTTTTCTTTGTAATTTTTAGTGGGAAAAAGAGCTAGTTCAATATTCAGAAACTCTTCATTGTGTAATTTTCTCTTTGAATTGTTTAGTTTTGAACATGCAACCAAATTCTGTATCCGGTAAAAAAGCAAATTCATTTTCTGGCATTCACATCGATCCGATACAGTTCAGGGTTGCTGGAATGAATGATGATAAATGTAAGCTAACCGCTTATAATAGGAGGGATTTTTATAAAATTTCTTTGATTACCAGGGGTTGCAGTACTTTGTTATATGCGAACCGTGATATCGAAATTACTAAACCTGCGCTTGTTTTTACCAATCCGTTAATTCCATATTCCTGGGATGCAAATGCAGAGGATATGGTTTACGATGGGCATTTTTGTGTGTTTAGCGAAGATTTTCTACATACAGGTACGCGTATGGAGAGTTTGCAGGATTCTACCTTGTTTAAGGCGGATGGTAATCCCGTTTACCTGTTAGAGGATGAGCAGGTAGCCTACCTAAAAAGCATTTTCATCAGAATGCAAACAGAAATCGATAGCGATTATATCTATAAATACGATCTCATTCGCAATCACTTGAATGTGATTATTCACGAGGCTGTTAAAATGCAGCCTGCTGTAGCATATTTTAATTCAACAAATGCAGCTTCCAGGATTACCAATCTGTTTCTTACCCTTTTGGAGAAACAATTTCCGGTAGATTCGCCACAAGATCCGCTCAGGTTAAAAAAAGCGGGTGATTACGCAGAAAGACTATCTGTTCATGTGAACCATTTAAATGCAGCAATTCAGGAGGTTACCGGTAAAAGCACTACTTCCATCATCAATGAAGCCATCGTGGCAGAGGCGAAATCACTACTGTTGCAAACCGATTGGAGCGTTGCCGAAATTGCTTTTAGTTTGGGTTTCGAATACGCATCGTACTTTAATAATTTTTTCAAAAAACATACTGGCTACACCCCAATGAAAATTAGAAACAGTGTTTCATCCACCTAAGTTTCTATATTTTATCTTTCGTTGATTTCTTTAATAAACTCTTTGATTTGTTTAATTGGTGATGTGCTTATTGCAATACCTTTGTTGATCATAAAAAATTAAAGATGAATATGAAAAGAATAAATTTAGGCAAGCAGGGGCTGCAGGTTCCAGAGCAAGGTTTAGGCTGTATGGGCATGACCACCCTAGCTGGCGGTGATATTTACGGCAAAGCCAATGAAGAGGAATCAATTGCAACCATACATCGGGCATTGGAACTTGGGATTAATTTTTTAGATACAGCCGATTTATATGGCCCTTTGCTAAATGAAAGATTAGTTGCAAAAGCAATAAAAGGTAATCGCGATCAATTTACCATCGCAACAAAATTTGGATACGAGGTAGATGATAATGAACAGTTGACCTGGGGTTTTAATGGTACGCCTGCCTACGTAAATAAAGCTGTGGAACGCTCGTTAAAAAACCTGGGGACTGATTATATCGATTTATACTATCTGCACAGGGTTGATCCAAATACCCCGATAGAGGAAACCGTAGGCGCTATGGCCGAACTTGTTAAAGCAGGGAAGGTAAAATATATTGGTTTGTCGGAAGTTTCGGCCGATACGATTAAAAGAGCTCACAAAATCCATCCGATCACAGCAGTGCAGAGTGAATATTCGCTTTTCGAACGTGAGGCAGAAACCAATGGTGTATTAAATACTTTAAAGGAACTTGGAATTGGTTTTGTTGCTTATTCTCCACTGGGACGTGGCTTTATTTCAGGGGATATCAAAAGTCCAGACGATTTTGCCGCCGATGATTTCCGTAGGAGTATTCCACGTTTTCAAGGTGAAAATTTCTACAAGAATTTAGAATTGCTAAAAGAAATTCAGTTTATCGCAAAAGAAAAAGCGGTAACTCCATCTCAATTGGCTTTGGCTTGGGTAATTTCGCAGGGTATTCTTGCTATTCCTGGCACGAAGCGGATCAGATACATCGAAGAAAATGCAGCAGCTTCGGATATTGTACTCACAGCAGCCGAGAAGGAAAAATTAGCCTCCGTTGTTCCTGTGGGAGCCACTGCTGGTGGACGGTATGATGCTACACAAATGCAGTTTGTTAACGCTTAGTGTATCTCAGCTTATTCGTAAAAGTTGCAGGTAGAGCTTGCAACTTTTTTGTTTGTTAAGAATTTTTTGGTTCTGTTATTTACGTCAGCACTAATTATGATGTTACCTATACAATTCATCTAAAAATTTATTTCACGGCTAAACATTTTTAAGTTTTTATCTGTTTATAGTTTAAAATCTATATTAAATGCAGGGAACAATAAAATTTTATAATGAATCTAAAGGTTTTGGATTTGTTGTTACAGAAAATGGAGATGAAATCTTTGTTCATGTTACGGGATTAATCGATAAGGTAAGTCAGAACGATCGGGTCGAATTTGAAGTGGCTCAGGGAAAAAAAGGACCCAATGCCGTTAACGTAAAACGTATTTCATAGGTATATGAGGTTAGGAACAGTAAAATTTTATAACAGTGAAGAGGGTTTCGGAGGCATCACACCATCCAATGGAGGTAAAGAAGTTAGCTTTTTTGCGCATGGGGTATCCGGAGTGATTAAAGCCAATAATATTGTGCAGTTTGATATTGAATTTACGCCAAAGGGGACAAAGGCTGTAAAAATAATGTTTTTATCTGCTTAATTCCTTTTGCTCATCTCTTTCCAGATACTCACTCAGCCCTTAAAGTTTGAGTAAATGGTGAAAATGATTAATATTTGCAGATTAATAGGTCTTCTAATGTTTTAGAAGACTTTTTTGTGATCATTATTCGCTGGAAATTATTTGGTTGCAATAAAAATGAGGAGATTGTAACCTGGTGGAACTATTTCAGTCTTACAGATGTTTATCCTTTAAGTTTATGTATGATACAACTAGAGCCAATTAGCGGGGTTTTTAATAGAGAGCGTGCGTTGCAGGCAGCATACCCTATGCGTATGTTGATTGTAAAGGAAGGAAACGGCTTTCTGTGCATGAATTCCGGCGATTATAAACTGTTGGATAAGAGGATGTTTTTTATTCCTGAAGAAGGGCTTGTAAGACTTGACGGTAAAATTATATCTGGTTACTGGTTAAGTTTTAGCAGTATGTTGTATGCTGAGTTTTTACTTCAGCATTTAGATCCATTGGCTAAAAACCTGTTTTTGAATTTATCCCACCGTGATTTAACCTTTCCCGAATCTGCCAAAACCTATAGCCTGCTCGATCAGCTAAAAAGAGAGATAGACGCTAAAAAGGACATACGCTTTCTTGCGCAATATCTATCCTTATTTTTAGGTTTTTCTGCTGGTTTAGACGGATATCTTGCGGCTTTAACTTTAGATGAATTACAGCAGGTATTACGGTTTAGGGCTATCTTAGAACAATTTTACAGAACAGAAAGATCTGTTCAGTTTTATGCGGAGGGTATGGGCATGAGTACAGGGAAGCTAAATAAATTTTTAGACCGTGTTTTAGGGAAAAGCCTAACCGTATTGATTAAAGACAGGATTATGAGAGAGGCAGAAGAACTATTGCTTCAAAGTGACTTAAGTGTTGATGAAATCGCTGACATACTGGGTTTTGAACAAACAACTAAATTTATGATGAGCTTTAAACGCCATAAAGGAATGTCGGTACTTCAGTTTAGCAGATTGGTTTAACAAAAACGAAAATTGGTGCGTCTGGCAAAAAAATGACCATCATTTTGATTTCATCTCTTCTAGAAAAACAGGTTTCCGGACCTCACAACATTAATTGCATAGCGCCTAACGCGTAAGGCTTTGCTCACTGCTTCTTTTTTATCAGCCGCACCAATTTTGCATCGGCTAAATTATAAAATCTTAACTTAAAGAAGAAGAATATTCCTAATATTGTTACGAAGCTGTATTTTGGCATCTACAAACCTGTGTCTGAACCAATTCGGGGTGGTAAAATAAAAAGTCTAGTAAATTTGTAGTCTATGTGAAAAAAATTATATTTGCCAAAAATATAATCATTATGAAACAAGAGTTTACAAAATCTTTCCCCCAAAACAATGGGCTAAATGTAATTTTAAATAAGATGTATTGTTGCTGTTGATTGCTTATAATTATTTGTTTCTGCTAGAGCAGTAAGGCAAAAAAAAGGAAAATACAAGCTGTATTTTCCCCAGGCAAATTAACGGAACAGGAATTCAATTGGCGTTGCACCTGTTCCAAATCAATTCAAATCACCTATTTCAAAGTTATGCAAAATTTTGAGAAAGTCAATCCCGCACAAGGGATATTGGCTTTACGAAGTATGATGTCCAATTTTCGATTGGATATCTGGCAAACATGCCGTTTTTTATTACCTATTCTATTTTTATTCTCTCCAACATTATCAAAAGCGCAAAACCCTACAGAACCAACTATTAACGCAACCCTATCGGGTACTGTAATAGATGCAAAAACCAAAGAAACTTTAACTGGGGCTTCGGTTAAAATCCAGGGAACAACCAATGGCTCCTCAACCGATCGGGAAGGAAAGTTTAGATTAATAACAGGACAAAAATTTCCATTTACCCTACTGGTTAATTTTGTAGGTTATAAGCAAAGCGAAGTGGTAGTTAACCAGAGCCAGATTACAGTTGAACTGGTTGAGGATTACAATCCATTAAATGATGTGGTTGTGGTGGGGTATGGTACGCAGAAAAAGATTAACCTTACAGGATCCGTAGCTACTGTTGATGCCAAAACGCTTGCTAACAGGCCTATTACCAATGCCACGCAGGCACTTCAGAATGTACCTGGGGTTTTTACCAATCAAACCAAAGGAAGGCCTGGGGCTGATGCTGCTGCCATCCGGATACGTGGTTCGGGTACGCTGAACAATAACAATCCATTGGTATTGGTTGATGGGATTGAATTTCCGCTGGGCGATGTGAATCCAAATGATATTGAAAGTGTAACCGTTTTAAAAGATGCGGCCTCGGCAGCGATTTATGGTAACCGTGCCGCAAACGGCGTAATTTTGGTGAAGACCAAAACAGGTAAAAAGGGAACGTTTTCTATCGATTATAACTTTTATGCGGGTTCGCAAAAGGCAACCCAGTTTCCGGATGTGGTAACCAATACGGTAGACTATATGATCGGCAAAAACAGAGCGTTAGCCAATGAGGGCAAACCTGCCGAGAGCAGTGAGGCATTGATCAATGAATTTAGGACGGGTACAGATCCTTTTATTTATCCAAACACGAACTGGTTTGATGTGATGTTCCGCAACGCGGCCATACAAGAACACAACCTCCGCATTTCTGGCGGCACCGAAAAAACTGCATTTTCCATCTCGCTGGGTTATCTGGATCAGGATGGGATTTTAATCGCTTCTTCCGGTAACCGGTATTCGCTAAATTCAAATATCAGCTCTGATATTACCAAAAGGTTGAAGGTAGGCGCCAGCTTAACTGCAAATTTTTGGAACAGTAAAGAAAGTGCCTACAGTGCCGACGACGGCAATGGCGAGGGTGGCTTAATGGGTTTAACCTACCGGGGTCTTCCTTTTCAAACCCCTTATGCGCAGGATGGTAGTTACGCCGATCAATGGATCCGTGTTCCGGGCCATAACTTTTTTAGGAATACAGTAGCATTGGCAAATGAAGGTTTTAATAAAAACAACCAGTACCGTACGATGGCCAATGTCTTTTTAGAATATCAGTTGCCATTTAATATCAAGTACAAAACTACCTTAGGCGCCAATCTTCTTTATGGCATCAATAAGTATTCTTACCCGGCCATTAATTTAACCAATCCGAAAACGGGCGTGGTATCGCCTATCGGCAATACGCCGGCAAGAGGGGTAAGGCAGATCAGTCAGAACAATATCAACATTACCAATTTCCATACCTTAAACTGGGAAGGTGCATTGGATAAACACCATTTCGGTGCTCTGGCCGGTTTCAGTTTAGAGCGTTTTGATGATGGTAATTTTTCGGCCTATAATGAAGGTTATCTGGGTAATGATTTAACTGAACTGAATGCAGGAAGTACATCTCCGCAAGTTACGGGTACTTCTGGCGCCTCGAGGTTACAATCTTACTTCGGCAGGTTTAACTACAATTATAACGAGAAATACCTGTTAGAAGCCAATTTTAGGTACGATGGTTCATCCAGGTTTGCCGCTGGTAACAGATGGGGTTTCTTTCCATCCTTTTCTGCCGGATGGCGGGCCAGTGAAGAAGAATTTATCAAGAACTTAAATGTTTTCAGCAATTTAAAATTGCGTGCCTCTTACGGAAAACTGGGTAATCAGAATGTAGCTTTGTTTAGTTATGTAGATGCCATTTCGCTTGGACAGAATTACAATTTCAACGGAACGATTGTAAGCGGAGCAGCCATTACGCAGCTTAGCGACCCCAACATTACCTGGGAAACCACTACCATGAGCGATATTGGTTTAGAAGGCAGCTTTTTTAAGAGTAAGCTTACTTTTGAAATTGATTTGTTTGATAAGCAGACCTCTAAAATTTTAAGGCAGATCAGCGTTCCAGGTCAGGTGGGTAATTTAGCTGGTCCGGTAAAAAATATAGGCGCAGTAAATAACCGCGGGTTTGAAGTTACGCTGGGCTTTAAAGATTCGGCAAAGGATTTTCGCTACAACATAGACGCAAACCTCACCTATATCAAAAACAAGGTGACCAATGTAAATGGTCAGAAATATTACGGTGGTAATACCATTATTCAGGAAGGATCACCAATCGACAGTTTTTATGGCTTACAGGCAGAGGGAATTTTTCAGAGCGCAGAGGAAGTGAAAGCCCATGCCTTTCAGAATGCAGGCACGGTTCCCGGCGATCTGAAATATAAAGATGTGGATGGGAACGGTGTGGTCGATAATAATGACCGTGTGGTTATCGGCAACAGCATCCCGAAATTCGTTTATGGTTTCTCCGGCGGTTTTGGCTATAAACGATGGGATTTCAGTTTCATTTTTCAAGGTTTGCAGGATGTAGATACTTATCTCACTGGAAACCTGGCCCAGCCCTTTAAAAACGGTGCAGGGGTAACCAAAGACTGGCTTACTGATTCGTGGACGCCAACCAATACCGGTGCATCTTTACCGCGTTTAACCACATCTAACGGTTATCCGCAAAACTTCCAGACTTCGAGCTTCTGGGTAAGGGATGCTTCTTATTTAAGGTTGAAAAACGTGCAGATCAGCTATTCGTTCCCAAATAAATGGCTCAATAAAGCAGGGATTGATGTGTTAAAGGTATTTGTGAATGCACAGAACTATTTAACCTTTTCGAACTTTAAATTCAGCGATCCTGAGCGGAATTTAACCAGGGCAGACCTGATTGAATATCCGAATGCAAAAACAATCAGTGCAGGTATTAATGTATCATTTAAATAACAGGCCATGAAAAAATATATTCTATTATTATTGATTTCGGTGTACTTGTTTGGCTGTAAAGATTATCTGGATGTAACGCCAACTGATCGTTTTACGCAAGACACCTATTGGACAACTAAAGTACAGGCGGAAGCCGCACTGAACGGTACTTATGCCGCGATTTACTACAATGTTTATGGCGCTAATTCCATTTATTTAGATGCCCTGACCCCCAATACTTACCAATATAATAACGATTACAACATCATTTCGAGGGGCTTGCATAATGCAGCAACAGGTTATTTTAACGAAACCTGGAACGGCAGTTATAAAGGAATCGGCAGGGCCAACAATGTATTGGCCAATATCGATAAAGTGAGTATGGACGCCGCTTTGAAAGAAAGATATAGAGCAGAAGCTAAATACCTTCGTGCCTTGTATTATATTCCGCTGTGGAACTATTTTGGCGGTGCACCGTTGATTACTGATGCCACCAACTATGAAACCCAGGCGAACTTACCAAGAAATACCGCAGACGAACTATTGGCGCAGATTTTAAAGGATTTAACAGAAGCTTCAACAGGCACAGCATTACCCTTAACCTATTCTGGTGTGGATAAAGGAAGGGCAACCCGTGGTGCGGCTTTAGCTCTAAAGGCACGGGTTTTATTGTATGCCAAGCGTTGGAAAGAAGCTGCTGAAGCGGCAAAAGCTGTGATTGATCTTAAAACCTACAGTTTGTTCCCTGATTACCGAGGATTATTTTATCTGGAAAATGAAGGCAATGCTGAAGTGATTTTTGATGTCCAGTACAAATATCCGGAATTTACCCATTCATTGGATATCAGTTTAGATCAGCAATTGGGTTCGGCCCCATTGCCTGATCTGGTAAATACCTATTATGCAACCGATGGAAAACCGATAGGCAGTTCTGCCGTTTTTAACGCGGCAAAACCTTTCGAAAACCGCGATAGCCGGTTGCAGGCTACTGTTATTTTACCGGGAACACAGTTTAAAGGCGCAACGGTAACAGCAATCCAATATCCGAGCACGGGTTATGGCTTGAAAAAATATACCATTTTTAAGGACAATGAAAAACCTGTGGCGGTACCAACCAGCGGTACTTCCGAATTGAATATTATTTTACTCCGTTATGCTGAGGTATTATTAACCTATGCTGAAGCCAAGAATGAAGATACAGGGCCCGATCAGTCGGTTTTTGATGCCTTGAATTTAATCCGGGCCAGAGCCAAAATGCCTAATATTCCATCTACCTTGGGTCAGGAAGAATTGAGGGCAGAAATCAGGCACGAACGAAGGGTGGAACTGGCAGGAGAAGGTTTGTATTATAACGACATCCGCAGATGGAGGATAGCCGATCAGTTATTAAACGGAAACATTAGCAATAGTGCGGGCGCGCGGATCGATAGCCGGCTTTTTGATGCCAATAAGGATTACCTATGGCCAATACCGTCGATTGCGATCCAGAATAATCCCGCGCTGAAACAAAACCCTAACTATAACAAATAGCAATGAAAAATGTATTAAAATTGATAAGCTTTGCACTGCTTGCCGGCAGTTTAACTACCGTACAGGCACAAAGTAAAAAGAAACCCAACATTATTTTTATCCTGGCTGATGATTTGGGTTATGGCAATGTACACAGCTTTAACCCCAATTCTAAAATCCCCACGCCGAACCTGGATAAATTAACTGCAGAAGGTATTAAATTTACCCGTTTCTATTCTGGAAATACCGTTTGTGCACCATCGCGCTGTGCATTAATGACGGGTTATACCATGGGACATGCCTGGGTAAGGGGCAATGCCAAAGCAAAAGACGGTTTGGCCGCTTTGCGTGCGCAGGATACCACCCTGGCCGAACGCTTAAAGGGAAACGGATATAAAACCGGTATGTTTGGTAAATGGGGATTGGGCGATGAGGACAGTAAAGGTGCACCCCACTTAAAAGGTTTTGATAGTTTTTATGGATATCTCGATCAGGCGCATGCACACGATTACTATACCAATCGCTTGTATGAAATTGTTGGGGGCAAAACGGTAGAAGTACCTGTTGATACCACAAAGTACACCGAAGACCTGATTGTAAATAAAGCGGTTGACTTTATTAATGCGAATAAAGACCAGCCATTCTTTTTGTATATGCCGTTAACTGTTCCACATGCAGAGTTGAAAGTGCCGGCCGAATTGTTGAAGAAATTCCAGAATGCCGATGGTTCGAGTAAATTTCCACCGGAAACCCCTTTTGAGAAAAAAGGGAATTATGATAGTCAGGCGCAGCCACACGCCGCTTTTGCTGCTATGGTTAATAAACTCGATGCTGATGTAGGTACTATTGTGGCCTTGATCAAAAAGTTAGGATTGGATAACGATACCTATATTTTCTTTACCAGTGATAATGGTCCGCACAAAGAAGGTGGTGCCGACCCGGTATTTTTCAACAGCAGTGGTGAGTTTAGGGGGGTAAAAAGAGATTTATATGAAGGAGGCATCCGTGTACCGTTAATCGTGAGAGCTCCTGGTAAAATTGCAGCAGGACAGGTTAATCCTTCGCCATGGGCATTTTGGGATGTATTGCCAAC
>Ga0163161_10000809_pt1 | contig 24489 bp, 20 predicted proteins | sample S45metaG_FD_129847 | JGI IMG/M metagenome (GOLD analysis project Ga0163161, IMG submission 129847) | Switchgrass rhizosphere microbial communities from Kellogg Biological Station, Michigan, USA - S4-5 metaG | ecosystem: Host-associated > Plants > Roots > Rhizosphere > Soil | place: USA... | reverse complement strand
GAAAATCCATTTCAAAACACTATCTTTGCGCCAAATTTGAGGCGCATTTTATGCAAAAGATTAGAAATATAGCTATTATAGCACACGTTGACCACGGCAAAACTACTTTGGTTGATAAGATTTTACATTCTTGTTCTATTTTTCGTGACAACGAACAAACAGGAGATTTGATATTGGACAACAACGATTTAGAGCGCGAGCGTGGTATCACGATTGTATCTAAAAACGTATCGGTTCAATACAAAGACGTAAAAATTAACATTATTGACACTCCTGGTCACGCGGATTTCGGCGGTGAGGTAGAGCGTGTTTTGAAAATGGCAGATGGTGTACTTTTACTTTGCGATGCTTTTGAAGGTGCAATGCCTCAAACGCGTTTCGTAACGCAAAAAGCTTTAGCCCTTGGTTTAAAACCAATTGTGGTAGTAAACAAAGTGGATAAAGAGAACTGTCGCCCAGAAGAGGTTTATGAGCAGATTTTCGAATTGTTCTTTAACCTTGAAGCAACTGAAGATCAGTTGGATTTCCCTGTAATTTACGGTTCATCTAAACAAGGATGGATGAGTACCGATTGGAAAGTGCCAACTACTGATATTTTCGCTTTATTAGATGCGGTTGTGGCTAACATTCCACCTGCACCAATTAACGACGGTACTTTACAGATGCAGATCACTTCGTTAGATTATTCATCTTTCGTAGGTCGTATCGCAATCGGTCGTGTACACCGTGGTACAATTAAAGAAAACCAACCGGTTACTTTAATTAAACGCGATGGTAAAATCGTAAAATCAAGAGTAAAAGAACTTTATACTTTCGAAGGTTTAGGTAAAATCCGTACTACAGAAGTAAGTTCTGGTGATATTTGTGCAGTTGTAGGTATTGATGGTTTTGATATTGGCGATACAATCGCTGATTTTGAGGCACCAGAACAATTACCGGTTATCAGCATTGATGAGCCAACGATGAACATGTTGTTTACCATTAACAACTCTCCATTTTTTGGTAAAGAAGGTAAATTAGTAACCTCTCAGCGTATTAAAGAACGTTTGTATAAAGAGATGGAGAAAAACTTAGCTTTAAAAGTTGTTGAAACAGCTTCTCCTGATGCCTGGTTGGTTTATGGCCGTGGTATTCTCCATTTATCTGTATTAATCGAAACGATGCGTCGTGAAGGTTATGAGATTCAGGTAGGTCAGCCTCAGGTTATCATTAAAGAAATTGATGGTAAGAAACATGAGCCAATTGAAACTTTAATCGTTGATGTTCCAGGCGAAGTTTCTGGTAAAGTAATCGAATTGGTAACTCAACGTAAAGGTGAGTTGTTAATTATGGAGCCAAAAGGCGATTTACAACACTTAGAATTCGAAATCCCTGCACGTGGTATCATTGGTTTACGTAACAACGTTTTAACTGCTACTGCTGGTGAGGCAATTATGGCACACCGTTTCAAAGCTTACGAGCCTTGGAAAGGTACAATTCCTGGTCGTTTAAACGGTGTATTGGTTTCAATGGAAAAAGGACAAACTACTGCTTATTCAATCGATAAGTTACAAGATAGAGGCCGTTTCTTCATCGATCCAGGAACTGATGTTTACGAAGGTCAGATTATGGGTGAGCACATCCGTGATAACGATTTAGTAGTAAACGTGGTAAAAGGTAAAGCATTAACCAACATGCGTGCTTCTGGTACTGATGATAATACCCGTATTGCACCGGCAATTAAATTCTCTTTAGAAGAAGCTATGGAATATATCCAGGCTGATGAGTATATCGAGGTTACGCCGCAAAGCATGCGTTTACGTAAAATCTTCTTAACAGAACAAGAACGTAAAGTTAAAGGAAAGCAATTCGCTTAAACCCCTAAATCCCCTAAAGGGGACTTAAAATATAGATTACTAAAGCCCCGATGTAAATCGGGGCTTTTTTTGCGTTTAAATGGTTTGTTGAGTTGACAACTTTAATAATAAATGGACCAGGAAGTTGTCAACTCTAAGAGTTAGCTTCTTAAGCGTGATAAAAATAATTAGGAAAGCAATTTGAATACCTTTTTTAAAGTCAGTCCTTCTTTCCGCTAAATCCCCGATGAAGAATCGGGGGATACCGCTGCAATAAGGTTTAGGGGCGTTGGGGCGGTGGTATTAGGTTTCTTCAGTTTTACTTATCTTTCCAAAACAATATAATATCCATGCAAAGCTACCTACAATCCTTTAATATTCTTTCATCGGCAGAAATTGATGTTTTTACAGCAAACGCTACACCAAGAACATTAAAAAAAGGAGAATTGTTTATTACCGAGAATAAAATTTGTAAGGAAGTCGCTTTTATAAAATCGGGGGTTTTGCGTTCATTTTATACATCAACCAGCGCAGAAGAATACACCTATTGCCTTACTTTTCCTAATCAGTTTATGACAGCATATTCATCTTTTATTACCGGAAACCCAACTGTAGAGAATATTCAGGCCATGAGTGATGTAGATTTATTGATCATTAAAAAAGAAGTTATAGATATTTTGACCGAATCGAGCATTAATGGTCTGAGATTATTCAAAACAATAGCCGAGCAGCAATATATCCATTTAGAGAAGCGTGTGTTCATGTATCAAAAAGATGCAGCCAAAGCACGGTATATAGAGCTTTTTAAAAGTCATCCCGATTATATCAAGCAAATTCCAGTAAAGTATCTGGCTTCTTTTCTGGCCATTACGCCAAGACATTTAAGCAGATTGCGGAAAGAAATCATTTAAGGACATTTGTCTGCCTCTTGAGCGCAAGGCCTGTGTTAATTTTGTGTTGTAGATAAAACAACATGAAAAATATTTTAATCATTAATGGTCATCCAAATAAAGATAGCATCAATTTTGCGTTGGCTGAAGCCTATTATAAAGGCGCTAAAGATTCAGGTGCCAATGTTTCATTAATTCATCTCGCTGAATTAGTATTTAATCCCAACCTGGCTTTCGGGTATCGCCAAAGGACGGAGTTAGAGCCCGATTTGCTGTCAAGTTTGGAAAAAATCAAAGCTGCTGATCATTTGGTTTGGGTACATCCTGTGTGGTGGGGCGGCATGCCTGCGATAATGAAAGGTTTTATTGATCGACTGTTTCTACCAGGTATTACTTTTCGGTATCGCGAAAATAGCGTTTGGTGGGATAAGCTGTTAAAGGGAAAAACGGCAAGAATCATTACGACACTAGATCAGCCGTCTTGGTATTATTGGTTATCGTTCGGTCGCCCTAGTGTTAACCAGTTAAAGAAAAGTGTACTTCAGTTCTGTGGGGTAAATCCGGTAAAAGTTACTTATTTAGGAATTATCAAAAAATCAACTGAAAAACAGCGTCTAAAATGGCTTTCTGAAGTTTATAAGTTAGGTAATTGCTTGCGTTAAGTGTTTGTAATTCAGTTTAATCATTAATCAGATGTGCCATTTTTTGTCAGTATTTTTTCATAAAACCTATGGGAATAAAAAAACTAACAATTGTATGGCAATTAATTTTAGGCTCAGCCTTAATTTTGTGTTTTTGCAAGCAAACTAATCATCCCAAATCATGATTAATAAAGGGTTATCCAAAATGGGTATATTTTTATTAAATATGCTCTCACTGTTGCCGCTATTTATTTTATACAGATTGGCGGATGCTTTTTATGTGTTAATATTTTATGTTTTTGGTTACCGCCGGAAAGTGGTTAAAGAAAACCTGGTTAATGCATTCCCCGAGAAAAATCCTGCTGAAATCAATGCCATTGAAAAACGTTTTTATAAATTTTTCTCCTCACTTTTTATCGAAGTGATTAAAATGAAAAGCATTTCTGAAAAGGAATTAAATAAAAGGGTAAAATTTAAAAATACCGATCTGGTAGAAGCCTATCTTAAAAATAACGAAAGTGTGCTTTTCTGTTCATCACATTATGGCAATTATGAATGGGTGTGCATGGCTATTGGCTTAAACTTTTCTGGCAAACATTACCCAATTTATAAACCATTGAGCAGCGAAGCTTTTGATAATTGGTTTTTGACCATGAGAAGCAAGTTTGGCAACCAAATGGTGTCTATGCGTCAAACTTTAAGGGCTATTCAATCGAGTAAAAACGAACCGACTATGTTTACTTTTGGAAGCGATCAGGCACCTTCAAAAGATGAATCGAACTATTGGACGACCTTTTTAAATCAAGAATCTTCCATACAGCTGGGGGTGGAAAAAATCGCCAGAAAAACAAACCGGCCTGTTTTTTATCTGAAAATTAATTATTTAAAAAGAGGCTATTACGAAGTAGATTGTGTACCGATCTGTTTAAACCCAGCAGAAACTGCTGAGTTCGAAATCACCGAAATGCATACGCACTTTTTAGAGGACATGATTAAAGAAGCACCGGCTTACTGGTTATGGAGCCACCGCAGATGGAAATATAAACCTGAGCAAAAGATTTCAGAAATCATCAAAAAAGATCAAAATATAATGGATGCCATGGCCTAGGCTAATCCATTTGTCTAAATATGAAATCTAACATTTTCGTGGCATAATTTTTTAAGGTGCTTTTTAAATTAGCACTTTAAATTTCTGGTATGATTAAAAAGGGGATTTCCCATTTGGGAATATTTTTTTTAGGCGTATTATCTCTGCTTCCATTATCTGCTTTATATATTTTGGCCGATGGAGCTTATTTACTACTGTATTTTGTTTTCGGCTACCGGCGTAAAGTTGTTCGGGAAAACTTATTAAATGCGCTTCCTGATAAAACATTAGAAGAGATTTTGGTTATCGAAAAACGCTTTTACCGATACCTGGCTTCGCTGGTCTTTGAGATTATTAAAATGAGCAATATCTCAAAAAAAGAAATCGAAAGGCGTTTCGTATTTAAAAACAAAGAACAGGTTCGGGAATATTTGGATCGTGGAGAAAGTGTATTGATCTGTTCAGCACATTATGGAAACTGGGAATGGGGTACCCTAGGTATTGGGCTCAATTTTTCTACAGATCACTATCCTATTTATAAACCCTTAACCAATCCAGTTTTCGATACTTGGTTTAAAAAAGTACGTAGTAAATTCGGTAACAAATTAATTGCCATGCGACAAACCATGAGGGCTTTGCAGGCGAGTAAAGATAAACCCAGCATATTTAGTTTTGGGAATGATCAGGCACCCTCAAAAGACGAGTCGCATTATTGGACAAGTTTTATGCATCAGCCCAGCTCTGTCCAGTTGGGGATTGAAAAAATTGCAAAACGTACCAACCAGCCTATCTTTTATTTCAAAATCAATGTGCTTAAACGAGGCTTTTACGAGGTAAATTGTGTGCCTCTTTGTTTAAATCCGGCCGGGACCGCTGAGTTTGAAATTACTGAAATGCACACCCGTTTTTTGGAAGAAATTATCAGGGCAAAGCCCGAGTATTGGTTGTGGAGCCATAAAAGGTGGAAATATAAACCTAAACATCAACTTCTTTTTACCACAAATGAATTTCTAAAGCAGGCATAATTTCCTAAATATTTTATATTTGTTGGGATAACGCCTACCCATGAAAACTTTCAAAAAAATACTCTTAATTCTGATTTATTCATTTTTTTTATCGCTGTTTGCACTATTTCTTTGGAAGCCCTATCTGTTAAGTGTGTTAAAAAATAGAACACCTGGTGCCGAAACGTATAAAATTTTCCCGCAGGACACTTCGCATAAAAGTGATTCTGCCTTTTATTTCATCAGATCGGCCAAGCAACGGAACGATTTAGATACGCTTCATGTCCTGGACGGAAACAATCAATCTATTCCCTTGAAGGAGTATTTAAAAAATGGGCAGATCAATGTTTTTATCGTGATCAGGAATGATAGTGTTTTATACGAAAAATATGATAAGGGTTATCGTGATAGCACCTTAGCCACCATATTTTCTGGTGCCAAAAGCATGATTTCTATTATGATCGGGCAAGCATTAAATGATCATAGCATTAAAAGTTTAAACGATAAAGTAACTCAGTATATTCCAGAATTAAAACCGAATTCCGCCTTTGAGGAGATCACATTAAAAAACCTTTTAGATATGAAGTCAGGCCTGGAGTTTCAGGATGCTGTAGGTGGAATTGTTAAGGCTTTTTTTTCTGATGAAGCCAAATATTATTATACGGATGATATGAAAGCTCAACTGATGAAAGTTAAACTGGTAAATAAACCCGGCACGGTCTGGAAATACAAAAGTATCGATCCGATTTTATTGGGTTGGGTTTTGCAAAAGGCAACGGGTAAATCGGTGGCTCAATATTTCGAAGCCAATGTATGGAAAAAGATGGGAACACAGTATAACGCAACCTGGGGATTGGATCAGGTTAACGGTTTAACAAATACCGCGAGCCGTTTTCAGGTAACTGCTATTGATCTTGCTAAAATTGGCCGGTTATATTTAAATAAAGGCAAATACGACGGCAAACAGGTCGTTCCAGAAAACTGGGTAAATCAATCGATAAATATCGGTACCGAAAAACCTGCATCGGCAAAAGGCTGGCAAAAATCAGCCCATCACTACCTTTGGTGGATTCCGCAGGAAGGAGATAACGGTGATTATGCTGCAGAAGGCATGCTTGGCCAAAGGTTATACATTGATCCAAAAACGAATACCATTATTGTGCAGTTTGCCGATCACGGTGCAGGGAATTATCCTTACCGGAAAATCAGCAGGTATTTGAGTGCATTGCCGTTTAGCTATCCGAATCGTTAGTAACCACCGGGCACACTAAGGTTTCACAGAGACAAAAGTGAGAATGGATGATTTTCTTTCTTGTTGGCCACAAAGCATTTTTACTGGTTTAAACTATGCGCTGTTAGCCCTGTGACGTTCTCGGTGCGCGCTGTGGTTAATATTCATGGCAAAAAAAATAATATATTTTCTATAAAACTGTACATTGCCGCTGCATGGAAAACAACGATGTAAGAATTTCGAAAAAGAAACCGATTTTTCCGGTAACGCCCGCTTTGCAGAAATATTTACGCACTTACCAACGCGAAGCGAAATTGCCCATCGGTTATAATGATTTAATGCAGTTTAACGAGGCTTTCCCTTTAATGGATAAGTTTGGTAAAGACTCGCTCTGGGAAGGGCCGATTTATGCGCAGGATTTAATTGAAACCCTGCATGATGGTTTAAAGGAAATTTATGCGAACTTAAAAGCATCGGGTAATTTGAGAATCGTTGAACACAAGTATATCGATAAAATAGAATATTGTACCTTCGGAAATACCCACCCATTTCGTATCCGCATTGTAAACCGTTTAAATGATGTTTACGATTATTTCTACATCAAAAAAGCTGATGCTTCGCGTATTTATGGCCTGGAAATGGAAGAAATCCTTTCGCCAAATCAGGTGAATTACCTGGTTGATGGCAATACTTTAGTGGAAGAACATATTGCGGGGATTCCAGGTGATGTTTTTACAAAAGGGCAGTTGTATACACCAGAGTTTAATCCAACCCGTATTGCAAAAGAGTTTGTTAAGTTTAACGAACGTTGTTTAATTATGCTTTTAGGTGATATGCGGGCGTATAATTTTGTAGTACAGATAACACCCGATTTTGATGATATCCAGTTCCGTATCCGTGCAATAGATTTCGACCAACAGTTTTACGAAGGAAATTTAAAGGTTTATTTGCCCCAGTTTTTTAAAGAGAATCTGCCTTATGTGAAAATGAGCATGGAGCAATTAACTGAGAAAACCGTACTGCAATACCAACAGGAAGAGCGATCGTCTATTGTGCACCGTGTAAGGAGCGAAAGGCACCGATTAACTGATCTCCGCGATGTTTCGAACAAAGAAGAACTCACCACACCTGAAAACATCGCGCTGTTAAAACAGAGTATGAGCGATTATTTTAAGGACGCAAATTATTTACGCTGTAAAACCATGACCGACATTATTGAATTGAACATCAAAAATATTATCAGACAGGTTAAATTGTAAAGTGCTGTGGTGTCAGATATTAGCGTGGTGTTGGATGTTACCATCCGACACTGAAAAGGATTAAACAAGGTAATTCTGTTTTATGGAGAATAACGCTCGTCAGATGGTAACATCTGACGGCACCAAATAAATAAAAACGGCTGACAATTGCCAACCGTTTTTTGAGTGAATCTAGAAAGAGCGTCCAAAGTTTTTAAGCATGCTGCCCTTCGTGAACACCTTCTGCAAATTCTTCTACAATTTTATCGTTAAAAGCAGGGAGATCTTTTGGCGTACGGCTGGTAACCAAGCCCTGGTCTACCACCACTTCCTCATCCGACCATAGCGCGCCTGCGTTGATCAAATCCTGTGAAATGTTTTTTACTGAGGTCATTTTTCTGCCTTGAACCACATCTGCATTAATTAGGGTTTGAGGCCCATGACAGATTGCCGCAACTGGTTTCCCATCGGCAAAGAAAGATTTTACAAAGGCTATCGCATCTTCATTAACACGAAGCTGATCGGGATTGATAACACCGCCCGGTAGCAGCAGACCATTATAATCTTCGGCATTTGCTTCCAAAATGGTTTTATCTACATCAACTTCTATCGACCAGTGATCATGGTCCCAGGCTTTTATTTTTCCGCTTTTTGAGGAGATAATGTGAACGGTTGCTCCTTCTTCTTTTAACCTTTTAACTGGTTCGGTTAATTCTACTTCTTCAAATCCGCTTTCTGTAAGTACAGCAATAATGCGGTTACTTAATTGTCCCATAATCTTTAATTTTTAATAAGGTGATGTATTAAAGACAGTTACGGGAAATTATTGTTTTTAGAAATTTGAGATATTAGAAAATCTCAATTGTTGTTTCCTTGTCGAGTTCTTGAAAATAGAATGCATCAAAAATCACCCTGCTTACAATAGTTTTGATGAAAATAGCATCTTTAAAGTTATCCAAACCATAAGTGAAAACTAGTGAATCAACGGGTTTTTCCTCTTTAAAACCGATTGATTTAAGTACAGCTATGGTGTTTTTATTTAAGATGTGCTGTTTTTTAAGCTTTTTAATATTGATAACTGATAATAAGATTTCTTTATCCGTACGTTTAAACAATAGGGACAATTTATTTTCTTTTTTCAAGTTGAAAATAAATCCTTCAATCTTCTGTTCTACTAAATCAAATATAGCATCATCAAACTCTTGACCATCGTTAAAATAACCTGGTTTATAACTATTTAGTTGATCTAATTTCCGATCAATCTGAGCAAGCATGTGAGTTCTGTACTCATCAGATTCTTCAAACTCATTTTTTTTAACCAAAAAATCGATTGTCCTTTTTAATCGTTCTTTTTCTTGCGTATATGGATCAATTAATGATTTAATCAGTTCAATCTGGCGCTGTATCCTATTGAGATTTTTAGAATTTAAACGAATTGCTTTATAGTCACTATCAATCCGATCTTCTTCAATTATAGACTCGATTAATTTTTTTTCCTGTTCATAGATTGAGAGTAGCGCGTTAATTTCTTCATTCATAAGCTAGTCGTTCGTTCTACGGTGCTTAACAAAATACAAAGCCAGGTTACCTGCAATGATAATATGATTAAAGATATTCGGTACTAAACCATAATATTTGGTAAAAATTTTAAACCGCTCTTTTAAACTCTCACGGTGTTTTTTCTTACTCATGCCACCAACCAGGTATTTGGCTACATAACGGTGGACATTAACAATATTTGAGGCCTTTTTTGCCGCTTTGATGATCCAATCAATATCTGAGCTATACTTATAAGTTAAATCATATGGTGTAATAATGCTGCGGCGGATGTAAATGGCTTGGTGGCTAATGTTCATGCCGTATTTAAAGCTGGTCCAATCAAATTCCTCCGGAGCTTCATGCCTTCTGCGGCCTAAATTTTCCCAATTGTCGTTATACATTTCGGTTTCGCCGTAATAAATGTCGGCACCAGGCGCTGTGGCAAAAACATCCTCAACGGTATGTTTGTCGTAAATTTCATCACCTGAGTTCATGAATAAAACATAATCGCCAGTAGCTAGCGCCAAACCTTTGTTCATAGCATCATAAATACCTTTATCCGGTTCAGATACAATTTTTGTAATCTGATCTTTATAACGCTCAACAACCTGCAAAGTACCATCCGTAGACGCCCCATCAATTACTATATATTCAATTTTTTTATAGGTCTGATTGAGGATAGACTGGATAGTACGCTCGATATCGCGAACGTTATTGTACACAATGGTGATGACTGTTAGCTTTGGCAAGGGCTGGTTTTTTGGATTGGAGTAAATTTAATAAAGATTGTGCAAATTTTTCTGCCTCAATGTTAAAATAAAATTGGGTAAACATTTTGCATCAAAACGCACTATAGTCTATCTAAATTCCCTTGATTTCTGTGTTTTTTGTGGCGCTTAATTTACTTCGGCTGTAAATCAATCAACGTTTCGTAAAGATGGATATGCTCCGCTGCGATTACTTCTTCCGAGAAATCTTTTAAAATACTTAATCTGGCTGCTTTTTGGATTTCTTCTTTATTTGGACGATGGTAGAGCCACTCGATACCATTTGCCAAATCTTCAGCATTCTGGTATTCAGCCAGGTATCCATTCTGCATGTGTTTCACCATATCCGGAATGCCTCCCGTAGTAAAAGCAACAACAGGTGTGGCACACGATAAACTTTCCATTACTGTATTGGGTAGATTATCTTCGAGAGAAGGCGTAATAAAGGCATCAGCAGCAGAATAACATTTTGCCAAATGATCGTCTTTATTAATGGCACCTAAAAAAGTGGTTTTGAAAGGGAATTCGGGCATTTCTGCATTTTCCTTATTACCGAAAATAACCAATTCAATATTTTCTTTTTGTATTCCTGCTCTGCGCGAAAGGATTTCTAAAGCTTCGATTAAATAGGGGGTACCTTTATGTTTGTCGTTTTTTGAGGGCATAAATCCGCTCATCAACACAAATTTATCAGGATTGATCTTTAAGATTTTCTTCGCCTCTGATTTAACATAAGGTTTAAAAATTTTTGTTTCAATTGTATTCGGAATAACTGTCGCTTTCCTCGTGCCCAACAAGCTGCTGAACTTTACCGATGCTGCCATCCAGTTGCTAGGTGCTATAATATGGAAATTTAATTCAGTGTAAGCTTTCTGTTTGCGTACCCAGGTTTTGTGCGAAATATCATTTTTTCCGCTGATTTTCAAGATCGGGCAATTACCGCATTGCTGGTGAAAATTTTCGCATCCATAACGCACATGGCACCCACCTGTAAAAGCATTGCTATCGTGAAAAGTCCATACAATGGGCTTTTCCAGTTCATCAAGCTGAGCTAAAAACTTAGGGTTAAGGAAACCATGGTTTACCCAATGTAAATGGATAATATCAGCATTTTTAACATCAGGATGGTTAATTACCGAACGGCCAAACCACTGCAGACTGAAAGGTGTTTTTACCGACTTACTGAGCCATTTGGCAAAATATCTTTCTGAAAGAATATTATAGATGGCTTTTGCCTTTTGAAAAGGCGATTTACTAAAGGTATCTATTTTTGGATTTTGACCAAATTTAAAGTAAACCAATACTTTTGAATCGATTCCACTCGCCTTTAAGGCATCACTTAAGCGCAAACAGGCACGTCCTGCTCCGCCATTTCCATCATAGGTATTTAGGTGTACTACTTTCAAATCAATCAAAAATACATTTTATTGTTTACGAATATAAAATCTGTTGTGTAATTTCATCCTAATATTTTTTATTGCTTTTTAATTGTAGGATGGAGCCTTTGATGTTTAAAATAATCATATTTGAATTTATTAATTATTTTAAACAAGCCGGGTTAAGGCATCAAAGCCAAACAAAATAAATCATGATCAAATCCCTGTTAAAATCGCTTGCGACACTTGCATTTTTACTGCCCATTCATTCATTTGCTCAAGGTCAAACCTATTTTGCAGCATACCCTGCTTTAACGCCCGATGCACAAACAATAGTATTCAGCTATGATGGCGATATCTGGAAAGTACCCGTAAAAGGAGGTGTGGCTTCGAGGGTTACAGCCATGCAGGGCGAAGAAATTAATCCGAAAATATCCCCTGATGGGAAATGGATGGCTTTTTCATCAAACCAGTTTGGTAATTACGACGTGTATGTTATGCCTTTAACAGGTGGTGATATCAAACAATTAACTTTTAACGATGCTGCTGATGAAGTAGATAACTGGAGCTGGGATTCGAAAACAATTTATTTCACATCTGGACGGTACAATTCTTTTTCCAGCTATAAAGTAAGCGTAAATGGTGGTACGGCTGTTCGTTTATTCGATAACTATTTCAATACTACACATCACATCGCCGAATCGCCAAATGGTGAACTGTTTTTTAACGATACCTGGGAGAGTTACCGATTTGCAAACCGCAAACACTACAAAGGAGCCTACAATCCAGATATCCAATCATACAACCCAAAATCGAAAAGCTATAAACGTTATACCGATTATATCGGGAAAGATTTCTGGACCAGTGTTGATCAAAAAGGGAATGTCTTTTTTGTATCAGATGAGGGCAATGAGGAATACAATCTGTACACTTTTATTGGTGGCAAGAAAACAAGCCTGACTAATTTTGATACTTCCATTAAACGCCCCTTTGTTTCGGCCAATGGAACTACAGTTGTGTTTGAGAAGGATTATCAATTATACACCTACGATGTAGCTTCGAAGAAAACCGAGAAAATCAATATCAGTACTTCGCGTAACCAGGTGTTGAGTAAAGAGCAGGAGTACGATGTGCGTGGAAATATTTCGGCTTTTGATGTTTCTAGCGATGGGAAAAAAATGGCTTTTATTTCACGTGGTGAAGTATTTGTAAGCGATGTAGACGGAAAATTTATCCGTAAGATTACCAACAGTGGTGAACGTGCTTTAGAATGCAAATGGTTGGCCGATAACAAAACAATTCTATTCAGTCAAACGGCAAATGGCTATCAGAACTGGTTTACCATTACCGGTGATGGAAAAGGATCGGTAAAACAGCTTACAAAGGATAAAACAAATGTCCGCGATATTACCTTGAACAAAACTAAAACTATGGCGGTGTACCTGAGCGGTAGAAATGAGCTCAAGCTGATGGATCTTAAAACTTTTGATGCCAAAACGTTGGTAACCGACGAGTTTTGGGCCATACAAAGTGCAGCACCAAGCTTTTCACCAAATGATGAATATGTGCTTTTCACGGTGTACCGGAATTTCGAGCAAGATATTATGGTACACAACATTAAAAGCAATAAAACCATCAATTTAACCAATACAGGTGTTACCGAAACAGGTCCTGTTTGGTCTCCGGATGGGAAATATATTTTCTTTACCAGTGCCCGTACCAAACCGTCTTATCCCACGGGAATGCAGAATGCGCACATTTACCGCATGGCGTTGAACAATTACGATGAGCCTTACCGTTCTGATAAATTCGATGACCTGTTTAAAGAAACCAAACCTGCACCAACAGATGTAAAACCAGCGGTGCCTGATAAAAAAACAAAAGCAGATACAGCTAAAAAGAAGACTGAAGTAAAACCTACGCCAAAACCAGCAAATATAATTACCATCAATACGCAGGATATTTTAGATCGCATAGAACTGGTTGGTCCTGCATTTGGTGGCCAATTTGGAACGGATGCTTTTGCCAAAGGCGATAAAACTTATGTTTTTTATTCATCTAACCATGAAGGTGGTGCTCCAGGCCTTTACCGCACCACCATTGAGCCTTTTGAAGCTAATAAAACAGAAAAAGTTGCTGATGGGGGTGATTACTCGATTGTGTCGGCTGGTGATAAATTTTTCATTTTATCAAGAGGTGTAATTAATAAGTATACCTTAGAAGCGAACAAGCTTGACCGCGTAGACCATGGTTATAAATTTACCAGAAACCTGAATGCTGAATTTAACCAGATGTTTTACGAAACCTGGGTAGGTTTAGATGAGAATTTTTACGACGAAAAATTCCACGGCGTGGACTGGGATAAGATGAGAACACGTTATGCCGCCTATCTGCCCTATGTGAACAACCGTAGCGACCTGAGGATTTTATTGAATGATATGCTGGGCGAACTAAATTCTTCGCATATGGGCTTTAACAGCACGGGGGCGGAGGAACGCAAAAACTTAGTCTACATTACCAATGAAACGGGAATCATCTTCGATAATGAAAACCCTTTAAAAGTTGAACGCATTGCCGCTAAAAGTAATGCTGCCCGCACCGGAACCAATATTTTGGCAGGAGATATTCTGACAGAAGTAAACGGTGTCAAGGTGGATGAAAAAATAGACCGCGATTATTATTTTAGTAAACCATCATTGGACAGAGAAATCACTTTGACCTTTAAGCGTAACGGAAAAGATGTTTTTGTAAACGTGCATCCAGAAAGCTCTGGTACTTTGCGTGGAAATCTTTACGATGAGTGGATCACTCAAAACCATAAAAATGTTGATAAATGGAGCAACAACAGGATTGCTTATTCTTACATGAAAAACATGGGTGGTGGTGAATTGGAAACTTTCTTGTTGGATATGGTTGCACAAGAAGAAAATAAGGAAGCCATTATCCTCGATCTGCGCTACAATACTGGAGGGAATGTACATGATGATGTGTTGAAATTTCTTTCTCAGCGCCCTTATTTACAATGGAAATACCGCGGCGGTAAAATGGCGCCACAAAGTAATTTTGGCCCGGCAGCAAAGCCAATTGTATTGCTTATTAACGAACAATCTTTAAGTGATGCTGAAATGACGGCCGCAGGGTTTAAACAATTAAAATTGGGTAAGATTATTGGAACAGAAACCTACCGTTGGATTATTTTTACTTCGGCTAAAGGTTTGGTTGATGGTTCTTCTTATCGTTTACCATCGTGGGGCTGTTATACCATGGATGGCAAAAACATCGAAAAGGAAGGCGTTAAGCCAGATATCTTCGTGAAAAATACTTTTGAAGACCGTCTGGCAGATAAAGATCCTCAACTCGAAAAAGCAGTAGCAGAGATTTTAAAAGATTTGAAATAAGGTTAATTAAATGCTCAAATCGTCATTTCGACTGAAGTGCAATCCCGAACTTTCGGGAGAGAAATCTTTTCCACGAGTTTAAAAGATTTCTTCACTGCGGTCGAAATGAGGATGAAGTTTCAATCTGATATTTTTTATCAGTTTAAACCACTAACCATTTTAGGCAGTTAACCAAATTTTTCCGTTTCTTTGGGCTTGGAATTATTTAAAACATGGCAAATTTATTAACCGACAGGGCTTTTTGGGTAAATTATTGGGAAAGTAAAAAAGGACTAGCGGTTCAGTTACCTTCAAACTATTTATTTCATCAGCAACTTGCTGATGTTATTCAGAGAGATAATGTTAAAACCGCTATAGAATTGGGTGGTTTTCCGGGTTATTATGCCGTGTTCCTGAAAAAATATTTCAAACTTGATGTTACGCTTTTAGATTACTTTGTTCATCCACCGGTTGTAAATGAGCTTTTAGAAAAGAACGGACTAACCGAAAAGGATATCCATATCATTGAAACCGATCTTTTTAATTATGCCCCCGAAAAACAGTACGATCTGGTATTAAGCTGCGGTTTAATTGAGCATTTTAACGATACTGCCGATATTATTAACCGTCATATCGCTTTTGTAAAACCGGGTGGTACTTTATTTATCACCTTGCCAAATTTTAAAGCAGTTAACGGCTGGTTCCAAAAGAATTTTGATAAGGAAAACTACGATAAACACAATATCGATAGCATGAATCCAGTGTTATTAAAATCCATCTGCGAACAGGCCGGACTTAAAGAAGTAAAATCTGGTTATTTTGGCCGTTTTAGTGTGTGGTTGGAAAATGAAAGCCAAAAATCGGCAAGCGTTCGCCTTTTTAAAAAAGCAGTTTGGTTGGCCGGAAAAGTATTTACAAAGATTATCCCATTCGAAAGCAAAAATCTATCACCTTATATTATCTTAGTAGCGAAAAAAATATAACGCGCTATGTCAATCAGTTGGGGGTACTCGCCTAAAATTGAGAAATATATTCCTTTGGCCGATTTTCCGGCAGATAAATATTTAATTGTTGCTAAGCAAGCCATCGAAAATTTGGGCTGGAGCCTTAGTCATGTGTCCGAAAGTGGATTAATTGCTTATACACCAATATCTTTCCAGTCCTATAGTGAAGAAATATCTATCCGTATCCATGGAAATTTCGCAGTAGTTAAGAGTGAGTGTGTAGGGATTCAAATGTTATTTAATGATTATGGCAAGAACGATTTAAACCTCGAAAAGTTTTTTCACGAATTTGAATACGTAGAATTTCACCTGAAGGATGTTTGGGAGGAAAATTTGTATAAATTCCACCAGCTTATAGCAACGCAGGATGATCATTATTTTGAAAAGGCCCCTTTGGCAACAAAAAATAAGATCAAAAATGTGCTTTTTCTGTTTTTTCCTCAAAAAGGTTATACGGTAACGCCAATTCTGATGCTCGTAAATATCTTTTATTATATAGCGCTTGTTCTTTTCTCAATAGTGTACTTAAGGTATCAATTTGTAAGAAATGGGAGCAGTTATGATCCCGATTTTATAGAAGCACTCAAAAGGATTTCATTAAATTTTGGCGTTAATCAGCGTAACCTTGTGCTCGGCGGCGAATATTGGCGTTTAATTACCTATCAGTTTATTCACGGATCTAAATCGCACTTGTTTTTTAATATGTATGCCCTGGTTTATCTGGGTTTAATGATCGAAAATAAACTGGGCTGGAAAAAATATCTCTTTATTTATTTGGTGAGCGGCATTTGTGGCGGCTTGGTGAGTTTGATTTTTCATCAGGAAGGAGTGATGATGGGTGCTTCAGGAGCAATTATGGGCTTGTATGGCGCTTTTATTGCTTTATTGATTACTAAATCTTTTGAACGTAAGGCAACGAGAGCTTTGTTAATGAGTACCTTGATTGTCTCCTTACTGGTACTCATAAATGGTGCATTTGGCAAAAGGGTAGATAATGCAGCGCACATTGGTGGTTTTGTTTCGGGCTTTATTTTTACCTTCTTGCTTAACTATAAATGGGATGAAAGTTTCGAAATTAAAAGCTGGGCAAGATACGCAGTTTCAGTACTTGTATTTCTGATGTTTTTTAGCGGAGTGCTTCACTTTAGCCCAAAGTACGGAACTGAAGAGTACCGCAAATTAAGGGATACTTTTAACGGTAATATGGGTTCACTTAACAGCATTATGAATTTAAAGATTTCCTTACAAAAAAATGTTAAGCTCACCTCTATAAAGCAGGATGGCATTATACCGATGGAAAGGAATCTTGTTGTAATTAAACAAATGCAAGCCTTAAATTTAAAGCCTGAAGACGCTAAAGAACGAGAGGAAAAAATAAAACTGAGTAAAGCATCCCATCGTGCCGTAATGCTGATGTATAGAGATATTAAGGCCGATAGCACTTATCGCTATAGCAAACAGACTTCTAATGCATTGGCACAAGTTTTCGAAATCCTTTACAGACCAGATTAATTAAACTGCTTTTTTGTACAGCCCAATTTCACTTAAAGTGATACAAACCGGAGATTTAGTAATGGTTATTTTTACTTTATTACCCGTAACTGGGTTGTCCAGTTTAATTAAACGTTTTGCCCCAATGCTAGTGCCATCGTAAACTTTTTTCCAGGCATTGTTTTCAAATACCTCAATAGTGTAAGCCTCTATTCGCTGACCCAACGGAATATACTCTTGTAGGCTAATGATATCAAAGGTTTTAGCTGTTTTTAAATCTACTTCTAAACTTGCCTGATGAATATCATCCTGCGTGGCCCAGTAACTTCCCCTTTTGCCATCAAGCAGGGTAGTAACACTATATTTTTTACCACGGGTATTGCTCGCTTTAATCGATGCATTTTTGACCAGGTTATTCTCGAAGGTATGTTTAACCATGTTGCCAAAAGTTTTCAGTGCAGCAACGTCATCCTCGTGAAGCTGTCCGCGGGTATCGGGTGCTAAACCAAGATCCAAGCCTGCGCCACGGCCAACACTTTTTAAATATAAATCGAACAGTGTTTCTGGGCTTTTAGGTTTTTCGTTGGCATGGTAAAACCATCCTTTTCTTAAAGGAACATCACATTCTGCTGGCATCCAGAATTTGCCGTTTCGTATCCCTTCAGGACTTTGCGGATAATTTGCCTGACCGGGAACGGCTTCATTTTTTCCGTCAGGTGCCATTGGTGTAAAGGTAGCCCAGGAGGTTGACGCTGCATGACCGTCTTCATTGCCTACCCAGCGGATATCCAAACCGATGTCGCTAAAAATATTGGCCATAGGTTGCATTTTACGGGTAATGGCCCAGGTATTTTTCCAATCGTAATAGGTAGTATTATCTATCGAGCGTTTTTCTTTTGCACCACCATAATAGCCATCACCACCGTTTGCACCATCGTGCCAGCTCATAAAAAGTTCGCCAAAATTGCTGTAAAGTTCTTTCAGCTGGGCCTGATAAATAGCCAAATATTTATCGGTACCATAAAGCGCATTGTTCCTGTCCCATGGCGAGCAGTATACCCCAAACTTTAAACCGTTTTTACGTACAGCCTGCTCCACCTCTTTAACCAAATTTCCTTTTCCTGCTCTAAAAGGACTTTTACTGATATTATAATCGGTCGTTTTGGTTGGCCACAGGGCGAAACCATCGTGATGTTTTGCAACCAAGATAATGCCTTTTAATCCACCTGCTTTAGCGGCTTTAATAATTTGATCGGCATTAAAATCTGTTGGGTTAAATGTTTTAGGATCCGCATCGCCAAAGCCCCATTCTTTGTTTTCGAATGTAGTTGGCGTAAAATGGATTAAGCCATAAACTTCAATATCATGCCAGGCCAGTTGCCTTTTTGATGGTAGCGCACCGTAAGGTTTAGGCGGTGTTTGGGCGTAAATTGCTGTTGTTAAAAATAGAAAAAGAATTAATATGGGCTTCATCATTATTATAGCTTAGATCTAACTAAAGTACAAAAAAATACCAGCTGAAGGAAAGAGTTAATCAATATTTAACCTCTGGAAAATGTAAACACGAAATTATTTTTACATCTTGATCGTTACATGGATTCATCAAACATTTAATTTCAGTTTACGTTAATTAATTATGAGCGCTTTTACCCAGAATCCTCCCGATGGAGGTACAATATACACCGAAACGAATCTTAGTCAGCTTTTTCCTGAGCCATTTAATACAATAACAAGTTTCTTTTTTTTAGCTATTGCGGTGTATTGGACAATAAAAATTTGGGGAAATTTTAAACAGCATACCTTTCTAACCTTTGCCCTGGTTTTACTTTATATCGGCGGAATTGGAGGCACCACTTATCACGGATTGAGGCGTTGGCCGATTTTTATTACGATGGACTGGATGCCGATTATGCTCTTGTGCCTTTCAGCCGGGGTTTACTTTCTTTCCAAGTTAACAAAGTGGTATTTTGCTGTTTTAATTGTAGCCGTTTATGCTTTCTTTCAGTTTTACGTGCGACGGCTCTTTAGCAATGGCGATTTCCAGATCTTCATCAACATTAATTATGCATTTATGGCTGCATTGGTTTTATTTCCGGTATTTGGGTACCTGATTAAAACAGAGTGGAAAAATGGCAAATGGGTTGGCTTTGCCCTAATTGCTTTCATATTCGCGCTAACTTTCCGTATTGCCGATAAATGGGATGTAATTACTATTGGTACCCACTTTTTATGGCATACTTTCGGAGCCGTAGCTTCTTTCTGTATGCTGAATTATATTTATTTGGTTAATCTGAAAAAAGCCAGATCTTCATAAATATTTATTCCTGAAACCTGCTGCTCCAGGCGCAAGCTATGCGCTTTTTCAGTTCTTTTATTAGATAGAAATGAAAGGTTGAGCCCGCAGGCTAATTGTTTAGCGAGCTCAATCTTGATCTTATAATTTTGAATGAGCCTTACTGTAGTCTAGTTTTTTTTGTCCACCTATGGCATATTCAATGCCTCCCCATAAATGGTTCTGGAATTTATCTTCTGTCCAGCCTTCTTTGGTATGGCCCATACAGGTATAGAAAGCCCTGCCGCCATCAAAATTGTGGTACCAGCTAAAAGGATGGAAATCGCCATTTTTACCGCCAGTATACGATTTCTCATCCAAGGTAATCAGCACTTTAATATCCGGATTGATATCCTTAAAGTTATATAACTCATCTTTTCTCATCCAAACTGAATCGGTAAAGAATTTGGTTGAGGGATGTTTTTTGTCTTTAATGATAAATTTAGCTTCCTGTACGGCTGGGTGGCTGATGAAATATGCACCGGCCAATTTGCCGTACCATGGCCAATCATATTCAGTATCGGTTGCAGCATGGATGCCCACATAACCTCCACCTGCCTGGATATATCTTTCGAAGGCTATTTGTTGTTTGTTGTCTAAAACATCGCCTGTTGTATTTAGAAAAATAACAGCGGCATATTTTTTAAGGTTATCTTCTGTAAACAGATCGGCATTTTCTGTGGTATCTACATCAAAGTGATGCTCGGTGCCTAATTTTTGGATAACTTCTTTTCCGGTTTCAATAGAGTTGTGCCTAAAGCCTTTGGTTTTGGAAAAAACTAGAACTTTTGCCGATTTCTTAACAATGGTATAGCTTTGGAATAAAAAAACGGATGTAATTAATAAACATAGGTACAGGTACTTTTTCATTTTTGTTGACTTGGTTAGTGATGGATATTGAGCTTTAAATTTAAGAAAGTTGTTTGATAATTTCTATACATCTTTCTTCAACCTGTCTGCAAACGGGGTTAAACAGGGCATTATCCCAATATGGGTCTGTAACTTCGTCGTTATCAAGAAAAAGTTTAACCTTTTTTCGCTCTTCCTCACTTTTAGCAAGGTTTTTAACATCAGCTAAATTATTCCGGTCCATAACCAAAATCAGATCGTATTTAGCAAACATAGAGTGGTTAAATTGTTGTGCCCGCTGTTTGCTGATGTCGTAACCTAGGGCTTTCGCTGCCGAAATACTCCTGTGATCTGGGGCTTTGCCAATATGCCAATTGCCTGTTCCTGCCGAAGCAATTTCCCAGTTTAAGTTTTGTTTATCTGCCAGGTGGCGCATAATGCCTTCGGCCAGGGGCGAACGGCAGATGTTACCAAGGCAGACCATTAAAATTTTCAATATTATTGTGCTTTAAAAGTAAACATTGTCATTCCACGGGCTCGGGATGACAATCTATATTTATAATATTTCTTTTATCCGTAAATATCATTCAACATTTTCGCTAAACGCACACCGCCTTTTAGTAACTGGCTGTTGAGGGTTTCAACCCAATCAAAATTGTAGCGGTAGCTTAATTTAGCATCCGGTTTGGTGGTATCATAAATTTTGTTGCAAATGGTGTACGATTCATAAATGCAATCTTTCAAGCTTGTGTTCTGCCAGTTGTAAAGTTGAACAGCCGAAGGGTGATTAATTGCTTTCGCATATTCTGTGTAGCTTAACTGCTGATATTCGATAAGCTGTTCATCCCAAACCCTGTGGATATTCGATTTTTCATTGAACCATAACACCGAAATGCGATTACCACCCAAATCATCTTTACGGGCAACATGCATAGGTTGGCATAAGTCGCCCGCCAAGTGCACCAACATGCGTAAAGCCAATTTTTTTTCGGCTGTAGTACTGCTTGCTTTCTTTAATACAGCAATTAGATCAGGTATTTTGTTGTAAAGATTAGGCGATTTTTCAGTCTCTAAAAAGTTGTAAACGCCATCTTTGTTCAGTCCTGCCGGAAGATTAACAAAATGCCAGTTATACATGTAATTGTAAGTAGAGTCTGATTTGATAAAATCGCCCCAGTTGGCACTCATGGCCAAAGTTTCATAACCTAAAATGCCCTGAATAGCCTTGCGTGTTTTAGCTTTTAAGTAACTATCGGCAATTTCGCCAACTACCCGGTGACCAATAGTTCCCCAGGCATTCGCCTGAATTGGTAGATAGGCTAAAAAACCAAAAACTAGCACAATGGTTAATTTCTTTTTAATTGATGTTAAAATCATTTTATAATTCTTTTTGTATGCAGGTAATTTTTTCTTTGAGGATTAATTTGATTTCGCGTTGGTCGCTTAAACTTTCCAACAACAATGTATCTGCAGATTTCTTTTTGATCAGGAAATTCTTGTCGTATCGGCCAATGCGGTAACATCCCGATATTTTCTGTTTATAGTTAGCGTGTGTAAAAGTGGCGCCAACAAATAGCGTGTCGCCTTTAAGTACGTAAACACCTTTGGCATATTCTTTCCAGATGCCATTGTTGTAGCAGGAATCTTCGTAAAAATTAACTTTGCTGTGGGTAACCATATCAATATAAACAGAATCGCAGGTAAATTTGAAATGGTGCTGTGTGTAGTTGCTCAGTTTATTGCTAAAAGCGACGGAATCTTCATTCCAAGCACCTTGCATAAAATCTTCACCTTTGCCCTGTATATTGGGCCGAGGACTACAAGCTATATTTAAGGTGGATAATGTAAAAAGAATAATGTAGAAATTCCTTAAACCCAGATGCAGTTTGTTCATTGTATTGTTAATCGATGCTTTTAGGAAATTGGTCGTGTGTTACAGTATTCTTTTTAATGGTATTGACAATTAGGATTAAAAAGCCGGCTGCAAAACAAATATTGGCTAGTGCACCGATAATACCGATTAAAGTATAATATTTTGAAATTTCAGTATAGGGGATATTCCTGCTACTAATCCATAGTGGCAATAGAATATAAAATAAGTGTATCAGTATACCAATTCCTGAACCTATGGTCATTAAAATGGCCTCAACTACATTTTTTTTTGCTAAAAAATAGCAGCAGGTTCCAAATACAATGCATGGAGCTATAAAAGATAACACGCTCATGAGTATAGAGAGTATCGAATTCATTTTGCCTATGTTTTAATTAACCGTATTGATTAGAACTGTAATTGGTGAAGCTAGCAAAGAGGTTGTAGTATAAAATACTTTCACTTGGATTTGTCACGTTGAGCCTGTCGAAACGCTTTACTGTAAATTTACAGCGGGTCCTTCGACAGGCTCAGGATGACAAAGTTTATATTTTATAACATCTTTAAAAATTAATTATTTCAAACTGCCAACCATATCTTCCGGGCGAACCCATTCATCAAACTGTTCGTTGGTTAACAAGCCCAATTCTACAGCAGCAGCTTTTAACGTTTTATTTTCTTTATGTGCTTTCTTTGCAATTTTAGCTGCATTTTCATAACCCACATGTGGATTTAAAGCCGTAACCAACATCAAAGAATTTTGTAAATGTTTCTCAATTTCTGGTAAGTTAGCGGTGATTCCTTCAGCACATTTATCGGTGAAAGAAACACAGGCATCGCCAATTAAGCGGGCCGACTGTAATACATTAGCCGCAATAAGCGGTTTAAACACATTAAGTTCGAAATGGCCAGACATACCGCCTACTGAAACGGCAACATCGTTACCGATTACCTGTGCACAAACCATAGTTAAAGCTTCTGGTTGTGTAGGGTTAACTTTACCAGGCATAATTGAAGATCCTGGTTCGTTATCAGGAATTACAATTTCGCCAATACCACAACGTGGGCCAGAGCTTAACATTCTTACATCGTTAGCTACTTTCATTAAAGCAACCGCAGTACGTTTCAAAGCGCCAGAAAGTTCTACCATTGCATCATGCGCTGCTAAAGCTTCAAATTTATTTGGAGCCGTAACAAATGGTAAACCTGTTAAATCAGCAATTTTTTTAGCCACTAAAACATCGTATCCTTTTGGTGTATTTAAGCCTGTGCCAACAGCCGTACCACCTAAAGCCAGTTCGGCAACCATAACCAAAGCATTTTTAATGGCTCTGATGCTGTTATCAATCTGTTGTACATAACCCGAAAATTCCTGTCCCAAGGTAAGTGGAGTAGCGTCCATAAAGTGGGTACGTCCGGTTTTAACGATCGAACTGAATTCTTCTACTTTTTTGGCTAAAGTATTTCTCAATTTTTCTAAACCCGGAATGGTATTTTCTACCGTAAGTTTATAGGCTGCAATGTGCATTGCAGTTGGGTAAGTATCGTTTGATGACTGTGATTTATTTACATCATCGTTAGGGTGAAGTACTTTTTTATCGTCAGCTAATGAACCACCATTAATTACATGGGCACGGTTTGCAATCACTTCGTTACCATTCATGTTGCTTTGCGTACCCGAACCGGTTTGCCAGATTACCAATGGGAATTGATCATCTAACTGTCCAGCAATAATTTCATCACATGCTTTAGCGATTAAATCGGCCTTTTCTGCTGATAATACACCCAGTTCGGTATTAGCAAGCGCAGCTGCTTTTTTCAGATATCCAAAAGCGTGGATAATTTCTTTTGGCATCGAACCTTCAGGCCCGATTTTGAAGTTATTGCGTGAGCGTTCGGTTTGTGCACCCCAGTATTTGTCGGCTGGTACCTGCACCTCGCCCATGGTATCGTGTTCT
>Ga0163161_10000808_pt1 | contig 24528 bp, 15 predicted proteins | sample S45metaG_FD_129847 | JGI IMG/M metagenome (GOLD analysis project Ga0163161, IMG submission 129847) | Switchgrass rhizosphere microbial communities from Kellogg Biological Station, Michigan, USA - S4-5 metaG | ecosystem: Host-associated > Plants > Roots > Rhizosphere > Soil | place: USA... | reverse complement strand
GTTAAGCGGATACGCAGGGTATCACCCACGTTAGACAAACCTGTGAAGTTTACTTTTTCAAATACCGAAGAATTTAGACCTACAGGAATAGAAAGTGTAGCAGCAGTTTGCTGATCGCCATCAATCGCCAGCTGAGGATTATCAACCCTTGCTAAAACTGATAAGGTTCCACCAAAACCTGTAGTCTGACTTACGGGAAGTTCACATAATACAGGAACCGGTGTTCCGCTGCCATTTACGGTAACGCTGAGTTGAACCCTTGACGATGATGCACATCCCAATACAGAAACAGCTTCTGCATAATAGGTGCTAGTAGCAAATAGCGGCGGAGTTACATAAGTTGCACCCGTAAATACCGGCGTGGTGCCATCCGGAGTGGTAAACCAGTTAAAGGTTACATTCGGCTCTGAAGAACTTGCGGTAAGCGTGGCCGACTGACCCTGGTTTACCGTTGTTGCTGCTGCCTGAATCTGAGGTAAAACAGGACGTGGATTTACCGGGATAGTAGCAGCAGTGCGGCTTGCTGAGGTACAGCTGCCGTTAGCTGCTTCCAGGTAATAGGTAGTATTTGCTGTTAGTGCAGGAGTGACAAATGTTTCACCGGTAGATACAGGGGTACCACCAGTGGCGGTAGTATAGCATCTGTAGGTGATGACCGTTTGCGGATTGTTTACAGACAGAACACCGGTAGCACCTGTACAAACAGGGACGACCGTAGCTACTACCGGATTGGCAACAGCCGGTGTAACAGTTACTGTTACCGGAACCCTTACAGGATTGGCACAGCCATTTTTACTTACTTCTATATAATAGGTAGTGGTAGCGGTTAATGCAGGGGTTGTAAAAGTACCACCGGTTTACAGTACGCTGCCGCCCGTTTCGGCACTGTACCAGGTCAGCGTAGTTCCGCCCAGGGCGGTAGCACTTAAACTGGCAGTGCTTCCCGAGCAGATGGTTTGGTTACCGGAAACCAGGGTTGGATCAGGGAAGATCACCTGTGCTCCGTAGATGCGCAGGCTGCTGATCGCTGATACCAGTGGGTTGTAGCTCACTTCTACCCTATCATATGCTGCAGTAGCCAATACAGTAGCTTTAAACCTGTTACCATTCAATAGCCCAAGGCTCACCAGTGAATTATTGAGCACATAGCTTCTCACAACAGTATTGCCATTCATCACGTTGATCGTGACACCACCCAGCACACCAAGGTCTGCCAGTCCTACCGGGGTTTCAAGGTCAAGACGTATACTGTCTGTCGCTGTTCCTGCCCTCTGGAAGATCAGGCGCTGATAAGCTGTAGCGGCTACACCGGCAGTAAGCCTGATTTCTGTAAAGTTATTCAGATCGGCATCCGTAGAATTGCCTGGATTTTGTATAGAACAAAGCACACACAGTAATCCGGTAATATTACTTTGCTGCGATGTTGCTGCATTACAGTTTGGATTAACCGGGCCGCTGATTACAGTAATCACTACAGGTACCCTGCTCAGGCTCGAACAGCCATTGCTGTTTACAGTTCCTGCATAATAGGTAGTAGTCGTGGTTAAAGGCGGGGTGGTAAATGAGTTGCCCGATCCTGCAGCAACACCTCCTGTTGGAGCAGTGTACCAGAAAATCGTAGAGCTGGCATCAGCAGTGCCCTGCAGCGTTGCTGTTTGTCCGCTGCTGATGGTAAGGTTGTTGCTGAGCACCGTTGGTGGCTCAGGTGCAGGGTTCACGGTAACGGTTACAGGTACACGTGCACTCAGACCTGTTCCGGAAACAGCTTCTGCATAAAAAGTTGTAGTTTGTGTAAGCACCGGAGTAATGAAACTGGTGCCGCTGCCGAGAGGCGTGTTGCCTGTGGCGGAATAAAAGTTATACGTTATACCTGCAACTGGGATGGATACTCCAAGGGTGGCGCTGCTGCCGCTGCAGATTGTAGCTCCTGCAACAACCGGCACAGGCACATTGATACGCAGTGCATAATCTGTACTGGTAGATAAACCTCCGTTGTCAGAAACGCTCATTTTCACCGTAAAGTTACCCCCAGCGAGTGGAATTCCGGAAATTACACGGGTAGCAGGATTGAAGGTCAGGCCGGCAGGCAGTCCTGTCATACTATAAGTATATGGAGCAGTGCCACCTGTTACAGCCGGAAGAGCCGGTGCCGTATAGGGCAGGCCAACCGTTCCATCAGGTAAGGTTGCCGGTGCCAGGGCCAGGGTTCCTGTTACCCTGAGTGTATAAGGTGTCGTTACTGTGCTGCCAGCTGCATCTGTAACAGTGACAGAGATCGTGAATGTACCCGATTGCGTTGGCGTTCCTGTAATTTGTCTGGTCAGCGGATCAAAGCTGAGACCCGGAGGAACATTCGTTGCGGCATAAGTATAAGGCCCGGTTCCGCCGGTTGCCACAGGAATGGTTTGTACCGGGTAATTTACACCTACAGTTCCGTCAGGAAGCGTAATGGTGGCCAGTACCAGAGGATCTTTAATGGTGATCGTATAGTTGGCCGTAGCGCTGCGGCCCTCGTTATCATTTACAGTTACCGGAAAAGTAAAGGTTCCGGACTGCGTCGGTGTACCTGTAATCTCCCTGGTAGCAGGATTAAAGGCAAGACCTGCCGGTACGTTTGTAGCAGCATAGGTGTAGACTCCGCTGCCGCCAGTTGCAGAAGGTATAATCTGCGCAGGATAAACTCTCCCTGCAGTACCGTCTGATAAAGTTGCCGGGGCAAGTGCCAGCGGATCTCTTACCAGGATGGTGAAGTTGGTGTTTACTGTATTGCCATCGGCATCAGTAAGTGTAACAGGGAATGTAAATGTTCCTGAGAGTGTGGGCGTACCAGTGATCTCCCCTGTTGTGGGGCTGATCGTTAATCCGGGAGGCATATTTGCCGCCGTGTAGGTATATGGTGCGGTACCGCCCGAAGGTGCCGGAAGCAGGGTTGGTGTATATGCCGTTCCGGTTGTTCCCGTTGGCAGGGTAGCCGGTGGTAAAACCAGGGTTGGTGTTACAATAAGCGTAAAGCTGGTGACTGTGTTACAGCCAAAACTGTCAGTAACCATCAGGCTGAAGGCAGAGGTACCGGCAGTGGTTGGTGTTCCGCTGATGAGCCCTGCAGGAGAGATGGTCAGGCCTGCAGGCAAAGTACTGCCGCTGGCAAGGGCGTAGGTATAACCAGGTGTTCCGCCAGTAGCAGCAGTAACCTGTCTTGAGTAGGCCCTACCCACCGAAGCATTCATCAATGTGCTGGCCGGGAATAATAAGGTTGGTTTTACCGTAACTAAAACGCTGTCCCTGTCAGACTCTCCCGGACAGCCCAGTTTCTGTGCAGCTATATAATAGGTGTAAGTTCCTGCGGCAAGTCCGGTTTCTGTATAGGTACCGGCATTGGCTGCTGCCACTTGTGCAGTTACATTACCTGTTTTTTTGTAGAAGTTATAGGTAAAGGCCGGGTTTAAATTCTGTCCGCTAAGGCTCAGCGTACTGCCTCCGCAGATGGAAAGTGCGCCGCCTGCTATCCCCGCAAACACAGGCTTGGCTACAGTGCGTTGTACCTCATGCACGTTTAGTCCGCCGGAGAGGATGTTGCCACCTACGGCAAGTGTATTATTTACAGTGATCTGTATCCTGTCAAATGGTGCTCCGGGAGCAAAGAATACAGCAAAGCGGTTATTGTTGCCGGTTGAAGTAAGCAGCTGTACGTTGAGCAGGTTACTGGCCGACTGAGCGCTACCAACCAGCGTTGTACCATTATAGGCCTGCAAGCTGATCGTTCCGAGTAAATTGGCAGTAAGCACAGTTCCCGGCTGTGACAGTACCACCTTTGCAACATCAGCCGCTGAAGAAAGACCGTTAAGAAAAATAGTTTGTGAAACCGTTGAACCCAGACCTACCAGGCCTGACTGTAACTGCGAAAAGGTAGTTACATCGCCGTCGATGGCACGTTCAGGATTTAACACTGGTGTAGTGAGTGATACGTTGAGACCGCCGGCTTCTCCTATAGTGGTGGCAATTGATGTTCCGCAATTATCCGGGCTAACATGAAAAGCAGTATATACATTTAAATGTAAGGTAGCCCCCAGAGACAGGCCGAGCAGGTTGCTCGTATATCTTAGTCTTACACGTACCGAATTATATGGGCTTGAAGAGGTGATGGCGAAGTAATTTCTTCCTGATGCATCCCTTACGATAGCTTTGCTGACATTCTGATCAGCGATTTTGGTACCATCACTTAAGCCAGTTGTGCCACTGTACGCTTCGAGGATCACCAGGTTTTTGCTGAACAGCCCGGTAAGGTTGCCAACCAGATTGAGCAGGTCCACATTGAGACCTGTTATTGTAGGCAGATCAAAAGGGATATAGGTAGTAGTACCAGCCTGCAGCCCTGCGCCATACTTAAGCTGTATAGCAGCTTCACCTTCTCCATTGGCCAGTCCAAGAATATTCGCATAATTTGCGTTTAAGGTGGCCGGACTGGTAGAAGAGCCTGATCCTGCATTTGCAGGATTGTTTACAGAACCTCCGTCTGCCGATGGGCTTACAGTTCTGGTAATGCCCAGCAACGTATAAGTAGCAGCTGTACTTGTAGAAGGAGTTACTTCAGCATAATTTTTTGTCTGGGCATAAGATTTTGATCCAAATACCGTTAATAGTATAAGATTGACGATCAAAAAAAAGTAGTTTTTCGTAATTTTGGGAGTAGAAGTAAATTTCATTCCGGGAAGCTTTAGAGGTTAACTTTAATACTTACGGCAATTTTAAGTATAGCGGCCATCCCTTTAAGCGTTCAAATCATTCATTACGAGAGGCGAAATCATTCAGAACTATATTCATTCTGTTCATTTTTATATTTCCTTCGCAGAAAATTGCGGCTATATTGATTTAGTGCTACAATAGGCATGTTTGTCTCCTAAAACTTACATTTCGCTAAGCTTTTATTTGAAACCTTTCTGTTCATTTATAACGTATATGTGTTATATTGGCTTCCAGAACTGGTTCTAATTAGCTATTTACCAAATGATAAACTTGTCGACTTAAAAAGGTACTATGGAATACAATAATCGGCTGGATGAGCTCAAAGGCCTGATTCTCTCAAAACTTGGTATCCGATTTATTACACCTGCAGATTGTAAGAGAATTTCTATTGAGATCAGTAAGCATTTGAACAAAAATGTTAGTGAGACTACCATCAAACGATTGTTTGGATTCGCATTGGTAAAACATAAATTTTCTACTTTTACGCTAACTACATTAGCCGAATACGTTGACATTGCCGGGCCAGAGCAAAGTCAGGTGGCCGTGATCAGCAATGATCAGCCTGACGAGTGGAAAATCCTGAAAGAGAAATCCGATGCCATTACTAATTTCACACTCAAAACGATAAGGAACCGTTCCGGTATCCCTTATGATATGACGATCAGCAGGAAATTTGCTGAACACGACTTTGATGAATTTTTTAATGGAGATTTTATCTTCACCACCTTTGTTTCGCAACCAGGCTACGGAAAAACTATATTGCTCTGTCATCTTACCGAAAACCTGTTTTATAAACCCAATGCTGTTTACAAAGATTCTGCTGTCCTTTTTATTAAAGCCTACAGCTTTTTTAATAAGGATGCCATGCACCTGCACCTGGAAGAACAGCTGAAATTACACCTGCAGATAGAGACGAATGAAAATGTCCTGCAATATATCAACCGCCTGCAGGGCGTGCATGGCGGAAAATTCTTCATTATTATTGATGGCTTTGCTGAACTGGTATTAAAGAAAGAAGATAAAACTATCCTGTATGACAGTATCATTAACCTGATCTGTTCACTGGAAGACTGCAAGAATATTAAACTGATCATGGCCATGCGCTCTACTACATGGACAAGGTTTTATGACCGTATGCGTCATTCTTCATTTCTGAAGACGAAGTGGTTCCCCGGGAACTACTTTAACCTGCATGAGCTTTCCAATGTGCCACCATTATCAGAGAAAGAGGTGGAGATCATTATCTCCAAGATCAATTACCTCGATAAAAAAGAGATCAATCCAAGATTAAAGGCACAATTAAAATTCCCCTTCCATATCCAGCTTTATTATCAGTTAAAAGAAGAGGACCCTGATTTCAATTATTACACCAACATCACCTTCTACGAGCTTGTTTCCCGGTTTATCCAGGAAAAGATTTACCGCTCAAACTACTATACAGAAAAAATTCTTTTCCTGAAAAAGATCATCCAGCTTACCGGTTACGGCAAAACTTCAAACTCCGTTGAAAAGGACTCCCTGATCGCTGAGCTTTCTGCGTTTAGAAATGCCTATATGGAGTTGCTGTCTGATGGCATTCTGATGGAGGAAAAGAGATCTGATGATGCCCATCCCAAAGAATATGTGCGCTTTCTGCATCCTCACATGTTTGAATATTTCCTTTTTGTAGAGATCCTTGAAAAATTCCACCTGCAGGTAAGCAAAGAGTTTTTTATATATATCAATGAGGAATATGATTACAATCAGGTACGCTTCCAGCTGTTACAATGGGCAACACGTTTTTTGATTAAAACAGGTAATTTTCATTCACTGAAATCACTGTTCAAATTAAAGCTGAATAGCTTTGAAACCAATTACATCATTTTGTTCATTGCTGAAGAAATCAAATACAGGTCAAAATATAATTTAGAAATTCTCGGAATATTGGAGGATGACAAATTTCATGAGATCATAATTTCTAAGCTGATCAATCTGGATTTTATAGACTCCTGCTATCCTGAAGCTATTCTTGCCCTGGTAGATATTGCCAGGAATGATGAGCACCTGCTGATGTATTATTCCATATTAGGTATCATGGAGGTCATCAGACTGGACAAAGACGGAATAAAAAATATTATTGAAAAACTGCATACACTGGACAGCAACAAATGGATGATCAGCCCTGCACAAATCCTGGAAGTTATCCTGGCCAAGCTCGATGGCGTACCTATCGGGCATCCTCAGCTTCTTCAGCAGATTGAGGCTTTTAAAAATGGATCTAATCCTTTTCTGGTGAAAGAAAACCAGCAGATGGATACCCGCGAAGGGGTAGCCTATGTCTTGCTGCTATTGGTAAACGTGTTCCTGGGCGATGCACAATCCGCCAGGAAAATCATCGAGAATATCGTGCGGCTGCATCCTAAAGAAATCAAGAAGAAAAGCAATTTTGATTTGTATATACTGAGTTTATACGGGATATATGGTGCCAAATTGTATCCGGGCAGGAAAACCAATCAGATAGAGAATATCATGGTATTGTTGTCCAGCAGGGGGAATTCATTTTTAACAAAATATCAGGAATCCATCCTAATGATGTTCCAGGCTGAACAGGCTTATTACCGTAAGGAATATTCACTGGCGATTGACTATGCAAAAGAGTGTTTATTGCTGTTCAAAAGAAATGAAGTAGTGCTGAACTCGATGTATATTTTTAACCTGCTGATCATGATCTATACAGATCTTGAGAATTATGACCTGGTAAATGAGTATAAATATGAGAAGCTTTGTCTGCTGGATGAGCAGCAATTATCCAGACAGTTGTTTTAGAAGCCGCCATGCGCTGTGGCATGACGGCTAATATGACGATTATTTATAAGTTGCAGCCAGCTTTAATGCTTCATAAGCATTAACTATCCCACCGGTGATACAAAGATCCGCGAAAGGGACCGAAGCAGGTGCAGTACCTTCCTCCCCTTCAATGTCAACATTGTGGTTGATCTTCACTACAGTTTTCATGATGATCTCCTTTACCTGTACAGCGGTTAACTTAGGATAGTAAGATCTGATCAGGGCAGCAAGACCGGCTACTACAGGCGAAGCCATACTTGTACCATTATAAGCCTCATATTTATTATCAGGTACTGTTGAATAGATTTGCACACCAGGAGCAAATACATCTACAGTAGTTTTTCCATAATTAGAGAAATTAGCTTTTAAGGTTTTATCGTCATTAGGTCCTGAAGCGCCGACAACGATGTATGAAGAAGCTATACCGCCGTCTTCATACTTACGGCTTGGGAAACTTTGTTCTACATCCAGGTTTTTGTTATCATTCCCTGCCGCCTGTACCAGCAGCACATCTTTAGATACCGCATATTTTACGGCTTCATCCACAGATTTTTTATCCCATGAATAACCTTTACCAAAACTCATATTTACAACTTTAGCACCATTTGCTACAGCATACCTGATCGTATTGGCAACATCTTTATCCCTTTCATCACCATTGGGTACTGCACGCACACCCATGATCAGTACATTGTCTGCCACACCCTGGATACCAATGGTATTGGTACGGTCAGCACCGATAATTCCGGCTACGTGTGTTCCGTGACTGGCGTCAGGGCCTTTCACATCATTGCTCCCGTAATTTCTTTGCTGGCTGTCGGCATAGTTATCGCCCACCAGTTCAGGTCTGGGATCAAACTCAAGGTTCAGGTTATATTTCAACTGATCCTCGTAATGGTCAAGCCCCTTAACGATCTGGGCGTTATAGAAAGCTTCAAATGTTGTGTTTTCCAACTGTGAAACCATGATCCCCTTTAAGCGTTCTTCCATAGCAGATTCTGGTTTCAGGTTCTGGAAATCTGCACGCTCAGGTTTTTCCTTGCCCATCTTTTTCACCATAGCATCCAAAACAGTTTTTAATCCGCTGATATTTGCTACTGCGCTTTTGGCCTCTTCAGTCTGTTTTTCAAAGTCGATTTTCGCTTTCAGGTATTGCGCAAATGCGGCAGTGTCTGCAGGTTTTACGTTAGCAGCAGTTACATTTTCAAATTTAGCTTTATCCCGGCGAAGGATACGTGTGAGTTCCAGGGTTTCCTGGTTTACAGCTCCTAAAAAATTCCAGCCATTGACATCATCGATGTACCCGTTTTTGTCATCATCCTTACCGTTGCCGGCTTTCTCTTTTTTGTTTACCCAAATGATGCGTTTAAGATCTTCGTGATTGATATCTACACCTCCGTCAAGTACACCTACCACAACAGTTGAGGATTTCTTACCTTTTAATAATTCAGCATATGCTTTTTCCGTGTCTATACCAAAAACACTATCTTTTTTAAGATCCAGGTTTTGCCAGTTTGCTTTCTGTGCAGATGACTGAAATCCAAGTCCTGCAACGAACAATAAGCTCAATGCTCCCTTCAATACAATTGTACTCTTCAGTTTATTCATATAATATTTAATCAATTAGTTTCTAAACGCTGATCAGCAAAAATAGTTGTTTTCAAATCTATTTTCTATTTAGGCTGAAAAAGAAACTGGAACCCTCACCCACCCTGCTCTCTACCCAGATCCGGCCTTCATTCGCAGTCACAAACTCTTTACTGATCACCAGTCCCAGACTCGTACCCTTCTCATTATTAGTACCTGTGGTACTCACGTTATTGACATTGAAGATTGACTCCAGCCTTGAAGGCTCTATACCCACACCGTTGTCCCTCACCTCAACAATTACCTGGTCATCCTTGTAAGGCTTTGCCGCGATATGGATGTTGCCGCCTTCAGGCGTGAATTTTATCGCATTTGACAACAGGTTCCGAATTAAAAAATCAAGATGGTCAGCATCGCAAAATACCCGCAATTCAGGCTCTACGTCGTGATGAATGGAAATCGATTTCAAGGCTGCTGCTTCTTTCAACAGCAGCAGGTTCCTATTGATTTTCTTTGCCGGGCTCACCTCGGCCCTGTTGATCATGACACCTTTCAACTGCATTTGTCCCCAGCGCAACAGCAGGTTTAAAGTTTCCAGCGATGCATTACATTGTAACTCCAATTTGTTCAGCATGGTAGTTTTTTCTTCATCAGAGAGCCAGCCCCTGTTAACAAGTCCTAAAAGGTTAAGCACCGAATTAAGAGGCCCCCGGAGATCGTGCCCGAGGATAGAAAAGAGTTTATCTTTAACCGTGTTCGATTGCACGAGGTCTGCATTGACCTTGTTCATTAATCGGTTTAGGTTCCTGATCTTAAAGAAATAGACCCCAAGGATGATTAACATCGTGATGCTGCAAAAGATAATCCATGACAGTGCACGCTGTTCAAGCAATTGTTTATTATTTACAAATTTCAGTTGTTCAATTTTAGCCTGCGATTTGGTGAGTTCATATTGTGCCTGGAGATTTGATATTTTTACGGATATATCCTTATAATAAAAGCTGTCGGCGATGCTATACTGTCTTGATCTGGCCTGATAGGCAGCTTGATAATTGCCTCTTTTCTCATGTAAAGCTGCAATATGCGCCAAAGCTTCAAGAACCTGTTTATTGGCCTTCTTACTTTGGCCCAGGGCCAGCGCCTGTTGCAGATAATTCAAAGATAACTTCGCATCGGTTGGCCCGTAACTTTCTGCAAGGGCCATCAGGCTCTGAAACTCCCGCAGTGTATTTTCGATAATTCTGGACTTTCGTAAAGCACCCTTCTGAAGTTCAATCGCTTTTGCCGTGGCACCAGATTTTGCATATACCTGTGCAAGCCCGTTAGTTAGGGAGATATTTAATCCCATCATTTCCGGATAATCACTCTGAGCTATACCTTTCTCAAAATAATAGATGGCTTTGGGCAAATCGCCGGTTTCTCTGTATGCAGTACCAAAATTGAGGTAGGTATTCAGTTTTAAGCTCGAAAATGGCAGCTGATTGCCAATAGCCTCGGCCTTTTGATAATAAGAGATTGCACGGTTATAGTTATGGCGAAAAGCATATACCTCACCAAGGGTGATATAAGATTCCATGATCCCGCTTTTATCATTGCTTTTTTCACTGACCTTTAAAGCCTGCAGAAAATAGGTCAGTGCAGCAGCTGAGTTTCCTTTCCTGTTTTCTACTACCCCCAGGCGGATATTCTCTTTCACTATCCCTTTAGCATTACCGAGACGTTTGTAGATCTCAAGTGCTTCGAGATAATGTTGTCTGGAAGATTCGGCATTCCCGGTTTGATCATCAATCATCCCCATCTGGTTCAGCATTCTTGCAACACCTTCTTCATCGTTGGTCTTTCTGGCAAGCTTCATCCCAAGGCGGACATATAACAAGGCAGAATCAGGTTGATTGTATCGGTAATGGATAATGAGCTTTTCATATGCAGCGACGTCCTGCCCGGGAATCACTGACTGCCCGGGCTTTTGAAACCCATAAAGAAATGCGGAGCAGCATAACAGAAAAAAACAAACAGAAAACGCACGGAAAAAGGACATATAAATGGTTACCAGGGGCGACAGGTACGCCAAAGATAGTAGTTTAAGCCTTAAATTTAATGAAAAAAAGCCAGGTAATTACCCGGCTTTAACTCAACAATCAGATGATTATATTTTTTTAATATTCTTCTGAAAGCACTGCGTAGAAGTCCCGTATTCTGGCAAATGCAGGATGCAGGGAAACTACATCTCCGAATACCAGCAACGCCGGTGAGGAGATCTGATGATCTTCGATCAGCTCTGCGATAGTGTCTACTACACCCACAATAATATTCTCATTTTTACTCGATCCATTCTCAATTACGGCAACAGGCAACCTGTCTTTTCCTTCTTGCATAAAGATTGCTGCAATCTCCCTGATTTTCTCAATGCCCATCAGTACAACAACCGTAGCATTTGATTTTGCAGCACCCCTCAGATCCGGTGAAACTTCTCCTTTGGCATTCGTTCCTGAAAGCACCCAGAAGCTTTCACTGAGATCGCCATAGATCATTGGTATCTTATGTAATCCCGGAACTCCTGTTGCGCTGGAGATACCTGGAATGATTTCAGTTTGTATGCTGTAGGATTCTGCATAGTCTACTTCTTCAAATCCCCTTGCAAAAACAAAAGGGTCACCACTTTTAAGACGGACTACATGGCCATAGTTCAATGCGTAATCAATCATTAACTTATTTACGGCATCCTGCGAGAAAGATTCATCATCAGAACGGCCTACAAAAATCTTTATCGCATGTTCAGGCGCATGATTTAACAAAGCACCGTTCACTAAAGCATCATACAATACCACATCGGCTGTGTTTAGCGCCTTTACTCCTTTAAGACTAATTAAATCAGGATCTCCGGGGCCAGCTCCAACCAGTGTTATACGTGGTTCCTGGATGCTGCTTTTTGTTTTATTTAAAATCATAACCGAAATTTTAATGTTTTGTATCTGTGTTAGCAGAACAAATATACAAAGTCTATTGGATAAGTAGTCTTTATTTTGAAATAAATTTATTTGAGCCCAAAAAAAAGACCCTCTTATCCCAGAAGGTCGTCCATCGTTTCACGGGCAATTACATCGGCCACAGAAGTTCTGGAAAGCACCTGCAGGGTAGCATCTCTTACGTCAATAAATGTTTTTCTTATTCCGCAAGTTTTCTCGTCATGGCATTCATCGCATTTACGGTAAAATTTTAAACTTGCACAAGGCACCATGGCAATGGGTCCATCGGTAATTCTCAAAATATCCGCCAGATAGATGTCTGCGGCATTTTTATTGAGACTGTACCCTCCACCAGCACCTTTTTTGCTGTACAGATATCCGGCATTGCGCAGGTCCAATAATATCTGTTCCAGAAACTTTCTGGGTATCATCTCCTGTTCCGCTAACCTAACGATCTGCATGGGAGGGTTTTCTACGTTTTTGCCTAAAGCCACCAGTGCTTTAATGGCATATTTTGTTTTCTTAGACAACATATTAAATGCAAAGCTAAGAAAAGATTTAGGTAATGATAAATGCTAAATATTTACTTGGCCAATACTTCGGGGATTAAACAAAATTTAATCCCCGAAATGTGCTGATTATTCCTTGATAAACTCTTCGTAAAAATCTGCTGGTGCTTCAGCCTCTGCAGAATCCTCATTTTTAACTGTTGCGAGTAAAGCGATCAGCTTTTTCTCCAGTCTTTCATATTCATCCTTGTGCTGTGCGGTTCTGTCAGGTACAGATTGCGCCGGATCAACCAGCGAAGACACCTTGGCTTCCAGGTAGGAGTTATAGGTTTCGGCAGTCCTGTCTGCCAGGTCATATAGGAGTTCTTTGTAAGTCATAGTTGTATATTTATAGATAGCTATATAACGCCTGTTGCCTGATTTTGTTCTGATACATTTGCTCCTGTTAGGGGCAAATTGTAGAGAAATTGGACAGCGCAGCTGCACATAAAAAGCAACAAGAAGCTGATTTTAAGTGGTTTTACCCTGTTTTGGCATGATGGCATTATTTTGATGCCTGTATCACCGGTATTGAAACAATAATTTTAAAATAAACGAACACAGTATGAAAAATTTCATTTTATCAGCAGCTATAGTGGCATTCGCAGGTGTATCAACAGTTAAAGCAAATGAAATCACAACACCAGTTACCATTAACGCACAATCAGATAGTACTGCGAATAAAGTTCCTGTTAAACTTGAAGAATTGCCTGAGGCGGTGAAAACAACCTTAAAGGCAAATGCCTATAAAGAATGGACACCTACAACAGCCTTCCTGATTACAAAATCGGACAAATCGACCTTCTATCAGGTTGATGTTAAAAAAGGAGCAGACGTAGCCTATTTACAATTGAGTAAAGACGGTTCCATTATCCAATAACTTAACTAAACACAAAATATGACGATATTAAAGCCGGAAATCCTCCGGCTTTTGTATTTTTGCCATTATATCAAAGCAGATACCTATGGCGAAAATACTTATTATTGAAGATGATCTAACTTTTTCACAGCTGTTAGAGGGCTTTCTTAAGAAGCATGGCCATCAGCCATTTATCGTTCATGACGTTAAAAATTCATTCAAAATATTAGCACAGGATACTTTTGAACTCTTACTGGTAGACTACAGGCTGCCAGACGGTACCGGTCTTGAAGTGCTTTCACATGTACGTGAAAAAGGGTTCAATTATCCAGTCGTGATCATGACCAGCTTTAATGATGTACGCACTGCTGTTAAATCAATTCAGCTTGGTGCAATAGACTACATTACCAAACCGGTTAACCCTGATGAGCTACTGATGACCATCGGAGGGGCACTGGAGAAAAAAACGGAAACCGGAAGTAAGGCTACAGTGGAACATGCCGATTTCATTAAAGGTAAAAGTGCGACAGCGGATAAACTCTATGCACATATAGATCTGGTAGCACCAACAGATATGTCCGTGATTATACAAGGTGAAAGCGGTACAGGAAAAGAATATGCTGCCCGTACGCTTCATGCCCAGAGCAAAAGGAGTGCAAAACCATTTGTAGCTATAGACTGTGGTGCCTTATCCAGGGACCTTGCTGCAAGTGAGCTTTTCGGCCATGTAAAAGGAGCATTTACCGGAGCACTGAGCGACAAAAAAGGACAGTTTGAAGCTGCTGAAGGTGGAACGCTGTTTTTAGATGAAGTGGGTAACCTGAGCTATGAGGTGCAGGTTAAATTGCTGAGAGCATTGCAGGAAAGGGTGATCCAGCCGGTAGGAAGCACAAAAAAGATCGCTGTTAATGTTCGTATTATCACTGCAACAAATGACGATCTGCTCAACAGCATCCAGAACGGTGAATTCCGTGAAGACCTGTATCACCGTTTAAATGAATTTAAAATCCTGCTGCCGGCGCTGCGCGACCGTGGCAAAGACCTGGAACTTTTTATAGATCATTTTATCAGGCTATCGAATGAGGAACTGGACAGGAATGTGCAAACACTCTCTCCGCAGGTTAAAGACCTGCTGCTGAATTACGACTGGCCGGGGAATTTGCGTGAGTTAAAAAATGTGATCAAAAGAATGGTACTCCTCACGCCGACAGATACTGCCGGACTGGAATCACTTCCCGATGAAATGATCCTGGCAATTAAACAGGCTCCAAAACCCAAAGGATCGGATCTCAAGGCCATCAATGAAATCAATGAGAAGACCCTGATCATTGAAACGCTGATCAAGGTAAAATATAACAAATCAAAGGCGGCTAAACTGCTTAATATTGATAGAAAAACGCTGTATTCGAAGATGGAGCGTTATGAAATTGAATAAGATCAGCCTATCTTCAGGTCTACAAGCTGCATCAGCAAGCCAAGCCTGCTGATGCAGCTTTTCAGTTTTTCACGGTGCATGTCTGTAATGCGATCTGCGTCAGCAAGCTGTATTTCCATCAACCTGAATTCTGCTGCCAGTTTGCCCGAACCCATTTGCGCTGTCCTCCCTGCAATCCGGTGAACAATCAGCCTTGATAAAGGAAGATCATCTGCCAGTATACCCTGTTCCAGTTCTACAATATCATTTTCACAATCTTCCTTAAACCTGTTCAATATATTTGTTAGCAGTTCCTGATCACCGAATGTCATTTTTTCAACTACTGACGTATCCAGGACAATGTCATCTGGTTCTTCTTCAGTATGTTCCAATGGATCTGTGATCGCGGCTACTGCAGGCGCCTCTGATTGTACAGCTGCAGGATCAATTCCTTTGGCCGTCTCATCTGGCTCTTCCTGTAATTCATCTGAACTGAAAACAGCAAGAAGGTCGTTTTCGCGGAAAGGCTTCATGATCAGTCCGTCAAATCCCTGCTCCAGCACTGCTTCGAGCTCTTCAGGCAATACCTGTGCTGTCATGGCATAGATTTTCACATCGGCAGGAATTCTTTCTCTCATCAGATGGCATAGTTCAATACCTGAAATTTCTGGCATCCGCATATCCATCAGCATGTATTTTACTGCCGGGTCCCACTCTGCAGCAAGTACATCAGCGGGCGAATTAAAGCATACATGAGGAATTTGTTGCTTAGTAAAAATAATCTCACAAAGATCCAGGATCAGCTGATCGTCATCCACTACCCACACTTTATCAGCAGTATTTAATTTCTTAACAGCTGCAGGCAACACTTTTTCTACCTGCACCGCATCGGCTACCTTAAAAGTGAGATAAACGGTAAATGTACTTCCGGAACCGGCTTTGCTTTTCACATAGATACGGCCGTCCTGATTTTCTACGAGTGATTTGATGATGGTTAAGCCCAGCCCTGCCCCTGCCTTGTTGATCACTTCTTTATCCACAGAATCTATTTGCTCAAATTCATTGAAAATCCTGTTGCTCTCTTCTTCTGTAAATCCTATCCCGGTGTCTTTCACCATGAAAGTGAAATGCAGGTTGCCCAGCTGGCGTTTATAATAAACAGTTAATACCACTTCCCCTTTCTGGGTAAATTTGATGGCGTTGCTCAGCAGGTTATACAGGATTTGCTTTAACCTGAACGCATCTCCCTCTACAAATTCGATACCCTGCAGTTCTATGGCTGTACGCATGATCAGGTTTTTCTGCTCTGCCTGTGGTTTCATTACTGAAACTACTTCTTCCAATAGTTCTTTGATATTAAAAGCTTTCCGCTGAAAGGTGAATTTTCCTGAAATAATCCGGTTATAATCCAATATCTCATTCACGATCTGCAAAAGATGCTCTGAGGAATGATAGATGGCTTCAATATCTTTTTGCTGGGGATGCTCCTGGTTTCTGATTATCTCTGAATATCCGATGATCGATTGCAAAGGGGTACGGATCTCATGGCTCATATTGGAGAGAAAGCGCTGCTTGGCCATTCCATGATACTCTGCCTCGTCACGGGCAGCTTCCAGCTCCTTTCTGTACAGATTGCTTCTGGTAATATCTGTCAGGATGAGGTACAACAGGATGATGGTCAGCAGGAAAAAACCAATCATGATCCAGCTGATCCTGGTGATTCCTGTATTTACCACTGCTTTGGCTTCTATGCCATTTTGTTCTATCTGGGTAACCACTTCGCTCTCCACTTTCCTTAAAATATCCAGCATCTGGCGGGTCAGTGCCTCATTCGCATTAGCCAGTACAGCCTCCCTGTCTAAAAAACGGGCACTTTTGAGCTGCTGCTCTGTTGCGATGGTACGCAGTGATTTTTCAAGGCCTTTTGCGATGATTGTTTCTCCCGACAACGCGATGGTATCTCTCTGTATTTTTTCTTCGTTGGTTACCTGGTAGGATTTATTTTGTTCCTTATCCTCGTTTTTCTTGCTGAAAATCCTGCTCAGGAAACTTTTCCGCTTGGATTCATCCACCGGAAGAATGGTTACGGTAGAAGTTTTTTTCTCAGTGGTGACAATAGTGCTGTCCTGTTGCTGAGGTGGCCTGTTCACCAATGCATTCAGCTTTTGTACTTCTTCGGTGAATGATTTGTTGTTCACGAGGCCTTCGCGTACTTTCAGGTAATTGACAAATTGCTTATCTCTGGCAACCAACAGCTTCTCAATAGATTTTATCCTGTTCAGTTGTATGGGGTCGGTACTGTACATCCCGCCCAAAGAATCGAGCAATAATCTCAGCTGTCTCGAGTCCTTTAAAAAACCGCTGTATTTTCCCGGAGAGTTCAGGGCCGTAGTTCGCTGTTGCTGGTCAAGACTGGCCACTTTTCTTGAAACCTGGTTGACCAGACGCAATTTCGCATTTGGTGTAGAAATGGTATCTACCGTATCCAGCATTTCATTAAAGGCGATTTTACTCACTCCCCAGGCCAGAAAAAGGGCAAAGAAAGCGAGTACGAACCCAGTAATGATCTTGCCTTTGGCAGCACCTAAAAAACTCTTCTCGGAAACATCTATCATCTGCAGTATCGGATATGTACTGTAAAGATAACAATGATCAGCCCAATTTTGTGTGGCCTAAATCATCGTCCGGAACGTGAGGTTTATTCTTGGCCGGGTGATTTTTGTGGTTTTTGGCAGCTGGTGCAGCCAGTTGCTCTGTGTGGAACCTTTCATCAGGAGCAGACTTCCGCTTTCCAGCACTACTGAAAGGGTATGTTTGGTTTGCCTGTGTTTAAAGGCAAACTTCCGCTCTGCGCCAAAGCTAAGGGATGCAATACTGGTGTTTTTACCCAGCGATTTTTCATCATCGCTGTGCCAGGCCATTCCCTCATTGCCATCATGATATAAATTGAGCAAACAGGAGTTGAAAACCGTTCCGGTAATTTTCTCTGTGAGCTGTTTGAGGGCCAGGAGTTCCGGTGTCCATTCCAGTGCCCGTTTAGTGATATTGGAATAGGTATAGGAGAATGCCGTATCTCCATACCAGGCCACTTTCCTTTTGGTGATGATATGTTTTCCAAAAATCACAGCTTCATCATTCTTCCAGGCAATATCATCCAGCAGTTTTTGCAGGTAATACTGTGCATCAGCAGCAGAAACTACAGGCCCGTAATAATAACTTTCACCATCATATGGCAACAGATTAACCCTCTCTCCGGAATTAAATAAATCCATCTTTTGTGCTGTTTTTTAGGTTAGCCTTTCATTTTCTGCCTGTGCAGCTTCCCAGCCGATGATGGCCTGCTTGCGGACACTGCCCCAGCGGTACTGCCCAAATACACCGGTGGATTGGATGACGCGGTGACAGGGGATCAGAAAAGCTATGGGATTTGCCCCAATTGCCGTTCCTACAGCCCTTGAGGCCGAAGGGAGACCAATACTTCTGGCAATTGAGCCATATGTGCTTAGTCTGCCGGCAGGAATAGTTAGCAAAGTCTCCCAAACCTTTAACTGGAAATCTGTTCCTTTCAGGTGCAGTTTAAGCTGCCGGGGCTGCAACCAATTTTGCAGGAAGATATGCAGCACGTCCTGCTGGAACGCATCTGTCTGTTGCTGGTACTGTGCCTGAGGAAACTTTGCTTTCAGCGTAAGTAATTCTGCATTTTCATCCTCTGTAAAAGCAATATAACACACACCTTTGACGGTGGAGGCCACCAGAACCTTTCCGAAAAGGGTATCGGCAATGTGATAATTAATCCGTAGTTGTTCGCCTCCGTTTTTATATTCGCCCGGGGTCATCCCCTCGATGTTGATGAACAGGTCATGCAGCCTTCCGGTTCCCGAGAGACCAGTTTCGAATGCGGTATCAAAAAGCGTGGCCTGACTATCTTTCAGCATTTTCTTTGCGTGTGCAATCGTAAGGTATTGCAGAAATTTCTTGGGGCTTACTCCAGCCCATTCCGTAAAAAGCCGCTGAAAGTGGAAAGGACTGAGGTTCACCCGTTCTGCAATTTCATCCAGTCCGGGCTGCGCTTTGAAATTGGTGTTGATATAATGAATTGCTGAGGCAATGCGCCCGAAATTGGTTTCTTCCTGACTGTTCATCTATCAAAGGTAAACAGGAATGATTTATCCCGCCACCCGAATCTTGCTGTTTATTTAAATATTTCATTCCTTAACCTGATCCGTTTATATTTGACTTTATGAACATAGCTATCATTTCCGGCAGTGCGAGACCTGAAAGACAATCGCACCAGGTAGCTCTTGCAGTACAGGAGCGACTGGGTAATCTGGGTTATTCCAACTGGATCTGGGATGTCAAAAACTCTGCCTTCCCCCTGCTGGATTATACGTTTGACGAACATCCCAATCCGGGGGATGCATTGAAGGAGGTCAAGGCAAAACTGGATGAGACCGATGCATTTATTATTGTATCGCCTGAGCATAACGGTAGTTATCCCGGTGCGTTAAAAAATGCAATGGATTACTTTTATAAACCCTATATACATAAGGTTTTTGGAATCGTAGCTGTATCCAACGGGGTTTTGGGCGGCATCAACGCATCGAAACACCTGCAACAGTACGCGGTCAAGCTAAATGGTATCCTCTCGCCTGAATACCTGATCACACCTGAGGTTCAAAAAATATTTAAAGACGGTAAAATCACTGATGAAAAATACGCACACAGGATGGATGTATTTTTGGATCATTTCATCAAACTGGCCACAGTAATTACCGCTGGCAAATGAAACCTCAGTTTTTAATTGCAGCGCCGCACAGTGGTGCCGGAAAAACCACTGTCACACTTGGTATCATCAGGGCATTGCGCAATAACGGATTGGCTGTACAGTCTTTTAAATGCGGGCCGGACTATCTTGATCCCAAACTGCATACCGTTGCTTCAGGAATAACAGCCATAAATCTGGACCGTTTCATGATGGATGATGCCCATATCAGGGATCTCTATAATGGCTATGGAAATACTGCAGAGGTACTGATCACGGAGGGTGTAATGGGGCTTTTTGACGGCTCTGTAAAAATGGAAGGAAGCAGTGCCGATCTTGCAGGTTTATTAAATATACCGGTTGTGCTGATTGTTAACGCTAAAGCGATGGCTTATTCTGTAGCGGCACTGCTGCTGGGTTTTAAGCTCATGCGGACGGATATTCACATTGCAGGGGTGATATTTAATTTTGTACAACATGATTCGCATTACCAGCTGCTCAAAGCCGCTGCAGAGGATGTTGGCATTACTGCCCTTGGGTTTTTGCCAAAAAATGAAGACATGCAGATTCCTTCCAGACACCTGGGATTAAAAACAGGCGCGGAGATTGATCATGAAGCTATTATTGAACAGGCTGCAAAACATATTCAAAAGCACATTGACCTGAATGAGCTGACGCGCATCACTGCGGTGCCCTTTGTCAACAGCAGGGCGGTGCAGCCGACGGAAAACCTGCCTTTTTCCGGAAAATCTGCCAAAGCAAAAAAGATTTTAATTGCCCGCGATGAAGCCTTTAACTTCCTGTATGCTGAAAACATACGTGTTCTATCCAGCCTTGGGGAGATCGCTTATTTTAGCCCCTTAAAAGATACAGTACTGCCTCCGGCAGACCTGATCTACCTTCCCGGAGGATATCCTGAACTGCACCTGGAAACCTTGTCAGCCAATACCTCTTTAAAGAAACAACTTGTCAGTTATTATGAGCACGGCGGAAAATTCCTTGCAGAATGTGGCGGAATGATGTATCTCGGACAATATATTGCGGACGGGGAGGGCAGGCAATTTCCGATGACCGGCATCCTGGACATCGCAACCGGCATGCAGCAGAAAAAACTTTCACTGGGCTATAAACGTGTAGATATTGAGGGGACAACACTAAGGGGCCATGAATTTCACTATTCCCATTTTATCGACCCCCCTCTCCAGGAGGAAGGTATTCAGGTGTGGAATGCAAAGAATGAGGTATTGCAGACCCCTGTTTTTAAAACGGAGCAGCTGCTGGCCAGTTATCTGCACTTTTATTTTGGAAACCAGACAGCAGCTATTGAAAAACTTTTATTTGGTTAAATAGAGGGCTGTAATTTGTGTCAAGCTATACTGCCCTGGTACTTACATCAGCACTTTCAAAACTGGCCATCTCATTTAAAAAACTTACTGCGCTTTGCAGCAGCGGAAAAGCTAAGGCACAGCCCGTACCTTCTCCCAGGCGCAAACTCAGCTGCAGCAGCGCTTTTGCTCCCAGCTGGTCAAGCAAAAGCCTGTGCCCCTGCTCATCAGACTGATGGCAAAATACAGCATTGCTTTGCAGTTCAGGATCTAACTTAAGCGCACAGAGATAGGCCACGCTACAAATAAACCCGTCAACAAGGATCAGCATATTTCTCTTTTTCGATTCTACCATCGCCCCGGCCATCTGCATGATCTCAAATCCGCCAAAATAAGCCATCAGCGATTTTGGATCGCGCCCACCTTGATACCTGTCGATAGCAAGCTGTAATATCTCCCGTTTTCTCTGCAATTGTTCTGTGTTCACTCCTGTACCTTTTCCTACACAATCCTGCAGTGGAAGGTCGCACAGCAGATGCATCAGCACCGCAGCACTGGAAGTATTGCCTATACCCATTTCTCCGAAACCAATGGTATTGCTCCCCGTTTTCTGAATCTCTGCAACAACCTGCGCTCCCTTTTCCAGGCAAAGTTCCAGTTCTTCAGTTGACATCGCCGCAGCATACAGAAAAGACTGTGTTCCTTTCGCTATTTTATGTACAATGAGCTCTGCATTGCTGGCAAAATCATAATTCACCCCGGCATCAACTACCTTCAGGTTAATCCCATGCTGCCTGCAGAAAACATTGATCGCAGCTCCCCCTTCAAGAAAGTTATTCACCATCTGCCGGGTCACTTCCTGGGGATAGGCGCTCACGCCATGATGGGCAATGCCATGATCAGCAGCAAAAACAACCAGATGAGGTGATTTAATTTCAGGGCTGAGGCTCCCTAAAACACTACCTATCTGCAGCGCCAGGTCTTCCAGCATCCCTAAGGACCCAACAGGTTTTGTTTTACCATCTACAGTAGCCTTCAGCTGCGCTGTAATGTTTTTTTGATCCATTGACACTACCTCAGTTCTTTCAGCAATCACAGGGCTGCTTACAGAATTGATCTCGGTCACTGACGGTGATGCTGACTTATTTTTCCAGCCCAGCTGCTGAAGCATAGGCTGCTGATCATAATCCGTTGCAGCTTTCCCTACACAGAAATATCCCAGGGGCTCAATTTCGTCAGGCAGGTTCAGTATTTTTTTAAACTGATGATAGTTTAATATCGATACCCAGCCCATAGCATATCCCTGTTCTGTTAAGGAGAGCCAGATATTTTGCACTGCACAAACTGCACTTGATCTGATCGTATCGTTACTGGCAATAGTGCCGATAGTAAATTCATTCAATACAGAACGGTCATAACACACGACCAAGCCCAGTGCCGCGTCGGTGATGCCTTCGAGCTTTAAAGCCTGGTAAGCCGTTTTTTGTTGTGCTGTACTGATGAGCTCTTCAGCCTTGCGGTTATAGTTGTCGAACAATTGTTTGATGGCCTGTTTGACTTCGCCCGACCGGATGACATAATAACGTGTAGCATCCGTTAAACCTACTGAAGGGGCCATATGACCGGCATTCAGGGCTTTTTCCAGTACAGTATCGGGCACTGGCTCATTTGCAAAATGCCGGGTATCACGTCTTAATTTTAACAGTTCTTCTAACATAGTTTTTTCTGACAGGGGCGGTAGACTACAGTAACTGGCCAACAATTGGCATTAGGTTTTCCCGGGAGATCTCGTGGAGTGATATATATTGTGCGCCAAGAGCTTCGGCCAGTTGTTCGGCCTTGTTTACATTAATGAAATTAGATTCCGTATTTAAGATCAGCGACTGAATATTTTTGTTTTTTAGCAGGCCGGCCAGTTCCAGCGTCTGGCTCCAAGGATCTCCTTCACCTTCCAGGGCAACATTTGCCTTACCGTCAGTCAGGATAATCAGTATAGGATGGAAATTTTTACTGAACTGACCTGCCAGCCCGATTGCCGTTTGCAAGGCATGGGGCAATGGCGTACGCCCGCCCGTGGGCAAACTCCTCATGGCTTCTTCTGCAAGATCAATACTTTGCGTTGGATGCAGCAACACCTCTGCTGCGATCCCGCGAAAAGCGATTACACCAACGGTATCCCTCTTCTGGTAGGCATCTGTCAGCAGCTGCAGTACAGTTCCCTTTACAGCTTCCATCCTTTTGCCTGCTGCCATTGAGCCTGAAGCATCTACCACAAACAAAATCAGGTTGCTCACCTTACCCTTGCGTTGTTTCTGCTGCAGGTCGGCCATCGTGATATCGAGTTCTTCAGGGTTTCGCTGCAAGGCCTGTAACACCGTAGCGTCCAGCGCAACCGATGATCCGTTCTGAACCGGCACCGGCCGGATATAGGCACCTCTTTTGGTATCGGGGGCAATCGTTCGTTTACCAGATTGTTCTGATCTGTTGTTTAATCCCTGTACCGGTGGCAGGATAACAGGGCCACCGGCTTCGAAAACCTGCTCATCAGCTTCTCCCTCTTCTTTGTCTTGCCCACCGTTTTCAGCCGAGGGTTGGATATGCTCCGGTTCTGCTGGTTGATCCGGAGAGCCTTTTTCAGGAACAGAAGAAGGTTTTTGAGCAGAGGGCTTGTTGCCGGCTTTAGAATTATCTTCCGATGACTGATCCGATGACGAGTGATCAGGTGACGGCTTCTGAGGGGAAGCAGGTGGTTGCGGGTGGCTTTTCTTGCTGCGATGCGCAAGCGCCAGATCCGCAGCTTCCCTCACATCGGCAGCAGTAACTGCTGTACGCTGGTCTAAAGCAGCCAGTGTGACCGCTGTTTTGTAGATCACAATATCTGCGCGGAGGCTTTTCACCCCGAGTGCTGTAGTCAGCTCACTGATCAGTGTCAGCAGTTCGTCCTGCAGATGCACTGCCGGCAATAATTGTTTTGCCTTCAGGAGCCGCTGCCGCAGGTTTTCCTGGCTGTCCGACCATTGCTGTACAAAAGATAAAGGGTCGTTTTCAAAAGCTATTCTTCTCCGCACCACTTCTGTTCTTTCTTTCACTTCCTGGGGAGCTTCCACGCTGACCATCAGTCCAAATCTGTCCAGAAACTGCGGGCGCAGCTGCCCTTCTTCAGGGTTCATGGTGCCGATGAGTGTAAAGCGCGATGGATGGCTGAGAGAAAGGCCTTCCCTTTCAATCCTATTTTCGCCCATGGCTGCAACATCCAATAAAATATCCACCAGGTGATCCGGCAGTAAATTCACTTCGTCTATATATAAAATGCCCTGATGGACTGCGGCAAGCAATCCGGGCTGAAACTTCTTTTTCTTTTCTGCCAGAATCCCCTCCAGGTCAAGGCTGCCGATGACCCTTTCTTCTGTAGCGCCAATGGGCAGATTGATAAATGGCACCTGTACTTCCTGCAATATCCTCTCAGGCTGCTGACAGCTCTCACATGTATCCAAAGGC
>Ga0163161_10000803_pt1 | contig 24579 bp, 26 predicted proteins | sample S45metaG_FD_129847 | JGI IMG/M metagenome (GOLD analysis project Ga0163161, IMG submission 129847) | Switchgrass rhizosphere microbial communities from Kellogg Biological Station, Michigan, USA - S4-5 metaG | ecosystem: Host-associated > Plants > Roots > Rhizosphere > Soil | place: USA... | reverse complement strand
TTCAAGAGCGACCGCACCGGCACCGGCACCAAGAGCGTGTTCGGCCACCAGATGCGCTTCGACCTGAACGAAGGCTTTCCGCTGGTGACCACGAAGAAGGTGCACCTCAAATCCATCATCCAGGAACTGCTGTGGTTCCTGACCGGATCGAGCAACAACAACTGGCTCAAGGAACGCGGCGTCAGCATCTGGGACGAATGGGCGCGCGAAGACGGTGACCTGGGCCCGGTGTACGGCGTGCAGTGGCGCAGCTGGCCCACGCCCGATGGCGGCCACATCGACCAGATTTCCGACGTCATCAAAACCTTGAAGTCCAACCCCGATTCGCGCCGCATCATCGTGAGCGCCTGGAACGTGGCCGAGCTCTCGAAGATGGCGCTGATGCCCTGCCATGCGTTCTTCCAGTTCTACGTGGCGCCGCCGCAGGCCGAAGGCGAGCGCGGCAAGCTGAGCTGCCAGCTCTACCAGCGCAGCGCCGACATCTTTCTCGGCGTGCCTTTCAACATCGCGAGCTACGCGCTCCTCACGCACATGGTCGCGCAGCAATGCGAGCTCGACGTGGGCGACTTCATCTGGACCGGCGGCGACTGCCACATCTACAGCAACCACGCCGAGCAAGTGAAGCTGCAGCTGAGCCGCGATCCGTATCCATACCCCACGCTCAACATCAAGCGAAAGCCCGACTCGATCTTCGACTACCAATACGAAGACTTCGAGGTGCTCGACTACAAGCACGGCGATCCGATCAAGGCGCCCGTCGCAGTCTGAGCGACCTGAGCGACCCAAGCCACATGACCGAGCCCCGCATCAACCTCATCTACGCCCGCGCCGCCAACGGCGTCATCGGCGCCAACGGCACGATCCCCTGGCACCTGCCCGAGGACATGGCGCACTTCAAGCGGCAGACCGCCGGCGCGCCGGTGATCATGGGCCGCAAGACCTGGGACTCGCTGCCGCCGCGTTTTCGCCCGCTGCCGGGGCGGCAGAACATCGTGGTCACGCGCCAGGCCGACTGGCGTGCAGAGGGTGCGCTGCCGGTGGGCAACCTGCGCGATGCGCTTTCGCTTTGCGCAGAGGCAGCATCGCCCGAGGTGTGGGTGATCGGCGGCGCGCAGATCTATGCCGAGGCCGAGCCGTTGGCACAACGCGCGGTCGTGACCGAAATCGCTCGCGACTACGAAGGCGATGCGCATGCACCGGTGCTCGACGGCGCGGCATGGCGAGAGACCCAGCGCGAGTCGCATGTCTCGGCCAAGGACGGCCTGGGCTTCAGCTTCGTGACCTACGAACGCATCGCGCCCATGCACGCATGAGCGACGAGCGCCCCGCCCTTCCGCCCGCGCCGCAACTGAAGCGCCGGTCCGTGGTGATGGGAGCGGCCTTGCTCGCAGGCCTCGCGCCGCTGCAAGCGCTGCAGGCCGCCGAACCGCTCGAACCCGACGAAGAAGCGCTCTTCATGCCAGGCACGGCGCGCCCCACTGCCGATGGCCGGATCGAGGTCGACATCCACGCCTGGATCTTCGAGCGCGAACGGCGCTGGGGCGTCAACGCCGCGCTCGCGCGCTACCTCGGGCTGAACCTCAAGACGCTGTCGCCCGCGGCACGGCTGCGCTTCAACCAGCGCACCGCGCTGTTTCATACGGAGTCCGAAGAAGGCAAGTTGATCGACGTTGTCTTCGACGGCACGCAGACCCGCGTGAAGATGCCGCCTTCGACGGCGGACGGCCGCAGCAACCTGCGCGTGGTGGTCGACGCGCCGCGCACCGCGGCGCCGGTGCAGTGGCTGCAGTTCCACGGTGTGACGGGGCCGGGCGAACTGCTGCACCGCTTCAGGGGCCAGGCGCTCGTGGTGCCGTCGGAAGGCGTGTCCGTGATCTCGGACATCGACGACACCATCAAGCGCACACAGGTGCGTGACCGGCGCGAGATGCTGCTGAACACCTTCGCAAGGCGCTTCGAGGCGGCGCCCCGCATGGCCGCGTACTACCGCGCGCTGGCGCAGGTGCCGGACACGCGTTTTCACTACCTCTCGGCGAGTCCGATCCAGCTCTATCCGGCGCTCGCGGATTTCGTTCGCGACAACGACTTCCCGGCCGGCAGCATGCATCTGCGCGAGAGCACCACCTGGCGCACGCTGATCCCCGGCGCCGAGGATTCGCGCGCACACAAGCTCGGCGTGATCGACCGATTGCTCACCGAATTTCCGCAGCGCCGCTTCGTGCTCGTGGGCGATTCGGGCGAGGCCGATCCGGAAATCTACGCGCAGGTCTACCGCGCGAACCCGCAGCGCATCGACGGCATCGTGATCCGCGACGTGACCGACGAGGGTCGCCTCTCCGAACGCTACCGCGCGACCTTCGAAGGCATCGACGCAGTGCTCTGGCACATCCTCATGCCCGACACCACCGCGTGGCCGCTTCAAGCCAGCAGATAAAAACCTGCTGCAGTGCAGCGGCAAACGGTTGCGCTCGTACTGCGCGCACAAAGTGAAAACTTCCGTACGCGCTTCAAAAGGGCATGCCCACCGCAGGGATTAGCCACGGCTAATTGTTTGTGCGCACAATGTCCGGACCGCCATCAAGACAAGGAGACGGCTCATGTCCATGGAGTTTCTTCGGGTGATCTCCGAGCAGAGATTGCCCTACGTCGTTCACACGCCCGCGGACATCGACAGGCTGCGTGTGCTGCGTGCGGCCGATCTGGTGACTGCCTTCATCCCACCGTCGAAGCACGCGCCGGACGAGCGCGCGATACACCAGCTGGCGCAGGTCGAATCGATCACCGCCAAGGGCAAGTTGGTCTTGAACAAGGCCACGTCGGCATTCATCGAGTTATGAGTTCATCCGCAGGCGGATGACTCGTCGCATACCGCTCCAGAAACAGGTAGAGCACCATCCCGCCAGCCAACGGCAACAGGTAGTAAAGCGCGCGATACGCGAGCACCGCACCCATCAATGCGCCCTGCTTCACGCTGCCTGACAACAGCGCGAGATAGACGGCTTCCAGCACCCCGAGCCCCGCGGGAATCGGCGTGATCACCCCCACGATCGATGCGGTCAGCAGCACGCCCAAGGTGGTGGTGTATGGCACCTCTTGGCCGAGCAGCAGGTACATCGCGGAACCCATCAACGCCCAGTTCGATGCCGACAGCGCGAGCTGCACCAATGCGAGCCGCGCGGAAGGCAGCTTCAGCCGCCGGTGCCGCACGCGCCATTCGCGGCCGCGAAGGACCGCGCAGGCCACGACGTATGCAACAGCCAGCAGGACCATCACGACACCGATGGCGCGCAGCGCACCGGGACCGATCGGCGCCCGGCTCGGTGGCGCAATGGCGCCCGCCGCAAACAGGCCGCCCGCCAGCAGCCCGTAGCCGAGCCAGTTGGTCGCAAGGCTGATCCCGACGATCTGCGCGACAGTGGTTTCGTCCAGACCCGCGCGCGCATAGAGGCGCGCGCGCATCGCGACACCTCCGACGAGCGAGCCGAGGTTCAGGTTGAACGCATAGCTGGTGACCGCGATCGCCCAGGTGCGCCAGCGCGGCAGCCCATGGCGCGTGTGACGCCGGCCGATCAGGTCGAAGCAGCCATACAGCGCGTGGCTCGCGGTGGCGAGCCCCAGCACGCCGAGCAGCAACCACGGCGAATAGCGTTGCAGCGCATGCCAGGCGCCGGCCCAGTCGACCTTGTGCGCATGCGACAGCAAGAGCCCGAGGATGGCGATGCCGACCAGCGGCAACACCCAGCGGCGGCTGCGCTGCCAGAGCGATGCCGATGGGGCGGACTCGCGGGAAGGTTCAGTGCTGGCGCTGGCGGTGGCTGCGTTGCCGTGCATGGGCGCGACCCGGGACTGCGGCGTCAGGACTTGCTCTCTCGCGACTTCTCCGCTTTTTGCGGCGTCTTGTCTTCCGCCGAGCCCGGGTCCTCGAGCTTGCGGTTGACCACCTTCTTCATCATCTCCTCGCCTTCGGTGTCCCGCCCGTCGCTGGGCACGGACTCCTCTTGCGTGACCTCGGGCTCCTCGTGGGTGGGGGCTTTGGTTCTGGAACTCATGGGAAATCTCCTGTGGAACACCTGAGTTTCCGGAGGCGCGGCGCCCGGCTCGCCAGCCGGCGACGACGGGGAATGCAGGACATCACCCCGAGTGCGAGGCCCCGCGAAGAAGGCTCGCTAAGGCGCGCCGGCGCCGCCGACCAGCTGCCACAGCGCCTCGGCCACCGGCGTCATGGGGGCAAGCTGCCGGTACAGCCGGATGTCCACCGGCACCCGCCAGCCGCCCGCGCCGGCGTCCACCAGCGCGCCACTGCGCAGATCGTCCGCCACCAGGCTCATCGGCAGCCACGCGAGGCCGCGGCCTTCGAGCGCCATGGTCCTGAGCAGCGCGGCATGGTGCGCCGTGAAGACCACCGAGAGGGACGGCGCGAAGTCCTTGCCGAATTCGCTGTCCTGGATCGACCGCATGATCCGCCCGAGCCCCGAAGCCTCGCTGTAGGCCAGCACCGAGGGCGATTGCTGCGTGCCGAGCGCATGCCGGGGCGCGCCGTCGGCATCGGGAGCCGCGACCGGCACCAGCACGTCATCGCTGAGGCGCTGCACGGGGTACTGCGCCTCGTCGAGCCGGCCGGGCGCGCCGGCATGGCCGTGGCACAGCGCGAACTGCACGCGGCGCTGCAGCATCAGGTCTTCGCAGGCGTGCGAGCTGTCGGAGATGGTCTGGATCGGCCCCATGCTCAGGCCCGCCTCCACGCTCGAAAGCCAGCGTGGAAAAAAGGTGAGCGACAGCACGTGCGTGGCCGCGAAGCTCAGGCTCGCCGCGGCCAGGTCGTGCGCAGCCCGCGTCTCGATGCGGGCTGCCTCGAGGCCGGCCAGCACCTCCTGCAACAGCGGCTGGAAACGCCTGCCCGCGGGCGTCAGCGCAGCCGGATGCGCGCTGCGGTCGAACAGGTCGACGCCCACCCATTCCTCCAGCGCGCGGATGTGCCGGCTGAAAGCGGGCTGGGCAATGGAGCGCGCCTCTGCTGCGCGAGAGAAGTTGCCGGTCTCGGCCAGGGCCAGGAAATCTTCCAGCCATTCGAGATCGAGGGGTCGATTGCCGGGGCCCATGTGCAGCGCGGTTGAATAGTTGTATGCGTTTCGAGTATTGGACGGTGCACGCCCCGGCGGAAAAAGATGAACGCCTTCCTGCACTGCACCTTCAACCACGGCGGAGATTCTCCCCCACCCCTCATGAAAATCGTCAACATCCTCGAATCCACCCGTCCCATCAAGTCGGACATCCGCAACGCCTACATCGACTTCTCGAAGATGACACTGAGCCTGGTGGCCGTGGTCACCGACGTGATCCGCGACGGCCAGCCCGTGGTGGGCTACGGCTTCAACTCGAACGGCCGCTACGGTCAGGGCGGCCTGATCCGCGAACGCTTCCTGCCACGGCTGCTGGAGGCCGAGCCCGCATCGCTTCTCGACGAGACCGGCGAGAACCTCGATCCCCACAAGGTGTGGGCCCGCATGATGATCAACGAGAAGCCCGGCGGCCATGGCGAGCGGTCGGTGGCCGTGGGCACGATCGACATGGCCGTGTGGGACGCCGTCGCCAAGATCGCCGGCAAGCCGCTCTACCAGTTGCTCGCGGAACGCTACGGCAGCGGCACGCCCGACCCGCGCGTGTTCGTGTACGCCGCGGGCGGCTACTACTACCCCGGCAAGGGCGTCGAAGGCCTGCAGCGCGAGATGACCAGCTATCTCGAGCGCGGCTACTCGGTCGTGAAGATGAAGATCGGCGGTGCCACGCTCGCGGAAGACTGCGAACGCATCGAGTCGGTGCTGAAGATCCTCGGCCCCGGCCAGCAGCTGGCGGTGGACGCCAACGGCCGCTTCGACCTGCCCACCGCCATCGACTACGGCCGCGCGCTCTCGCAGTACCCGCTCTTCTGGTACGAGGAAGCCGGCGATCCGCTCGACTACGAACTGCAGGCCAAGCTCGGCGAGGTGTACGCCGGCCCGATGGCCACGGGCGAGAACCTGTTCTCGATGCAGGACGCGCGCAACCTCATCCGCCACGGCGGCATGCGGCCCGACCGCGACTGGCTGCAGTTCGACTGCGCGCTGAGCTACGGGCTGGTCGAGTACCTGCGCACGCTCGACATGCTGAAGGAATACGGCTGGTCGCCCTCGCGCTGCATTCCGCACGGCGGCCACCAGATGTCGCTGGCCATTGCCGCGGGCCTGGGCCTCGGCGGCAACGAGAGCTATCCCGACCTGTTCCAGCCCTACGGCGGTTTTCCCGATGGCGTGAAGGTGCAGGACGGCTACGTCACGCTGCCGCCGCTGCCGGGCATCGGCTTCGAGGGGAAGGCGGATCTGATCGCCGAGATGCGGGCGCTCGCGAGCTAGTTGCTCAGTCGATGCGCCAGGCCTGTGTCCACATGGCCAGGCCATCGAGCGCTTCGTCCAGCGCCTCTTCGTTCGAGCGTCCGCTGCGCTTGGGCACGCTGAACGAGTGGTCGGCGTCCTCGATCTCCATCGACGTTGCCAGCGTTCCCAGGCCGCGAAGCACGGGCCGCATCTGCTCGGGCTCCGCGAGCTTGTCGCGCGTGCCGTGCACGAACAGCATCGGCACCTCGACCTCGTACAGATGGGCGGCGCGATCGACGGACGGGGCGCCCGAGGGGTGGAGCGGGAAGCCGAGAAAGACCAGTCCCTCGACGCCGTGCATCGCATCGAGCGCCTGGGCCTGCGAGGTCATACGGCCACCGAACGACTTGCCACCGGCGAACAGGCGAACGCCATCGAAATGCTGCGAAGCGCATCGGACGGCCGCTCGCACGGTGGCATGGGCGAGCGCCGGCGAGTCCACGCGCTTCAGGCCTTTTTCCATGTACGGGAACTGATAGCGCAGCGTCGCGATGCGCCGCTCTGCAAGCCCCGCAGCGACGGCGTTCATGAACGGATGCGCCATGCCCGCGCCCGCACCATGCGCCAGGACAAGGCAAGCCTGGGCATCCGCCGGCGACACCTCCAGGGCAGAGACATCGACACCGGACGCGACGGAGATTGCGATCTGCATTGTTTTCATGGCAAAGCCCCGATCGTCGGCCACGGACGCATTCGCATCAAGCAGCGAGACGCTCGCGGCGCTTCTGTTCCAACTGGCGCTGGCGCTCCTCCACGGCCAGCGTCCTGGCGTTGTCGTGGCCATGCTCGGCCACCGAGAACGCCTTGCTCACCGTGCCCCTTCCTGCGATGTAGGTGATGGCCATCCAGTAGCCCGGATGCCGGGGCCGAGGCGCCTTGAGGGTGACGCCGGAAATACCGCTGCAGTTGTCCTTTCGCACGATCTCGGACCGCGAGCGTTTCGGCGAAGGCCCCTCGATCGGTTGCGGAGGCGCATTGCGGATCGCCTCTTCGACCGGATGGACCTTCGCCAGCCCGGACATCTGCGCCAGTTGTCGCTTGCGCTCGCGGATCGCCATCGACTGTGCTGCACCCCCTTGGTCGCCCGCGAGAAACAGCGCCCGCAGGATCTGGTCGTGAGCGATGTAGGTCTTCGCGAGCCAGCCCAGCATCTTTCCGTGGGCCGACAGCAGGCGGAACACGCCGGGCACCCCGGTCTTGTTGTTGGGCCGGAGCTTCTCGGCCCGGGAGCGGCGCGTAGGCGGCGGCAGTCTTTTCACCAAGGTATCGCGCCACCGCTTCGCGTGCAGCAGCGCCTGCGAGGCGCCGCTGCAGCTGGCCTCGCCGAACGCCTCGCGATACCGCACGCCCGCCCTGACGATCGACACCTCGAAACCCCAAGGCCGGCTGCAGATGGCGTACATGTCGGCCGAATTCGGAACACCTTTTGGCATGCGTTGAACAATGCGAAATCGTGTATCGGGTTACTTATCGTAATAACGACGGAGGAGCAGCGCTTGCGTGGGGGTCGGGCCGTGATCCGACACGGCGCGATCCGCGCGGCAACGTACATTTCTGGTTCGGGACAGCGCCCCGCAGTTCCGCCGGGCAAGCTTCTTTATGCGGATCCGGCGTATCGTTCCGCGAACATCATCGAAACCAACAACTCGACAGCGATCCATGAAAATTGCCACCTGGAACGTCAACTCCCTCACGGCCCGTCTGCAGCATGTGCTCGACTGGCTGATCGCCAACCCGGTCGACGTGCTCTGCCTGCAGGAACTCAAGATGACCGACGACAAGTTCCCGCTCGAGGTGCTCAAGTCGGCCGGCTACGAGGCCGCGGTGTTCGGGCAGAAGACCTACAACGGCGTCGCCATCCTGAGCCTTGCGCCGACGCGCGACGTAGTGAAGAACATCGGCGGCTTCACGGACGAGCAGTCGCGCGTGATCGCCGCCACCGTCGAAACGCCCACGGGCCCGCTGCGCGTGGTCAACGGCTACTTCGTGAACGGCCAGGCGCCGGGCAGCGACAAGTTCGAATACAAGATGAAGTGGCTGGACGCACTGCGCGAATGGCTGCGCCAGGAGCTCGTGGCGCACCCGAACCTCGTGCTGCTGGGCGACTTCAACATCGTGCTCGAAGACCGCGACAGTTTCGATCCGGTGGGCCTGAAGGAAACCATCCATCACACGACCGAGGAGCGCGAGCACTTCAAGGCGCTGCTGGCACTGGGCCTCACCGACAGCTTCCGCATGTTCGAGCAGCCCGAGAAGAGCTATTCGTGGTGGGACTACCGCATGCTCGGCTACCAGAAGAACCGGGGCCTGCGCATCGACCACATCCTGGTGAGCGAGCCGCTGGTGCCGCGCGTGAAGGGCTGTGTCATCGATCGCGTGCCGCGCAAATGGGAAAAGCCGAGCGACCACGCGCCCGTGGTGCTCGACCTGGATCAGGGCGCCTGAGCGCCAGCACCGCAATGACCGAGCACCTGCTTCTGCGAGCCAGTCGCACCCTTGGTATCTTCGCCATTGCATTGGCACTGGGCGCCTGCTCGATCCTCAAGCCCTCCGAGAAGACGGAAGACGGCAAGAGCGCCACGACGCCCACGGACGAAACGGCGCCGCCGGGCAAGAGCGACGTGCCGACGGTGCGCCTGATCACCGCGCAAACGCCCGCCGTGCGCGCCTACCGCAAGACCGGCGCGCGCCACATCTACAAGGCGTACGCCAACCGGATCTACAAGGGAAAGATTCCGCCGCTGGTCTACGCGGTGGTGGTGGTCGAGACGGACATCGACGCGGACGGCAAGGTGACCAACGTGAGCTTCAGCCGCGTGCCGAGCCATGCGCCGGAGGTGCCGCCGATGATTGCCGAGCTCATCAAGGCGACATCGCCGCTGCCTTCGCCCGGCAAGCTGGGCGGCCACACGTATGTCGATACCTGGCTCTGGGACAAGAGCGGAAAGTTCCAGCTCGACTCGCTGACGCTGGGCCAGCGAAGCCGATAGCCCCGAGGCGCGGTGCCTCGGGCCCGCGTTACTCGATGCCGAGTTCCTGGATCTTCCGGGTGATGGTGTTGCGCCCGATGCCCAGCTTCTGAGCGGCCTCGATGCGGCGGCCGCGGGTGCTGCCCAGGGCTGTGAGGATCAGGCGCGATTCGAAGCGGCGCGAAAGCACATCCCAGACGTCGGTGCGGCCGGCGGCCAGCAAGGCCTGGGCTTCGAGTTCCAGGCCGCTTTCCCAACTGCTCACGCCAACAGGCGCTTCCACGGCCTCGGGGACAGCGGAGGCCGACACCGATTCGCGCTCGACGCCCAGGACCGGCAAGCCCGGCAGTGGCACAGCCGACGGTTGTACAGCGGCGGCCACCGGTGCGGCGACCTCGGCCGCATGCGTGTCCAGGCCGACGGCCATCACCTCGGGCGGCAGGTCTTTGGTTTCGATGAGCTGCGCGGGCGCCATCACGGTCAGCCAGTGGCAGATGTTTTCGAGTTGGCGCACATTGCCCGGGAAACCGAAGGTGGCGAGCTTGGCAAGCGCCGCATCGGAGATGCGCTTGGGCTCGACGCCGAGTTGCCTTGCGCTTTGCTGCAGGAAGTGGCGCGTGAGCGCGGGCACGTCCTCGCCGCGTTCGCGCAACGCCGGCAGGCGCAGGCGGATCACGTTGAGGCGGTGAAACAAGTCTTCGCGGAAGCCACCGAGCTTGACGCGCTGCTCCAGGTCCTGGTGAGTCGCCGCGATCACGCGCACGTTGGCCTTGACCGAGTTGTGGCCGCCCACGCGGTAGAAGTGACCGTCGCTCAGCACGCGCAGGAGGCGCGTCTGCAGGTCGAACGGCATGTCGCCGATTTCGTCGAGAAAGAGCGTGCCGCCCTCGGCCTGTTCGAAGCGGCCGCGGCGCATGGTCTGCGCGCCGGTGAAGGCGCCGCGCTCGTGGCCGAAGAGTTCGCTTTCGAGCAGGTCCTTCGGGATGGCTGCGGTGTTGATGGCCACGAAAGGGCCGTTGGCGCGCGGCGAGTGCTTGTGCAGCGCGCGCGCCACCAGCTCCTTGCCCGAACCCGATTCGCCGGTGATCAGCACCGTGACGTTGCTCTGCGACAGCCGGCCGATGGCGCGGAACACGTCCTGCATCGCGGGCGCCTGGCCGAGCATTTCGGGCGCGGCGACCATGCGTTCTTCGGAGACTTCCTCGCGCTGGCTTTCGTCGACCGCGCGGCGGATGAGTTCGACCGCGCGCGGCAGGTCGAAGGGCTTGGGCAGGTATTCGAAGGCGCCGCCCTGGAAGGCCGAGACGGCGCTGTCCAGGTCGGAGAACGCCGTCATGATGATGACCGGCAGGCCGGGGTGCTTGGCCTTGATCTTGTCGAGCAGATCGAGCCCGGAGCCGCCGGGCATGCGGATGTCGCTCACCAGGACCTGAGGACCCTGCTGCTCGTCGTCGTCGGCCTGCTCCAGGGCTGCGAGCACCTCCCGGGTATTCGTGAAACTGCGGGTGGGCAAGTCTTCGCGCAGCAAGGCCTTCTCGAGCACGAAGCGGATCGATTGGTCGTCATCAACTATCCAGATCGGCTTCATGCATCTCCTTGTTGCCGTGCTGCGCTAGGGCAGCGGTATCAATATCTTGAAATCGGTTCGGCCCGGGACGCTGTCGCACTCGATCACGCCGTGATGCTGTTGCACAAAGGTTTGTGCAAGGGTCAGCCCGAGGCCTGTTCCGCCCTCCCTGCCCGATACAAGCGGATAGAAGATGCGGTCCTTGATCGTGTCCGGCACACCCGGTCCATTGTCGATGACATGCAATTCCAATGCCAATCGATACCACTGCTTGTTGAATATCACCTGGCGGGCGATGCGGGTCCTGAAAGTGATCTGCGCATCGCCTGCCGCGCGGCGCTCCGCGAGGGCCTGCGCGGCGTTGTGAACGATGTTGAGGGTGGCCTGGATGAGCTGCTCGCGGTCGCCGCGGAACTCGGGAATCGACACGTCGAAATCGCGCTCGATGTGCAGGTCGCGCGGAAACTCCGCAAGGATCACCGAGCGCACGCGCTCGCAGACTTCGTGGATGTTGACGTCGCCCACCACGTGTGGCCGGCGGTGCGGCGCCAGCAGGCGGTCGACCAGCGTCTGGAGCCGGTCGGCCTCGTGGATGATGACCTGGGTGTATTCGATGAGGTCGCGCGACTCGACCTCCATTTGCAGCAACTGCGCCGCGCCGCGAATGCCGCCGAGCGGATTCTTGATCTCGTGCGCGAGATTGCGGATGAGTTCCTTGTTCGCCTGCGCCTGGTCGATGAGCCGCTCTTCGCGGTCTTGTCGCACCTGGTGCTCGAGCGGCGACATCTCGATGATGAGTTCGCCCTTCTTGTCACCGTGCGCGAGCGTGACCTGCACCGGCATCAACTCGTGGTTGACGCGTCGCAGAAAGGCTTCGTAGCGCAGCGTGGCGAAGTCGTTGCTGCTGGCGCCGTCGAGCGCGGTGCGCAGCACCTGCGGCTCATGAAAACAGGCGCCAAATTGCGAGCCTTCGAGCGTTCGCCGCGAGGTGCCCAGTGCGTCTTCGAGGCCTGCGTTGGCGAACAGCACGGAGCCGTCGCTGTTGACCACGGCGATCAGCGTGGACAGCAGGTCGAAGGTCTGAAAGCGCGTGTTGGCGCCAACCGCCTTCTTCCCGAATGCCATGCGATTACTGGGGTTTGTTGGTCGGCAACCGGCCGATTTCCCGGCGGATGCCTGCGATGTCGCTCTCGTTGCGCGCGAGTTCGGCCTTCATTTCGGCCACGCGGTCGAGGTACTTCTGGTAGTTGCGGCCTTCGCTGCCCTGCTTTTCGGGCTCGCCGTTGTTGTAGTCCTTCTGCAGCTCGGCCTGGCGGGCCTCGGCCTTCTTGAGTTCGGACTCGAGCACCGAACGGGCTTCGCCGTCCCGGGCGCGCTGGTCGACGCCTTCGACGCGCGGGCTGCCGGCCGGCGCACGCGCGGCGGAAGCGCCCGACGAGCCGCTCGACGACGACTTCGTCGTGCCACCGCCACCCTGGACGACGGTGACGTTGCCGCCCTCCATGACCTTGCAGCCCTTTTGCTGGGCGATGGTGGCGTTGTTGGTGTATTCATTGCCGCAGCGCCACACGCGCTCTTGCGAGGACGCCGGCAGGGCGGCCAACAATGAACCGGCCAGGAAAATGAGAGAAGCAGTCTTCATGTGAATCGGTGGGTGGCGCGACAAAGGCGCATTTTCATGCAATTCCGCGCCACTGGTGACAAGATGTTCCGGCCCAAGGAAAAAGGACGGCCAAGGCCGTCCTTTCATAACCTATCAGGCTTACACCGTCCCTTTCGGGAGACACCGAGGAACCGGCTTTGCCGGGCCTCCGGTGTCGCCCCCGGTAGGGGGTTGGCGAAGCGACACGAAGTGCGCGCAGCCTGGGGGCGAGCCAATTACAGCGAGTAGTACATGTCGAACTCGACCGGATGGGTCGCCATGCGGAAGCGGGTGACTTCCTGCATCTTCAGCTCGATGTACGCATCGATGTACGAATCGGTGAACACGCCACCCTTGGTCAGGAACGCACGGTCCTTGTCGAGGTATTCCAGGGCCTGGTCCAGGCTGTGGCACACGGTCGGGATCAGCGCGTCTTCTTCCGGCGGCAGGTGGTACAGGTCCTTGCTGGCGGCTTCGCCCGGATGGATCTTGTTTTCCACGCCGTCGAGGCCGGCCATCAAGAGCGCTGCGAAACCGAGGTACGGGTTCATCAGCGGATCGGGGAAGCGCGCTTCGACGCGGCGGCCCTTCGGGTTGGCCACGAACGGGATGCGGATCGAGGCCGAGCGGTTCTTGGCCGAGTAGGCCAGCTTCACCGGGGCTTCGAAGCCGGGCACCAGGCGCTTGTAGCTGTTGGTGCCGGGGTTCGTGATGGCGTTCAGGGCACGGGCGTGCTTGATGATGCCGCCGATGTAGTGCAGCGCGAAGTCCGACAGGCCTGCATAGCCGTCGCCGGCGAACAGGTTCTTGCCGTCCTTCCAGACCGACTGGTGCACGTGCATGCCGGAGCCGTTGTCGCCGACGATGGGCTTGGGCATGAAGGTGGCGGTCTTGCCGTAGGCGTGGGCCACGTTGTGGATCACGTACTTCTGCAGCTGGACCCAGTCGGCGCGCTGGACCAGCGTGCTGAACTTGGTACCGAGTTCCATCTGGCCGGCGTTGGCCACTTCATGGTGATGCACTTCGACCGGGATGCCGAGCGATTCGAGCACCAGGCACATTTCCGAGCGCATGTCCTGGAAGCTGTCGACCGGGGGAACCGGGAAGTAGCCGCCCTTGACTGCGGGACGGTGGCCGGTGTTGCCGTGCTCGTATTCCTTGTCGGTGTTCCACGAGGCTTCTTCGGAATCGATCTTCACGAAGCAGCCCGACATGTCGTTCTTCCAGCGAACGCCGTCGAACACGAAGAATTCGGGTTCCGGACCGAAGAAGGCGGTGTCGCCCAGGCCCGATGCCTTCATGTACGCCTCGGCGCGCTTGGCGAGCGAACGCGGATCGCGCTCGTAGGCCTTGCCGTCTGCCGGGTCGATCACGTCGCAGGTCAGGATCAGCGTCGTTTCTTCGAAGAAGGGGTCGATGTTGGCGGTGTTGGGGTCGGGCATGAGCTGCATGTCCGAAGCTTCGATCCCCTTCCAGCCAGCGATGGACGAGCCGTCGAACGCGTGGCCCGACGTGAATTTGTCTTCATCGAAAGCCGAGACCGGCACGGTGACGTGCTGCTCTTTGCCACGGGTGTCGGTGAAGCGGAAGTCGATGAACTTGACCTCGTTTTCCTTGACGAGCTTGAGTACATCGGCGACGGTCTTTGCCATCAGTTTCTCCTGAGTTGGATGGTGGTTAGGAATACGGGAACGAAGGATGCAGTTTCTGTGCCATTGTCGCCTCACGGAATGAGACTTTATGGACGGATGCACCGCTTAAATACGTGCGGGATGTCACCAAACTGGTGCATTGACTTTTATCGCACCAATTCTGGGCCAAGCTTGGCATCGAAAGTGTGCAACCCTTCGATCAGCTGGGTATAGGCCGCATCGAGCCGGCCGGGGTCGCCTTTGACGCCCAACTCGATGTGGCGGCCATATTGGGGGTGATCGACGCTCGGCAGGCTGAACACCTTGATGCCCGCGTGGGTCTCCTCGATGGCCTGCATCAGGGGCGTGAGGGTGGCTTCCATCGCACCGAAAACGATCACCGACTTCTCGGCGATGGCGTTGCGGGCGAAGAGGTCGGCATAGCGGCTGTCGAGCACCGATTCGATCATCGGCCAGGCCATGACCGGGAAGCCCGGCACGAAATGCACATGCTCGACGCTGAAGCCCGGGATCTTGTTGTAGGGGTTCCGGATGATCGTCGCGCCCTGCGGGAACACACCCATGTTCAGGCGGTGGATGTTGTCCGGCCGGTCGGGCTCGTAGACGGTGCCCTGCTCCTTGGCCGTGTCCTGCATGCGTTCGCGGATCAGCACCTCGGCTTCGGGGTGCAGCGCGAGCGGCACGCGCAGGGCCTTGGCGGCGCACTGGCGGGTGTGGTCATCGGGCGTGGCACCGATGCCGCCGGTCGAGAACACGATGTCGCCCGAGGCGAAGGCGCGCATGAGCGCCGCGGTGATGCGCGTCGGCTCGTCGCCCACGTACTCCGCCCAGCCCAGCTGCAGGCCGCGCGCGGCGAGCAGCTCGATGACCTTGGGCATGTGCTTGTCGGCGCGCTTGCCGGAGAGGATCTCGTCGCCGACGACGATGAGACCGAATGCGCGTGTCATGGTGAACCCCATTGAGAAAGAGCGGCCTGATTGGCTTCGGCCGCCTCGAGGGCGGGCGTGCCGCCTTCGGCCGAAGCCAGCGCCGCGGCGCGCTGCGTGCGCAGTTGGGCCAGGGCATCGAGGCAATAGTGCGCGAACCAGAGTGCCGAGAAGGCGAAGACCAGTGTGTAGATCCAGATGGCGATCGGCACCAGCACGAAGAAGGCGGCGGCGAACAGCAGGCCCGAGGCCCACACGATGCTCGGTGCGGCGCCGAGGTAACCGCACAGCACGCCGATGCACAGGAGCGGCAACCGGTGCGTGCGCAGCAGCGTGGCGCGCTCCTCGGGACTCGCGTGCTCGGCCAGCGCATCGAAGCTCATGACCCGGTAGGTGAGCCAGCCCCAGATGAGCGGCGGAAGAATCAGCACCAGCGGCGGAATGAGCCAGAGCGGCATCGAGACCACCAGCGCCAGCAGCGCGAGGAGGGTCACGCCCAGCGACCGCGCCACGCTGCCGAGGAAGGAAGCGCCCTTCTTCTGCTCCAGTGACGGAAAACGGCGTTCGCCCACGAGCTTGGTGAGCGCGGGGGACATCAGCCCCGCCACGATCAGCAGCGACACCACCACGATCAGCGGCGTGGCGGCGAACACCACCACCAGCGAGGCCAGCACGAAGGTCACGTCGCCAGAGAAAAGCCGTCCGATCCAGGCCCAGAAGCTCGCGAGCAGCGGCCAGGCGTCGAGCGCGCTGCGCGTCCAGGTGACGGCCGAGTCCCAGTAGAAATAGCCGAGCCCCGCAGCCAACAGCACCATCAGGCCCAGCGGCAGCAGCGACAGCACGATCACGCGCGGCAGCATGCAATAGGCGACCGCGCGCCAGAAGGAGTCGAGGAGCAGGCGCATGAGGCAGCGAGGATAACGCCTGGGATCGGGCCCGGGGCGATTCAGCCGCGGCCGACCATGCGCTTGAGGCCCAGCCACTGCTGCGCCCAGAAGCCCCGGCCGTAGTCGCGCGTGCGGCCGCTGGCGTCTGGCTCGACCTGGTCGCGGATGCCGGTCGGGTCGTAGCGGTCCTCGAAGTTCGCGGTGCGGAAAAGCATGTCCCACCACGGCAGCAGCACGCCGAAGTTGTGGCCGCCCAGCGTGCTCTTGCCGCGCGATTCATGGCCGAGGCCGATGCTGTGGTGCAGCCGGTGGAAGCGCGGGCTGACCCAGAGCCGCTCGCCGATCGCGCCGAAGCTCAGCCTCAGGTTCGCATGCTGCAGGCTTTCGCTGAGCTGCGTGAAGGCGACGAAGGCAATGAACTGCCCCGGCGCCACGCCGATCAGTTGCGCCACGATGACGATGATCGCGTCGTGGACGATGTCGTCGACCAGGTGGTTGCGGTCGTCGCTCCACATCGTCATCTGGCGCTGCGAGTGGTGCAGCGAATGCAGGCCCCACCACCATGCGAACTGATGCTGGCCGCGGTGGATCCAGTAACCGACGAAGTCGAGCACCACGAGGTAGATGGCAAAGGCCACCACCGGCACGTCGGTCACGCCGGGCCAGACTTCGTCCAGGTGAAAGGTGCCCCACCCCGCCGTGCGCAGGCTCCCCAACGCATCGTCGAAGAAAGGCTGCAGCGTGAAGAAGAGCGCAAGGCGAAAGAGCCCCAGCTTGTGGATCAGCGTGTAGAGCACGTCGATGCGGATCGCGTGGCGGTCGACCACCGGCTCCACCGAACGCCAGCGCTGCAGCGGCCCGATCACCGCGAGCAACACGACGATCTGGATGAAGCCGACCAGCAGCCAGCCGGTGGCGTCGAAGGCGTCCTCGGTCCAGCCGCCCAGGCCGACCGCATACACCAGTGGCTGCACCACCGCCTCGAAGAACCAGCCCTGCAGGGCGGAGAAAAGGTCCGTCAACCAGTCGATCACGGCGGCAACCTCAGGGATGGGATGCGATCCAGGCGCGGTAGTCGGGGTGCTGGCGCAGGGTCTGGAAGCAGAAGCCCTTGGCCTTCAGACCGACGATCAGCGGCTCCAGGTTGGCCGGCGCCCACGGGTCCTTGCGCGACCAGATGCCCAGGTGCGCGAGCAGGATGTCGCCGGGGCGGATGGTGTCCAGCGCCTGCGTCAGCAGCTTCTCGTTGCTGAACTTCTCGCTCGGCAGCTCGTCGCCGAGAAAGCCCGCGGGCGCCCAGCCCACGTGCTCGAAGCCGCAGGCCTTGGCCGCCGCCAGCAGCTTGGGCGAGGTCTTGCCGCCCGGCGCGCGGTACAGCGGCAGCGGCTTCTTGCCGGTGATGAGCGCCAGGCGGTCGGAGGCCTTGCTGATGTTGGCGCAGTACTCGGCCGCGGTCCAGGTGAACTCGCGGCCGGCGAAGGCACCCGCCGAGGGCTTCACGCGGAAGGTCGGCGTGGTGCCCTTCAGGTCGGCGCGCCAGTAGGTATGGTCGTAGGTGTGCGAGGCGAACTCGTTGCCCTCGGCCGCCCTCGCCTTCCACCAGGGCGCCCAGTGGTTGTCGAGGCTGTCGCCGTCGGTCGTGGTGCGCTCGGCGGCGGCAAAGAAGGTAACGCGCACGTCCTGCCGCTTGAGCACCTCGGCCACCAGCGGGGCGATGCCCATGTGCCCCGTGTCGAAGGTCAGGTAGACCGGTTTTTCGCAGGTGCCGCCCTGCGCCCAGGCGGCGGGGACGACAGCGACGGCCATCGCCAGCGCGACGGCCCGGCGGGCGCGGCTAGATGCGCTTGGCATGGTCGAGGGTCCAGACGCCGTGTGGCGAACGGCCGACATTGACTTGCCGCACCACCTTCTGCGTGGCCAGGTCGATCACGCTGAGCTTCTTGGCCCAGCGCGAGGTGACGTAGAGCGTCTTGCCGTCGGCCGACACGTCCATGCAGTCGGGGCCGCCGGGCACCGCGTAGGTCGCCACGACCTTCAGCGTCGCGATGTCGATGCGGCTGATCGTGTTGGCCACCCGGTTGCTCACGAACACGCTCTTGCCGTCGCCGGCCGAGCGGAAGGCGTGAGCGCCCTTGCCGGTGGGAATCTTGCCGACCAGTTTAGGCTCGGTGCCAGCCACGTCGAACACCTGCACGCCGTCGCTGCCGGTGAGGCCCACGAGCAGGGTCTTGTCGTTGTGGATGCCGTAGATGTCGGCCGGCATGGCGCCGGTGGCCACGCGCCAGCGGATGGTCTGCGTGGGCAGGTCGATGGCGATCATCTCGTCGCTGTCCTGCATCGTCACGTACGCGATGGTGCTGGTGGCGTCGATCCAGATGTGGCTGGGTGTCTTGCCCGAGGCGATGCGCTTGGCGAGCTTCAAGTCCTTGCCGTCCCAGCGGTAGATGTCCACGTGGTTCAGCCGGTTGCCCGCGGTGACGAACCACTTCATGTCGCGCGAGAACTGCAGCTGGTACGGATCGATGATCCCGTAGACCACCCGCTGCACTTCGGCCGTCTTCGGGTTGAGGAAAGTGAGCGAATCGCCCGCCGAATTGGCCACGATGACCGACTTTTCGTCGGGCGTCATGTAGATGTGGTGCGGTTCCTTGCCGGTGGGAATGCGCAGCTTCTCGGTCCAGTCGACCGGATTGATCACGCTGACGTTGGCGTCCAGCGAGTTGAGAACGAAGATCGGAGGGAGTTCGGGCGGTGCAGCGGCAGCGGCCGTGTGGATCAGCAGGGCTGAGAGGGCTGTCAGGGAAGAAAACAGGAAGGCCGCGATGCGGCCATTCGGGCGGGCTGGGAGTCGCAAGGGAAGGTTCCGGGAAAGAGCTGAGGATCTTAACGGCCAGCCCTGAAGGCTGGCTGACCGCTCGAGCGCTCTTTCTCTACCCTTCTTGCCTCTACTTTGCTGGTTTGGCCGGCTTGGTCGGCGCACGCAGCGCCGCGACCTCCTCGGCCGTCAGCCAGCGCCATTGCCCCGGCGCCAGGTCCTCGGGCAGCGAGAGGTCGCCGATCCGCGAACGGTGCAGCCCCTCGACCCGGTTGCCCACAGCGGCCAGCATGCGCTTGACCTGGTGGTACTTGCCCTCGGTGAGCGTGAGCCGCAGGTGCAGCGGGCTGTCGGATTCGCAGGCGGCCGCTCGCACCGGCTTCGGGTCGTCGTCGAGCACCACGCCGGCCAGCAGCTTGGCGATCTGCGCCTCGTCGATCGGGTGCTTGGCCGTCACCTCGTAGACCTTGGGCACGTGGTGCTTGGGCGAGCCCATCTTGTGGATGAACTGGCCGTCGTCGGTCATCAGCAGGAGGCCGGTGGTGTCCTGGTCGAGCCGGCCGATGGCCTGCACGCCCTGCACCGCCCCCTTGTTGGGTCGAAGGCGCAGCGGCGACGGCAGCAGCGTGTAGATGCTCGGGTAGGTCGAGGGCTTCTGCGAGCACTCGGTGCCGGCCGGCTTGTGCAGCATCAGGTAGGCCTTCTCGTGGTAGGCCCACGGCGTGCCCTGCACGGTGTAGAGCAGGCCGTCGGGGTCGAGGTCTTCGAAGGGGTCCGTCACGGCCTTGCCGTCGATGGTCACGTGGCCTTGCTGGACCAGCCCCGCGCACACGCGGCGCGTGCCGAAGCCCTGGGTGTAGAGGATGTCTTGCAGATGCATGGGAAATGAAAAAGGCGGCCGCGCCAGCGTGGCACGACCGCCCTGAGTTTGCAGGATCAGTACCCGGCTGCCAGGCCGGTGTTGCGGCGGGGGTCGTTCGCGCCGTAGAAGCGGTTGGCGCCGACCGGCTTGCCGCCCAGCGAAGGCGCGCCGACGATGATCGCCGCGAGGTGGTTGGCCGGCTGCGGCACGCCCAGGTTGTGACCCATGTCGGTCAGGATCTTGCGGGTGTCGGGGCTGATCGCGAAGGTCTCGACGTTGGTGACGTCGGGCAGCCACTGCTGGTGGAAGCGCGGCGCATCGACGGCTTCCTGCACGTTCATGCCGTAGTCGACCACGTTCAGGATCGTGTGCAGCACCGCCGTGATGATGCGGCTGCCGCCGGGCGTGCCGACCACGAACACCGGCTTGCCGTCCTTGGAGACGATGGTCGGGCTCATCGAGCTCAGCGGACGCTTGCCCGGGGCGATGGCGTTGGCCTCGCCCTGCACCAGGCCGTACATGTTGGGCACGCCGATCTTGGAGGTGAAGTCGTCCATCTCGTTGTTCAGCAGCACGCCGGTCTTGTCGGCCGTGACCTTGGCGCCGAACCAGTCGTTCAGCGTGTAGGTGACCGAGACCGCATTGCCCCACTGGTCGGTGATCGAGTAGTGGGTGGTGTTGCTGCCTTCGTGCGGCGCGACGCCGGGCTTGATGTCCTTGGAGACGCCCGCCTTCTTTGGATCGATGGCCGCGCGGATCTTCTCCGCGTAGCCCTTGTCGAGCAGGCGATCGAGCGGGTTCTTCACGAAGTCGGGGTCGCCCAGATAGCTGTTGCGGTCCACGTAGGCGTGGCGCATGGCTTCGATCTGGTAGTGCACCGATTGCGCCGAGCGGAAGCCCAGGTCCTTGAGCGGGTAGCCCTCGAGGATGTTGAGCATCTCGCAGATGATCACGCCGCCCGAGCTCGGCGGCGGTGCCGACACCACGCGGTAGCCGCGGTAGTCGCACTCCACCGGCGCGAGTTCGCGCGTCTTGTACTGGTCGAGGTCGGCCTGCGTGATGATGCCCTTGCCGGCCTGGCTCGATGCCACGATCGCCTTGCCGACCCAGCCCTTGTAGAACCCGTCGGGGCCCTTCGCGCTGACTTCCTTCAGCGTCTTGGCGAGATCTTTCTGCACCAGCTTCTGGCCGACCTGGAAGGGCTGGCCCTTGTTCAGGAAGATGGCGCCGGAGACCGGGTCTTTCTGGAAGTCGGCGGTGGAGGTCCAGAGCATGTCGATGTCGCCCTGCTCCAGCGCGAAGCCCTTGTCGGCCAGCTGGATCGAGGGGGCGATGAGGTCGGCGCGCTTCATCGTGCCGTACTTCTCGCGCGCGTATTCCATGCCCGACACCGAGCCCGGCACGCCGACGGCGAGGTGGCCATTGGTGCTCAGGCCCTTGATGACGTTGCCGTCCTTATCGAGGTACATGTTGGCCGTGGCGGCCAGCGGCGCCTTCTCGCGGAAGTCGAGGAAGGTCTTGCGGCCGTCGGCCAGTTGCACGGTCATGAAGCCGCCGCCGCCCAGGTTGCCCGCCGCGGGGTACACCACCGCCAGCGCATAGCCCACGGCGACCGCCGCATCGACCGCATTGCCGCCGCGCTTGAGCACATCGACGCCGACCTTGCTGGCCAGGTGCTGCGCGCTCACGACCATGCCGTGCTCGGCCGCGACCGGCGCCTGCGAGGCCGCCTGCGACGCGCCCGCGGCCGTCAACGCGAGCGCGGCCGCGACGGCGGCGCGCAGTGTCGGGGTCCAATGGAATTGCTGCATGGGAAGTCTCCTCTTTGAGTTGGATGAAGAAGATGGATGGGGGGTTCGGCTCAGGCCGTGAGCAGCGCCTTGCGCCGCAGGTCCTTCAAGGCCAGCGCCACCTGCTGCTGCGCGAATTCCTTCAGCGCCTCGGGCTCGGTCAGCGGCTTCTCGTCCTTGATGAAGCGCAGGCGATCAGCCCGCACTTCACCGGCCAGGTGCTCGGCAAGCGCTTCGTGCGAATGCGTGCCATCGAGCAGCGGCAGCAGGCTGCGCTCCAGCAACGTGAGACCGACGGGCTCGTGCCACTGGTTGCAGGCCTGCGCATTGGCGCCGGCCGTGAGCGCGAGGCCGAGCGCGCCCCGCACGGTGGCCAGGGCTTGCGGAAGGCTGGACACCTCGGTCGCCGCCGATACCGGCGTGCGCCGGAACCGCAGGGCGCCGAGGATCACCAGTTCCTCGAGCATGGCCAGCACGACCCGCTCGACCGCTTCGCGCGGCTCGCCGGTGAGCTTTGCCGCGGCATCGATCAGGGACGCTGCCGACACCGACGCCGGATAGCGCGTCTCGAGCACCTGCGCCACGGCCTTGTGCGCGGGCAGGCGGAGCGTGACCTTGAGATTGCGCATCGCATGGCAGGGCTGCTCGCGCGCATCGAGCGTCAGCGCGCCACCGTCCTCTGTGGTGAACACGCCGGCGAATTCGAGGGCGCGGATACGCGCCGGATCGAGGCGGTAGCGGATGTCCCTGGCGCGATCCTGCTTGACCAGCAGCGTCTGGCGGAAGGTGCGGTTGACCAGGAAATCGAGGTACTGCTCCATCATGATCTGGCTGCCGCCGCATTCGCGCAGCAGCGGATCGCGCACCTTCTCGCCGTAGTTCTGCACGAACATGGTCGAGGGCTCCGCATCGCACAGGTAAGCCAGGCCGCGGGCGTCGGCACGCGTGGCGAATTCCTTGAAGTAGCAAGGCTCGTTGCAAGGCTCGAGGAATTCGTGCAGCAGGTAGGAACTGTTGGCGCCACGCACGATCGGCATGGTCTCCTCGAGCGTCTTCTTGAGCACGCTGTCGGGGCGCGCCGACTGCTCGAGGAATTCGAGCATGCCGCGCGCATAGGAGAGCTTCTCGTCGGGCGTGTCGCGCGGGCCGCCGCGCAGGATCATCGCGTCGCGCACGATCTCGCGCGCCTTCCAGCCCGGGTATACGTTGTAGCTCACATAGGCCACGCCGTTCGGCGCGAGGTTCTCGGAGCAGATGCGCAGGATCGCGTCCTGCACCGGCCCCGGCACCCAGCTGTAGACGCCGTGGCAGACGATGTAGTCGAACTGGCCGAACGAGGCGTCGATGTCGGCGATGTTGAACGCCCTCAACTCCACATTCGACAGGCCCGCATGGGCGATGGCCGCAATGCCTTGCGACACCTGCACGGTCGACAGGTCGACCCCGAGGGCGCTCGCTTCGGGATGGCGTGCCGCGAAGGGAATCAGGTTGCCGCCGGCCGCGCAGCCGAGCTCGAGAACACGGGCCGTGGCTGGAGCGGGCGCATCGAGCCCGAACAGGAAGGCCAGCGCTTCCAGATGCTCCATCGCGGACTGTGGGAACGGGTGCGAGTCGTAGGGCACCGTGTCGTAGTAGCTGGTCAGCGTGGAAGTCAGTGAATCCGGCACGAACGTCCTTTGAGGATCTGCGAAGGTTCTGGAGGGTTGCGCTGTGACGGCGCTGGCCGACTATAGCCTCGCGATCAGGCAAAAAAAACCCAGCGGTGACGCTGGGCTCAAGCCTTTCTGCTGGCATGGCATCAAGGACCCCGCACAGGTGGCTGGCGGGGGACGGCTGACCCGTCAAGGAGAAATCGGGAGCTGCCCTGAAGGCAACCGGTTGGCTGGAGCGGCCGGCGCGTGCGCCGAGGCTTCCGTGAGAGGACGAAGCCAATCGTCGGCGGCCTCCTCAGGCAGCATGGCCCTCAGCCGCGCATCTCGTCGAAGCGTGCGCGCAATGTCTTCCAGTTCGAAGACGTCGACCGAGTGCCAGCGCTGCCGCAACCGATGCGCGCAGGCGGCGATCCAGAGTGTGGCCGGGATGTTTTCCATGAGAGGATTTTACTGTATATTTGTACAGTCATTTCATCAAGGATGTCGCAATGCCTACGACCGAAGATATGGCCCCCGCTCCCAATCACGCATTGACCGAGGCCCTCGCCTGGATCTCGAAGTTCGCGCACGCCTGGAAGGCCATCGAACCCGCTCCCCGAACCCTCAGCATCGATGGTTTCATCATCTGGGGACCGGTGCTCTACGAGAAGCACAAGGGCGAGGACCCGGTGATGCTCGCACAGCAACTTTTCGGCAAGTCCGGTGCGTATTGCTCGTACCTCTATCCCGGACGCAAGCCCGGTACGGGCTCGAACCTCGCGTCTTAGAATGCCCCGATGAATTGGCGCACCCTCCTCCTTCCGCTTGCCTTGATCACCACCGTCATCACCGGTTGTACGGCCCCGAACGAGATCGTGCCGTTCCGTGAAGGCGTGCTGCGTGCGCCCAGCTACACGCTGGCTGCGGACTACTGCAGTGCGAAGAGCCTGACGCCCAAGTGGATCGGCAGGGCACCGGCGGAATCCGGCGTGCTGTTCCAGTGCTACTGAATTTCAGAGGCTGAAGCAAGAAAAACGGCAGTCGTTGGTGACAACGACTGCCGTTCTGTTGAGTGGTGGAGCTGGGGGGATTTGAACCCCCGTCCGCAAGCCTTCATCGCGCAGTTCTACATGTTTAGTGATCTGATTTGAGTCTCGCTTCCGGAGTCGCGCAGTCACACGCTAAACCGGACACCAGCACCCTATTTTCTCGCTCCGACCCAAGGTACCCGGATCGGAGCCAGCCCATGTAATTATCTTTGCAGCCGGGAGGATTCAGATTGCTCTGTCACCCCCTTGCCCAGCCCATCGGCCTGCTGTTGCAAAGCTCACTGGCAATTAAGCAGCGAGTGCGAAACGTTCGTCGTTTGCAGTTAGTTTGTTTGAATCTGTTTTACGAGCGCATTCAGCTCGACATGCCCCGCTGCGA
>Ga0163161_10000800_pt1 | contig 24627 bp, 20 predicted proteins | sample S45metaG_FD_129847 | JGI IMG/M metagenome (GOLD analysis project Ga0163161, IMG submission 129847) | Switchgrass rhizosphere microbial communities from Kellogg Biological Station, Michigan, USA - S4-5 metaG | ecosystem: Host-associated > Plants > Roots > Rhizosphere > Soil | place: USA... | reverse complement strand
GGCTATCTTTGTACAAAATAAAATCGATGGCGGTATTACATAAAAAAGAAGAAAAAATTCAGGCAGTGCTGGGTAGGTTGCCTAAAAAATATACAGACGAACAATTTGTAGAGATGTTTATCAAACTTTACTCTAAAGATTGGGGCAAAATAAAATCAGCTTATATTAAACAATCGCAGGATAAAGAGCCTGGAACAATCATTAATATGCCGAAACCAGAGGTATATTTAAGACAGATCTTAGCAAATTACCTGCAACAAGAGCACGCTCCAAAAGCAGTTGAAGTTAAAGAAGAGGTAGTTGTAACAGCACCTGTTGCCGAAGCTAAAACAGCTAAGGCACCGGCTAAGAAAAAAGAAGTTGTGGCTGAAGAGGCTCCTGCTGTTGAGAAAAAGGCAAAAGCACCTGCAAAAAAGAAAACTGAAATAGCTGAAGAAGCAGTTGCCGAAGTGAAAAAAGCAAAAGCACCGGGCAAGAAAAAAGTTGAAGCTGCTGAAGAAGCACCAGTTGCTGAAGTGAAAAAAGCAAAAGTGCCTGCAAAGAAAAAAGCAGAGGCTGTAGAAGAAGTTCCAGCCCTTGAAAAGAAAGCAAAAGCCGCAGTAAAAAAGCCTGCAACAAAAAAATAAAAAATATTTTACATCGAATATAATAAATCGCCTCTTTGGTTGTTTATATATATGAGAGCGTTAATTTAGATGACGGGGATAGGTCGGTATGATTTATCCCCGTTCTTTTTTGACAAATTTTACCCAATAATTGAATACGCCCACAGCATCTTTTCTTCCATTTAATAAATCCATTTTGGATTAATTCAAAAAAATTTACATCGAATATAATAAATCGGCTTTTTTGCTGTTTATATATACGAGAGCGTTAATTTAGATGACGGGGATAGGTCGGTATGATTTATCCCCGTTCTTTTTTGGATCTTTTCGTCTTTATCTATTTCCCTTATCATTTGCCAGGGAAGCACGGAGAACACTGATCCTCAATTCTTATTCCAGGCGATCTGTTTTCTATAAATCAATAACAGATCGTACGAGTAAAGAATCTTTCAGCTTCTATCTCATCGCATTTTCATCTCTTCAGGTTTTACACACAATTGTAAACTTTAGTATTTAATTGGTATATCGGGAAAAGTCGATATACATTTGTGGCATGGATCACGTAGAAATATTCAAAGCCCTTTCGAACAAAACACGTTTACAGATTTTAGGCTGGTTAAAAGAACCAGAGCTGAATTTTCCTGAACAGCCAAATGCTGATTTTGATACCGTGGGAGTTTGTGTGGGGCAGATCCAGATCAAAAGTGGTTTATCTCAAAGCACCATTTCCGAATACCTTTCTATTCTGCAACGTGCCGATTTAATCAGTTCTACCCGTGTTGGGCAATGGACTTACTATAAACGGAATAAAGAAGGTTTAGAGAAATTAAGTAAAATCATCAATACAGCATTATAATTTTCAAAAAATATGAACACAGATAGTTTATTCAGGCCCTTTAGCCTTAAAACATTAAATACTAAAAATAGAATCGTGATGGCCCCGATGACGCGGTCGTTTTCTCCTGGTGGCGTACCAACGCCTGAAGTTGCAGCATATTACACAAAAAGAGCAGCTGGTGAAGTGGGTTTAATCCTTTCAGAGGGAACGGTAATTAACCGCCCATCTTCATCCGCAGATCCTAACATCCCTCATTTTTATGGTACTGAAGCATTAGCAGGCTGGGAAAATGTAATTAAAGGTGTTCACCAGGCTGGCGGTAAAATGGGCCCTCAGATCTGGCACCAGGGCGTAATGGATAATCATGCTTCAGGATGGTTGCCAAGCACCCCATTCGAAGGCCCATCTGGCTTAAACAAACCGGGTTTCGAAAACGGGATACCGATGACAGACGCTGCCATTGCTGATACCATCGCGGCTTTTGGCCAGGCTGCTGCAGATGCCAAAGCTTTAGGTTTTGATACCGTAGAAATACATGGTGCACATCAATACCTGATCGATCAATTTTTCTGGGATGGAACAAACAACCGTACCGATATTTATGGTGGCAAAACTTTGGCCGAACGCACCCGTTTCGGTGTTGAAGTGATTAAAGAAGTACGCAAAAGAGTTGGCGAAGATTTCGCTGTAATTATCCGCTTATCGCAATTTAAACCTGCCGCTTACGATTTTAAACTCGCTAAAAACGAACAGGAACTAGAACAATGGTTAACGCCTTTGGCTGAAGCCGGAATTGATATTTTCCACTGTTCGCAACGCCGTTTCTGGGAACCGGAGTTTGAAGGTTCGGATTTGAATTTTGCAGGCTGGGCTAAAAAAGTAACTGGTAAAGCCACTATCTCAGTAGGTTCTGTTGGCCTGGATGGGGATTTCTTTGGTGCATTTGCAGGTCAAAGTTCCCAACCAAGCTCTTTAGATGAATTGGTACGCAGAATGGACCGAGGTGATTTTGACTTGGTAGCCGTTGGCCGTCCACTTTTAGCAGACCCGAACTGGGTAGAAAAAATTAAATATAACCGTACTGAAGAATTAAAAGGCTTTAGTAAAGAAGCTTTAATGGAATTGGTATAAAAACCATATTTTTTCTTTTTAAGTTAGAAAGCATCCTGAAAGGGATGCTTTTTTTGTTGGTTGTGAGGTCAGATGTTACCATCTGACTGCACAAGGACAGGCGAAATGGAAAAACTGAGTGAGTTTAAAAGATTTCTAGCCTTATTTTAAGGAAAGCAATTCCTGTGATACTTCGGTTGCGCCAGTCCCGTCCTTTGCTTAATCCGACTGAAAAGTCGGGATAACGCTGTCGGCCGGGTTTATTTAACCTCTAACAGCAGCACTGTCGTTGCCACCTAAACCCCTGCCTGCAGCAGGCAGGCGATCAAAGCGAAATGCTAATTTCCTTCAAATTGGCAGAAGCGGGAGCGGGACTACCATAACCCAAAAGCTTCAGCACCTGCTTTCCAAAAAAATCTTAATTCATTTTCCCGTAGTGTCGGATATTGCTAGCTGACTGCACAAGGCCTAATCCTCAATCCATTTAACCTACATTTTTGATTTAAATATTTAAAAAACTCTCTTTATTTACGATTTTAAACCTAATAAATCAGTCAGATGGTAACATCTGACTGCACATCTACGGAATGAAGAGATCTTTGTCAATTGGCTATTAGTGATATTTATAAGATTGCTTCATACCTCGCATTGACGATATTTTTCCTTAAATTCACGTCATTAAAAAATTGATCATCCCATGTCGAATATTAAACTTATTATCGAAGAAAGACCTGCGAATATTGGTAATTTTATGGTTGGCAGGCTGCTGCCTTTTAGAGAGAAACGTATGGTTGGGCCTTTTTCTTTTATCGATCATATGGGGCCTGCCGCGATGAGTGACCATGAAAATCTTGATGTTCCACCGCATCCACACATCGGTTTATCTACGCTTACTTTTTTATTTGAGGGAGAAATTACACATAAAGACAGTTTAGGTTCAGATATCGTAATTAAACCTGGCCAGGTAAACTGGATGACTTCTGGTAGTGGCATTGTACACTCAGAGAGAACACCGGAATATCTTCGCCACACTGATAAGATGTTGCATGGTTTGCAGATCTGGGTGGCACTGCCTAAAGACTTAGAACAGATGGATCCTGAATTTTGCCACGTTGAAGGTGCGGATATTCCAACCTGGACGCAAGATGGTGTTGAGATCAAATTGATCGCGGGCGACGCTTTTGGCCGTAAATCGCCCGTTCCGGTTTATAGTCCCTTATACTTTTTAGAATTGAAAAGCACCAAACTACAAAAAGTAAGCATTGGCGATTATCTTTTTGGTGAAAGTGCACTATACATTTTAGAAGGTGCCATTGAAAGTGATGGCCATATTTTCGAACCGCGCCTGATTTTAATCGCAAACGATGCCAAACTGTGTGAGTTTACCATGCACGAAAATACCACAGTCTACATATTTGGAGGCGAAGCTTTTCCCGAAGAACGTTTTATTTACTGGAATTTTGTAGCATCAGATAAGGAATTAATTGAGAAAGCCAAAAAAAAATGGCTGGATCAAAGCTTTAAACCAGTTCCCGGTGAGACAGATTTTGTGCCCCTACCCGATCCCATCAGGAACATTAAACATTAATTCCTTTTAAATAAATTCATATTTACCGAAACCGCCACACCTGTTGAGGACAATTTAGAATTTCCGTAACCGATATCTGTTAAGGGGATTTTCATAAAAGGTTTGGCACTGATGCTTAAGTTATTGTTTATTTTGTGCTGAAACTCCACGCCCACGTTAGCGATGCCTAAATAATGTTGGTTTTGGCCTTTTACCTCGAAATCCTGAGGGCCTTTATAATCTCCGGCATAGGAATAACTGTATTTTTCCTTCAGCATTAAATAACTCGAAAGTCCTGTACTCACCGAAACCGAATTTCTATTATTTCCAAAAACCTTGTAATTTACATTTATAGGAATATCGATTACATCACAATTGGCGTGAATATTTGATGGTGCTACTTTAAAAACATAACTGCTGTTTGGATTATATAAACTAAAATCCGAATCATAAATTTTCTTTGCATAAGATGCCCCTGTGGTGATACTCAGTTTTTTGGTGATGAGATAGGTAGCTTCCACACCAAAACCACCGCTTAAACTACTTTGCCCCGATTTTTGTACACTGGTTAAATCTGGTGCCGCTAAAATACTCAGTACAAACCGCGATTTTTGTTTCACAACCGGTGCCTTAATCCGCTCAGGCTTACCTGCCGCCACACTCGTAGTCAAGTTCTGATCTTTATTAAATGCAACAGGATCGATTGCTGAGCTTAAGCTTGGTTGATATACCATATCGGCCAATAAATTGGCTTTACCGGTTTCAGTTCCGATTGCATTTTGACCAATTTCTATATTAGCAAGGCCTTTTTGCTCCCCTTTATCAATTGCTTCATTACCGCCCCGCCTTACAGCTACAGAAGTTGAATCTATAATTCCTGTCTGATCAGTTCCGCTTCCTGGCGCTTCGGTTAAACTTCCAGCATTATTTTTCGGTTGATTGTTATTTTGATCACCCTTATCGGTTTTCACCACAGCTTTAACATCAGTTTTATCAACGGTTGGCTTAACCAGTAAAAACACTACCAATAACATTGCGGCTATCCCAGCCAAAGCAGTAAGCCATATTAGAGGCACAATACGCCTTTTTGGTGTTGGATGCAATCTTTCCTCCAGATCATCCCAATCTAAATCATTAAAAGGAAGATCGGGATTTTCCAACCCATCCTTAAATAATTTATCTATATCTTTTCCCTCTTTCATTGCATGTTTGTATTTAACCTCACCTGTAAAAGGTTTCTGTCTACCCCCGAACTCCTTACCTGGTAAGTTTTCGCATCGGTAGCTTTTAGCATTTCCTGTAATTTTTGCCTCGCCTTAAACAGGTTCGACTTTGATGTTCCTACCGATATCCCCAACATGTCGGCAATTTCTTCGTGTGCATATCCATCTATCGCAAAAAGGTTAAAAACCGTTCGATATGCCGGACTTAAATTTTGCACCAATGCCAACAGATCATGATAGGCCAGTTTATCGTACACCGAATTTGTCTGGGAAATATTTTCGTAATCCTGAATATCTAAGTGATCGGCAAATTTTAAATTGGCGCGGTAATAATCTATAGCTGTATTGGTAATGATCCGCCCAAGCCAGGGTAAAAAGGCCTTCGAAGTTTCATATTTGGTTATATTTTTAAAGGCTTTAAAAAAACCATCGTTCAGTATCCCTGCAGCATCCAACCGATCATTTGCATAGCGCAAACAGATACCCATGGCAAAGCTATAGAAATGTTTGTATAGTGCTTTCTGACTATCTCTTTCATTCCTAATGCATCCCTGAATATACTTTTGTACTAAATCTTCACTATCGCGGTTAGTGGTCACAAGTTCTCCTTTCAAAACACTTTACGGTAAGAAATAACAAAAGGTTGCTTCAAAAAATATTTTTTTGATAATTATTTTATTTTGTTCGTTTTGGCTGAAAATCTTCTTTCTGCAAGCAACCATTTACAACCTGACGGCGTAATAGCGGCATATCAATTTATTAATTTAAAATTAAATACAAAAATCCTATGCTAATCTACTTAAAAAAAAATCTATTGGCTGTATTGTGTGTAGCCATGGTATTTACTGCCTGCAAGAAAAACAGTTCCGAAGAGCCTACAACTCCACCTGTTACCAATAACAATAAGGGAATCCAATTGGCCACTGACGCAAAATTTGGATCGGTGCTAACGGATAAAGACGGTAAAACCTTATATTTCTTTTCATCTGATGCCGCCGGTGCGCCAACTTGTACAGGAGGTTGCGAAACAACCTGGCCACTTTATTATTCTGCTGATGCGAGTACAGATTTAAACCTGAACAAAGCTGAGGTTGGTGAAGTGACCAGAGCCGATGGACGTAAACAAAGTACCTATCGCGGTTACCCGCTGTACTACTTTGCAGGCGACGCGGCAAAAGGTGAAATTAAAGGCGATGGTGTGGGTGGAATCTGGTTTGTAGCTAAGCCCGATTATTCATTAATGCTGGCTAATGCGCAATTAACAGGAAAGGTAGCTGGAGTAAGCACCAATTTCACGAATACTTATACCGTAGGAGATGGTAAAACCGTTTACCTAACCGATAACAAAGGACGCACCTTGTATGCTTTTGCACCAGATAAAAACGGCCTAAATACTTACACAAAAGGTGCCACACAAGAAGGTATCTGGCCGGTTTACGAATCTGAAGTACTCAATTTGCCTTCGGCCATAACAAAAACCGATATCAGTGTAATTACTGTAGCCACAATTAGTAAAAAACAGTTAACCTATAAAGGGTGGCCTTTATATTATTATGTACCTGATGTGAATAGAGGAGATAATCAAGGCTTTTTAGTGGGGAAAACGCCTGGCTCGGTATGGCCGGTATTACAGTTAAACGCAACGGTTGCTCCGGCACCATAAAACACTTGGGTTAGGCGGGTAGAATGGTCGGCTGTTTCTTTTACAGCCGGCCTTTTTTTATACTTCTAATAAAGCCTGCTTAATTTTCTCGGCCGCCCCGGCCAATTCCTCGTCGCTTGGCTTTAGTTTTTCTTTACTAAAGTTCATGTCGCTTACATTGTTCATCGGTATCAAATGAATATGTGCATGCGGTACTTCCAATCCAATTACCGAAACGCCCACTTTTTTACATGGGAAAGCTATCTTTACACCTTTAGCTACAATTTTGGCAAACATCCAAAGGCCAACATATAAATCTTCATCCATATCGAAGATATAGTCGATCTCCACTTTCGGGATCACCAGAACATGGCCCGCAGTTAAGGGCTGAACATCTAAAAAAGCTAAATATTCTACGGTTTCGGCTACAATATGTGCAGGGATTTCGCCTGCAACGATTTTTGAAAAGATAGTCATGAGATAGAAGGTTAAATTTATAGGGCTGGGTGGTAAGGGTTAAGCGTTTGGCGAAAGGCAATTAGCCGCTTGTCGCCAAACGCGATCCGCTTATCTCGAAATCTCTAAAACTTCGAACTGCATTTTACCTGCAGGAACTTCAATTTCGGCGAATTCGCCCACCGATTTACCCAGTAAACCTTGTGCAATAGGCGATTTAACAGATATTTTTCCTGTTTTTAAATCCGCTTCTGTTTCGGCTACCAATTGGTAAGTCATGGTTGCACCGTTTTTAACATTTTTTATCTTTACGATAGATAATGCCAGCACTTTCGATAAATCCAGTTTGGACTCATCAATTAAACGTGCATTCGCCAACGTATTCTTTAATTTTGAAATTTTTGCTTCATGCAATCCCTGCGCCTCTTTGGCTGCATCGTATTCTGCATTCTCCGATAAATCACCTTTATCCCTTGCTTCTGCAATTGCTTTAGATATCAGCTGACGACCGGTGGTAGTTAAATAATGAACTTCCTCTTTTAATTTATCTAACCCCTCTTGGGTGTAGTACGTTACCTCTGTCATTGCTCTATTAATTTTTATTCAAACGCTATAAAAAACAAACAAGACTATATAGTTGGTTTGCTACATAGTCTTGCTTCAATTATAACGAAGATAAATTGTGGAAATTACAAAAGCAAATAAATACTAATGATTTTTATGATTTAAGGATGAATAGGATTCAATAACCCCCTAAAATAGGGTGAATGAGAACAGATGCCATCCCTGCCTACCTTATAAATATATTCAGACTTAAGCACTAAAAACGTAATATTAAATCATCACGCATTCAAAAATCTATCATCCAATCATTTTCTAATTCAATCATTAATTCTATTTTTATCTAAAATTATTCGTAAAAAAAATGAAAAAGATATTCTCTATTGCCCTACTCTTCTGTTTGGGTGGATATATGGCATCTGCCCAGGAGCTTTATATGCCCCGCAACATTAAAGCGGCATATACTAAAGGCACCCGTTCAATGAGTGGAAAACCAGGACCAAATTATTGGCAAAACCATGGCAAGTACAATATGGACATTAAGGTAGATGCCGAAACCAAAGTAGTGAGTGGTAAAGAAGAAATTTTATACAGCAACAACAGTACAGATACCTTAAAAACCCTGGCCATCCGTTTTGTAAACAACCTGCATAAACCTACCTCTCCAAGAGGCGGCGCGGTTAGTGAAGATTTTTTGAGCACAGGTTTAAACATCACCGCTTTCTCGGTAGATGGCGAAACCTATAAGGTAGATAGCAAAAGCTGGGGAACAGTTGGCAATGTAAAACTGAAGAAACCTTTAGCTCCAAAATCGAAAATTACCGTTAAAATAGAATGGGATTACCCATTATCAAAAGAAAGCGGTCGTGAAGGGCAGATTGATCCAAATTCGTTCTTTGTGGCCTATAGTTATCCACGAATTTCGGTATTTGACGATTATAATGGCTGGGATCGCATCCCACATACCGATAGAGCAGAGTTTTACAACGACTTTAACGATTATGAATTCTCGATCAAAGCGCCTAAAAATTATGTGGTTTATGCCACAGGCGATTTTTTAAATCCAGATGAAGTGCTACAACCTGAAATTGCTACGCGTTTAAAAAAATCATACAATAGTGATGAAGTAATCCACATTGCTACCGAGCAGGAAATGAAAGATGGCAAGGTAACACAGCAAAAAGATTGGAACACCTGGAAATTCGCAGTTAAGCACATTACCGATGTTACCTTTGCTTTAAGCAACCATTATGTATGGGATGGAGCAAGTGTAATCGTTGATAAAAAGACCAACCGCAGGGCCAGTGCTCAGGCCGCTTATAATCCAACTACAGGAAAAGATTTTGTAAACTCGGTTAAATATAACCTAAATGCTCTAGACTGGTTTTCGAACAATTGGCCGGGCATTCCCTATCCTTATGTAAAAACCATTGCTTTCCAGGGTTTTGCAGATATGGAATACCCAATGATGGTAAACGATTCGCAATTTGGCGATCCTGTTTTTGCACAATTGGTTCAGGACCATGAAGTGGCACATACTTATTTCCCTTTTTATATGGGTATTAATGAAACCCGTTATGCCTATATGGATGAGGGTTGGGCCACCACATTCGAATATTTAATCGGTATTGCCGAACATGGTAAGGAAGCTGCCGACAAATTTTATAAAAACTTCAGGGTAAACCAATATATCAACGATAAATCGACAGAAGAAGACCAGCCTATAATTTCGATGTCTGATCAGGTTTCGGGCGCTGGTTATGGAAATAACTCGTACGGAAAAGCTTCACTATCTTATTTAGCTTTAAAAGACATGCTTGGTGACGATTTATTTAAAAAAGCGCTGCATAATTATATGAATAACTGGAATGGCAAACATCCTATTCCATGGGATTATTTTAACTCGATGAATGCAGGTGCCGGACAAAACTTAAACTGGTTTTTTCAAAATTGGTTCTTCACCAACAATTACCTCGATTTGGCCATTACCAAGGTTACACCCGCAAAAGGAAAATCGACCGTAACCATTAAAAATATTGGCGGTTTTGCCATTCCCTTTGATGTGGTAGTTACCTATACAGATGGAAAAGCAGATACTATCCACAAAAACCCTGCGGTTTGGAAAGCGAACCAGAAAGAAGTGAGTATAATTGTTAACTCCTCTAAAAAAGTAAAATCGATCAGTTTGGATAATGGCATTTACATGGATGCCACGCCAGCGGATAATGTTTGGTCAGCTAAATAGTTGGCAGTTTACAGTTTTCAGTTGGCGGTTCGATATGGCTACCAACTGAAAATTTAATAGCCCTCGTTTGTCACAAAGTGATTCCCTTAGAATAACGAAGATTATCAGTCCCTTTTACAACAAGTCACCCACATTTTGCAATAATGCACCTGCACTTTACAACAAGACGCCCGCATTTTGCAACAAGACGCCTGCATTTTGCAACAAGGCACCCGCCATTTACAACAAGACGCCTGCATTTTGCAATATCGCTCCTGCAATTAGCAACAACGTCCCTTCAATTTACAACAAGGCTCCTGCAATTATCAATAACGCTCCTGCAACTTATAAAAATGCGGAAAAACCTTAAATATGGTGTGGATTCAGCCAAAGTCGACCGCCAATTGAAAACTGTTAATTGAGACTGCGGACTAGTAACTGAGCACGGGCTCGTGTTTAACCGGAAAATTTAATGAATTGGCAATAAAACACATTTTATTGGCCTCGTGATGCAGTGATGCGGCAAGCTCATAATGTGCCTTATCTGCTATTAATACCTGTGGGTGTAGTGTAACTTCTTTAAACCTGCCACTTCCATCAGCCAGTTCTTCCATCGTACCAACAGCCTCATCTTTATAATCGATGACTACGATCTCGTTTTTAGAACATAAGTGTAAATACCACAACATATGGCAGCTCGAAATCGAGGCCAGTAAAAGATCTTCGGGATTGTATTTAGATTTATCACCCAGGAAGGCAGAATCTGATGAACCTGAAATATCGGCCTTGCCCTTTACTGAAATTACATAATCGCGGTCGTAAGAACGGTAATCCATTGTGCCCGAGCCTTTATTGCCCGTCCAGGTAACTGTAGTTGAATATAAATGATCTTTCGGCATGGTAAAATTGGTTAGATTGTATAGCCAATTTAAGAAAATAAAATTGAGATTTATTTCTTTTTTAGACCTATGAGGTTTTAAAAACCTTCAATACATCATCTCGTAGCAAAAAATAAACCCATCGCTTTGGTGCTCAATCCTATTTGAAAAGCATAACCTGGCGCCCTTCGGCTCCTAAAGTCCTGCTATCGCTTCAAGTCCTGCCCGATGAAAAAAAATCAGGATGCGGAGCGTTAAACCCCTGTTCATAAACCCGATCCGATAGCTATCGGATGCAATGAAAAACCCACAGCGCAGCGAGGACTTGTAATGAAAAGCGGGACAGAACCCAACTATTTGCAATGCCCCTGCTTTCCACAATCAAAATAAATAAGGATCATACCCGCTAAAAATTAAGTCCACTTAGTTTTTCCGCTAAAACCTCCGAAATCTTGCGGTACGAATCAAACGTCCAGCCGCCAACATGCGGGGTTAAAATCACCTGATCATTCTGCCTTAATTCATCATACCAAGCTTGCTCGGCTAATGCCGGAAATTTCTCCGTTTGCAATACATCTAAGCCCGCACCTAGAATCTTTCCTGTTTTTATGGCATTTAGCACCGCTGGCGTATTTACAATTTCTCCCCTCGCCGTATTGATAAAGAAAATAGGTTTTTTAAAATGGAAGAAATATTCATCATCCACCATTTGTTTGGTTTCGGCAGTTAGTGGAATATGCAAACTCAATACATCACTGTGTTTCACAATCTCTTCCATGCTTACCTCACGCGCAAAAGCATCAGAAAAACCGGTTTTATATTTATCGTAAGCCATTACATCTACCTCGAAACCAGCAAGCTTCTTTGCAAAACTTTGCCCCATAAAACCGTAGCCAATAATCCCAACTTTTTTCCCCTTCAGTTCATAACCACGGTTTCCTTCTCTATCCCAAATGCCATTCCTGATTTCGATATCGGCCCTGCGGAAATTGTTCATCAACGATAAAAGCAAACCTGTGGCATGTTCGCCAACCGCATCGCAATTGCCTTCGGGTGCATTAATCAATTCAATATTCCGCTCGAAAGCAATTTTATCATCAATATTATCCAGTCCCGCCCCTGCCCTGGCCACAAACTTTAAATTTGGTGCAGCAGCAAAAATTTCGGCATCAATCCTAAATTTCGTCCGAACGGCAATGCCTGTATAATCTTTTATTTTATCTAATGTTTGTTGGCGCGTAATCTGTGGTTCATCATCAACCTCATAACCCATGGCAATGGCCTGCTCCTTAAATGCAGGGTGAAGATCATCAACAATTAATATCTTATTCATAATAAACAAAAGTAACATTTTGCAAATTGTTCAATTGTAATATTCCTTATTGTTTTGCCAAAACCGGGAATTCGCAATCTTTAAAGTCAGCTGAAGATTACCCACAAAAATATTACTATAAAATGGCTGTAATAAAACAGTTACGCCTCCTTAATTAAACTTAGTTGCCGTTACTTTGTCTCCCTTTACAAAAACACACGAAATTTTATTTTTTAATGAGACTTTTACAATCGAGAACAATACAGATTACCCTTTTACTTTTAAGCTTATCATTTAGCCTTTTCGCCCAAACAGGTGGGAAAGCAAAAATTACCGGAGTACTTAAAGACGCAAAAACACAAGAAACCATTCCCTTTGCTACAGCTGTTCTAATCAATAAAGCCACTGCAAAAAATACCAAAATCGTTCAAACAGATGTAAATGGTGCATTTGTGATGACCGATATCCCTACAGGAACATTTACCTTTAAAATAAGTTTTGTAGGTTACCAAACCATGGTTAGGGATAATGTGGCCATTACTGCTACAACGGGCACATTAAACTTTGGCGAGATCAAGATGAACCCGGCAAAAGGAAATGTACTGAGCGAAATCACCGTTACCGGCCAGAAACAGGGCATGCAGATGGGTATTGATAAAAAGATTTTCGCTGTAGACCAGAGCGTGATCAGCGAAGGTGGCTCAGCAGGAGATTTATTGCAGAATGTACCATCAGTTTCTACCGATATGGATGGCAATGTAAGTTTACGCGGTTCAACCGGTGTAAAAGTGTTAATTGACGGCAAACCATCATTAATTGCAGGTGGTAACGTAGCGCAGATTCTTCAGTCTATCCCGGCAAGTTCTATCGAAAGTGTTGAGGTAATTACCAATCCATCGGCAAAATATGACGCTGAAGGCCAATCGGGTATCATCAACATTGTACTGAAGAAAAATACAAAATTGGGCTTTAACGGTTCAGTTGCCTTAACTGCTGGTAACCGCGATAACTATAACGCCAATACCAATCTAAGTTTTCAGAACAGTAAGGTAAACATTTATGGTAACTACGGATACCGTTATGGCAACCGTATTGGTGGCGGTTTTCAGGATATTACTTATAAATCAGATTCGTTAAGAACAAGGTTTGCCAATCAAAATACGGTTTCCAGATCATTGGACAAAGGACACAATGCCAAAGCAGGTATTGATTATTATCTGGCACCAAAAAGTGTGATCAGCTTGTCAGGTGGTTTTAACTCAAGAGAAAATGAGCGTAACGAACAGCTCGATATCAGACAATTAGATGTAAATCATTCGCCTGTACTCCTGAGCAACAGAACCAATAGTACTGATGGTTATGGCAATAGTTATGATGCAAATTTAGATTACGTACAGAAGTTTAAAAAACCAAAAGAAGAACTGACTTTTAACTTTGGTTACTCTTACGGCACAAACAATAGCGATCAATACTACAGCACCAATACCACCAACCGTAACGGTATGCCAATTGATGAAACCTTAAGCTTACAACGCGTATTTAATACCGGCAACAATACCAATTACAACATCCAAACAGATTATGCATTGCCTGTTGGTAAAGCTGGTAAAATTGAAGTGGGTTACCGCAGCCAGATCCGCTTGGGCGAAAATGATCAATATGCAGATTCGATCCCTACAAATACAAATATTTATATCAGTAATAATAAGTTAATTAATGGCTTCGATAGTAAGGATCAGGTACATGCACTATATTTCAATTACCAGAACCAGATTAAAGATTTTGGTTACCAAATAGGTTTAAGAGGAGAAGATGCACGTTTAGACACCCATTTAGAGGGTTACACGGGCAATGTATTAACTACTGCCGAAGGAAACATCCACTATAAAAGAATATATCCAAGTGTTTTTTTAACGCAGAAACTGAAAGGTGATAATCAACTTCAATTGAGTTATACACGCCGGGTAAACCGTCCACGCCCTTGGGATACCAATCCATTTTTGGATGTTTCTGATCCTTTAAACTACAGAGGTGGTAACCCGAATTTATTACCGGAGGACGTACACTCTTTTGAGCTGGGCTATAGTAAATACTGGAAAAAAGTAACCTTAACATCAAGCTTGTATTTCCGTCAAACCAATGATGTGATTCAACGGGTAAGAAGTACACCTGTTAATGGAATTATTACTTCAACCCCTCAAAACCTGACCAATCAGATCAATAGTGGTTTAGAACTAATCGGCCGTTTTGACTTGATCAAAGCTTTGAATTTTACAACCAACGTAAACCTGTATCAGGCCAAGTTTGCCGGCGATGCGCGATTTGATATCCCATCAAGCAGTGGCTTTAGTTGGAATGCCAACTTAACCGGAAATTTAACCGTAGTTAAAAACTTATCGTTACAGGTACGTGGCGATTACAGGGCGCCAGAGGTAATGGCGCAAGGAAAACGTAACGCCATGTATGGCATTGATGGCGGTGCCAAATATGATTTCCCGAATAAAAAGGCATCCTTAAGTTTCAATGTTAGAGATGTATTTAACACCAGAAGATGGAGCATGACCACCGAAGATAGGGCCACAATTGTTGATTTTGAAAGACAGATGCAGGGCACAATGGGTAACCTTACCTTCTCTTACCGTTTTGGAAAAACCACCTTTACGGGCACGAATAAAAAGAAGAAAGAAGATCAGGATAACCGACCTGATGAAGGATCATTTTAATAACTTAGGGAGCTTAGAAAATTATTTCTAAGCTCCTTTTTTTTAACTAATCGGATATTGGAAAAACTTTTACCCAAGCTTTGCTTTACCCTGTTTATTTTACTCAACGCCATTGCTGCGTTTGCGGTAGAAAAAGGCGTGATCAGCGGAAAAGTGGTAGAAGAAATTGGGGGATTATCTATTCCATCAGCCATAATTGCGGTCTATCCTGAAGGATCTGAACAGCCCGTTATTACCTCTGCCACCGATGAAGAGGGACGTTTCAGCATTAAAAACCTCAAAACAGGCAATTATAGTATTAGGGTAAGTTTTGTGGGCTATGTGCCGCTAAAAGTAAATGGTATCGCCATTACCGAAGAAGATTTCGATAAAAACCTGGGGGCTTTAAAATTAACCTCCGATCAGAACTCCTTACAGGAAGTAACCATTACCGTTCAAAAGCCACCTATCGAATTTGGTGCTGATGGTGTTACCTATAATGTAAGCTCCACTCTTCTGGCTGAAGGGAGTACCGCCACAGATGTGTTGAAAAACGTACCCATGGTACAGGTTGATATTGATGGCAACGCCACTATTGCCGGAAAAAGAAACACCAGGATTTTTATCGATGGCAAACCTTCTGATTACATGACATCGAACATTGCCGATCTGCTGAATGTGCTTCCCTCTGACGCCATTGATAAAATAGAAGTACTCACCAATCCACCATCTAAATATAGTGGAGATGGCGAAGGGATTATCAACATTGTGATGAAAAAAGGTTTCAAGGTAGGCTTTAATGGAAATGTGGGCGTCTCAAGCGGACTGCAGGGTAATGGCAATACCAATGCAAACGCTTCTTACAGAAAAAAATCTTACGCATTAAACGGAAGTGCAGCATACCGGTATAACGTTGGTAAAAGTGATAGCCATAACTTCCGAGAAAACTTTTTTCCCGATACTACCTTTTACTACGACCAATATGGCGCTAACCGCAACCACAATAACGGAGGGAACTTTAGATCAGGCTTGGATTGGGCCATCAGTCCGAAGCAAAGTTTACGCTTATCAAGCAATTATAACCTCAACAATTCCAATTCAAATGCCGCAACCGATCTTCATTACTTAAACGAAAACCGTATAGAAAGTCGTTTGCGTAATCAGCTAAACACCGGAAAAGGCCATAGCAATAATTTTGTATTTAACGCCGATTATGATCTGCTAACAGACACTAGTGGTGGCAAAATATCGCTAGGTTTAAACTTCAACACCAATAAAAGCATTGATTTCCGAGAGTATAGTACCACCTACGCGCAACCAGGCACATCGGCACCTACCTTACAGCAAAATAATAACAATACAGGGAACAGGGGATTAAATATGACCCTTGACTATGAAAAACCCATCTTTAAAAAGCGCGACCGGATCGAAGCCGGCCTGGCCTTTAATTACAGAAAGAATGATAATGACCTGCGGATTGAGAATTTCAATTTCACCTCCCAGCAATTTGTACGGAACGAGAAATTATCGAACCAGTTTTTATACAATGAAAATATAGCGGCCGCTTATGCCTCTTACAATTATCGCAATGTAGGTTGGGGTATAAAGACGGGTGTAAGAGCCGAACTTACCGATGTAGCCTTTGATTTATCTACCGGACAGAATTACAATGTAAAACCTTATCTGAGCATTTTTCCAAATTTATCTTTAAACCGCTTTTACCGCAAACGCTACAACATTGGCGCTACGTATAGCATTCGAGTAAACCGTCCGCGGGAAAACACGTTGAATCCGCAGGTAAACAATGTAGATACACTTAATATATCTTACGGAAATCCCAATCTTTCTCCGGCTTATACGCATCAATTTGATGTTAATTTCGGTGCATTTGGTCAAAAATGGTCTTTTAACCCGAGGCTTTCTTACTCCACCAGTCAAGGGGTAATAGAACGTTATCGTACAGTTACTTTAATCCCAGGCTCCAATACTGCACGATCTGAAAGCACCTTTGACAATGTGGGCACAAATAATTCACTTTCGCTCATCCTAATTGGAAATTACCGTCCTAATAACAAGATATCAGCCAATGGAAATTTCAGTGTAATCCAAAGTAACTACAAATCGCAATTAAACAGCTCACTAAACCGTGATGGTTTAAGCTTTAGGGCTGCAATTGGCTTATCCATGCAGTTACCCCTCAAAACTGCTTTCGAATCGAACCTGAATTATGCGAATAATACCAATGCACAAGGCAGGAACAAAGGTTCTATGACTTCTAATTTCTCGGCACGAAAAGTTTTTTTTAATAACAGGCTAAACCTCCGTCTAACCATAAATGATATTTTAGGAAACAGAACAAATACTTTTTACAATGAAGGACAGAATTTTAGATTGGAGAATTATTCAACCAATAACACGCAAAACTTCACCTTTAGTCTGAATTATCGCTTTACTAAAATTACAGTAAATAAAATTCCGCCACCACCAGTAAAACCACAGTAATAAATCATATTTGTATCTTGCGGCATGGAAGAGATTAACCCCTGGAAAACGCTAGAGAGCGATGTAAAATATGATAACAACTGGATCCGCCTAACTGAACACCAGGTTATTAATCCATCTGGCGGAAGGGGAATTTATGGTACGGTTCATTTTAAGAATCTGGCCATCGGAATCCTCACTTTAGATGAAAACCACAATACCTGGCTGGTTGGTCAATACCGATATGCCTTAAATGCTTACAGCTGGGAAATTCCGGAAGGCGGTGGGCCATTTCATGAAGCACCGCTAGAAAGTGCCCGAAGGGAATTGTTAGAAGAAACGGGTATGAGTGCCAGAAACTGGAAAGAGATCCAAAGGATGCACCTATCCAATTCCGTAAGCGACGAACTCAGCATCATCTATGTGGCCACTGATTTGATTCAGGGCATTGCTATGCCCGAGGAAACAGAAGAACTCGTGGTTAAAAAATTGCCCTTTGATGAAGCCTATCAAATGGTTTTGGATGGCAAAATTACCGATTCGATGAGTGTTGCCGCAATCTTAAAAGCAAAACTGATGATGATCAATGGTGAATTGTAATCATGACGCCCCCCAAATGTTCCTAACGGAACGTAAAAAAGATTACCTGTTTTTTTCTACCCATGATATGTCCGGATGGGACATTGAAAGAAATTTAAAATAATCTAACTATTAAATTTGATTAATTAATCGTCATTAAATCCAGCGTTCCATTAATAAATTCACCCTACGAACTGCTGATCTGTTCCGTAGGAACAAATCCTGGGTAGAAAAATAACGTAGTTGTCCATTTTCGTTCCGTAGGAACGTTTCGTGACCTAATCAAAAATCTGGCGTATTATGAAAATCGATAAATAATTTCTAATTTAATTCACGATTGCAAGAAAACCATTTACAATCCAAGAAAGCCAGAGGGTTATGGCGCTTTCTCCTATTCAAAAAGTCATGTTCAACAAGTTATTCAATATATTCAAAACCAAGAGCATCACCATAAAAAGGGAACCTTCCTGCAGGAGTACAGCCGTTTCTTAAAAACATTTGAGATCGCCTACGAAGAAAAATACATCTTCAAAGAACCAGAATAATTTATTATTATCTTTGCGGTCTATTAAATCAACCAGATGAGCAAGCTTTTTGGATATATTTTAAGCCCTATTTTTTATATTTTCTTCGGATTAACCCTTTGCATCTTCCACCCTATACAATGGCTTTGTTTTAAGCTTTTTGGCTATAAGGCGCATAAAGTTTCTGTTGATATCCTTAATTTCTTTCTCACCTATTGCCAGATCTTTCTTTTTAATTCGATCAGTTTTAAAAACGAATACGATCTGCCAACGGATCGGCCGATTATTTTTGCAGCGAACCACCAGAGCATGTACGATATCCCTTCACTGATCTGGTTCTTAAGAAAGCACAGTGCTAAATTTATCTCCAAAATTGAGCTTACTAAAGGGATTCCTTCTATTTCCATTAACCTACGTTTGGGTGGTGGCGCAAATATCAACCGTAAAGACAACAAGCAGGCCATCTCCGAAATTATTAAGCTCGGCCGCAGAATGAAAGAGAACAACTGGAGTACCGTTATTTTCCCGGAGGGAACGCGTGCAAAAGATGGTCAGTTAAAAACCTTCCAGTTTGGAGGCATTGCCACCATTTTAAAGGTCGTACCCAATGCACTCGTAGTTCCGGTAGCCATAGAAAATTCATGGAAAATTGTGCGTTTTGGCATGTTTCCATTAACCACAGGCAACGCCTTAAAATGGACGGTTCTAAAACCCATCGAACCAGGTGTAAAAACAGCCAATGATATTACCCTGGAAGTAGAAAATGAAATCAGGAAAGTGTTAGGTCAGCCGATGGCGCAGCCTGCAACTTTGTAGTGTTCACCTTTTCTAAAAACATGATTCACATCAATCTCTCTGAGAAGGTCCTTTGACTCCGGTCAGGATGACAAATCAAAGGTAATATTCCGTGATTTTTGTGTTTCCGTGGCAAAAAAGGTGAATTGTTTGATCCGGTTCAGCGTTAAACATCTGGCGCCAAACGCCTTAAATATTCTTATTCCCAATTACCCTGAAGAATTCATCACGATACGTATCACCTACAGGGATAATTTTTTGGTTAATGGTAATGCGGCTACGCTCAATACTTTCGATCTTATCAACAGCAACAATGTAAGATTTGTGTACCCTGATAAACTGACTTTGAGGTAGTGCCTCTTCCATCTTTTTCATACTCTGCAGCGTAATTACACGCTCATCTTTGGTGAAGATCGAAATGTAATCCTTTAAACCCTCAATGAATAAAATGTCGTGCAAATAGATTTTTTGGATCTTATGTTCTGTTTTTACAAAAATATAATCCTGAACCGGGTTTGGTGATCCCGAAAATGGGGCAGGCGTAACGATTGGCTGTGCAACATTAGCCGGAGTTTCAACAGGCTTAACCTGATTATGTACTTTTTCTACTGCTTTATAAAAACGGTCGAATGCAATGGGCTTTAATAAATAATCCGAAACATTCAGATCATAACTTTCTAAAGCATATTGCGGGTAAGCGGTAGTTAAAATATAGTGGCATTTATTACCAGCAATTTTCAAAAACTGGATCCCTGTCAGCTCAGGCATCTGAATATCTAAAAACACAAGATCAATCCCTCCGCCCTGCACAATCTGCAAAGCTTCAATCGGGTTTTCGCACCTTTTAACCATGGTTAAAAAAGGTACTTTAGAAATATAATCCTGTAAAATATCAAGCGCTAGAGGCTCATCATCAACAACAATACAGTTTAAGTTCATTTTTGGTTATTATTTTTAATTCATGATGATCATCTATATCCGGTTTCCGGATTAGATATCAATCATCAGTTCACAGGTATAATGAGTAGCCGAATTTACAACATTTAATTTATATCTGTCGGGATAAACCAATTGTAATCTTCGTTCTACATTGGTTAAACCCACACCACCTTGTGCATCTTTATTCTGCTGGTTCTTTTTGTTGATGACACTAAAATGCAGAATTTTCTGATTAGCAATAATATTGATTTTTACCGGTTCAGCCGGATCGGTTACCACGCCATGTTTAAACGCATTTTCTACAAACGAAATCAACATTAAAGGTACAATTTTCTGATTATCAATTTCGCCGTTTAACGTAAGCTCGATATAAGCCCCATCCTTAAACCGTATTTTTTGCAGTTCGATATAACTGGTTAAATAATCTACTTCTTTGCTCAGTGCCACTGTTGGGGTATTGCTCTCGTAAATCATGTAACGCATAATTTCGGAAAGTTTCATAATGGCATCGGCAGTTTTATCCGACTTTTGATAAGCCAATGAGTAGATATTATTAAGGGAGTTAAAAAGGAAATGAGGATTTAACTGCGATTTTAAAAACTGAAGTTCCATTTCACGGCGCTCACTTTCTAAGTTACGCTGGATCCTTTCGCTTGCAAACCAATCGATAGTGAATTTAATAATACAGCTTGAAACCAGAAAAAAGCCGAGAACAAAAACCCGGTTTAGCGCGAAGTTATTTACTGACATTTCTGCCTTTTTGCCCTCCATATTAGTATAATGAAGAAGTTCTTCAGGATTTAAAACTGCTATAACCGTCTTTACAAACGCCGCAACAACAATTAAAAGCAGAAACGATATAATATATAACCAATATTTTTTCCGCTTTTTGATTAATGATGGAATAAGAAAAATGTAGTTAATATAGAATACCGAAACGTTTAAAATCCCAAAAACAAAAAACGACAGAAAATAATCTTTTGTAGTATGCACCTCTTTATCTAGCATACTTACAACTATAATAAAAAGAAATATTACCCCCCAAAAAATAGCATGTAATATTAAAGGGCCCCTGCTTTGTTTCATTCGAAATGTATTAAATAATGGTGAAGCTGATATACGTTTAACTAACGCATATTATTCAAGCCACAAAATAAATAAAGTTTTACCGATTTACTTACACAATCTACCAACGGGCATTTTTTTTCTACCAACGGCCCAATGGGCAAATTTTATCGACCAACGCCAAAAATGGCTGTTGATCTAGAATCTTGAACACTTGGTATAATAGATTTTAGCAGGTTGATTTTCTTGAGTTTCTTTGAATCATCAAAACGATAACAATATGAAAACTACATCAGCAATCCACTTTAACAATCAAGCAGTAATGGCTGATGTTCAATTCTCAGCCGCTCAATTAAAACAAACCATCATGAAAAAGTTAGGAAACACATCGCCATTTTTACTTTTATTATTACCAGTATTTATGATGATCATTTTAACACTTACAGTAAGCACCAATCAAAATGATGCAGAAATAGTGGTTAAACCTGCGAAAACTTCAAATACCATTATAACAAAGGCCACCGCTATTTTTAAATAATAGCATGGGTAATTACGCGATCGAAACCGTAGGTTTAAATTTTAACTTTGGTAATCAAACCATTGTAAAAGACCTTTCATTACAGGTGCCAAAAGGCAGTATTTATGGCTTTTTGGGGCCAAATGGAGCCGGAAAAACAACCACTATAAAAATTTTGCTTAACCTGCTGAAGTCGCCTTCAGATCAGGTTTTTATATTTGGGAAAGAAATAAACAGTAACCGTATAGCCATTCTAAAACGTGTGGGCGCTCTGGTAGAGCAACCTGCGATTTACGGCCATTTAACGGGTAAGGAAAACCTGATCAACCGCTGCATCCTGCTCGGTATCAAAAAAGCCAAAGCCGACGAAATGTTGTCCCTTGTTGGTTTAACCGATGCAGCAAACAAAAAAGCCAGTAAATATTCTTTAGGCATGAAACAACGTCTGGGCATTGCGCAGGCACTGATTTCTGATCCGGAACTATTGCTTTTGGATGAGCCAACCAATGGTCTTGATCCAAATGGCATCATAGAGGTACGCAATCTCATGATCGATCTTGCTACAAAACATCAAAAAACAATATTGGTATCCAGCCACCTGCTGGCAGAAATAGAAAGAACAGCCACGCATGTTGGCATCATCAATAAAGGTGAATTATTATTCCAGGGCACGATCGATGAACTTCATTTACTGAGCAAACCTGTGCTCGAAATTGAAGTAGACAATATCGAAAGTGCGGGCGCACTGATCACAAAATCGGGTTATGAAATTATTACCCAAACCGATAAAAAAATTACTGTTCCATTTATTTCCGCTCAAAATAGTGGCGAAATAAATACGCTGCTCATCAAAAGCGGTTTTACAGTAAGCAGCCTTTACCAACAAAGAAAAGATCTCGAAAATTTATTCCTGGATATTACCAAAACAAACTAACATGCGCGCGCTTTACATCTCTTTATTATCCGAATTCTATAAATCAAGAAAAACCCTTGCTTTTTGGGCTGCGATATTGTTGCCAGTGATTATATGTGGATTGATCAGCTTTGGGTTTTATTCGGGCGCTGAAAAGATTTTAGAAAGGCATTACCCTCCCATGATGCTTTGGGGCAATTACATCGGTGCAGCGTTGGGTGTAATGGGTTTATTGATTATGCCTTTTTATGTGATATTTATGGCTTTTTCAGTCAATAATATCGAACATAAAAACGATACCTGGAAAATGCTATTTGCGCAGCCTTTGAATAAGTTTTCCATTTATACTGCGAAATACCTGTATGCTGTATTTTTAATATTCATCTGCTTATTTTTATTTGCTACCCTCACCTACGCATTTGGCCATTTATTACAGGTTTTAGTCCCCGGGTATAATTTTAACCAGTACGATCCTTCCGCTATACTGATCAACGCCTATATTAAATTGTTCTTATCTTCATTGGGCATTTTATCTCTTCAGTTTATCCTGAGTTTAGTATGGGGCGATTTTCTTAAACCAATGGGCATCGGTTTTGTTGGTACCATCATGGGCATTATCACTGCCAATGTGGGCTGGAAATACGCTTATCTTAACCCGTATTCTCTACCTACGCTGGCATTAAGAATTACGAAAGTTAAAAAAGGCTCCGATCCGCTAGATTTTCCCGTTTTCACACAGGAAATATGGACAAGTTTAATTTATGCCACCATTCTTTTTATCATCGGTTATTTTATCGTCACTAAAAAGAGCATAAAATAGAATATTCATGTAAAAATCTCATTAGAAAATAATTGGAAGTGGTTTAAAGTGTATTTTAGATCGAAATCAACCAACTAATTATTCAGAAAATGATCAAAAGATTTACCATTACAGCATTGGCCTTCGGCCTCTGCTTTTCAGCTTTTGCACAAGATATACCAGATGCAGCTGTAGTACAAAAAATAAGAAAGGAAGGTTTAGAAAATTCGAAAGCAATGGACATTGCTTTTAATTTAACCGATGTTAGCGGACCACGTTTATCAAACTCTCCCGGATTAAAAAAAGCACAGGAATGGGCAGTAAAACAACTTAGCGATTGGGGATTAAAAAACGCGCACCTCGAAGCATGGGGAACTTTCGGTAAAGGCTGGCAAATCGACAAGTATTATGCTGCCACTACAATCCCCTATTATCATGCCATCATCGCATCACCAAAAGCATGGACGCCTGGCACCAATGGTCCAATTAAATCAGAGGTCATCTTAATTAAAGCCGATAGTGTTGCTGATTTAGCAAAATATAAAGGCAAACTGGCCGGAAAAATTATCATGATGGATCAAGGCATACCACTAACAAGCGGCACCAAAGCTGATTTTTCACGTTATGCAGATACAACTTTGGCACAGATGGCTGCAGCAAAACCACAGGCTGCTGGCGCGAGGCAACGCCCAACCGGCGGACCAATGGCCGATCGGATGGCACAGATGATGAAAATGCGTGAAACCAGAGCCGCCATGGCAAATGTGTTGTTAGAAGAAAAGGTTGGGTTGATTCTAACTTATGCGCGTGGGAGCTATGGTACATTCTTTACCAGCAACGGCGCTTCTTACGCTCTAGATGCTAAACCAGTATCTCCAGAACTGGAGGTTTCTTCGG